>Ga0247680_1000082_pt1 | contig 48807 bp, 47 predicted proteins | sample CNK21_metaG_FD_182803 | JGI IMG/M metagenome (GOLD analysis project Ga0247680, IMG submission 182803) | Soil microbial communities from Purdue University Martell Research Forest, Indiana, United States - CNK21 | ecosystem: Environmental > Terrestrial > Soil > Temperate forest > Bulk soil...
CACAGCCACAACAACAAGCCCCGCTCACGTCCTGCGCTCCAAGCAAACCACCAACTCCAAACGCCGCTTCTCACTCAAACACTTCAAACCCGCCAGGGGGATACGATGTGAGTAGGCTCTTCCAAATCAGCGGCGGCATTGACAAGTAGAGGAGCGGCGCGGCATCGTGACTAGTTCACGCCGCGCGCATCGAATGGAGAGGAGGAAGCCATTCCCGTCTTGCCGACGCGCTTTCGCGCACTGCAGCACCGAAATTTTCAATTATTCATTGCAGGCCAGCTGGTTTCGCTCATCGGCACGTGGATGCAGACCACGGCGCTACTATGGCTTGTCTACAAGCGGACGAAATCCGCGGCACTCCTTGGCGTTTTTGGTTTTGCGAACCAAGTTCCAATACTATTTCTAGCTGCACTCGGCGGTTACATCGGAGATCGCTACAATCGTCATGTTGGCGTGATTTGGACGCAGACGGTTTCGATGGTGCTGGCGTTCCTTCTTGCGGCGCTGACTTTTGCAAACATCATCCAGGTGTGGGAGCTGATTTTCGTGGCCTTCCTCGTGGGAGTTGTGAATGCGTTTGATGTGCCCATCCGGCAGGCATTTCTTGTCGAGATGGTGGTGAAAGAGGATCTGCCGAACGCGATTGCGTTGAATTCTTCGATTTTCAACGGAGCGCGCGTTGTGGGCCCGGCGATTGCGGGGTTTGCGCTGGCGTGGAAAGGGCCGGCGTGGTGTTTTTTCCTGAATGGAGTGAGCTTCCTGGCGGTGATCGGCGCGCTGCTGGCGATGCGCCTGGTGAAACGGGAATCGAAGAAGGAAGCGGGCTCGCCATTCCAAAGCTTGATCCAGGGATTTCGTTTTGCGATGAGCGATTTACCGATCCGGTCGACCCTGCTGCTGTTGAGCATGCTGAGCCTGCTGGGACTGCAGTACTCCGTCTTCCTGCCCATATTCGCGACCGACGTATTACATCGTGGCGCAAAAGGATTCGGTTTGTTGATGAGCGCGGCGGGCGTGGGCGCGGTCATTGGGGCGCTGCATTTTGCGGCGCGAACGAGTTACAAAGGGCTGGCGAGATGGATTGCCGCGACGTCGACGACTTGCGCGATAGGGTTGGTGATTTTTTCGCAGTCGAAACTGTTCTGGCTGTCGATGGCGGTGCTGTTAGTGGTGGGATTTTGCGCTACCGTGCAGATGGCGGCGACGAATACGACATTGCAAAACCGCGTGCCGGATCAACTGCGCGGGAGAATCATGGCGGTCTACGCAACAATGTTCATGGGCGTGCAGCCGATCGGGTCACTTATTGCCGGAGGAGTGGCGAAGCACATCGGCGCGCCCTATACGCTTGCGGTGTTTGGAACGCTCTGTTTTCTAGGGAGCATCATTTTTATTATTCGCGTAGTCATACCATTGCAGGGCCAGCCAGAGGCGCCGGCAACCGCCTAGGCGGGATTAGGGCGGTAAAGCCAGGCGGGTTTAGTGATGAGGACATCAAAGGGCCGGGCCGCTCCGGAGTAAACAACCTCTGCGCCGACAGAGTTGGCGTCATTTAGAGTAGCAAGGATTGCGTCAACTCTAGGGCGTTGCGGTGCCAGCGAGCAGACGGCGTCGGTGGCGGCTGGGTCGCCAGCGAGTAGAAAAGCCTGGCAGCGGCAGCCGCCGAAATCCTGAGAGCGGCGGTCGCACGTTTTGCAGGGTTCTTGCATCCAGGTTTCGCCGCGGAATTTTTGAAACGCATCGGATGCCTCCCAGATTTCGCGCAGGCTGCGAGACTTCACGTTTTCGAAAGACATTCCAGGAATCACACGCGCCGCGTGGCAGGGAAGCGCGTCGCCGTTGGGAGTGATTAGCATTAGCTTGCGTCCCCAGCCGCCCATGCAGGGCTTGGGGTATTTCGCGTAGTAATCCGGAACGACAAATTCAATCTTGATTCTTCCCGACAGGCGTTCCTGCGCCGCCTTCAAGAACTCAATGGATTGCGTGAGTTGCTCGCGGGTGGGAAGCAGGGAATCGCGATTGGCGAAAGCCCAGCCGTAATACTGGACGTGGGCGAACTCGACGCGTGTGGCGGAGGAAGATTCGGCGAGAGAGAGCATTTCAGAGAGTTGATCGATGTTACGCCGGTGAATAACGAAGTTGAGTGTGACCGCGACGCGATGGTGCTTGAGCCATGCAAGGACACAGAGCTTGTGCGCATGGGCTTTGGTGCCGGAGATTTCGTTGGCGGTTTCTTCGCGGGCGCCTTGAAAGCTCAATTGAAAGTGATCGAGGCCGGCCTGCACAAGAGCTTCGAGGCGCAATTCGTCGAGAGGCAAACCGGAAGTGATGAGATTTACGTAGAGGCCTGCGGCGCGCGCGGCACGGATGAGATCGAGGATGTCCGGGCGACTGAGGGGTTCACCGCCAGTGAAATCCGCTTGAAGAACTCCTAGAGCGGCGGCTTCGCGGAAGACGCGGGTCCAGTCTTCGGTATAGAGTTCCAAATTGCGGGCTTCGAGTTCGAGAGGGTTCGAGCAGTAAACGCAGTGCAGCGGGCACCGGTGGGTTAGTTCAGCGATGATGGCGAGAGGGGTTGAAGCGTTCAAGGTCATGGAAGAATTGGCTCAATTTTATTTTGGACTTATTTTTCCCGTTACCAAGAGTAATCCGCCAACCGCGAGAGCAGCCATTAAAATAGCCCCGAGAAAATATATCGTGCGTTTGTACCAGCGCAAACTGCCGCTCCGCTTGGTGGCGATCCGAAAGAAGGAATACGAGCACCAACAGACTGCCACGATCTTGACGATAGCTCGAATGGTTGCAAACTGCATTTGCATTTGCTCTAGCTGTTGCCTTCGTCTTCGAAGTCGAGCGCACGCTCTTTTTGCAATAGAGCCAGATAGCCAAGAATATCTTGCTCGACTTTGGCAGGTTCGGCCTTCGAGTAGAGCTGCTGCAATTCGCTTATGATTTGCTGGACGGTGTGTTTGCCGTCGCAGCGCTCGACGATTTCCAGGCTTGGACCATTCAGGCGCAAAGCGCGTTCGGGCATGAGCAGTGTACGTGGCTGCTGAGTCTTTTCGTTCATGCGGCACCCTGGAGCGAGGAGCGGCCGGCGATCGAGTTCAACGCTCACGCGGAGCTCGCCTCTGCCCCAGGGCGAAAGGCACCTGGAGGGGGCCAGCCAGGTTGAACATAGGAGAAATATAAGGCGTCGAGCTGAGCCCAGAGGATGTCGCACTTGGCGCGGAGGGCGGCATACGCCTGCTCTTGTTGTTCGCGCGTTGTGGCGTGTTTCACTACCCAGGCTAAGGCGAAGTCGGCGTCTTCGGGAGCTTGCGTGAGGCGGCCGGTAAAATAATCAAGGCCGCTCGAGAGCCACGGGTAGTGTTGGCGGAGACGATCCATGCGCAGGGTGATCAGTTTCTTTGAGAAAAGTTCAGTGAGGGAAGAAGCCACGGCTTCGAGATGCGAGCGCCTCGAAACAAACTCGACGTAAGCCTGGACCGCATAGCGCGTAGCAGGAAGAATTCCTTCCTCGCGAAGCGCGTGATCGCGGGAGAGGCCAGTGGCTTCGACAAGCCGCAGCCACTTCTCGATGCCGCCGGGTTTCACGCCGTCGCCGTCGTGATCGAGGATGCGCTTGCGCCAAGTAAGGCGGAAGGCGGGGTCTTCACTGCGAGCAAGAATGGCCGCGTCCTTGATGGGTATACGGCTTTGGTAGTAGTAGCGGTTCAGGGCCCAGGCCTGGAGCTGGCCTCGCGTAAGTTTTCCTTCGTGCATCAAGCCATGGAATGGATGTTTGTGGTGATAGCACTTTTCACCGATGGCATGAAAACCCGCGATGAAGTCGGCTTCCGAGAGCAGCGGGGAGTCGATGGATTGGGCTTTGCTCATATCGCCAATTCCATTCCATCATAGGCGATTTCCCAACCGGCATCACGGACGATCCGGGATTCAGGGCTATCTTCATTCAAGATTGGATTGGTGTTGTTAATATGAACGAGGACGCGCCGGGTCTTCGACGCCCGAAAAGGCTGCCGGAGCAGACCGCGGTCGCCCCATAGCGGCAGATGCCCCATTTGCCGGGCGGATTTGCTTCCTTTTTGGATGGAGTTCAGTTCGTCGTCTTTCCAAAAAGTCCCGTCGAGTATCGCCAGATCGCTTTCTTCAACACTTCGTAGCCAACGATCTCCCCTTCCAGGCAGGTTAGGAGCGTAGAAAAGTCTTTTTTCATTGGAAACCAGAGTCAAGCCGATAACGGACTCTTCCGTAGCAAGGCTGGGTCGTAAGGAGTCGCTAACATAATCGGGGAGATTTCCGCCGAGCGGTACGGCCTTACAGAAGAGGCCACTTTTCTTATCCCCGGGTGAAGCTGGAATGAGCGGCACAAGCCGATCGAGAAGTAGCGTTTCCCAACGGACCGGAGGGTTCGAGCGTCCCAGCACGCGAAACACACTGTTTTCTTCAGTGAGGATGCGCCGAACGGCAACTGTCGAGAAAATCTGCAGCGGCTGGAACTCCCGCAAGTGGAGAAGGCCCATTACCGCATCGACATCAGCACTAGTTAGCAAAACACTGTTGATTGGAGAGTTTCGCGAACCGGCAGGAGGGGCAAAATCAGCCGAGGAGAGGATTTGCTGCCGAAGATCGGGGGAAGCGTTCAGGAGAAACCAGTGGGAGCCGTCCGGTGAAATGGCTGCTTGAGTCTGTGTGCGAGCATGGGCTTTCATGGTCCCAGAACGCACACCAAGACACTGAGTGCATGCGCAATTCCATTGGGGGAAGCCGCCCCCGGCTGCGGAGCCGAGGACTTTAACGCGCATCCCAGCACGTCAGCAGATGACCGCGGGGCGCGGTCACCGGATTACAGCTCAGCGTTGGCGTACGAGCTAATTTCGCAGTTCAGATCAATCTCTTCGTGTTGAGGGGTGGTCCATTCCATGGCGAAGGGCTCCTGATCAGAGTCGATAATCAAAATTCACAACAATCGAAATATAGCACAGACCCCAAATGAAAGGAAGTGCATGCCGGAAAAACGGAGGCAACGGCTGAGCCAGAGCCGACCTACGAAGGGTGGAGATGCGACGCGGAGAAAACCACAACCTGTGGTAGTCGAAAATTCACAATTTTGGGATGGTAAGAGAACACAAATTTTTCAACAGAGCGCATGTTTTCTCTTGACAAAGGCTGAAAGCGACCTATGATGTGGCGAGAAGTGGGAAAGAGTGGTTGTTAGTAGAGTCAAGTAGAGCTTGTCCGGGGCTGTTGAGGCGTTCTCGAGGGCAATCCTGAACGTGGGCAATCTGGGCATCCAAAACCAGCCATTTAGCAGGAACCATGAAGCTGCGGGGAAACTGTCCGGCGAAAGTCGACGAGAAGGGGCGTCTCAAAATACCCTCCGTGTTTCTGGACGAACTCAAGGAGTTCGGCAACCAGTTTTATATCACGAGTACGACCGGCGAAACCGCAAGAATTTATCCGATGAAAGTTTGGTCGGAAATCGAGGACAAGCTGGCGCAATTGCCGAGCACGCATGTGGCGAAACAGAAGTTTCTGTTAAGGACAAGCTATTTCGGGCAGCAGGCGGAATTGGATGGGCAGGGCAGAGTGCTTCTACCTGCGGTGTTGCGCGATGCCGCTCAAACGATGGGGGAAGTGGATGTTTACGGGGCGCTGAATTACTTGGAAGTGATGAATCACTCACGAATGCTGGACAAGCTGAAGAGTGAACCGTACACGGCCGCGGATGATACGGCGCTGGGGATTTGACGAAGAAGCGAAACTCGGAATTCGGCGGGGCGGTAGGGCGAAGGGCTTAATAGATTGAGCGCGGCGCATACGCCGGTGATGTTGGAAGAGGTGCTGGAATGGCTGGGCATCAGGGCGGAGGGAACATACGTAGACGCCACGCTGGGAGCCGGAGGGCATTCGGCAGCAATCGCCGAGAAGCTGACCTCTGGCAGGCTGATCAGTCTGGACCGGGACGCACAGGCGTTAGAGCTGGCGCGGGAGCGGCTGAAGATCTTTGGGGCGAAGGTGACGTTGGTGCACTCGCCGTTCTCGAGGATAGCCGAGGCCGTACACGAGTTGGGGATTCCGAAGGTGGACGGGGTCTTGGCCGACTTGGGAGTTTCTAGCATGCAGCTGGACCAGGCCGCGAGAGGTTTTTCTTTTCGTGAGGCCGGACCGCTGGACATGCGGATGGATGCCGGGGAAGAAGTAACGGCAGAGGATATTGTGAATCGATGGCTGGAGAGAGAGATGGCCGATTTGCTCTACCGCGAGGCGGATGAGCACGATTCCAGAAGGATCGCCAGGGCGATCGTACGAGCGCGGCCGATCAGGGATACCGCGCACCTGGCAACGGTTGTGGCAGGGGCCCGTAAGCACTGGGGAAGGCAGAGACTGCATCCCGCAACAAAAACGTTTCTGGCGCTGCGGATAGCGGTGAATCGAGAGATGGAGGAACTCGGGCAGTTTCTAACACGGACCCCTGCTGCATTGAATTCCGGCGGGCGCTGGGTGGTATTGAGTTACCACTCGCGCGAAGACCGCATGGTGAAGCACGCGTTTCAAGAGGCGGAACGTTTGGGAACGCTCCATGTGCTCACCCGGCACGTGATCCAGCCGACCGAAGAAGAGAAGGCGGCCAACCCGCGTTCGCGAAGCGCGAAACTGCGGTGTGCAGAAAGAGTGTAGTCATGACGCGAAAGAGAAGGAAAGCAGGGGCGGCGGAATTTCACACCGTCAAACGAATCGATAACTCGAGACTGGTGCGCAACGTGGAGCCGGCGAAGTTGCGGACCCTATGGCGCGCCGTCGCGATAGGGAGCATGATCGCGGCATTTTTCATGTTGTACATTTTCCAGCACTTCCGCTGCATCGATTTGAGCTTTCAGCTCGAAGATCTGAAAGCCCAGCACATGAAGGCTGCGGCGTTGAATTCGGAACTGAGGCTGGAAATTGCCGGGCTGCGCAACCCCATGCGCATCGACACGATCGCCCGCCGCAGGCTTGGCCTGACGGAGCCCTTGCCGACGCAGGTCCACGAGTACGAGGCGCCGGACGGTGCGGAAGTGGCCGCCGCGCGGTATGTGCGTCCGAATCGCACGCCGTGAATCCGCCGGCGGACGTTCCGTTCCTCACAGAATCATTTCAGATTTGTTTGAGCATCCAAACGGAGCGTTTGCCGACCTGAACCTGCCATGCAACAAGACCGCGCCCATGTCCGCTTGTTCATTCTTGCCGGCGTGGCTCTATTTTGGATGGCTGCGGTCTTTGGACGGCTCTCCTACTTGCAACTATTCCGGCATGGCGAGTTTCTGGCGCGCGCTCAGCGTCAGCAGCAGCGAACCATCGAGATAACCCCCAAGCGCGGCACCATTTACGACAGGAATCGAAAACCACTGGCGATGAGTATTCCCGTGGACTCCGCGTTCGGGGTCCCTTCCGAGATTGTTGACGAACATCTTGCCGCGCGGCTGCTTTCCGGAGTGGTGGGGAAGCCCCAGGAGGAGCTCGAAGCACGCTTCGAATCTTCGCATTCTTTTGTGTGGATAGCGAGAAAGCTGCCGCCCGAAAAAGCGGAAGCGATTACCGCCCTTAACCTGAAGGGCATTTACCTCCAAAAGGAAAACCAACGCTTCTATCCGAAGCGCGACCTTGCGGCGCATGTGCTGGGCTTTGTCGATTTGGATGAGAAAGGACTAGGCGGCATCGAGTACGAGCTGGACAACGAGATTCGTGGTGAGAGTGGAAAAATCGTGGTCATGGAGGACGCTCGGAAACGCTGGTTCGACGGCAGCCAGGCCAAGTTGGAGGCCGGCGCGGACGTTCTGCTGACGCTCGATGAGAAAATTCAGTACCTCGCCGAGCGAGAGTTGGACCAGGCGATCGCGCAGACACACGCTATCGCTGGGACCGCCGTAGTGATGAACCCAAACACCGGCGAGATCCTTGCCCTAGCAAATTGGCCGACGTTCAATCCGAACAGGGCCAGTGATGCAAGAGCGGAAGCACGAATGGATCGAGCTGTCAGCGCTCTGTATGAGCCGGGCTCGACGTTCAAACTAATTACGCTTGCAGCGGCTTTCAACGAGGGGATCACGCGGCCCAACGAAGTCTTCGATTGCGAGAATGGCAGTGTGCTCGTAGCGGGACATCGGATTCACGACCATAAACGGTTCGGCTTGTTAAGCGTCTCGCAAATCCTTGCGCAATCCAGCGATGTGGGCGCGATCAAAATCGCGCTGCGGCTGCAAGCACCGCGGTTCTACGACTACATCCGCGCGTTTGGTTTTGGCACTCCCACTGGTGTCGACCTGCCGGGAGAAAGCAGGGGTTTGCTCAGACCTCTCGAAAATTGGGGTTCATTCTCCATCGGATCGATCTCGATGGGGCAGGAGATTGGGGTTACTCCCATACAACTCGTAGCAGCGGTATCGGCGATCGCAAATGGCGGCTTCCTTTACAAACCTCATGTCGTGCAGGAATTGCAGCGCGCTGGCCGCGAGTTGCCAGAGGACGGCGTGCTGGCGCCAGTCGAACCGAAGCGCGTCATTCGTCCAGAAACCGCCGCGACCTTGCGCCGCCTTATGGAGGGTGTGGTGCTGGAAGGCACGGGCACGAAGGCCCATCTGGACGGCTGGACTTCGGCGGGGAAGACGGGCTCCGCGCAGAAGATCGATCCCTCAACGGGACGCTACTCGCGAACACATTTCATTGCATCCTTCACGGGATTTGCGCCGATTAACAATCCGGCAGTCGCCATTCTCGTATCACTGGATTCTCCCGTCGGGCAACACGAAGGCGGAGAGGTGGCCGCCCCGGTGTTTAAACGCATTGCCGAAGAGGTTCTGACGTATCTCGATGTGCCACGCGATGTACCTCTGAATCCCAAGCTGATCCAAGCCGCTTATGAGAAGCACGCGAGTGAAGATGCGAGCGCGCTTGAGGACTTCTCGACCGTGGATTTTTCCGGGCAGCCCGATTCGCCGCCGCTAGCATTGCAAACGATGAAGCCAATAGGGCAAGGGCCCTCCGCTCTGCGAAAGCAACCATTGACGGTGGCCGTCGATCAGGGCGGCGAAGTCGAAATCCCTGATTTCAGCGGGAAGACTATGCGCGAGGTGGCAGATATTTCCCTGAAGCTTGGTCTTGATCCGGTGCTGGTTGGCAGCAATCTTGCATTGAATCAGTCGCCCCCGGCGGGAGCCAAAGTACGGCGTGGCGCGAAAATCACCGTGCAGTTCGGGACACCACCCGAGAAGAATTCGAAGCCTCGTCCCGGGCACAGGAATTAGGATGAGAACTGGATTGAGCCATATCGAAGACGAAAAACGCAACCCGAGAACGAACCACGCCGATGAACGCCGCGAAGATTCATCATTGTCGCGCGTTTCCACGCGGAGCATGAAACTGCGCGATTTGCTGGAGGGCACCGAAACTAGCCTTCCTGCGCCCATGGAGAATCTGGAAATCCGGCAGGTCGCGTGCGACTCCCGCAAAGTGCAGCCGCGCGCGCTCTTTTTCGCGCTGCATGGTGCGAAGGCTGACGGGAACACCTTCATTCGCGACGCTGTTTCGCGCGGCGCAATGGCCATCGTCAGCGAGGAGACTGCTCCAGCCGCGATTCCCTCGAGCGTGGTGTGGGTTCAGGTGGGCGATGCTCGAAAAGCGCTCGCAGTTACCGCCGCAAACTTTTTTGGGCATCCCGGGAAGGCGTTGCAGTTGGTGGCCGTGACCGGAACAAACGGGAAAACTACGACCACTTCGCTCGTCGATGCCATCATCAAAGCCTCCGGCGCCAAAACGGGCCTGTTCGGGACGATTGCCTATCACACGCCGCTCGGCGACTATGCCGCCCCAAATACCACTCCGGAATCGGTTGACCTGCAAGGATTTCTTGCGGAGATTCGGGACGCAGGCGGACGCTTTGCAGTGCTTGAGGCAAGCTCGCACTCGCTCGCATTGGACCGCCTGTGGGGTTGCCATTTCGCGGCGGCAGTGTTTACAAATCTTACGCGCGAGCACATGGATTATCACAAGACCTTCGAGGATTATTTCGCGGCGAAGAAGAGGTTGTTCGAAGGCACAGGAGCGGGTGTACCGGAAGTCGCTGTGATTAACACCGATGACGAGTATGGCAAGCGGCTGAGCGGACTCGCCAAGAAAACCGTGACCTATGGTCTCGAGTCCGATGCGGACCTTACCACGAAAAAATTTCAGTTGACCTTCAACGGCCTGGCGTTCACGGCGCAAACGCCCAGCGGAAAAGTGCAGGTCGCTTCGCTGCTGGTAGGCCGTATTAATGTCTACAACATACTCGCAGCGATCGGCGTTGCGCAGGCCCTGGGGCTTTCCACGGAAATTATCGAAGCCGGGATTCAGAGCCTTGAAAGCGTTTCCGGGCGCTTTCAGCGCATTGATCTGGGCCAGCCGTTTTTTGTGGTGGTCGACTACGCGCACACAGACGACGCACTCGAGAATCTGATTCGAACTGCTAGAGAATTGAATCCCAAAGGGCGAATCATAACGCTCTTCGGATGCGGCGGCGGAAAGGACCGGACCAAGCGGCCCGTCATGGGGGAAGTAACCGGCCGGCTGAGCGATTTGACCATTCTTTCGAGCGACAATCCGAGGACTGAGGATCCGCTGAAAATTATCAGCGACATCATTGTAGGACTGCAGAAAACAGCCGGAAAATATCTGATCGAACCGGATCGCGAAAAAGCGATTGGAGTTGCGATAGACGAAGCGCGCGCGGGAGACATCGTTCTGCTTGCAGGGAAGGGCCATGAGAATTATCAAATTCTCGCGGACCGAACGCTGGAATTTGACGATCGCAATAGGGCCAGCCGGGCTCTTCGCGAACGGGGTTATGGCGAGACGCACGCCGAATTTGGTTCCGCGGAGCCAAAAAAAGGCACAGAGTTTGGCACGTAGCGCGCTTGTCAAGAAGGCGTGGCGAGGGCGCGCGAGCCGGCTGTTTACTCGCGAAAGGAGGAGCCCTCAAAACACGGTGAAAACGAACCGATATGCGGGGTACCTGCGTAAAGCAAACCCCTTGAGGCATTTATGCGGTGGACGATTGCACAAGTGGTTGACGCTCTGGCTGTTAAGCCGGGGCCGGGACTCGACCCCATGGCCTGGGTGGCCGGCGTCTCGATTGATTCTCGCACGGTACGTACAGGAGAACTGTTCTTTGCCATCCACGGACCGCGTCACGATGGACACGATTACGTGGAGAGCACTTTCCAGCGCGGAGCACTCGCGGCGGTGGTGGCGCAATCGCAAGCCAGCCGCTACGGCGAGGGCGTCCGGAATCGCTGCATCGTCGTGGCGGACACTTTCGAAGCGCTCAAACAGCTCGCCCGCGCGGTGCGCGAAGCCTGGGGGGGGAAAATTGCCGGCGTCACAGGCTCCGTGGGCAAGACCACAACGAAAGAGATCCTGGCGGTGCTGCTGGGCTCGAAGCTACGGGTCCTGAAATCAGAAGGCAATTTCAATAACGAGTACGGATTGCCGCTGACGCTGTTTCGTTTGGACGAAACGCATCAAGCGGCAGTGCTCGAGATGGGCATGTCGCGGCGCGGGGAGTTGGCCCGGCTCGCGGCGATTGCTTACCCTGATGTAGGCGTGGTGACGCGTGTTGCCCCAGCGCACCTGGAATTTTTTGCGTCGGTCGATGAGATTGCGCTGGCGAAACGCGAGCTGATCGAGGGGCTGAATGGCAGGGAGTCGACCGCAGTGCTAAACGCAGATGACCCGCGTGTCGCGGCGTTCGGTGCTTTTGCTCCGGGCCGTGTGGTCACGTATGGAATCGATGCGCCGGCTTTTTTTTCGGCCACGGCGATCGAAGACCGGGGCGCGCTGGGCTCCGCATTCGACTATGTAAGCCCCGAAGGCCGCGTGCGCCTGGAGCTTCCCGTGCCGGGCCGTCACGCGATCTACAACGCGCTTGCCGCGCTTGCAGCTGCGAGCGTTTGGAACATCGGGGCCGCGGAGGCGCAAAGTGTATTTCGAACGCTGCGCGTGCCCTCGATGCGAGGGGAGCTACTGCGATTTTCGAATGGGGCGGCTTTGATCAACGATAGCTACAACTCCAGCCCCGCCGCGCTGCACGCCATGGTGTCCGTGCTGGCGGCGACGCCGAATTTTCGCCGTCGAATTTTGGCGGCGGGCGAAATGCGAGAGTTGGGCGTGGCTTCGCCGGCGTTGCACCGCGAAGCGGGGATCTTCACGGCGAAAACGGGAAATGTCGATTGGGTGATTGGCGTAGAAGGAAATGCGGAACAAATCGTGGAAGGCGCGGTCTCTGCTGGCATGCCGCGAGCGCACACGAGATTCTTTCCTTCGTCCGACGAAGCGGCGAAGTTTTTGGAGGAGCTCTTTGCGAAAGGCGATGTCCTACTCGTGAAAGGCTCGCGCGGCGTGAAGATGGAACGCATCGTGGAAGCCTTGCTGGCCCGATATGCGGCTCCCGGCGAGGTTTCACATCACGAGGTACGCCACTGATATGCTTTACTACCTCCTCTACCACGTGCTGCAACGCTATTTCAGCCCATTAAACGTCTTTCGCTACATCACCGTTCGAACCGTCTATGCGAGCTTGACGGCCATGTTTCTCGGCCTCGTGTTCGGCCCCTGGCTGATTCAGCGCCTGCGCGATTTGCAAATCGGGCAGTACATCCGCGACGAGGGACCCCAGGAGCACCAAAAAAAGGCCGGCACACCCACCATGGGGGGCGTGCTGATCGTCTTGTCGACGGCCGTGCCCACGTTGCTTTGGGCTGACCTGGCTAATCCTTTTATTTTGCTCTCTCTCTTTGCCCTGGTCGGCTTCGCCGCTATCGGGTTCATTGACGACTACGCGAAAGTCTCGAAGCAACGAAACCTGGGGCTCACGGCGAAAAACAAGATTTACTTTCAGGTGCTGGTAAGCCTGGTCGTAGGGATCTCCCTGCTCGTTCTCGTTACACACTTCGCCTACTCGACGCAGCTGATGATCCCCTTCCTCAAGCGTTTGCACCCCGACTTGGTCATCCATTCCCTTATGAAATCGGAACATATCTGGCCCTTGGCCTTCCTCCCATTCCTCGCCTTTGTTTGCGTGGTCATCGTTGGTTCCTCCAATGCGGTGAATCTGACCGATGGCCTTGACGGCTTGGCAATCGGTTGCACGGTTATCGCCGCGGGCGCGCTTACCGTGCTGACCTACGTCAGCAGCAACTCGCGCTGGGCCGCCTATCTCGAGATTCAGTACATCCCGCGGGTCGGAGAACTTACCGTTTTTTGCGGGGCGTTGGTCGGCGCGTCTCTCGGCTTCCTTTGGTACAACGCGCACCCCGCGGAAATATTCATGGGCGATGTGGGCTCGCTCTCGCTCGGCGGGACCCTTGGCACCGTCGCCGTCATCATCAAGCAGGAGATACTCCTGTTTTTCGTTGGCGGCATCTTCGTCATCGAAGCGCTTTCGGTGATCTTGCAGGTTGGCTCCTTCAAGCTGCGGGGCAAGCGCATCTTCCGAATGGCACCGATCCACCATCATTTTGAGCTGCTTGGCTGGAGCGAGTCGAAAGTCATTGTGCGATTTTGGATTGCCGCTCTCGTCTTCGCGCTGTTCGCGTTGACGACGCTGAAACTCAGGTAGACCGCATTTGAAGAAGGCGGGTTTAGAAGAGATCGATGCAAGGTGGAATGGAGTTGCGAGGAAAGCGCATGCTGGTTGTCGGATTGGCGCGTACAGGGGTGGCCACGGCGGTTTTTTGCGCGGCACGAGGAGCGCGCGTGACAGCGACGGATTCGCGCACGCAGCCTGAAATTGGAGAAATGGCCGTCAAACTACAAGACGCGGGAGTAACGCTCGAATTCGGCGGTCATCAGGAGAAAACGTTTCTTGAACAAGACTTGATTATTCCGAGCCCGGGTGTGCCCGCCGACGAAGCGCATTTGCAGGCCGCGCGCGCCAAAGGTATCACCATTTGGAGCGAGATTGAGCTGGCGTATCGTTTCTTGAAAGGCCGGTTGATCGGAATCACCGGCTCGAACGGCAAAACGACGACGACATCGCTTGTCGATCACATTTTGAAGACGGCCGGAATGCAGACAATTCTCGCCGGAAACATTGGAACGCCTCTTATCGGATGCGTGGAGGCCATGAAAGACGACACTTGGACGGTGGTCGAGCTCAGCAGCTTCCAGCTAGAGCTGATCGACACGTTTCGTCCAAACATCGGCGTGTTTTTGAATCTCACGCCAGACCATCTCGACCGGCATCACAGCATGGAAGTGTATGGAGCCGCGAAAGCGCGCCTGTTCGAGAATCAGACCGGGGAGGATGCCGCGGTCTTGAACGCGGATGATGCGGCCACCACGCCGTTCGCACCCTCTCTTCCGCGTCTCTACTGGTTTAGCAGGAAGCAGCGGGTCGCGCAGGGTGCGTACGTGCGCGGAGAAGAAATCGTATTCCGTCAAGACGGTGCAGAAGAATCCCTCCTCAAGTTGCAAGATATTCCTCTCGCCGGCGCGCATAACGTGGAGAACGCCTTGGCTGCTGCGGCTGTGGCGCGGCTGGCCGGTGCATCCCCGGCAGCCATTGCCAAAGGCGTGAGCTCCTTCGCAGGAGTGGAGCACCGTTTGGAATTCGTGGCCGAAATCGCCGGTGTGCGCTACTACAACGATTCGAAGGCGACCAACGTGGACGCCACTCGCAAGGCGCTCGACGCATTTCCCGGCCGCATCCTGGTCATACTCGGTGGAAAAGACAAAGGGAGCGATTACACCGTGCTGCAAAAGCCGCTGAGGGAAAAGGCAATTCTCGCGCTCTTGATCGGCGCAGCGGCGGAAAAAATCGAAAAGCAGGTATCCGGAAGTGTCGCCCTGGAACGCGCGGATACGCTCGAGCGCGCCGTGGAAACCGCTTCGCACGCGGCCCGACGCGGCGACGTCGTGCTTCTCGCGCCGGCTTGCGCCAGCTTCGACCAGTTCCAAAATTACGAACACCGCGGTCGCGTCTTTAAAGACTTGGTACGGCATCTGGAAAAGCAAGCCGCTGGTGCGACTCTGGGAAAAGGGTGAGCGAACTTGCCGAGACGTCTTGAACTGGACCGTTGGCTCTTTGGCGTGACGGTAGCACTTTGCCTTTTTGGCGCAGTGATGATCTTCAGCGCCTCTGCCGTTACTGCGGAGAAAGAGTATGGCCATGGCTACTATTTTCTCTTGCGGCAGGCCGCCTGGCTGATGATCGGCCTTCTGGGAATGTTCGCCCTGATGCGTACCGACTACCGGCGCTTGCGCGAGCCCGCCGTCGTTTACACCTCCGTCTGTCTGGTCCTGCTCCTGCTGGTCGGCACTTTTTTCTTGGACAAGGCCCACGCCACGCATCGCTGGATTCGCTACGGGCCAGTGGGTATTCAGCCATCGGAACTCGCGAAGCTCGCGGTGATCCTCTATCTCGCCTGGTTTCTCGATCAGAAGCGCCGGCATAAGGCCGCAATGGAGTTCTGCATGAAAGATTTTCTCGAGACGATTCTCCCTGCCGCGGGACCAGTGCTGATCTGCGTGTGTTTGATTCTTGCGCAGCCTGATCTCGGCACGGCCGTGGACATTGCACTGGTAGCGACAGCGATTCTGTTTGCCGCTGGAATGTCGTGGAAGTGGATCGCAACCGGTGCAGCGGCCTCCTTGCCGGCCCTTTATTTTCTGATTTTCCATGTTTCCTACCGCCAAGCGCGGCTGACCGCTTTCCTGGATCCTAATTCCGATCCGCAAGGTGCTGGATTTCAGCTGACGCAGTCGCTCATCGCCGTGGGTTCCGGCGGATTCACTGGCGTGGGCTTGATGGAGAGCAAACAAAAACTGTTTTACTTGCCGGAAGCGCATACGGATTTCATCTATGCGGTGATCAGCGAAGAGCTAGGTTACCTCGGCGCAATAGTGGTGATTGCCTTATTCGTGGTCTATGGCTGGCGCGGGCTGCGCGCCGCATTTGGCGCTCCGGACGGTTTCGGCAGGCTCTTGGCGCTCGGAATCACGGCAATGGTACTCAGCCAGGCGCTGATCAATTTTGCCGTGGTGTTGGGGATGGTCCCGACCAAAGGCATTCCATTGCCGTTCGTGAGCTACGGCGGTTCGAGCCTGCTCGTGATGCTGCTGGCGACAGGCATGTTGCTGAACATTAGCCAGCAGGCCACGGAAACATGAAGCAACATTTAAAGTGTTTTTGTAGGGGCGGGGTTTTCTCCGCCCGCTCGCCCAGGTGCCAGCCATGAAGCTGCTCATCGCCGGAGGCGGCACAGGCGGCCACGTTTTCCCCGCACTGGCTATTGCGCAAGAGTGGCTGTCGCGCGGCAAGGAAAGAGAAGTCGTGCTCGTGGGAACCGAACGCGGAATCGAAATGAAGCTGGTGCCTCAAGCGGGACTGCCGCTGGAGACTCTGCGCGTTGCCGGCTTGAAAGGCAAGGGTGGCGCGGCGCTCGTAAGAAATCTTGCCATGCTTGCGCCTGCCATGCTGGACGCGCGGCGCGTACTGCGCAAGCACAAGCCGATTGCGGCGTTTGGAGTCGGCGGCTACGCAGCTGGGCCGATGATGCTGGCGACCTGGCTTGGTGGAGTGCCAAATGTAATTTTTGAACCGAATGCGGAGCCTGGTTTAGCAAATAAACTGCTGGCAAGACTTTCCAAGCGAATCGCCACCGGCTATGAAATTTCTGCACAGGCCTGGGGAAAAAAAGCCATCGTTACCGGCTGCCCCGTGCGGCACGAGTTCTTTTCGATTGCGCCTCGCCGCCTCGAAAAGCCGTTTCGCTTGCTGGTGACCGGCGGAAGCCAGGGTGCGTTGCCCATCAACCGTACGTTCGTCGATGCCATGGACCGGCTAGCGGCGCGAAAAAGTGAGCTGTCCATCGTGCATCAGACCGGCGAACGCGATTATAATGCGGTGCGCACCGCGTACGCGCGGCGCGAGATCAACGCGGAGGTCGTCCCCTTCCTCACCAACATGCCGGAGCGCTTTGCCTGGGCAGACGTAATCGTTTGCCGGGCGGGAGCCATCACCGCGGCGGAAATCGCAGCCGCGGGCCGTGCCGCCATCTTCATTCCGTTCGGCGCGGCCACGGATAGCCACCAGTTGCGCAACGCACAGGAGATGCAGCGCGCCGGCGCAGGCCGCCTTATTTCCGAAACGGAACTGACCGCGGAACGTCTTACGACCGAATTTTTTTCCCTCATCGACCAGCCGGAACAGATGGAAAAGCAGTCGCAGGCTGCGCGGTTGCTTGCTCGGCCCAACGCTACGCGGGACATCGTCAACCTGATACAAGAGGCCGCCAACGTGCAGGGAATTGACCAGAGGACAAATCCATGATGGTCTCTTTCCGCAATTTCCAGCGCATCCACCTGGTAGGCATCGGCGGCATTGGAATGAGCGGCATCGCCGAAGTGCTGCTGACGCTAGGCTATTCCGTTTCGGGTTCTGACACTAAACCATCGAACATTACCGAGCGGCTACAGAATCTTGGCGCGACGATCCAGGAAGGCCACAAGGCGGCCAATGTCGAAGACGCCCACGTGGTGGTGACGTCTTCCGCAATCAAGCAGGACAACCCCGAAGTCGTCGAAGCACACAAGAGAAAGATTCCCGTAATCCCGCGGGCGGAAATGCTTGCGGAGCTGATGCGCCTCAAATATGGCATCGCCGTGGCTGGCGCGCACGGCAAGACGACCACGACTTCGATGGTTGCTTCGGTGCTTGCCGCCGCGCATCTGGACCCTACCTTTGTGGTGGGCGGAAGAGTGAATCAAGCCGGCACGACCGCGCGGCTCGGCAAGGGCGAATATTTTGTCGTGGAGGCCGACGAGAGCGATCGCAGCTTCCTGATGCTCGCGCCCGTGGTCGCCGTCGTCACCACCATCGATCGCGAGCACCTCGATCAATACACATCGCTCTCCGACATCCAGGGCGCGTTTTTGCAGTTTGTGAACCGCGTTCCGTTTTATGGCGCTGCGATCCTGTGCCTGGACGAACCCAACGTGCAAGCCATCCTTCCAGATGTGAAGCGCCCGATTATCACCTATGGCACTTCCAACCAGGCCGACTTGGTCATCAGCGACGTAAAGTTGGAAGGTTTGGGTAGCGACTTCCGGCTCACCTTCAAGGGCGAAGACCTCGGCCTCTTCCACTTGATGCATCCTCCGGGGATCCACAATGTCAGGAACGCAGCTGCTGCGGCAGCCGTCGCACTGTATCTAAATGTTCCGAGTGATTTGATCCGGGAGGGCCTGGCGAAATTCGCCGGTGTCGGCCGTCGTTTCGACATCAAAGGCGTGGTGAACGACATCACCGTGATTGACGACTACGGCCATCATCCGGCTGAGATTCGTGCCACGCTTGAGGCCGCCCGCGGCTGCAAGTTCAGCCGTCTACTCGTGCTCTTCCAGCCCCACCGGTTCACGCGTACACAACACCTCTGGGATGAATTCTGCCGGGCTTTCAACCAAGCCGATGTACTGGTGCTGCTCGACATCTACGCTGCGAGCGAACCGGCGATTCCTGGCATTACCAGCGAAGCTCTGGCCACTGCCATTCGCGACGCCGGCCACAAAAACGTTCACTACTTCCGTTCTATGCAGGCGGGAATTGAGTTCCTGCTGCGAGAAGCGCGGGCTGGCGACGCGATCATGACCATTGGCGCCGGCAACGTCAGCCGCGCCAGCAACGAATTGATGGTCCTATTGGGGACGGAGCATCCGACACACCATGCGCATTGAGGACCCCAAAATCGTCGCGGCTCTTCCGGAGTTGGGTGTCCAGCTGAAGTCAGGGACTTCCTTGGCCGGACTCACATCTTTGGGCATTGGAGGCATGACCGACTTGTTGCGAATCGAGAAGCACAACGCTATTCCGGACCTTTTGAATCTTCTCGACGGCCAAGGCGTTCCGCACAAGTTTCTTGGCGGCGGCTCAAACTTGCTTGTGGGTGACGGCGAGTTGCCCTGGGTCGTCCTGCAGCTGATCTCTCCGGAGCCGGATATCGTGCTCGAAGGCAACTTTGCCCTGGTCGATGCGGCCGCCGACCTCGGCCGCACAGTGACCTTCTGCGCGAAAAACGATCTGGGGGGCATGGAGGGACTTATTGGAGTCCCTGGGACCGTCGGCGGCGCCTTGCGCATGAACGCCGGGGCGTACGGCATGCAAATCGGTAGTTACGTTCGAGAAGTGAAGCTTTACCGGGCTGCCGGCCGCAAACTGGAAACTCTTAGGGGTCATCAAATTTCCTTCGAATACCGGCACACATCTTTTGCCGCTGATGATATGATGCTCGCAGTGAAGCTGGAATTACCCTCCAAACCGTATCGCGAAATTTTAAAAGGGATTCGTATCTGCAACGAAAAACGGCGCGCAAGCCAGCCGCTTGGGCAAAAAAGTGCCGGTTGCATTTTCAAAAACCCGCCGGGTGCTTCCGCTGGACGCATGATTGATGAGCTGGGGCTCAAGGGACTGAGCGTGGGCGACGCCCACGTCAGCGATCGCCACGCCAATTTTTTCGTAAATTCTGGCAAAGCCTCCGCGAAAGAAATGCTCGCCTTGATCGCCGATGTGCGCAATCGTGTGCAAAACTCATTCGGTGTGATTCTCGAGTACGAGGTGGTGGTTTGGAACGCGTGAAAGCCTTGCAACGGGGAACTGCTGCCGCAGCCTCCGAGCCTTACCGCCCGGAATTGCTGGCGGACGAAGAGCCGCGCTATTTGCGTCGCCAGAAACCTCTTGAAATTCGCCGAAAAAAGTTTGGCGGTCGAAGCTGGCCGTTCTATCGCCGTGTGTTGGTGTGGACCATCGTAGGAGCGGCGGGCGTGACCACAGCTATCGTCGCGGGACGTTTTTTGCTGTATTCGCCGCAGATGTTGTTGCTCAAGCCCGATCAGATTGAGTTGCTGGGGAACCACGTCGTAAGCCGCGAAGCCGTGCTCCAGCCCTTTGCGCGCGACCGCAACCGCAGCGTCCTCCGCATCCCGCTGGATGCCCGGCGCAGCCAGCTCCAGCAACTGCCTTGGGTCGAATCTGCGCGCGTGCTGCGTATTTTGCCAAACCGCATCCGCATCGAGTTGACGGAGCGCACGCCGGTTGCGTTTTTGCGCAATGGCAGAGATCTGGCCCTGATCGACGAGCACGGAGTGATTTTGGACCGCCCCGAAGGCGAGGATTTGCATTTCCCCATCGTTACCGGTCTCACCGACAACATGCCACTGGAAGAACGCGAGAAGCGCATGCAGTCCTATCAGGAATTTTTGAGGGACGCGGATTTGGTGCGCCCCGGATCGTCCGACCGCGTCAGCGAAGTCGATCTTTCGAATGCGAAGGACCTGCGCGTTGTGATGACTGGCCTCGCTTCCGCGGCCGATTCGCAGGCGGTAACTATTCATTTTGGCAACAGCGATTTCACGGGCAAGTACCGCATGCTCGTCGAGAATTTCGCGCAGTGGCAGGCGAACGCCGGGCGCGTGCAGTCGATTGATTTGCAGTATTCGCGGCAAGTGGTTGTGAACTCGGACGGCAGCGCGAGTTCGGCGAAGCTGAAAAACTAGAAATTGAAAACGTAAGGGTTCCAGAGCGGGGGCGGCGGCTTGGCAAAAAAAGATCGTTACATCATTGCGCTGGACGTCGGCAGCACAAAGACGTGCGCGTTGATCGCGGAAGTGGACGAAGAGCAGGTAAAGTTTCTATCTCTCGGCGCGGCGGAATCCAAGGGACTTCGCAAAGGCCTCATCGTCAATCTCGATTCCACCGTGAGCTCGATTCGCCGGGCCGTGGAGGAAGCCGAAGGTGTTGCCAACGTACCAGTGGAGTCCGCCGTGATCGGCGTGGCCGGCAGCCACGTGCGCGGCGTGAACAGCCGCGGAGGCGTGACGCTCGGCAATCGTCCCCGGGACATCGAGCGTGAGGATGTGCGCCGCGCCGTCGACGCCGCCCGCAACATCACGCTTCCGGAAGACCGCGAAGTGCTGCACGTTCTGCCGCACGAATTCATGGTTGATGCGCAGGATGGAATTCGCGACGCCATCGGTATGGTGGGACAGCGCCTCGAAGCCAACGTCCATCTCGTCACCTCTTCGATCGCCGCCACTCAAAACCTCGTGACCGCCGCGAATCGCGCCGGGATTCTGGTCAATGACACCGTGCTCGAACCGCTGGCCTCCGCCGAATCCTGCCTTACTCAAGACGAACGCGACCTCGGCTGTTGCCTGCTTGATATCGGCGGTGGCACGACCGAGCTAATCGTATACGGCGGTGGCGTTGTGCGGCATACCGGAGCGATTCCCGTTGGCGGTGACCACTTCACGAACGACCTTGCCGTGGGCCTGCGCACACCCATCCCCGAAGCTGAAAAGATCAAGCGCCGCCACGGTTGGGCTTCTTCTGCGCTGCTGCACGAGGACACCTCCATCGAGATTGCCAGTGTTGGCGACCGTCCTCCGCGCACCATCTTCGCCCGCATGCTTACCGACATCATCGAGCCGCGGGCGATGGAGCTTCTCGCCCTCATCCGCGAGGATCTCCGGCGCGCTGGCCTGGACAGACAAATTCCCGCGGGATTTGTGCTCGCGGGAGGCGGCGCGAGACTCAATGGCTTGGCCGATCTCGCCGAAGACTCTTTCCACTTGCCCGTTCGTATCGCGGAGCCTAAGGGTTTGGCTGATCTACCGGAACAGGTAGCGCAGCCGGAATATGCAACCGTCGTGGGTTTGGTGTTGTACGGCGCGAAGACGCGGCGAAACGCACCGCAGCGCGCCGGAAATTTAGTGAGCAAATTGAAATCCATGTTCGCCGGTGCCTCGTAACCCTGCCCGAGCGCAGCACCGCGAATCTGGAGAAGGCTGAGGACGTATGACAATGAAAGATGCAGGAATTCGCATGAGCTTCAGCGAGGAGCTGCAGCCCGCGAAGATTAAAGTCATTGGCGTAGGCGGGGGCGGTTGCAACGCGATTAACCGCATGATCCGCGCCAAGGTCGAGGGCGTCGAATTCATTACCGCCAACACGGACCTGCAGGCGCTCAAGCTTTCGCAAGCTCCCGTCAAACTGCAACTCGGCGCCAAGCTCACCAAGGGACTCGGGGCAGGCGCGAATCCCGAGATCGGCCGTAAAGCTGCCCTCGAGGACACCGACAAAATTATTGAAGCGCTCGAGGGCTCGGACATGATTTTCATCACCTCCGGCCTCGGTGGAGGCACAGGCAGTGGCGCTGCGCCCGTAGTGGCTTCGCTCGCCAGTGAACTCGGCGCATTGAGCGTCGCGGTCGTAACCAAGCCCTTTGCCTTCGAAGGCAAACGCCGCATGCTCCAGGCGGAGCAAGCCTTGCATGAGCTCATCAGTGCCGTCGACACGGTCATTGTCATTCCCAACGAGCGCTTGATGGACACCGTCGAGCGTGGCACCAGTTTCTTCGACGCCTTCCGCATCGCGGACGACATCCTGCGCCAGGCCGTCCAGGGCATCTCCGACATCATCACCGTGCCCGGCATTATCAACCGCGACTTCGCCGATGTGAAAGCCATCATGCACGGACAGGGCTACGCCGTGATGGGCACAGCCATTGCCACCGGAACCAATCGCGCCATCGATGCCGCTAACCGCGCGATCTCCAGTCCGTTGCTTGAAGACAATTCCATCCAGGGCGCGCAGGGCATTCTTATTAATATCTCAGGCAGCTCCAGCCTCACCCTGCACGAAGTTCACGAAGCCTCTTCCGTTATCCAGAAAGCCGCGCACGAAAACGCAAATATCATCTTTGGCGCGGTCATGGACGACTCCATGAAAGACGCGGTGAAAATTACCGTAATCGCCGCGGGCTTTAAGGAAGCCAACAAGAAAACCGTCCAACAGAAGCCTTCATTCCTCCCCAAGACGTGGAAGGCCGGCCGCGAAATGGAAGAACCCCTGCCACAGCAACAACAATTTCCTAACGTAGTCCATCAGGTCCAGCAGAACGTTCGCGACATCAGCCCCGACGTTCCCGCCGACGACCTCGACGTGCCAACATTCCTCCGCCGCCAGGCCCAAAAAGCGTAACTAACCTTCGACTTCTCTTGAGTTGTTGTAAGGGCACAATTCATCGTGCCCTGCTTTCTTTGCGACCGAAGTCGGAAGAGTTTCGCCGGCCGCTCCCCGCCAACCTCATTCACAATGACGCAGCGCGCCTGCCAGTTTTCGGACTTCTGCCTCGTAAGCAGCGAGGTTGTCTACAGGACTTGCGATCACAGAACTTAATCCCGCGTGAAATTCGCGCGCCCCTGTCTTCTGCGCTGCTTCTCGAATATTTCCCGCATGAATCCCGCTCCCCGGCATCACCGTCAACCGCTCGCCCGCGATTCGAACGAGTTCGGCAATCGTCTCCAACGCCTCCGGCGCTGTCTGCTTCCCGCCTGAAGTCAGCAGCCGTGTGGCACCGGTTTTGATGACACCTTCCAGAGACTTGCGCAAATCTACGCATTCATCGAATGCCCGATGAAACGTTACGGGAGCCGGAGCGGCCAGTGCCACCAGCTCCTGAGTTCGAGCGACGTCTACCCGAAAGTCGGCAGTGAGTATCCCGAGAACCACGCCATCCAATTGGAATTGCTTGGCATGTTTTACCGACTTCTTCATCGCCGCGAATTCTTCATCGGAATAGACAAAGTCGCCCGCCCGCGGCCGGATCATCGCAAAAATCGGCAATTGCACGTTCGCCCGCGTACCCATCATCAAGATCCCCGCCGGAGTGACGCCTCCCACTTTCGAGTCCCTGCAGATCTCGATGCGGTCCGCCCCGCCCCGCTCAGCTGCCATCGCCGCGTCGTCGCTCTCCACACTTATCTCAAGCAGGTATTTGTTTTGCATTGAGCTGTAGCTTAGCAGACGGAGCAGGCCGGGAAGGATGAACGGTTATTGTCGGACAACGTCGAAGCGCGCAATGGCGTAACCTAACGCGGCGCCGAGGAAGACGTCAGAAGGGAAGTGTGCACCGGTAGTCACTCGGGAAAAACTGATCACGCTTGCCAGGCCGTAGGCAACGAACGGAATCCATCGATGCCGGCGATACCGCCGCGCAAACACCGTGGCCACGGAAAAGCTCATCATTGCATGCCCCGACGGGAAACTGGTCCCCTTGCCGAATACGGATTGGTGGCTCTGGAAAAAGGTGTCGGAGTAATTTCCATTCACTGCAATCTCGTCTGGCCGCTGCCTTCGCGTGATGGACTTCATGACCACCATGAGCACGAGGTCATCCGCGACGGCTTCCCCGGCTAGCAGGGCCGAGCTCTGGTCGTAGGAGTTCTTGCGGATCAGGCTCGCTACATAAAACGTAGCAGGAACCGCGGCGATGATTCCCGCGCTTGAAGTGCCGCCGAAGACTCGGCTGAAGCCGGAGAACGCCGTCGTCTGCCGGAAATGAGGCATGGTCTGCGGATCTGCTGCGATCAATCCGGCAGTGCCGCCCACGATGAGAGTCGCAGGAAGCCAGTGACGTCCCTCTCCCAGCTTGAGCGGGAAAAGCCACATATTCTTCTGGTCTTGAAGGAAATTTCCCGGAAGCTTGCGCAAGGTGGCCTCGCGCATGATCGATGACGCTTTGGGAGCAGGCGCGGGAGAAGCAGAGGAATCGTCGTGTTGTTGGTAGACCGAACCGTCGTCACCGCATAACGGAGGCGTGTCAGTACGCTGCTGTGCGCCCGCGCGCACGGCATACGACATGCATAAAACTGCGAAGATCAAGGCCGTTACCACCCGCCGCCTGAAGCCGTTCGCTCTAGGCGCACTCGCCCGAACGTCCATTAGCCATATGAATTCCGAAGTGAATTTCATGGAGAGCCTGGCTTCGCCCACATCGAATCTATCAGTTAGATGATTTGTCTGCGCAGATGGTTGGGGTATCGGAGAAAAGAATCCTCGCCATTTCGGGGTTCCATCCCTGGGGTACCCTCATAATCCCGCCACATGGCGTGCATGTAGCAAGCTGCCCTTCGTCCAGTTCCAGAACATCCCGGCACAAGCGGCTGCGTTCCAGCCCCACATGAACAAGTGCATTTCAGTTGGACTATAGGAACGATTCTTCCAGATCACCGTGGCGTCGAGCAGAAACCATGCTGCTCCCATGCCAAGAAATCCCGTGATGACCAAGTCGCCGAAAAAGTGGTAAATCAGCCCGGTCTCGAAACACAAGAATGCCGCGATAAGCAGCTTGGAGGGCACCTGGCTAATCAACGTTGCCGTGGTGCGCCGCCCGCTCAACCGGTCCGGCTCTATATCCATCACTTCGCCGAAGATATGCGAATGCATCGCAAACATTGCGCCGAAAACAAAAGTCTGCCACGGAAGCTGCGACACCTCGTTTAGCCAGCTGCTCAACACAAAAACCAACAGATAGCTCGCTTGGATCAGCACGTCAAAGGGAGGATGGTTCTTCCATCCGAAACGAGGCGCATTGTAGAGAACGACCGCCAGCAGCAGTGCCGCGAACCAATACAAAATGCGCGGCCCTGTAAGCACAAAGAAGACAACCAGAAAAGGAATCTGGATGGCGGCAATCTTCCATCGTAATGCGGCGAGCTGCTCCGCCGCGCCCAGCGAGCCGAACAAAAAGGTTCCCTTGCGCGGGTTGAGACGGTCCGCGTCGGCGTCCACGATATCGTTCACGCCGTACAGTAGAAATCCCAAGGGAAACAATACATAGAGAAGCCCCAGCCAAACTGTTCGCGAATGCAGAAAGTCCACGTGCCCGAGCGGCATAAGATAAAATAGCGCAGTCGTGCTCCAGAGCCCCGGCCGCGAGACTTGGAGAAGAAAAATCAGTTCGGAGCCCCGCGTACCTTTCTTCGCCGCATCAGGAAGGTTTACGCTCAAAGCTGGCGGGCTAGGTTGCAAGGTCATCGCTCCTCGTTTTCGTAGTTGTTTCAGCCTGGAACGGCAAGATGCGGGAATCCCTTTCAGAAGACTACAGAAAGCCGGTTCGTCACGGCGCAGCTTGCGCCTGCAGCGACCAAACGGATACCAATTTCTTTGTCGACTCTTGGATGCTTGTAGCGCAGGGCCACCCGGACGATTTCTTAAGCGGGCAGCAGTTGTGCTGTACAACCTTTGTGATACCCTTCTGCGCCAGGAACTTCGGGTCTCTTGTTTTTCGTCGATCCCGAGCCGCCACTTCCTTCAAAGGAGACCTTCCATGAAACTTCATCCTAGAAGCACCGCGCTCTTGGCTGTCGCATTCTGCGCGGCGCTAGCCGCTTGCCAGGAACCGTACCATCAGAAAGAAGAGCAATACTACCTGATCTCCGCAAATATCAACCTGCCCTATTGGCAGGAAGCCGAGGCGGGATTGCGAGACGCCGCTACTGTCCTGGGCGTCAAGGCGGAGATGGACGGCCCCGCAACTTTCTCGCCCAAGGAGGAACTGGACGCCTTTCAAAAAGTGGCTGCCCTGCATCCCGCGGGGATTCTTGTATCCGTCACGAACCAGGAGCTTCTCAAACCCGCGATTGACGCCGCTGTCTCCCAAGGCATTCCAGTTATTTGCATCGATGCGGATGCACCCGATTCGCATCGGATTCTTTTCATCGGAACTGACAACTTCCGCGCCGGTGAGGAAAGCGGCAAGCGCATGGCAGACATTCTCAGGGGACAGGGGCAGATCGTCATCGTCACAGTCCCGGGTCAGTTGAACATGGACGAGCGCGTGCGTGGAGTCAATGAGGCGCTGAAGAAATATCCCGGCATCAAGATCGTTCAGACCATCGACGACAAAGGAGATCCCCGCAACGCCAACGACGGAATTTCAGCAATCCTCGCAAAAAAGCAAAAGGTCGATGGAGTGATTTGTTTGGAAGCTTCAGGTGGCTCGGGTACCGCGGAAGCCCTGCACCGCCTGGACCTTACCGGCAAGGTCGCCATCGTTTCGTTCGACAAAGACCCCGAGACGCTCGATGGGATTGAAAAAGGGTGGATTAACGCCACAATCGTGCAGAAGCCGTACATCATGGCCTATTACGGCCTGAAGTATGCCGACGACCTCCACCACAACGCCGTTCACGAATTCAAAGACTGGCGCACCGCGCCCGCGGCTCCTTTGCCTGCTTGGGTCGACACCGGAACAGCTACCGTGGACAAGAGCAATCTTGCCTCGTTCCGGGAGGCTCTAGCGTCCCATCCAAAACCCCTTTAGCACCCGTCAGACTTTGAAGAATGTGCCAGTGATCCGGGCTTGGGTGTCTGGGTCTACGCCCAGCCGAACGATGCGAAGGTGGTGATTGAGGCGCAGCCTAGCGCCACTCCCAGAACCATTCCTGCCAGCACGTCGCTCAGAAAATGCATTCCCAGTACAATGCGGGAAACGGCGATGCTGATGGCGAGAAAGAAAAGTGGCCCCTCCAGCGACGGATAGAAATAGCTCACAACCAACGCAACGGAGAAAGCCGTCATCGTGTGCCCGGAGGGAAATGAAAACCGGTCCGGAGGCAGAACTTTCGACCAACAATGCGGCTCCAATTGGCACGGTCGCGGCCGCTGGCTGACTCTCTTCAATGCCTTGAAGACCAGAATTCCCAGGACCGCTGCGCTTCCCGCTGCCCCGATTGCCGAAAAACGCTGTGGACCTCCGTCAACGAGCAGCAGGATCCCCAGCCCATACCAAAGCCAGCCATCGCCCATCCTTGTGGCCAGGATCATCCACCATCGCACCCACCGCGGGGCTCGCCAACGATTCATGCGGCGCATGACCCGGTAATCGCGCCGTTCGATATATCCCCAGAGCGTCCGTGCTACTGCCATATTGTTAGCCCATCAATCCCCAGTTTGCCTCGCCGCTGGAATCCAAGTCCCAGAACATCCGCCGGTGTTTTTCTCCGCTTTCGAGGGCAGCCGACCATTTCTGGCAAAAGTGGATCTCGTTGAACCAGTGGCCAGCTGTAAAAGGCGGAACCAATAGAGCCAGCGGCATAAGTGCCAGAGTCCACGGTTTTTCCATCCACAAGGACCACACTATCCGCAAGACATCGGCCGTCAACTTGGCGTAGCTGCCATGTGCTCCATGGACTTGCCCTTGGCCTGCTCGGAGCCCGGCAAAGAATTCATCGACCGTGCGCGCCGAAGCTACTTCCGTGAACGTGCTCCCAGCTCCAGCCAGCGTGTGCGAGTCGCTCCCGCCAACCGTGATTTTTCCCAGGCGGAATGCCAGCAGAGCTGCGCTCTCGTTGGCTTTTTTCCACATCTGGCCATTTCGCGATTCGAATGCCGGAACATACGAAGCGAACCAGCAAAAGTCCTCCTCGCTGCGCCACCCCGTCAACCCCGAGAAAACATGGTTCACGCTAAAAAACAGCTTTCTTTCGGTGAGGAACATCATCAGCGATAGGAAGTCCTTACGCCGACTCTGAATCTCAATATGGTCGCGTTCGGTGATCCTGTAGACTCCCAGGTGCATGTCCGTTCCGCTGGGCATCTCCACGGTTACCTCCTCGCTGAGGAAAAAATCCGCATGCTTGCGAAGAGTCTCTCCGGCGTCAATGGAGTCGTGGTCGGTGAGGGTGACAATAGACATCCCAAGCTGCTTGAGCCGGGTGTAGACTTCCCCGGGTTGGTTATACGACTCGCGGCAGACCCGGCCCAGGATGGGAGTGTTGCACATCCCGGATGCGATGGAGTGAATGTGAAGGTCGCAGCGCATGAAACTATTGTGAATCGGAGATATGAACAGGCCATGAAGAGGTCGCTAATTGTACATGAATGTGTTCATGGAACTTATTGAACACATTGGACTTCTTTAGTTATCCACATGGCATGGTGCTTGCTCCCCGCGGCTTCCTTTTGGCTTATGGCACAATCCAAATCATGAAAAGAATTCGCGTCGTCTTCCACGATGGCGGCGGTGGACACCGCAACGCGGCAGTCGCACTCCAGACGATTGCGGCTCAACAGAGTCGGCCCTGGCAGGTTGACCTCGTGCAATTCCAGGATTTGACCGACCGCCTGGACGTGCTTCGCAAGCTCACGGGCGTTCGCATCCAGCAGCTTTACAACCTCATGCTGCAGAACGGCTGGACGCTCGGCAGCAAGTATCTCCTGCGCGTGCTGCAACTTACGATTCGTCTCTTCCACGGGCCCATGGTGCGTCTGCTCGAAGAATTCTGGCGAGAGCATCCGGCGGATCTTCTCATCTCCGTCATCCCCCATTTTAATCGCGAGATTTGTGAAAGCTGGAATGCTGTTTATCCTGGCCGGCCATTTGTGACGCTTATTACCGACCTCGCTGACTTTCCGCCTCGGTTCTGGATCGAGCCGTTAGACGAGCAATACGTCATCGCCGGAACCGAGCGGGCCGTCGCGCAAGCGCGCGCCTTCGGCCACGACGAAGCCCATATTTTTCAAGCATCTGGGATGATCCTGCGTCCCGACTTTTACATCGAGCAGCATGTCGATCCGGCCGCACTTCGCCAGGAAATGGGTTTGCAGCCCGATTTGTCGACCGCCATCGTCCTCTTCGGCGGGTTCGGGTCCAAGATAATGTACTATTTAACTCAACAGTTAAATACCGCGGGTCTACCCCTCCAGCTGATTTTGATCTGCGGGAGAAACGAGGAGCTGGCGGCAAAACTGCGCTCTAGAAATTGGAAGATGCCCGTCCATGTCGTTGGCTTCACAAAGGAAATTCACAAACTCATGCGCGCCGCGGATTTCTTGATTGGCAAGCCGGGCCCTGGCAGCATCGCGGAAGCAATGGTCCGGAAGCTCCCAGTGCTTATCGAATGCAACGCCTGGACCTTACCGCAGGAACGCTACAACGCGGAATGGGTGACGGATAAGCGAGTCGGCATTGTCTTGAAAAGTTTTCGCGATGTTGTTGCTGGAGTCCGGCAGCTTCTGGAACCTGCGAATCTGGCGGAATTTCGAAAGAATGTCGCGGAACTCAACAATCGCGCCATTTTTGAAATTCCCGAAATGTTGGCCAAGCTTTTGGGGTCGTCGTAGGAAGCCTTCGAATCGCCCCCGCCACCACGGCGGTTCGCACACAATCTATGGCTTAACTCTTTGCCGCGGGCTTTGATAGCTGTGCTCTTTCGTTGCGCCCGGGATGCTCAAAACGAGGACCTGCATCGCGATTCTCAATGGGTAGCCGCAGCCGCGGCTTTGCGCAGCTTTTCGCCCAACGACGTGAGGAATACTTCGGCATTTCACACATCTTGATGCAGGCTCGGTGCGCGCGTGACTCCGCACATCGGCAATAGCAGGTGCCCACCGTTGCGCCTCGCAACGGTCCCGGTGTGTCCGCCGATAAAATGAGTGATCCGCCGAGCAAGCAGGTGAGTATGGAGGTCGCGCAAAGCAAAATGTTTCTGCGATGTGGGCGGTTGAGAAGCAGCGAACGCATGAAGAGATTCTGCTCGTCACGGTCGCCAAAACCGATAGCGCGGAAAGGCTGAAAAATCTGTTACTAGGGTCCTGGAACCGGGGTAACGGAGGAAAGCGTGTGGGAGGGGCCACCCTTTCCCGAATCTGTTTTCGGCAGTTCCAAACTGGACTCGGAGTACGGAATTGGGGCGGCTGGTGCAACGGTCCGCCTCAGACAAGTACCTGTTAATAAATGAGTTGGTAAAAAATTAGGTCTTGGCTGACATTGGCGCAGACCGTGCACTAGGAATTCGCGTGAGTGCGTTTCATATTACGGGTTGAGGAGAGAGGCGAGCGAGGGGGAAGGGGCTTGCTCGTCACTCTTCACAATTCGTTCCCACCTGCCTCTGAGAGGGAAGCTAGGATGGATGACCCCACGCGTCGGTGTGAAAACGACACTGACAACGAAACGCACTCTCCGGGGCCCCCGATCCCAAGCGGGGGCCTCATTTTTTTACCCGGAATTCCACGCAAGAAGGCGTTCGTCTCTTTCTTCCGGCCCCCGCACTTATTCCGAGCAAAAACGAAACTTTCCAGCGTTCGCGCCCCCTCTCCAAACTCGGGAGCGCTGAGCAACCAAGTGTTAATTGACCTTGCGCGTTACGGCGATGGTGGCTTGCCCAAGCACATGCGCGATCTGCGTGTCGCGCAGCCGTGAAGCGTCGTATTCAAAGGAAAGGTGCTTCTTGCTCTCATCGAAATGGAAGCGCCGTAGCCCGTAGGTATTTGAAAACTCGCCGAGAAGCCGCATTTGTTCCTGCGTTAGCGGGGATTGCAATTCATAAGTGATTTCCACGAGTGTCATCCCCCGATTATACCAGCCCGCGTAAGGATTTAGTTAGTAGCCGCACGTAACTCCAAATCATCTAACATAGTGTCATGTCGGAACGAATACCTATGCCGGATCCACAAAAACCAGGCCTGCCGATCATCGCTTCCGCGCCACATGCCAAAGATCCCGTTTGCGGAATGATGGTGGATCCACAAAAGCCCGCTGCCAAACTCGCACACAACGACGAGACATACTATTTCTGCTCGCCGCGCTGCGCGGAAAAGTTTGAAGAACAACCGGCCAAGTATTTGGCTGCACCCGGCACGGCCGGCATGGAATCCCATGGAAGTTCTGGCCGAGATCAGCATTCCGGCCACGCTGCGGCTATGACCGGGTGGCGTTCGGTTGCCATCAGAGACGCACGGTACACCTGCCCGATGCACCCGGAAATTATTCAGATTGGTCCGGGAGTCTGTCCGATTTGCGGTATGGCTCTCGAACCGATGGACGCGCTCGCCGAAGTAGAAGCTGATCCCGAATACGATTCGATGTTGCGCCGGTTCTGGGTCAGTGCCGCGCTTTCTTTGCCCGTGTTACTGCTCGCTATGTTCGGGGATGTGCTCAAGCTCCCCCTCTCATCTGCCGCACGCAACTGGATCGAATTCGTTCTTGCAACTCCGGTAGTCCTATGGGGCGGCTGGCCATTCTTCAAGCGCTTCTGGGCCTCGGTTATCCATCGCAGCCCCAACATGTTCACGCTCATCGCCCTGGGCACTGGTGCCGCCTATCTCGACAGTGTCGCGGCTACCCTAGTTCCGCAGATTTTCCCCACCTCGTTTCGGGATGCGCATGGCGCGGTCTCAACCTATTTTGAAGCCGCCGCCGTCATCACGACTCTTGTACTGCTTGGCCAAGTCCTCGAATTGCGCGCGCGGCAGCAAACCAGCAGCGCGATTCGCTCTCTGCTCAAGCTAGCGCCGAAGCAAGCGCATCAGGTTTTGTCTGACGGCACAGAAAAAGATGTAGCGCTTGAGTTCGTCAAAACAGGGGACCGCTTGCGAGTGCGGCCGGGAGAGAGTCTTCCTGTGGACGGTGTGATCCAAGAAGGCGCGAGCGCTGTCGACGAATCCATGGTCACTGGCGAGCCTATGCCGGTCGAAAAATCCATAGGCGATAAAGTCACCGGCGGCACGCTGAACGCGAGTGGAAGTTTTGTCATGCGTGCCGAACGCGTTGGCAATCAAACGTTCCTGGCACAGATCGTCAAGCTCGTTAGCGAAGCGCAGCGCAGCCGCGCGCCGATGCAACGTCTGGCAGACAGAGTAGCCGGTTATTTTGTGCCCGCAGTCATCGTGGCGGCTGTGCTGGCGTTCGCTGGCTGGGCGCTCTTCGGTCCTGAGCCGCGTTTTGCTCATGCGCTCATCGCCGCAGTCGCCGTGCTGATCATCGCCTGCCCCTGCGCGCTCGGCCTCGCGACACCCATGTCCATCATGGTCGCGGTTGGGCGTGGCGCTCACGTTGGCGTCCTCGTTCGAAACGCCGAAGCTCTTGAAACGCTCGCCAAAGTCGATACTCTCGTCGTCGATAAGACCGGCACTCTTACGGAGGGCAAACCACAACTTGCTGGTGTGGAAGTCGTCGAGGGAGCCGGCTATACAAAAGACACTCTGCTGTCCTTGGCCGCGAGCCTCGAGCGTTCAAGCGAGCATCCCTTGGCCCGCGCGATCGTCCGTGCTGCCGAAGAAAAGAAATTGCCCTTCGCTCCCGTCAGTGATTTTCTAGCAACCGCTGGAGGAGGGATAGAAGCCCGCGTCTTGAACAAACATGTTCTCGCCGGCACGACCGTGTTTTTGAAGGGGCGGGGAATTGAAGTGACCGCAAAAGACCAGACCGCTTCCCAAGAACAAGGGCCCGCGGCAGTTACAACCGTCTACCTGGCGGTCGATGGAAAAGTTGCTGGGATGTTTCTCCTGAGCGACAAAATCAAGGATTCGACCCCCCAAGCGATTCGTGCACTGCGCGAAGAAGGCATCCGCATTGTGATGCTGACGGGTGACCGGCGAACAACGGCCGCCAAAGTGGCCGGCGAACTGGGAATCGAAGAGGTCGAAGCAGAGGTGCAACCGCAGCAAAAAGGTGAAATCATAAAACGCCTGCGCGATCAAGGCCGCATCGTGGCGATGGCCGGCGATGGCGTCAATGACGCCCCTGCACTAGCCGCAGCGCATGTCGGCATCGCCATGGGCACGGGCACCGACGTGGCCATTCAGAACGCCGGAGTCACGCTCGTGAAAGGTGACTTGCGCGGCATCTTGCGCGCGCGTAAGCTCAGCCGCGCCGCGATCCGCAACATCAAGCAAAATTTGACCTTTGCTTTTCTTTACAACGCGCTGGGCATCCCCATCGCCGCCGGCGTTTTCTATCCACTCTTCGGCTGGCTTCTCAGCCCCATGATCGCGAGCGCCGCCATGAGCTTCAGCTCCGTCTCCGTCATCGCCAACGCCCTGCGTCTGCGCAACTCTTCACTTTGAGAGGCGGCGGACAGGAATCTCTGTCCCACCGCCACCTTTCAGCTCTTGCCAAGAAGCGAATCGAAATACGCCCGCATCTGCGGCGAGTCCCATTTCTGGAATCCAATGATCTTGCGCGCAATCTTCCCTTGCCGGTCGATGATGTACGTTTCGGGGATCATGCTGGTGCCGTAGGATTCCGCGATGGGTGAATGATTGTCTTTCGTGTTGGGATCGCGGTAGGTTGGGAAACTGACCCCTTGATCGCGGAGAAATTTTTCGTAAACAGCCTGATCCTCGTCGGCGGCAACGCCCAGAACAACCCCGTTTCGCGACGCGAGGTATTTCTGCAGCCGGTTCAGCTCCGGAGTTTCTTCGATACACGGCGGGCACCATGTGCCCCAGAAGTTCAGCACCACAATCTTGCCGCGAAAATCGGAAAGGTGCGCCGGCTTGCCGTTGAAATCCAGCGCGAAGTCTTCGGCGCGCCTCCCTGCAACGGACGCCTCACCATGACGGTAACTGGGCAAGGCGAAAAGGATAATAATCCCCAGAAAGGCCGCCAAGCCTCCCCAAGCTATGAGTTTCGGGCCAATTCTCATCAAATGCTATACTAGCTCATCTGCTCGGGATCGGAAACCGGTCCTTGCCCCTGTCTCCACCGTGATCAAAGAAACTCCCAATTCGATGCAGCAGCCAGCCTCTCTGCCGCCTTCGATCACCGCAATTGTTCCGGCAAGAAATGAGGAGGCAGTCATTGCCGCGTGCGTCGAATCGCTGGCGCAGCAGCCGGAAGTCGTGGAAATTATCGTCGTCAATGATCAGTCCTCGGACAACACCGCGGAAATCGTTCGCGCGTTGATGCCAAAAATTCCGCACCTTCGGCTCCTCGAAACGCAGGAACTACCCTCCGGCTGGGTTGGCAAGAATAATGCCGTCTTTCTAGGCGCGAAAGAAGCCAAGAGCCCCTGGCTGCTCTTCACGGACGCGGACGCCGAGCTGCTGCCGGGCGCCGCCACTCGCGCTTTGCAGACCGCGCAAGAATCAAGCGCGGTGCTCGTCTCCTTTTCCCCGGAGCAAGTCACGCAAACGTGGTATGAGAAAGCGCTCATTCCGTTCATCTACATTCGGCTGTCCAAGCATTTCTCCTTCGACGCCGTGAATAATCCCGCTTCGTCTGCCGCAGCTGCGAACGGGCAGTTCTTGATGATCCAGCGCGACGCTTACAATTCCATTGGTGGCCACGCAGCGATTGCTGCACACGTGCTGGAAGATTTGGCCCTCGCGAGGCGCGCAAAGGCTGCCGGGTTTCGCCTCTGGTTTGGTTCAGGCAAGGGAATCGTGCGCGTCCGGATGTACCGCTCCCTTAGAGCGATGTGGCAAGGCTGGAGGAAAAATCTTTACTTGCTGGTTGGCGGCAATCCGCGCTCTCTTTTGAGCGAGTTGGAGGCCACTATTCCATGGATTCCGCTCGCTTTGATACTTCTCGGTATAAAGATTCCCGCCGCCACATTCTTGGGTGTCTGCTTCCTTTTGCTGCGCCAATTTGCCTATGGATCGGACCTTTCTCGTAACCATTACCCGTTCAAATTCATCATTTATTACGTGCCGGCAGTGGCGCTGTACGCGGGTGTGCTTTGGGCCTCGTACCGCAGCCACACAAAAGGTAAGGTGGAATGGAAGGGACGGGAAGTGGCGGTCACACTTCCTGGCGCACCTAGATAATCGAAACGCTGATTGAAACACTATGGTTCTTCTTACACGCAAAATCGAATTCGCTGCCTCACATCTCTATCACAATCCGGATTTCTCTCCGGAAGAGAACCGGCGCATCTTCGGCAAATGCAATAATCCGCATGGACACGGGCATAACTACACTCTGGAAGTGACCGTTGCCGGAGAACCCGATCCAGCAACGGGGATGGTTTTGGATCTGAAAGAGTTGAAAGACACTCTGGAGCGCGAAGTGATGCAGCGAATGGATCACCGCTTCTTGAACTACGAAGTTCCCGAGCTTGCCGGTCAGATTCCGACGTGCGAAAACATTGCGCTTGTTATCTGGAACTTGTTGGATCCGCGGATCAAACAAGGAAAACTACACCGAGTGCGGCTGTATGAGACGCCGGACCTGTTTGCCGATTGCTATCGCAGCGGATCGGACGGGGCCAAGGCGCGATGAGTCCCAACGCACAGAATGGTGCGGTCAAGATCGAACTGGGGCGGCGTTATCGCTTTGCTGCCTCGCACCGCTTGCACAATCCGGATCTCAGCGAGGATGAGAATTACAGACTCTATGGAAAGTGCAACAACCCGTACGGACATGGGCACAACTATGTGGTGGAGGTCTTGGTGTCGGGGAAACTCGATCCGGCGACAGGAATGATCGCGAATCTTGCCGACCTTGACGGCTTTGTGGAGCGCGAGGTCCTCCAGCCCTTCGACCACAAATCGCTGAATCAAGATGTAGCGGCGTTTCGCGGCACGGTTCCCACGACGGAAAACCTGTGCAAGGAGATTTTCCGCCGCCTGAAGCCGTTTCCCAAAGCGAAACTCGAACGCGTGCGTATTCAGGAGACGTCCAACAACAGTTTCGAGTACGCTGGAGATAACCCGGAAGGCTTCGAGAGGTAAATGTGATGGCTAAACCGACGGAAGAAATCATGCTGCACGATGAGAAGGAACTTGACGCGCGCAGGATCGCCTGCCACGTTCGCGAGATCATCAAGCTGATCGGGGAAGACCCGAATCGCGAAGGCCTTCGTAAAACGCCGGAACGCTACGAAAAGGCGCTGAAATTCTTGACCAGCGGTTATCACCAGAACGCGGAAAACATTCTCAACGGCGCTACCTTCAGCGTTTCCTACGATGAGATCGTGGTCGTGAAGGACATCGAATTCTTCAGCCTCTGCGAGCACCATTTGCTGCCGTTTTTCGGCAAGTGCCATGTCGCGTATCTTCCCAATAAGCGCGTCATCGGTCTCAGCAAAGTCGCGCGGCTCGTCAATATGTTCGCGCGGCGCCTGCAGATTCAAGAGCGCCTCACCAGCCAGATCGCTGCGGCCATTCAGGAAAAAATCAGCCCGGAGGGGGTTGGCGTGATCATCGAGGCGCGTCACCTCTGTATGCAGATGCGCGGCGTCGAAAAGCAGCACGGCCAGGCCGTGACCAGTGCCATGCTGGGTGGCTTCCGCCATAACAAGCAGACGCGCGACGAGTTTCTTTCCCTTGTCCGCACGAACAATTCCTGATCCGGGGGACAGACATTCCTGTCTGCCCATTTCCTTCTTGCTCTCAGATGTCCTTGCATGTAAGAAAAGCGCGACAGGCAAGCATGCTTGTCGCACTCATCTCTACTTTTTTGCGATCTCCACGGAAGCGCGCGTGGTTTCCCAATCCATTCGCAGCGTGCAGCCGCCGCGTTCCTTGTCGAAACCAATCGTAAAGTCTTCCACATTCGCGGGCAGCTTGGACACTTTCATGTCCACACGGGCCAAGTCTTCTCCAGGACCGGCATAAGCCAGCCCCCACTCTCCGGTTTTCTTGCTGATGATGAGAGTCCATTTGTCTTGCTCAGGAATTGTGAAAATCGTGTAGCTTCCGGCCGGTACGTCTTTCCCACCCACCTTCAAATCTGTGGTCGTTACAAATGTGGTCGCTTCGTTTGCTCCCGCGCGCCACACTTTTCCGTAGGGGACCAGTTCCCCATAAATTTTGCGGCCCTTGGCTCGCGGGCTGGAGTAGTCCACTGTAATTGTTTTTCCGTCAGGCAGGGCGCATTCCGCCTTCGCAGCTGGACTGGGGCGCTTGCTTTTGTCCTGTTGGCAGGACGCCTGCGTGGCCAGGAAAGCTAAGGCCAGAGAAAACCCGGCAATCATTGCGATTCGCTTTTGCATCTTTGCATCTCCTCTCAAACCATTTCTGCACTCGCACTAAGCATTGAACCCAATTTGCCGCCACAACGCAACTGCCAATGACTTCCACCGCGAAAAATCGGTCTCACGTAGAATGTTTACATTCCTTTACACTCAAAACAGATTTGTGTTAGCCTGAATAGGTCGAAGAGAAGAGGAAAAATTCAGGGGACGACGGAGAGGGGCACTTGAGCACAGCCAAAGCGGTGTTGATCGAACAATTCCGGCGGGAAGTGAAAGATACTGGCTCACCGGAAGTCCAGATTGCACTTTTGAGCGAGCGGATCAGCTACCTCACAACGCACCTCAAGTCCCACGTAAAAGACCATGCATCCCGGCGCGGCTTGATCATGATGGTCAATAAGCGCCGCCGCCTGCTGGATTATTTGAACCGTCGTGACCCGGATCGGTACCGCGAGATTGTTGAACGTCTTAGCCTGCGCAAGTAACTGCTCCAAACTCAATTGGTTTAACGGGCAGAAGCCTCTGCGTTTTCACCTTTGGACAACTTCCACGCGAAGTCTGTCTGGTGACCTCGTTGTTGCCAGGGTCACCAGTGAAAGAGTCAGGTCTCTGGCTGCATTTCGGCCGGCGTTTCTCGTGGTTTAGTCCGGATCGCATCGCGCGCCTCCTATCGTGGTTCTCGCCTCTTTTCTTCTCTGGGGTTATCCAGGCCAGGCTAACGCCGACCTACTCGAAGCAGGGAATTGTTGTAAGACCGCAAGTCGGCGCTTAATTCCTGCATGGTTGGCGATCCTGTGGACACCGTGAAAATGCCCCGGTTTAGCCGGAGCCAAAGGAAATCGTTATTTATGTCTGAAAACAACCACGCACTAGCACCACACCAGGTTTCCGTTGAAGTTGGGGGACGCGCCCTCATTCTCGAGACTGGAAAAATCGCCAAGCAAGCCAACGGCGCCATTACTGCCCGTTACGGTGACACCGTCGTGCTCACCACAGCTTGCATGTCACCCACGGCGAACGACCGCGATTTTCTCCCGCTGACCGTCGACTATCGGGAGAATACGTATTCGGCTGGAAAAATTCCCGGCGGCTTCTTCAAGCGCGAAGGACGTCCATCGGAAAAGGAAATTCTCACCTCTCGCTTAATTGACCGTCCCATGCGCCCGCTCTTTCCGGAATCCTGGCGCAACGAAACGCAAATCGTCGCCATGGTGCTTTCCGCGGATAGCGACAACGATCCCGATGTTATTGCCGTCACCGCTGCTTCCGCTGCGTCCTATTGTTCCGACCTGCCGTTTGAGAAGCCCATTGCTTGCGTGCGCGTCGGCCTGCTCGATGGCCAGCTCGTCGCCAATCCGACTGTTGCCGAACAAAAGAAAAGTTTGCTCAATATCGTCGTCGCCGGAACCGAGGAAGCCATCGTCATGGTCGAGTCCGGGGCGCTCGAAGTCTCCGAAGAAGCCGTCGTAGACGCTCTCGAGTTCGGCCATGCGCAGGTCAAGAAAATTGTCGCCGCCATCAAGGAGCTGCACGCGCAGCTCAAGCCCGTCAAGGTTGTCGTTCCGCCCCTCCCCTTCGACCAGGCCATCTACAAAGACCTCGAGAAAAAGTATGGCGCGAAGCTTCACGACGCTCTGAACACCGAGAAGCATCCCAAGAAAGAGAGCTATCACCTCGTTGACGCCCTCAAGGAAGAAATCATCAAGGCCATTCCTGAAGAGCCCAAGAAGGAGATGGACGAAAAACGCGCGCTCACTAAGCGCGCTCTCGAGCGCCTGCGCGAAAACATTTTCCGTGATGATGTTCTGAACGCCCGCCGCCGTCCCGATGGCCGCGCCTTCGACCAAATCCGCCACATCTCCTGCGAAGTCGGCTTGCTCCCCCGCGTGCACGGTTCCGCGCTCTTTACACGCGGCGAAACCCAAGCTCTCGCCACGCTGACTCTCGGCACCAAGGAGGATATGCAGCGCCTTGACCTGCTCTTCGAGCAGGACCAGTTCAATCGCTTCATGCTGCATTACAACTTCCCGCCATTCAGCGTCGGCGAAGTGAAATTCCTTCGCGGCCCCGGACGCCGCGAAATCGGCCACGGCGCTCTCGCGCAGCGTGCGCTCGTCAATCTGCTTCCACCCGAGGCCGATTTTCCTTACGCCATGCGCCTTGTTTCGGACATTCTCGAATCCAATGGTTCTTCTTCGATGGCCACCGTTTGTGGCGGCTCACTCGCTCTCATGGATGCCGGCGTCCCGCTGAAGGCGGCCTGCGCCGGCATCGCCATGGGCTTGGTCGTCGGCGATGACAAGAAGTATTCGATTCTCACGGATATCGCCGGCGCCGAAGATCATTACGGCGACATGGATTTCAAAGTCGCCGGCACTCGCGCTGGCATCACCGCGCTTCAAATGGACATCAAGGTTCTCGGCATCAGTATTGCCATGATGCGCGAAGCTCTTGCGCAGGCGAAAAAAGCTCGCTTGCAAATTCTCGACACCATGGAGAAGTCGCTCAGCGAAGCGCGCACGGAAATTTCTGCTTACGCTCCGCGCCTCTTTAAACTGAAGATTCCTCAGGAAAAGATTCGCGACCTCATCGGCCCGGGTGGCAAGAAAATCAGGTCCATCATCGAAGCCACGGGCGTCAAGATCGACGTCCTTGAAGACGGCACAGTCCACATCTTTTCCACCAGCGGCGCCGGCGGCGATGCGGCCCTGCAAATGGTTCGCGACGTCACCGCCTCCGCCGAAATCGGCAAAACTTATCTTGGCAAAGTCGTTCGCCTCGCGGAGTTCGGCGCTTTCGTCGAGCTCTTTCCCGGCACCGACGGCCTGCTGCACATCAGCGAAATCTCCGAACATCGCATCCGCGACGTTCGCGACGAGCTCAAACTTGGCGACCAGGTGCTCGTAAAAGTTCTTTCCATCGAGGGCAACAAGGTCCGCCTCTCGCGCAAAGCCCTAATCAAGGAAGCCCGCGAGAAGCAGCAAAAAGCAGCCGCCAGTGGCGGAGGTGGCCAGGGCCCAAGCGGCGGCGAAGGCAGTTCCGGCGGCGATTCCGGCGCAGGCGAATAGCAGCAATTTACCGGCAGCATGGTTCAGAGGGGTGGATGTAAGTCCGCCCCTTTTTCTTTTAAGTTCTGGGGCTTAAAGGCGTCATACGCCGACCACAGTGCTTTGCTCCCGGCGTACACTGCGGCTTTCCGTATTTCGAGCAACGCCGCCCGTATCAACGCTTCCTGGTTTCGGGCGTGTAGTGTGTCTTGAGGTAACCTACAATTTTTGCCGCGGCCTCATCTGGAATTGTGGCGCCCAGGGACTTCCGCATCTTTGTCACTTCCGCTTCCCAGGCAGCGGCGGGCAGCGGTGGTTGCATGGTGATGTAGCGAGTGCTGTGGCACATGCTGCAGTAGCCCTCGACTTCCGCCTTGCCTGCTCCTGCCGCCAGCTCTGGCAGATACAGTGGGTATGCTCTTCCCCCGTATTGTGAGTCAGGCAAACTCTCGGTCGGCCCGGCCTGCTGAGATTGTCCCAAGGTCGCAGACTGGTAATGGCCCTTTTGCAACTCCGCATAGACATCAACTCCTGCCACCATCAAAACAGCACAAATCGCTAGAACCAGCATGGGCACTTTTGTTTTCATTCGCATTTGCCACCTCATCCCGCGATCCCCGCGACAAGTTCCTGCTTTTCGATGCGATTCCACAAGTACCCGCCCGGATTCCACACCGGCTCATCAGGCTGCGTATTGCCTTTTTCATCCGTCGCGCGAACCTCTACGGTGTACTTCCCAGGCGACTTGGGCGTCCAAGACGCCTCCCAGGTGCGGAAAGAATACGCTCCGTAATCCTCGCCAAGCTTGGCCGCCGTCCAATTCTTTCCGCCGTCATCAGAGATTTCCACGCGCGTCACTCGGCCGTAGCCGCTAAACGCAATGCCGCGCAGCGTGACCGTCATTCCCGCGGGAATCTTCGATGTGCCGTCCGGCGATACCAGGAAAGACCGCACCGGCATCTTGGCGATCGGCACCATGTTCACTTTTCCAGCCTTCACGTCATCAGCGGTGGTATTCCCTCGCTCCGTGTCCGGAATGCGATAGGCCGGTTTCATCCAGAAATTTTCGTCGACCGCCCCTAGCACGCGAATCCAGCTTAGACACTTCATCCAGTACGTCGCAAAATATCCCGGCACAACCAGCCGCACGGGAAATCCATTCAGCATTGGCAGAGGTTCGCCGTTCATCGAATAGGCCACGACGCTTTCATCCAATACGGGATTGGTGAAATCCAGCGATTTCATGAAACGGCTCGAACCCATGCCTTGAGGGCCAGTTCCTGTCTCCAGTCCCTGAAACTGCACCTGCACCGAACCCGCCTTCACGCCTGCTGCATCGAGCAGCTCGCGGAGCCGCACTCCCGTCCACATCGCATTGCCCATCGCGCCATTGCCCCACTGCCCGCCTGGCACGCGTGGCTGCAACCGGCTGCGGCTGTTGCCGGAACATTGATTCACTGCCGCAATCGAAACCGCCTTAAACTTCTGCATCAATTCGGGAAGGCTGAACGCTTGCGGCTTCGCGACATTCCCCTCGATTTGCAGCTTCCATTCCTTCAAGTCGACATTGTTCGGGATGCCGTCGAGGTGCCAGCGCACATAAAACGCGTCGTTTGCCGTGAATGCGGTCGAAAAATAATGCCGCGGCGTCTCGATCTGCACGGGCCGATCGGTCAGGAGTAACAGCGGCGCTTTTTGCGGCTCCGTGACGTAGGGTCCCACGGAATTCCAGTGCGGATTCGCTCCCGGTCCTGTGAAACCCTCGATCGTCTTTTCGGGCGCCGGCTCTTGAGCCCTCGCGGAAACTGTCCCGAGCCATCGGCTCACGGCCAGCCCTCCGCTCGCTACTCCCAAAGCTTTGAGCAATCCGCGCCGCGAAAGAAATGGTTCTTTAGCGTCCATCTTGCAGGCCTCCAACGTGCAGACTATTAGGCACACTCGCTCCTCGTGTCAACCCGCCTTTACCAAGACTTTGCTGAATGAATGAAAAGCCAAGGAATGCGTCGCGTGCTGGCTTAAGAAGTCACTCCGTGGATCCGCTCGATATCGGCGCCTACGCCGCGAAGTTTCTCGACAATGTGCTCGTATCCGCGGTCGATGTGGTACACACGCTCGATCAGCGTCTCTCCGGTGGCCACCAACCCCGCCAGCACCAACCCGGCACTCGCCCGCAAATCCGAAGCCTGCACCGTGGTTCCCGACAACATCGCCGGCCCGTGCACGATGGCTCGCCGTCCTTCGAGCGAAATATTTGCTCCCATTCGAATCATTTCGCTCGCATGTAAGTAACGGTTCTCGAAAATTGTTTCCGTGATGACGGACGTGCCTTCCGCCTGCGTGGCCAATGCCATGTACTGCGCCTGCATGTCCGTTGCGAAACCCGGATACTCTTCGGTGGTCATGTCCGCAGCCACGAGTTTTCTCCCGCCGCGCACGCGCAGTGTTGCCCCATCCACTTTTTCAATGCACGCGCCCGCCTCTCGCAGCTTCGCAATCACCGCGGCTTGATGTTCCGGCGCGCAATTCGTAATCGTCAAGTCCCCGCCTGCGATCGCCCCCGCCACTAGAAAAGTTCCCGTCTCAATGCGGTCCGGAATCACGCTATGTTCCGTTCCGTGCAATTCCGCCACGCCTCGAATCCGCAGCGTAGCCGTCCCGTCGCCCTCGATCTGCGCGCCCATTTTCCGCAGCATCTCCACCAGGTCGGTCACCTCCGGTTCGCGCGCGCAATTTTCCAGAACCGTCTCCCCGTCCGCCAGAGTCGCCGCCATCAATATATTTTCCGTCCCGGTCACCGTAATTCTCTCGAACACGATGCGCGCGCCCTTCAGCCGCCTGCCTTTTGAACCGTTCCCTGGCACTTTCGCTTCAATATATCCGTGCGAAGTCGTAATCTCCGCCCCCATCTGCTCCAGCGCCTTCAAATGCAAGTCCACCGGCCGCGCCCCGATCGCGCACCCTCCCGGCAGTGAAACGCGCGCCATTCCCACTCGCGCCATCAGCGGCCCCAGCGTCAAGATCGAAGCCCGCATCGTCTTCACCAGCTCATAGGGCGCCTCCGTATGATTCAACTTCGGCGCCTCGATCATGTAATCGCTCGCGGGCACTTCCGTCACGGAAACCCTGGCATCCATGAACGCCAGCAACTTGCTCATCGTAATCAGGTCGCGCACCTTGGGAATGTTGTGCACGGTCACTTTATCCGCCGTGAGCAAAGCCGCGGCCATCACCGGCAGCGCGGAGTTCTTCGCCCCGCTGATTGTCACGGTTCCCCGCAGGGCCTTCCCGCCTCGAATCAAAAACTTATCCATTCGCTTTTCTTTATGTCCTTCGCGTCTCTGCAAACTCCCCGCTAATTCTTTCTTTTTATTCTCCGAGCGCTCCCCGCAAATCCCCCCGCGCCGCCGTCAATCTTTTGCGAGCCTCTCTGGCATCAACGCCCAGTTTGAGCATCACCAGCCCCAACCTCATATTGTGTCCCGCCGCACGCAAAGCGTGTTCCGCCGCGGACACACTCGCGCCGCTGGCCTCCGTCAAAATTCTCACCGCGCGCTCCTGCAGCTTCTCATTTGTCAGCACCGCATCAATCATCAAGTTCTCATACACATGCCCCAGCCTCACCATCACCGCCGTACTCAGCATGTTCAGGACCATCTTCTGCGAGGTCCCCGCCTTCAATCTCGTCGACCCCGTCAACACCTCCGGCCCCACTTCCGTCGCAATCGCAATCTTTGCGATCCGCGTCACCGCCATTCGCCTGTTCGATGTCACCGCCACCGTCATCGCCCCGCGCTTTCGCGCATAGTTCATCGCTCCCAGCACGTATGGCGTCGTCCCGCTCGCCGCGATTCCTACCACCACGTCCTTCTTCGTCAGCTTCACGCGCCGCAGATCCCGCTCACCATTTGCAACCGAGTCTTCCGCGCCTTCCACTGCGCCCGTCACCGCCCGCCTTCCGCCGGCGATAAATGCACGCATCATTTTCGGAGAAATCCCGAACGTCGGGGGGCATTCGGCCGCATCCAGCACTGCCATTCTCCCGCTTGATCCGGCCCCCACATAAATCAATCGCCCGCCGCCGCAAATGGCCGCCACGATTGCATCCACGGCCCGCGCAATCGCCGGGAGCTGGCGCCCGACCGCAAGCGCCACTTTGCGGTCCTCCCTGTTCATCAAACGCACAATCTCCACCGCCGTCATGCGGTCGAGATCCTTCGACGCCGCCAGCCGCTGCTCCGTCCTTCTTTCGTCTTTTGTTAGTGAACGCATCGGACAATTATAGCCGCCCCCGCCTCGCCTTCGTCGCCTAGCCGCCCGTCGAACACATGGATTGCCGCGTGATCGTTACCCCACGGGTGGCACGGGTTTCAGCCTGTGCTCCGTCCTCCATTACTCTCGATATTTCTAGGCACACTCCCGCGCCTTCGTCCAAATTTCTTTCCCGGGAATCGGCTATGCTAGAAAAGAATTAACTTGGGCGATCCGTCCATCGAAAAGAGCTGCCTCTCATGTCCATCGACGTTCTCAAAAAGCTCTTTGAGCAGCACTTTCACGCGCCGGTCGAGCACGTCCAGCCGCTCCAAGGCGAACTCGGCGGCTCCGGCCGAAAAATTATCCGCCTGGGTGCCGGTCCGCGCACGGCCATCGGCATCCTCTACAACGTCCGCGAAGAGAACGCCGCCTTTCTCGCCTTCTCCAAACATTTTCGCCGCCACAATCTCCCCGTCCCGGAAATCTACGCCGAAGAACTCGATCACGGCGCCTATCTCGAAGAAGACCTCGGCGACACCACGCTCTTCGAATATCTCTCCAAAAATCGCCAGGGTGCCACGGTCTCGCCGCAAGTCGTCGAAGCCTATCGCAATGCCGTCGCCGTCCTCCCGCGCTTCCAGGTCGAAGCAGGCCGCGATCTCGACTACAGCGTCTGCTACCCCATCTCCAGCTTCGATCGCCAGTCCATCGCCTGGGACCTTAACTATTTCAAATATTATTTTCTACGCCTCGCCGGTATTCCCTTCAACGAACACGCTTTGGAAGACGACTTTGGCCGCCTCACTGATTTCTTGCTCAGCGCTCCGCGCGATTATTTTCTCTACCGCGATTTCCAGTCTCGCAATATCATGCTGCGCGACGGCCAGCCCTACTTCCTCGACTATCAGGGCGGCCGCAAAGGCGCCCTCCAATATGATCTCGCCTCTCTTCTCTACGACGCCAAAGCCGATCTTCCTCCAGAGCTCCGCCAGCAGCTCTACTTCGACTATCTTCGCGCCCTCGAAAAATTTATCCCCGTCGACCGCGAGGCATTCCAGCACTATTTCTACGCCTACGTCTACGTCCGTATCATGCAAGCCCTCGGCGCTTACGGTTTTCGCGGCTTCTATGAACGCAAAGTCCACTTTCTCCAAAGCGTTCCCTACGCGCTTAAAAATCTTCGCTGGCTCTTGCACCAGACCGAGCTGCCCATCGCTCTCCCCGCGTTAATGGGCGCTTTTCAAGGCATGCTTGCGTCCGAGAAACTCCAATCCCTCGCCCATGACGCCGACAATCTCGTCGTCCGCGTTTTCAGTTTTTCATTTCATCAGGGCCTGCCGCAGGATGAATCCGGCAACGGTGGCGGCTTCGTCTTCGATGGCCGCAGCCTCCCCAATCCCGGCCGCGAAGAGCGCTTCAAATCCCTCACCGGCCAGGACGCCCCCGTCATCGACTACCTAAACCAGCAGGACAGCGTCCATCAATTTCTCGCCAGCGTCCTCTCGCTCGTCGACGCCACCATCTCCAGCTATCAGCAGCGCGGCTTCAAGAACTTAATGGTCTCCTTCGGTTGCACCGGCGGCCAGCACCGCTCCGTCTATCTCGCCGAGCAACTGGCAAGACGCCTCCGCGCCAAAAGCGGCCTCGAGGTAGTACTGCGACACCTCGGCCTCGAGAACCTCCGCAAATGACCGCATGTCTCGAAGCGCCGCCGCTTTGCCGTTGTAGGGTCATCCTTCCGAGGATGACCGGTTCGCTTTTCTCTCTTCCCGGCGCCCTCTGTGTCTCTGTATCCCTCCGTGAAGAATCCTTTTCGCGGGTTTTTCCTACTTCTCACGACCCACTACTCACTACCCACTTCTCGAGTCCTTTCTTATGAAAGCCATGATCCTGGCCGCCGGCCTCGGTACCCGTCTCCGTCCCCTGACCGACACCCGCCCGAAAGCCCTCGTCGAAATCAACGGCCGCACCCTCCTGGAAATCGCCGCCATTCGTCTGGCCCATTTCGGCGTCTCTGAATTCATCATCAACGCCCACCACTTTGCGGGGATGGTCTTCGACTATCTCAAGTCCAAAAATAATTTCGGCCTCCGCATCGAACTCTCGCGCGAAGACGACCAACTCTTGGACACCGGCGGCGGCCTGAAAAAAGCCGCCTGGTTTTTCCTCGAAGATTCCGCTCGCCTCGACGAGCCGTTCTTCCTCCACAACGTCGACGTCATCAGCAATATCGACCTCAACGCCATGCTCCAATTCCACAAAGAACATCAAGCCCTGGCCACCCTAGCCGTCCAATCCCGCGAATCCTCCCGCCAACTCCTCTTCAACGACCAACTCCAACTCTCCGGCCGCCGCATCAATAACAAAGACGCCGTCATACCGAGCCCTCCCACCGCCGCCATTCCGCCATCCCACACCGTCCTTCCGCCACCCAGCGCCGTCCTTCCGCCACCCAGCACCGTCATTTCGCCACCCAGCACCGTCATTTCGAGCGAAGCGAGAAATCTCTCTTCTCCTTCTTTCCACTCGCCACTCGCCACTCGCCACTCCCCACTTCCGCAGCCCACAAAACCTTCCTCGTTGCACCCCCTGGCCTTCTCCGGCATCCACTTAATCTCCCCTCGCCTCCTCCCCCAGCTCACCGAATCCGGCCCCTTCTCCATCATCGATTCCTATCTCCGCCTCTCTGCCGAAGGCCAAAAAATCCTGGCCTTCCGCCACGACAACTCCTACTGGCGCGACCTAGGCAAACCCGCTGATCTAGCCCAAGCCGCCCTCGATTTGCAGCAAAAAGTTCCTTCGTCGTAAGCTGACTGTCGATCCTAATGGCAGCACCACTTCCCGCATTCAGAACTGAAGAACTGTCCAAAAAAAAACTGGCCCGGCTTCGTGAAACTTTTCTCTCAAGGAAACGGCCTGGACCATCGGCAGTGCATGCATTTTCACCGGCCCTCCTCATTGCCCAAGAACAAGTGGCTGCGCACGCGCCTTGAGAGCGCCGTCAGAAACCCCCGCGAGAAAAAGGAACTCGTCGTGAGCAGCCGCTCACACGGAATACGGGTCTACGCCAACGGCCAGCCAGTAGGCTGGTGCCAATACGCCCTAGGCAGGAGCCACCTCGCATCGACACCAGCCACAACCATCGCGCGCACGCCCCCGAACTCGGCGCAACCAAACTGTGGCGCATCACGTGTTTTGTTGTTCTCAAGGAGTATCGCAAGCGGGGCGTAGCTAGCGCCGCGCCCAAAGCCGCTCTCGAATCTATAAGGAGAAAGGGCGGCGGCCTTGTCGAGGCCTATCCCATCACCCGCTGGAAATCCCGCCCCTTCGGCAACGAGTCCATCCACGGCACCGTTTCCATGTTCAATAAACAGGGATTCAAACTTGTAGCCCCTTTTGCCGCCTCCAAATTCAGTTCCAGCGGGTTGATACGAAGAATCATCTAAAGTCTGATGAGTGCTCCCGTTGGAGAGACCGTCCTTTTTCGCTGGCGAAGAGGATCGAGCTCTAGACTCGCCCCTGCAACGCCAGCCTCAATGCCGTCATTCCGAGCGGAGCAGGCCGATTTTTCTGAATCGGTTCGCTCCTGCGAACCGATCGGCCTGCGCAGCGAGGAATCTCTCTTCTCTTTTATCTCTTGTTTGGTTTCCCAGATTTTTTGATTTGATCCGGATTGTCGTTGTGGTATAATTGTTCCCGTTCAGTACTGCGCCTCGCCAGCTCGCGAGGCGTTTCTTTTTTAGGCTCATGTTGTAGTGTCGGCATCCTGCCGGCTCTTCGTAGGGTCATCCTTCCGAGGATGACCGCTCTTCGTTTTGTCAGCATTTCGTTTGTCAGCAATCCCAAAACTTAATCTAAGGAGACTCATATGTCCTCGCTAAATGCCAAGGACCGCGTATCCCTCTGTCTATTCTCTTTCTCCGATGGCCGCCGCTGCCGCACTCCCCGCTCC
>Ga0247680_1000083_pt1 | contig 47458 bp, 59 predicted proteins | sample CNK21_metaG_FD_182803 | JGI IMG/M metagenome (GOLD analysis project Ga0247680, IMG submission 182803) | Soil microbial communities from Purdue University Martell Research Forest, Indiana, United States - CNK21 | ecosystem: Environmental > Terrestrial > Soil > Temperate forest > Bulk soil...
CCCAGCTTGCGATTGACCATTCCGTGTCTCATTGCGTTCCCCTCACTTTCCTCGTCCGGCCGCGATGGCTAATTGCGCATCTCGATGCTGACTAATCGCGCATCTCGGCACCGCGGGCGGCCTTGGTCATACCGAACGACAGACCGAGGGACGCGAGAACGTCCTTGATCTCATCGAGCGACTTGCGGCCGAAGTTCTTCGTCGACAGCATCTCCCGCTCGGTGCGCTGCACGAGATCGCCGAGCGTGCGGATGTTGGCGTTCTTGAGGCAGTTCGCGGAGCGGACGGAGAGGTCGAGCTCCTCGATCGGCTTGGTGAGCATCTCGGCCATGCGCGGATCGACTTCCGGCATGGACACGTCTTCCGCCTCTTCGCCGCGCGCTTCGAACGTGCTGAAGATGCGGAGATGATCGCCGAGAAGATCGGCGGCAAGGCCGACGGCTTCCTGAGGCGAGACGGCGCCGTTGGTCCACACTTCGATGACGAGCTTGTCGTAGTCGGTCATCTGGCCGACACGGGCTCCTTCGACGTGATAGTTCACGCGGCGGACCGGCGAATGGATCGAGTCGATGGGGATGTAACCGAGCGGCAGATCGCCGTCGGCATTGCGGTCGGCCACCTGGTAGCCGCGGCCGCGCTTGAGGCGCGCCTCGAGCTTGAGCGAGCCTTCCTTCGACAACGTGGCGATGTGCGCCGTCGGGTCGAGGATCTCGACGTCCGAATCACTCTCGAAGTCGGCGGCGGTGACGACGCCCGGGCCCTTCTTCTCGAGATACAGCGTCTTCGGACCCTCGCCGTGCATGCGGAAGGGGACCTGTTTGAGGTTGAGGACGACGTCGGTCATATCTTCGACGACGCCGGTGAGCGATGAGAACTCGTGGAGCACGCCTTCGACGCGGACGGCCGTGATCGCTGCGCCTTCAATCGATGAGAGCAGCACACGGCGGAGGGCATTGCCAATCGTCGTACCGAAGCCGCGCTCGAACGGCTGGGCGACGAACCGGCCGTAGTTCGGCGTGAGAGTTTCGGCATCGTAATCGAGTTTTTTGGGTTTCTGGAAATCTGACCACAACATATGAGCGGCCTCCTCATGTTAGCTCCTGGCTCCCAGCTCTCAGCTCTTAGGAAGGTGTGTCCCCTAAGAGCTGAGAGCTGAGAGCGAAGAGCTGTTTTCTTACTTCGAGTAGAGTTCGACGATGAGCTGTTCCTGGATCGGCAAACGGATGTCTTCGCGCTTCGGAAGATCGTTCACACGTCCGAGGAACTGATCGGGATTGAGCTCGAGCCACGACGGAATGCCGCGGCCGCTGGCCGTTTCGACGGCCTGGCGGATCTGGTCATTCTTGCGGCTCTTCTCGCGAACCTGGATGACATCCCCTTTACGACCCTGGTAGGAGGGGATGTTGATTTTCCGGCCGTTCACTTCGATATGGCCATGGCGCACGAGCTGGCGCGCCTGAGCCCGCGAAGCGGCGAATCCGAGGGAGTAGACGACGTTATCGAGCCGGAACTCGAGCTGGCGGAGGAGATTGTCGCCGGTGATTCCGGTCTTGCCCGCGGCGCGCTGGAAGTAGAGCCGGAACTGGCGCTCCAGCAGGCCGTAGATGCGCTTGACCTTCTGTTTTTCGCGAAGCTGGATTCCGTAGCCGAGGACCTTGGAACGGCGGCGTCCGTGCTGGCCGGGCGCGTAGTTGCGGCGCTCGATCGAGCACTTGTCCTTGAAACAGCGGTCCCCTTTCAGAAACAGCTTCATTCCCTCTCGCCGGCAGAGCCGGCAAACGGGATCCGAGTAACGAGCCACTATGCCTCCTGATGTTTCGCGCCCGCCCCACCATGGAACGTCGCGTGTACGACGGCTGCTGCGCGCCGTACGGAACTGCGGCCGGTGCCACACGCACCGGAAAACCCACTGGCTCTCAGCTCTTGGCTGCCAGCTCTTAGAAGGACCGATGCGCGTCGATTCCCCAAGAGCCGGCAGCTAAGAGCTAAGAGCCAAGAAAATCAGACTCTGCGTCTCTTCGGGGGCCTGCAGCCGTTGTGCGGGATCGGCGTGACGTCCTTGATCGACTTGATGTCGAGACCGGACGCTGCCAGGGCACGGATCGCGGACTCACGTCCGGCTCCGGGTCCCTTGACCCTCACATCGACGGAGCGAACGCCGTGCTCCTGCGCGAGCTGGGCGGCATTCTGCGCCGCAACCTGCGCGGCGAACGGAGTCCCTTTCCGGGATCCCTTGAAGCCGATGCGGCCGGCACTCGACCACGACAGCGTGTTCCCCATCGGATCGGAGATGGCCACGATCGTGTTGTTGAACGACGCGTTGATTGCCGCCACGCCGTGCGGAATGCTCTTCCGCTCTTTCTTCTTCGTTCCCGCGCGGCGGGCTCCAGCTTTCGGTGCTCGTGCAGTTGCCATTAATGTCCTCTGATCTCTAGAACAAACTCGTAATCCAGTTGTCGGTTGTCAGTTATCGGTCTCGCAGTCATCCGACAACCGTTAACCGACAACGTCCTTATTTCTTCGTTGCCTTCTTCTTGCCGGCGATGGCGCCCTTGCGGGGACCTTTACGCGTGCGGGCATTCGTGTGCGTCCGCTGGCCGCGTACCGGGAGACCGCGGCGGTGGCGCATGCCGCGGTAGCAGTTGATCTCCATGAGGCGCTTGATGTCGAGCCCGATGTCTTTGCGAAGATCGCCTTCGACCTTCCCCTCATCAGTAATGACCTGACGGATCTTGCGCACGTCATCCTCGGTGAGGTCCTTGACGCGCGTGTCCGTGCTGACGGTCGCTTTCGTCAGGATGTCTTTCGAGCGCGACCGGCCGATGCCGTAGATATACGTCAGGCCGACTTCGACCCGCTTGTTCAGTGGAAGGTCCACACCTGCAATACGTGCCATGGTTCCGTTAGCTCCTCGTTATCCCTGACGCTGCTTATGTTTCGGAATCTCGCAAATGATGCGAATCACGCCTTGACGGCGGACGACCTTGCACTTCACACAAATCTTCTTGACTGATGAACGTACTTTCATGATTCAGCTCACTTATACCGATAGGTGATGCGACCTCTCGTGAGGTCGTACGGCGACAATTCCACGAGGACTTTGTCTCCAGGAAGGATGCGGATGAAGTGTTTGCGCATTTTGCCGGAGATGTGCGCGAGCACCTTGTGTTTGTTCTCCAGCTCGACCTGGAACATCGCGTTCGGCAATGTCTCCAGGACGGTTCCGGTCACTTCAATCGCTTCTTCCTTTGACATGTTCCTCCTACTTCCCCAGCACTAGCGGACCGTCGGCCGTGATCGCAATCGAATGTTCGAAATGCGCGGCCAGCGTTCCGTCGATCGTACGGGCCGTCCAACGGTCGTTGTCGGTCCGCACGTCTTCAATGACTCCATCCCTGCCGGCTCGTTCGATCCGGGAGCGAAGCTTCGATCCGATCTCGCAAAGCATCGGCTCGACCGCCAGCACCATTCCCGCCCGCAGCTCCAGGCCACGGCCGCGGCGGCCGTAGTTGTAGACCTGCGGGTCCTCGTGCATGCGCCGCCCGATGCCGTGCCCGACGAAGTTCCGGATGACGTGGAACCCGTGCTGCTCGGCATGCTCCTGAACCGCGGCACCGATATCGCCGAGGTGTCTGCCCGGACGCATCTCATCGATGGCCAGGTCGAGACACTCGCGGGTCGTGTCGACCAGCTCCTGCGCCCGGGGGGTGACTTTGCCCACAGGCACGGTGATGGCGCCGTCGCCGACGAAACCGTCGAGAATCGAGCCGAAGTCGAGGCCGACGATGTCGCCCTCTTCCATCCTGGCGCGGCTCGGAATGCCGTGAACGATCACGTCATTGACCGAGGCGCACACGACGGCCGGGTACGGCGGCAGGCCCATCGGAGCGTAGCCTTTGAACGGCGACTTCGCGCCGCGTTTGGCCAGCTCTTCTTCAGCCATGGCATTGAGCTGCGCCGTCGTGGCCCCGGGCTTGATCATCGAGCGCATCATCTCGAGGATCTCGAGGACGATGCGATTGGCCCGATCCATCACCGCGATTTCCTCGCGGTTCTTGAGAATCGGACCTTTCATTCGATCGAGCATGTCAGGACAGGGACTTCTCTATACGTTCAAAGACCTCATCGACGGGACCAACCCCGTCGACTTCGCGCAACAGTTGCTTCGCCTTGTAAAACGTTGCGACGGGAAGAGTCTGACGATGGAACGCTTCCAGCCGCTTGCGAACAGCGGTCTCATTGTCGTCCGGACGAGCGATCAGCTCCGCACCTTCACGGTCACAGACCGTGTCGACTGCGGGGGGCGCGGATTCGAGGTGATAAATCGCCCCGCAGGTCGGACACGACCGGCGCAGCGAGATCCGCTTCACGATGGTCTCGTCAGGGACCAGTAGCTGAAGAACCCGGAGCCCGCCGGCCCCATTCCCTGAGCCGTTTCCGACGATGGTATCGAGCTTTTCTGCCTGCACCAGCGTGCGCGGGAAGCCGTCCAGGATGAAGCCGCGCTGCGCGTCCGCCTTGGCCAGGCGCTCATCGATGATGCCGAGCATCAGGTCGTCAGAGACGAGCGCCCCCGAGGCCATGATCGGAGCCGCCTGCCGGCCGAGCTCGGTACCGTCGGCAATGGCCTCGCGGAGCATGTCGCCCGTCGAGATATGCGGAACGCCATGCCGCGCGGCAAGCCGCTTCGCCTGTGTTCCCTTGCCGCTGCCCGGCGGTCCGATGAAAATCAGCTTCACCCGTTTCCGCCCTTACCCACGCCGCCCGCGGATGCGTCCGCGTTTCATGAAACCGTCATAGTGCCGCATGACGAGCTGTGACTCGATCTGCTGGATCGTATCCATGGCCACACCGACGACGATCAGCAGCGAGGTGCCGCCGAAGTAGAAGTTGAAGCCCATACCTTCCGTGAACCACAGCGGCAGCGCCCTGTCGAGCGCGGCCCCGACGCCGAACGGAAGCTGGCTCACGTGCACGCCGGCGATGAGAAACTCCGGCAGGATGCAGACCGCCGCGAGGTAGAGCGATCCGACGAACGTGATGCGCGTCAGCACGCGGTCGATGTAGTCGGAGGTCTTCTTGCCCGGGCGGATGCCGGGGATGAAGCCGCCGTACTTGCGCATGTTGTCAGCCGTGTCGACCGGATTGAAGACGATCGAGGTGTAGAAGTAGCCGAAGAAGATGATGCCGATGACCTGCAGCAGGTAGTAGAGCGGCTCGCCGACGCGCATCTGGCTGCCGATGGCCTGCGCCCACGGCGTCTTGATCAGCGAGGTCAGCGTCTGGGGGATCACCAGGATCGACGATGCGAAGATGACCGGAATGACGCCGGCAGTGTTCACCCGCAGCGGGAGATAGGTGTTCGATCCGCCATAGACCTTGCGGCCGACGACCCGCTTGGCGTACTGCACGGGGATTCGTCGTTGCGCCCGCTCCATGAAGACGACAAAGGCAACGACAGCGGCCATGAAGACGATCAGACCGAGCATGGCGAAGAGGTTGCGCTGGCCGGTGCGGATGTCGTCGATGATTCCGACGACGGCGTGCGGCAGGTTGACCACGATGCCGGCGAAGATGATCAGCGAGATGCCGTTGCCGATGCCTCGCTCGGAGATCTGCTCACCGAGCCACATGATGAAGGCGGTGCCGGTGGTGAGCGTGAGGACGGTCATGATCGGGAAGCCGAGACCCCACAGGGAGTCCTGCACGCTGACCGGGACGAGCGGAGCACCGCCCGGCGAGGGCTGTGACTTGAGCCAGAAGGCCACGCCGAGCGACTGCACGATCGACAGGGCCACCGTGCCGTAGCGGGTGTACTGATTGATCTTGCGGCGCCCCATCTCCCCTTCCTTCGAGAGTTTCTCGAGGTAGGGCCAGACCACCGTGAGGAGCTGGAGGATGATCGACGCGGAGATGTACGGCATGATGCCGAGGGCGAAGACCGAGAGGCGCCGGAGCGCGCCGCCCGAAAAGAGGTCGAGGAAGCCCAGGACGCCGCCCATCGACTTGAAAAACTCCGCCAGCGCGACCGGGTCGACGCCAGGCGTCGGGATGTGCGATCCGAGGCGATAGACGGCAAGCAGAGCAAACGTGAACAGCACACGTTTGCGCAGATCTTCGATTGCCCAGATGTTGCGGAGTGTCTCGAGGAAGTTCAAGTTACTGAATCTCCTGGCAGGTGCCGCCTGCCGCTTCGATCTGTTTGCGGGCCGTCTCGGAGAACTTGGTGGCGTGCACGGTCAGCTTCTTGGAGAGCTTGCCGTGGCCGAGAATCTTGACGCCGTCGTTCTTACCCTTGACGAGACCGGCCTGGCGAAGCGCCCCCTCGTCAATGGTGGACCCGTTGTCGAAACGCTCGAGGTCGGCGAGATTCACGACCGCGTGCACTTTCTTGAAGATGTTGGTAAAGCCGCGCTTGGGCAGGCGGCGGTGCAGCGGCATCTGGCCGCCTTCAAAACCGCGCATGCGGGAGAAGCCGGCGCGTGATTTCTGCCCCTTCTCGCCGCGCCCCGCGGTCTTGCCGGTGCCCGATCCCGGGCCTCGGCCGACGCGCTTTTGCGCGTGGCGGGAGGATCGTTTTGGTTTCAGGTTACTCAGTTCCATTGTCGTCTCCAGCCTTACGACTCCACTACCTGTACGAGATGCGGGATGCGGGCGATCATGCCGCGCGTTTCCGGCGTATCGACGCGCGAGGTCACGCGATGCATCTTACCGAGGCCGAGGGCACGAAGCGTCTCGCGCATATAGCGCGGGCAGCCGATGCCGCTGCGGACCTGCTTGATCTGAATCATCTTCCTGGCCGCTTTTTTCGTAGGTGCCGCGCTCATGACTCAGCTCCCTCCTCGACGCCGCGGAGCGAGTTGTACTGCGCCTCGCTGCGGAGTTGCTGGAGCGCATCGAACGTCGCCTTGACGACGTTGTGCGGGTTGGCCGTGCCGAGCGACTTGGTCAGGATGTTCTGGATCCCGGCCGACTCGAGGATGGCCCGGACCGGACCACCGGCGATGACGCCCGTCCCTTCCGAGGCCGGCTTGAGCATGACCTTGCCGGCGCCGTAGTGGCCGAGAACGGCATGCGGGATGGTGGTCCCGGACATCGAGATCGAGACCATGTTTTTCTTGGCGATCTCGATCCCCTTCTTGATTGCCGCCGGCACTTCCTTGGCCTTGCCCGAGCCGAAACCGACGCGGCCCTTGCCGTCACCGACGACGACGAGCGCGGAGAAGCTGAAGTTCTTGCCGCCCTTGACGACTTTGGTGACGCGGTTGATGTGGACGACCTTGTCGATCATCCCGCTTTCGCTGCGCTCGTCGCGGCGATCACCGCGCGGACCGCCCTGACCTCGTTGCATCGGACGCTGCATGATGCCTCCCTAGAATTCCAGACCGTTTTCGCGCGCGGCATCCGCGAGCGCTTTGATGTTGCCGTGGTACAGGTAGCCGCCGCGGTCGAAAACCACGCGCGTGATTCCCTTGTCTTTGGCCTTCTTGGCGATGAGCGCACCGACGGCCTTGGCGGCCGCGGCGTTCGCACCCTTCGAGCCGGCATCCTTCTCGCGGGTCGATGCCGAGGCGATCGTGTTGCCGCTGGCGTCGTCGATGATCTGCGCGTAGACGTGCTTCAGACTCTTGAAGACAGCCAGACGGGGACGCTCCCCGGTACCGGTGACTTTGCGCCGGATCCGTTCCCGGATTCGGCCTCGTGATTGAACTCTCTGTTTTGCGCGATCCATTGTTTGGTTCCTCTTCGCCGAGGTTGATTACCCTGCTCTTTGAAGCTCTTAGCTGTTAGCTCTTGGCTCTTTGCGACTTTGCTCTCGCTCCAGGCTCCCCTAACAGCTGAGAGCTAAGAGCCAAGAGCTACTTCCCTGCTGCCTTGCCCGCCTTGCGGCGAATCACTTCATCGGAGTACTTGATGCCTTTGCCCTTGTACGGATCGGGCTCGCGGAGCGAACGGATCTCGGCGGCGGTCTGACCGACCTTCTGCTTGTCGATCCCGGTGATGGTGATGTGGTTGGTTTTCGGCTCGACGGCGATGTCGATTCCTTCCGGAATGGGGAACCGCACCGGGTGCGAGTACCCCAGCGCGAAAACGACTTCCTTCCCCTTGACCTCGGCGCGATAGCCGACGCCGACGATGTCGAGCTCGCGCTTGAACCCATCGGTCACGCCGCGGACGTTGTTGGCAACGAGCGCGCGCATGAGGCCGTGGAACGCGCGCGACCGGCCTTCGTCGTTCGAGCGCGTGAACTGCACCACGTTGTTCTCGATCGTCACACCGATGCCGGGGACGACCGCGGTGGTCAGGGTGCCCTTGGGTCCCTTGACCGTCACGACGTTTCCGTCGTGCTTGATCTCGACGCCTTTCGGCACCGGGATTTCTTTTCTTCCAATACGTGACATGGGGAATCTCCTTACCAGACTTGGCAGAGGACTTCGCCGCCGACGCCGCTCTTGACGGCTTCCTGTCCGGACAGCACGCCCTTCGAGGTCGAGACGATGGCCAGCCCGAGGCCGCCGAGCACGCTCGGAATCTCCTGCTTGTTACGGTAGACGCGGCGGCCCGGGCGCGAGATGCGCTCGATGCCGTGGATGACCGGCTCGCCGCTGGGCGAGTATTTCAGGTCGATCCGGAGCGTCCCCTGGGGCTCGTCCTTCTGAACGAGGTTGTAGTTGCGGATGAAGCCCTCAACTTTGAGGATGCGGGCGATCTCCACTTTCAGCTTCGACGCGGGAAGCTCGACGCGTTCGTGATGCGACTGGATTCCGTTGCGAATCCGCGTGAGCATGTCCGCGATTGGGTCTGTCATCGACATTCGTGACTCCTGTGATTCCTTGTCAGTCGTGAGCCGGGGCTACCAGCTCGCCTTCGTGATACCCGGGATGTAACCACCGAGCGAAAGCTGCCGGAAGCAGATACGGCAAAGCCGGAACTTCCGCAGGAAGCCGCGCGGACGTCCGCACACCTTGCAGCGATTAACCTTGCGGGACTTGAACTTCGGCTTCCGCTCCGCTTTGACGATCATCGAGATTTTTGCCATGCGATCCTCTTATTACTTCGTGAAGGGCAATCCGAGCTCGCGGAGGAGGAAACGAGCCTGGTCGTCGTCCTTCGCATTGGTGACGATGGTGATGTTCATCCCCTTCGACTTCTCGACCTTGGTGATGTCGATCTCGGGGAAGATGAAATGATCGCGGATGCCGAGGGTGTAGTTGCCGCGTCCGTCGAACGATTTCGAAGGAACGCCGCGGAAATCGCGGACGCGCGGCAGCGCGGTGGAGATCAGACGGTCGAGGAACTCGTACATCTTTTCCCCGCGCAGCGTGACCATGGCGCCGATGGACTGTCCCTCGCGCAGCTTGAAGCTGGCGATCGACTTCTTGGCCTTGGTGATGATCGGCTTCTGGCCGGTGATCTGCCCGAGCTCGTCGACGGCCGCGTCCAGGATCTTGGCGTTCGAGATCGCTTCACCCATCCCCATGTTGAGGACGACCTTCTCGACCTTCGGAACGGCCATCGGATTCTTGATTCCGAACTGGTCCTGAAGTTTCTTTCTCACTTCTGTCTGATATTTCTCTTTGAGTCGTGCTGCCATTGCGTTCCCTGGTTCCTTCCGGGCCGGCGTTGTACGGCCTCGTTTTAGCTCTTGGCTCTTAGCTGTTAGCTCTTCCCCTGAGAGCTGACAGCGCTAAGAGCCGTTTTTTCTACATCTCCGTATCGCACTTCCTGCAGAACCGCGTGCTGCCTTCTTCGGTGCGGTGCTTGCCGGTGCGGGTTGGCTTGTCGCAGCTAGGGCAGACCACCTGCAGATTCGAGAGCTTGATCGGCGCTTCGCGCTCGAGCACGCCGCCGGCCACGTTCCTCTGCGGGTTGGGCTTGGTGTGCTTCTTCATCATGTTGGCGCGCTCGACGATGGCCGTGCCCTTCGTCGCGTTCACCCGCAGCACCTTGCCCTGCTTGCCCCGGTCCTTCCCGGTGAGGATGAGGACCGTATCGTTCTTCTTCACGTGCGGTTTGACGCGCACGACTTCTTTTTGCTTCGTCGGATTTCCGTACATTGCGTAGCTCCGTTAAATGACTTCCGGCGCGAGCGAGATGATCTTCATGAACTTCCGCTCGCGCAGCTCGCGTGCAACCGGGCCGAAGACGCGCGTGCCAACCGGCTCGCGCGCGTCGTTGATGAGAACGGCCGCGTTATCGTCGAATTTGATGTACGAACCGTCGCGGCGGCGGCTCTCTTTCACCGTCCGGACGACGACGGCCTTGACCACCGCGCCCTTCTTGACGGTACCGTCGGGCGAGGCTTCCTTGACCGACGCCGTAATCACGTCGCCGAGGCGGGCATACTGGCCGGCGGTCGAACCGCCGAGCATCTTGATGCAGGCGATCTTTTTCGCGCCGGTGTTGTCGGCCACCTGTAACACTGTTCCCATCTGAATCATGACGTAACCCCTTTTCGGTTGCGGGGTCGCGCGGTTTCGAGGTCGCGCGGCACCCACCCCGAGACCGCGCAACCGCGCGACCTCGAAACCGGTCTTAGCTTGCCTTCTCCACTACCTCACGCACAGCCCACCGCTTCCGCTTCGAGAGCGGGCGCGATTCTTCGATGATGACCTTATCGCCGACGTTGACGTCGTTGTTCTCGGCGTGCGCCAGGAACTTGCTCGTGCGCTTGATGTACTTCTGATACATCCCGTGCTTGACGAGGTTCTCCACGGCCACGACCACCGTCTTCTGCATCTTGTTCGATACGACCACGCCGGTCTTGGTCCGCTCGCTCTTGCTCTTGCTTGTGGTTTCTTCGGTTGCAGCCATGGACTTAGCCTCTCGCCTTTTCACCCAGGAGGGTCTTGATGCGGGCAATCTCGCGCCGCACTTCTTTCACTTTCGACGGCGCTTCCATGCGCCCGGTGGCGCGCTGGAAACGCAGCTTGTAAAGCTGCTCGGTCAGATCCTTCTCACGGGTGTGGAGCTCGTCGGCCGACTTCTCACGCATCTGATTCGTCTTCATTCACCCACCTCCGTCTGCTGGCGCGTGACGAAACGCGTCTTGATCGGAAGTTTGTGCGCGGCCAGCCGGAGTGCTTCCTCGGCGATCTCGCGCGTCACGCCTTCCATCTCGTAGAGGATGCGAGCCGGCTTGATCACGCATACCCATTCTTCCGGTGCACCCTTGCCCTTGCCCATACGGGTCTCGAGCGGCTTCTTGGTGATCGGCTTGTCCGGGAAAATGCGGATCCAGATCTTCCCGCCACGCTTGACGTGACGGGTCATGGCGATACGGGCGGCCTCGATCTGGCGCGCCGTAACCCAGCCCGCTTCCATCGCCTGCAGCCCGAAATCTCCAAAAGAGACCTTCGCGCCGCGCGTAGCCACACCCCGGCGGCGTCCGCGCTGCTGTTTTCTGAACTTAACTTTCTTCGGCATCATCATGATGCGTTGTTCTCCTGTGAGCGAGCCTGTTTACTGCGGGCGCCTGCGGCTTCTGGCTTTGGCCATCTCGCCCTTGAAAATCCACACCTTGACGCCGATGATGCCGTACGTCGTTTTGGCCAGGGCAAGACCGTAATCGATGTCAGCCTTCAGCGTGTGCAGCGGAAGACGGCCGTCCTGGTACCACTCCGTGCGGGCGATCTCGGCACCGTTCAGGCGCCCGCCCACGCGGACCTTGATTCCCTTCGCTCCGAAGCGGAACGCCGACTCCATCGCCTTTTTCATGGCGCGGCGGAAGGCGATGCGGCGCTCAAGCTGCGTGGCGATGTTCTCGGCCACGAGCTGGGCGTCGAGCTCCGGACGCTGGATCTCCTGGATGTTGATGTACACCTCGCCGTTGACCATCTTCTGCAGCTCATCGCGCAGCTTGTCGACCTCGGCGCCCTTGCGTCCGATGATGATGCCGGGACGCGAGGTATAGATGTTGATGCGCATCTTGTTCGCCGTGCGCTCGATGTCGATCTCCGAGACTCCGGCGTGGGAGAGGCGCTTTTTCAGATCGTCGCGAAGCTTCAGATCGCGATGCAGCGTCTCCGCGTAGGCCTTCCCCGCAAACCAGCGGGAGTGCCACGTCTTGTTGAAACCAAGCCGAAATCCGTAGGGGTTGACCTTCTGACCCAAGATAGCCTCCGTTATTTCGCTGCGCGGGTGCGGCCTTTGCCGCCGCTCCGCTCGTTGACCGCTTTGACTTCATCCGACACATGCACCGTCACGTGCGCCTGCCGCTTCTGGATGCGATAGGCACGTCCCATCGGCGCCGGCTGAATGCGCTTGTCGCGCGGCCCCTCGTCGACGTAAATCTTCGAGACCACCAGCTCGTCGGTGTCGAGGTTGGCCTCTTTGCCCTCGGCGTTCGCAACCGCCGAGCGCACCAGCTTCTCCAGGTCCTTCGCACACGTCTTCTTCGTGAAGCGGAGGATCTGCAGCGCTTCCTCGACCTTCTTCCCACGCACCAGGTCGACCACCAGGCGGACCTTCTGCGGGGACATCTTCAGATACTTCAGAGTTGCAGTCGCTTCCATCGGATCACCTTTACTTGCCGGCGGGCTTCGCCGTCTTTTCGACCTTCTTGCCGCTGTGTCCCTTGAACGTGCGGGTCATCGAAAACTCGCCGAGCTTGTGGCCCACCATGTTCTCGGAGATGTAGACCGGCACGAACTTGCGCCCGTTGTGGACGGCGATCGTGTGGCCGACCATGTCCGGAACGACGGTGGAGCGGCGCGACCAGGTCTTGATGACCTTTTTGTCGCGTTCGCGATTCATCGTGTCGACCTTCGTCTGCAGATGGCCGTCGATGAACGGTCCCTTCTTGAGTGAACGTGCCATTACTTGGTTCTCCGCTTGACGATGAACTTGTTCGTCCGCTTGTTCTTGCGTGTCTTGTGACCCTTGGTCGGCTTGCCCCAAGGCGTGACCGGGTGACGGCCACCCGAGGTCTTGCCCTCACCACCGCCGAGCGGATGATCGACAGGATTCATCGACACGCCGCGGTTATGAGGCTTCTTGCCGCGATGACGCGTCCGGCCGGCCTTGCCGATGGAGACGTTCTCGTGCTCGAGATTGCCGACCTGGCCGATCGTGGCGTAGCAGCGGATGTGCACCTTGCGCATTTCGCTGGAGGGGAGGCGAAGCGTGGCCCAGTCATCTTCGCGGGCCATCAATTGCGCGAATGCCCCGGCCGAGCGGGCCATCTGGCCCCCCTTCCCTTCCTTCAGCTCGATGTTGTGAATCGTCGTGCCGAGGGGGATCTTCGAGAGAGGGAGCGAATTGCCGACCAGGATGTCGGCCTCGGGGCCGGACATGATCGTCGAACCGACTTCCAGGCCGTTCGGCGCCAGGATGTAGCGCTTCTCGCCGTCCGCGTAGTTGAGCAGGGCGATACGCGCCGTGCGGTTCGGGTCATACTCGATCGCGGCGACCTTGGCCGGGATGCCGTGCTTCTCGCGGCGGAAGTCGATCTCGCGGTACTTCTGCTTGTGACCGCCGCCGATGAAGCGCGAGGTGATCCGGCCGATCGAATTGCGGCCGCCGGTCTTCGGCTTCCCTTTGGTGAGCGACTTCTCGGGCGCCGTCTTCGTGATCTCATCAAACGTGTGATGAGACTGAAAACGGATGCCGGGAGATGTCGGCTTGTATTTTTTGACAGGCATAGTGTCCTCTGTTTATCGCCTTTCGAGAGCTACACGCCCTCGATGAAGTCCGGCGCCTTGTCGTCCTTATGGAGCCGCACGTAGGCCTTGCGCCAGTCGCGGCGCTTGCCCTCATACCGGCCCATCCGCTTGATCTTGCCGCGGACGTTGAAGAGCCGCACGTCCAGAACCCTCACCTTGAAGAGCTCTTCGACAGCGCTCTTGACCTGGATGCTGTTCGCCTTCGGGTCAACCTCGAAGGCGATGACGTTCGCGCCTTCGCGCAGCAGCGTCGATTTTTCGGTGACGAGCGGGCGGCGGATGATCTGATTCGCGTTCATGATTCGAGTGCCTCCGTCAGACGCTGCAACGCGTCCTGGCTGAGCACGACGAAGCGCGCGTTGACGACGTCGTAGACGGTCACGTGGAGCGCATCGACCAGCGTCAGCTTCGGGTTGTTCCGCGATGCCAGCGCGAGATTCGCGTTCTCGAACGAATCGACGAGCAATGCCTTGCCCTCGATACCGATGCCAGTGAACTTTTCGGCAAGCGCCTTGGTCTTCGCGTCGTCGATGGCCAGGTCATTGAGAAGGACGAGCTTCCCTTCCTTGACCCGCTGCGAGAGCGCTGACTTGAGGGCGTTCTTCTTTTCCTTCGCGTTCATCTTGTAGGAGTAGTCGCGGGGAGTGGGGCCGAAGACCGTGCCGCCGTGGCGATGGATCGGCGGACGATTGCCGCCCTGGCGCGCCCGGCCCGTGCCCTTCTGCCGGAACGGCTTCTTGCCCGAGCCGCTCACTTCGGAGCGGTTCTTGACCTTGTGCGTTCCCTGGCGCAGCGAGGCCAGGTAGTTGCGCACCGCCTCGTGGATCAGGTGCTCTTTGTACGGATAGGCGAAGATCGCTTCCGGCAGGTCGACCGAGCCGACCTTCTTGTTGTTCCAGTCTTTGATGTCGATGGTCGGCATGTTATTCACCCCGCTTCCCGTTCCTGGAGAAGCGAACGACCACGAGGCCGTTGCGTCCGCCCGGAACCGCGCCGCGGATGTAGAGCAGGTTGTTCTCGGCATCCACCTTGGCCACGCGCAGGTTCTTGACCGTGACCTGATCGCCGCCCATCCGGCCGCCCATGCGCATGCCCTTCATGACGCGCGAAGGGAATGCCGAGGCGCCGATCGAGCCGGGAGCACGATGGAACATCGAGCCGTGCGTGGCCCGGCCGCCGGCGAAGTGATGACGCTTCATCACGCCCTGGAAGCCTTTGCCCTTCGACTGGCCGACGACGTCGATCGAGTCGCCCGCCTTGAAGATGTCGACCTGCACGCGGTCGCCGACGTTCGCGTCGCCCTCGTACGGGAACTCGACCAGCGTCCGAACCGGCGGGACGCCGGCCTTCTCGAAGTGGCCGCGGGCCGCGCTGGTGATGCGGCGGTTGGAGATCTTCTCCACGAGGCCGACCTGGACGGCGTCATAGCCATCCTTCTCGGCCGTCTTCTTCTGCACAACGAGGCAAGGTCCGGCCTGGATGACCGTGCACGGGACCAGCGCGCCGTCGTCGGCGAACACCTGGGTCATCCCCACCTTCTTGCCAATGATTCCTTCGATTGCCATGTCGTTCACCTTGGAACCCAACCGGGTTCGTGTGTGCTATTTCCCGAACGCCTTGATCTCGACGTCGACACCAGCCGGCAGCTCGAGCTTCATGAGCGCGTCGACCGTCTGTGTCGTCGGCTCGAGAATGTCCAGCAGCCGCTTGTGCGTCCGCATTTCGAACTGCTCCCGCGACTTCTTGTCGACGTGCGGGCTGCGCAGAACCGTGTAGCGCGCAATCTGCGTCGGCAGAGGGATCGGTCCCGCCACCTTCGCGCCCGTGCGCTTGGCCGTGTCGACGATCTCGGACGTCGATTGATCGAGGACGCGGTAGTCATACGCTTTGAGTCGGATGCGGATCTTTTCGTTCATCATGATTTCGGCACCTTATAAAGAACGTAGAGCCGGGCTTGTGGCCCGGCTCCTTTCGACTACTCGACGACTTCCGTCACCGTTCCGGCGCCGACCGTACGGCCGCCTTCACGGATGGCGAAGCGGAGACCCTTCTCCATCGCGATCGGGTGAATGAGCTGAATCGTGAGCGACGTGTTGTCGCCCGGCATGACCATCTCCGCTCCCTCGGCCAGTGCCGCGGTTCCGGTGATGTCGGTGGTGCGGAAGTAGAACTGCGGACGGTAGCCGTTGAAGAACGGGGTATGGCGGCCGCCCTCTTCCTTGGTCAGGATGTAGACCTCGGCCTTGAACTTCGTGTGCGGCGTGATCGAGCCCGGCTTGGCGCAAACCTGGCCGCGCTCGACGTCCTTCCGCTCCACACCACGGAGCAGGAGGCCGACGTTGTCGCCCGCCTGGCCCTGATCGAGCAGCTTGCGGAACATCTCGACGCCGGTGACGACCTTCTTGATGGTCGGACGGATGCCGACGATCTCGATTTCCTCACCGACCTTGACGATGCCGCGCTCGATACGGCCGGTCACGACCGTGCCGCGACCGGAGATCGAGAAGATGTCTTCGACAGGCATCAGGAACGGCTTGTCGATGACGCGCTCCGGAAGCGGAATGTAGCTGTCGACCGCGTCCATCAGCTCCATGACTTTCTTGCCCCACTCGCTGTTCGCGTCGCCGCTCTCGAGAGCCTTGAGCGCCGAAACGCGAATGACAGGGATCTCGTCGCCGGGGAAGTCGTACGAGCTGAGGAGCTCGCGCACTTCCAGCTCGACGAGATCGAGCAGCTCCGGATCGTCGACCATGTCGACCTTGTTGAGGGCGACGACGATGTACGGAACGCCGACCTGGCGGGCCAGCAGGATGTGCTCGCGCGTCTGCGGCATCGGGCCGTCGGCGGCGGAGACCACCAGGATGGCGCCGTCCATCTGCGCGGCGCCGGTGATCATGTTCTTGACGTAGTCGGCGTGGCCCGGGCAGTCGACGTGCGCGTAGTGGCGCTTCTCGGTCGAGTACTCGACGTGCGCGGTGGCGATGGTGATTCCGCGCTCGCGCTCTTCCGGAGCCTTGTCGATCATGTCGAAGGACGTGAAGGTCGCCGTGCCCTTCGAGGCCAGGACCTTGGTGATTGCGGCCGTCAGCGTCGTCTTGCCGTGGTCAACGTGACCGATCGTGCCGACGTTCACATGAGGCTTACTACGATCGAATTTTTCTTTAGCCATCGTGAAATCTCCTGCTTGTTCTTTTCTTCTGACGAAAGGTTGTTTCGTTTCTTAAATTCGTTGTGTGGTTCCCGCTGCCTTGGCGATGACTTCCTCGGCTACGCTTTTGGGCGCGGGCTCATACGCGAGAAACTGCATCGTGTAACTGGCGCGGCCCTGCGACATCGAGCGCACCTGCGTGGCATAGCCGAACATCTCCGAGAGCGGAACGTGCGCCTTGATCACTTTCGCGCCGGCCCGCTCTTCCATCGCCTGGATCTTGCCGCGGCGGCGGGAGAGATCGCCCATCACGTCGCCGGCGTAGTCTTCCGGCGTCACGACTTCGACGTCCATGATCGGCTCCAGAAGGATCGGATGCGCCTTCCTGGCCCCTTCCTGGAACGCCATCGAACCGGCGATCTTGAAGGCCATTTCGCTCGAGTCGACGTCGTGGTACGAGCCGTCGTACAGGATGGCCCGCACGCCGGTGATCGGATATCCGGCCAGGATGCCGCGCTCGAGCGCTTCCTTGATGCCCTGCTCGACAGGCTTGATGAATTCGCGCGGCACGGAGCCGCCGACGATTTCGTTGAGGAATTCGAACCCGCCCTCGGGCATCGGCTCGAAGCGCATCTTGACGTGGCCGTACTGCCCCTTACCACCCGACTGGCGGACGAACTTGCCCTCGGCCTCCGACTTGCGCGTGATCGCTTCGCGGTACGCGACCTGCGGCTTGCCGACGTTGGCGGCCACGCCGAACTCGCGAACCATGCGGTCGACGATGATCTCGAGGTGCAGCTCCCCCATCCCACGGATGATGGTCTGGTTCGTTTCCGGGTCCGTATGGACCTTAAACGTCGGATCTTCCTGCATCAGTTTGGCCAGAGCGACGCCCATCTTTTCCTGATCGACCTTCGTCTTCGGCTCGATGGCCACGGCGATGACCGGCTCGGGGAACGTCATCGTCTCCAGGACGATCGGCTTGTCCCGGTCGCAGATCGTGTCGCCGGTGGTAACGCTGCGGAGACCGACGGCCGCGCCGATGTCGCCCGCCCACACTTCCTTGATCTCTTCGCGCTTGTTCGCATGCATCTGCAGCAGGCGCCCGATGCGCTCGGAGTTGCCCTTGGTCGTGTTGAGCACGGAGGTGCCCGACTCGACGTGGCCGGAGTAGACGCGGAAGAAGGCCAACTGGCCGACGAACGGGTCGGTCATGATCTTGAAGATGAGCGCGGCGAACGGCTCGCTGTCCGACGCCTCACGCTGGACAAATGACTCGTCGTCCGGATCGATCCCCTTGACCGGCGGGATGTCGACGGGCGACGGGAGATAGTCGACGACGGAGTCGAGCAGAGGCTGCACGCCTTTGTTCTTGAATGCCGAGCCGCACATCACCGGGGTGATCTTCTGGGCGATGGTGGCCTCGCGGAGGGCGGCCTTCAGCTCGTCGATCTGCAGAGCTTCGCCGGCCAGATACTTCTCCAGCAACTCGTCATGCTGTTCGGCGATCGACTCCACCATCTTCTCGCGAAGATGCTCGGCCTCTTCGCGGTACTCGGCCGGGATCTCTTCGATCTCATACTTGGCGCCGAGGGACTCGTCGTTGAAGATCAAGGCCTTCATCTGCACGAGATCGATGACGCCTCGGAACTTGTCCTCGGCACCGATGGGGAGCTGAAGCGGAACGGCGTTCTTGCCGAGCTTGGTGCGGATCTGATTGACGACGGCGGTGAAGTTCGCGCCGACGCGGTCCATCTTGTTGATGAAGGCGATGCGCGGCACGCCGTACTTGTCGGCCTGGCGCCACACGGTCTCTGACTGCGGCTCGACCCCGCCGACGGCGCAGAAAACGCCGACCGCGCCGTCGAGAACGCGCAGCGAACGCTCCACTTCGACGGTGAAGTCGACGTGGCCGGGTGTATCGATGATGTTGACGCGGTACTCGCCCCAGAACGCCGTCGTGGCCGCCGAGGTGATGGTGATGCCGCGCTCCTGCTCCTGGACCATCCAGTCCATCGTGGCGGTGCCGTCGTGCACTTCGCCGATCTTGTGCGTGCGGCCCGTGTAATACAGGATCCGCTCCGTCGTCGTGGTTTTACCCGCGTCGATGTGGGCCATGATCCCGATGTTCCGCGTTTTTTCGAGTGATACCTGACGTGGCATGACTTACCTTTTCCGCGACGACAACAGACGCTCGGCAAGGGGCTAGCCGCCGCCGGGCGTTCAGTGAAACCTCGATTGTTGTTTTTCCCGTTGCTCGGTCCGGAACCGCAGAACCCGTTCTGTGTTATCCGGTCGAGACGGAGCTACGGAAATCTCGATGGTTGACGCTGTGAAACCGTTACAACTCAGGCGAACCGAAAAAAATTACCAGCGGTAGTGAGCGAATGCCTTGTTCGCTTCCGCCATCTTGTGCGTGTCTTCCTTCTTCTTGATCGCGTTGCCGCGGTTGTTCGCGGCATCCATGATCTCGCCCGCCAGCTTGTCCATCATCGTCTTCTCGCCGCGGCTGTTGGCGTAGGTGATCAGCCAGCGGATGGCCAGCGCCGTGCGGCGCGACGGACGGACTTCGATGGGGACCTGGTAGTTCGACCCGCCCACGCGGCGGCTCTTGACCTCGAGCGCCGGCTTGACGTTGTCGACAGCCTTCTTGAAAAGCTTGATCGGATCGTCCTTGGCCCGGTCTTCGACCTTCTTCAGGGCGTTGTAGAACACCCGCTCGGCAACCGACTTTCTCCCCTGCGACATCAGGGAGTTGATGAACTTGGTCACGAGCTGGCTGTTGTAGACCGGATCCGGCAGGATCTCGCGTTTCGGAACTTCTCGGCGTCTCGGCATCTGGATTAACCCTTCTTCGGCCGCTTGGCCCCGTACTTCGAGCGGCTCTGCATCCGCTTGGCAACGCCGACGGTGTCGAGCGTGCCGCGGATGACGTGATAGCGAACTCCCGGCAGGTCCTTCACACGGCCGCCGCGGATGAGCACGATCGAGTGCTCCTGGAGGTTGTGGCCGACGCCCGGGATGTAGGTCGTCACTTCGATTCCGTTCGTCAAACGGACGCGCGCCACCTTGCGGAGCGCCGAATTCGGCTTCTTCGGAGTCGAGGTGTAGACGCGCGTACAGACGCCGCGCTTCTGCGGGCTCGACTGCAGCGCCGGAGACTTCGTCTTGTACGCGACCTTGTCGCGTCCCGCGCTGACGAGTTGGTTGATCGTTGGCATTCCTACCTATCCTTTTGAAGACACCTGGAGCGAGAGTGAGCTCCCGCCGGGGGAAAACCGGCGCACTCTAAGTGCGCTGACGAACTTTGTCAAGCCCGCCGGCGCCCTAACGGGAGCCTCCGGAGGGTTATTCCGTTACCAGTCGACCCACGTTCCGGCGCCTTCCCGCTTCGCTTTTTCGAACAGAAACTCCGCCGAGGCGAGGTCTTCGACCGCCAATCCCAGCGACTTGAAGAGCGTGATCTCACCCGGAGAGGTTCGGCCGGAACTCTTGCCGATCAGGATGTCCCCGATCTCGCCGCGGATATGGTCGTCACCGATGGCGCCTTCCCGAAGAGCAGAGAGGTAGTCGCCCGACTCGTTGACCGTCGACTCCCGTCGATCGATAAAGAGCGAGGCGGCCGCGACCGTGGCGCCGTCGAGCTCGCGCGCGGCAGCGATGCTCGAGCCGACCGCATTGATGTGCACGCCGTCGGCGATCCATTCGCGCTTGATCACAGGCTCGCGTGAGCTGGTGGCGGTTACGATGATGTCGGCGCCGCTCACGGCTTCTTCGACCGACTCGACGACCCGAGCACCCTTGCCGGCGAGCGCTTCCGCTTTTTCGCGGTTTCGGCTGACGATGCGGATGTCATCGATCTTGCGGACGAGCGGGATTGCTTCGAGGTGCGTGCGCCCCTGCACGCCCGCCCCGATGATGGCCAGGCTCCGCGCGTCCTCGCGCGCCAGCAAGCGCGTGGCGACCGCGGAGACGGCGGCCGTCCGGATGGCGGTGATCGCCGCCGCGTTCATGACGCCCATCAGTTCCCCGGTCTCGCCGCTGTGCAGAAGAACCGCTCCGAGGTGCGTGTCGAGGCCCCGCGCCGGATTGCCGGGGAAGATGCAGACCTCCTTGAGCGCGAAGAGCGGAACGGCTCCGCCGCGGAATGCCGGCATCAGCCCGAGAAACCCCTTCGCTTCCGCCGCCCGGACCACGCTGCGCAGCGGGTTGTGAACCTCCCCGCGCGCCAGCGACGCCAGCGCCTCTTCCATCACCCCGATGCACTCGCGCATCGTGAGGAGATGTTCGACCTCGTGCTCGTTGAGAATGAGAATGTTCGTCATCGAGCGGGAGCGTACAACCAATACCGCTCGTCCGTCTTCTCGAAAATCGCTTGCTGGTTCGTGTAGAGCAGCCTGAATCCGTGCTTCTCAGCGTCCGGGATCTCGACGTTGAAGAGCAACAGCCATTCGCGCCCCGCGAACTGCCGCTTTGCCCGCTCCTCGGCGACCGGATACGGCATCTCCAGCGCCCGCTCCTGCGCCGCGTCCCATTTCAGATAGGTGCCGTACTCGCCGAGACCGGCGTACCAGAAGCGGGAATGGGGAAGGTAGGGCAGCAGCGCCTCGCACTGCGTCAGGTTGTGCGCGGCGATCTCCGCCGATTCGAGATGGTGGTCGCTGATGAATGTGGCCATCTCCTTCGCGCCGGAGAACGCGGTCCGCGTGTCGTCGATCCAGTAGCGGGCAGCGACGCAGACCGAGATCAGGAGGGCGCCGTTCAGGAGCAGCGCGGCCGCGGAGGAGTAGCGAAGATCGGCATCGCGCGCGCCGAGCCAGAGAGCGACGAGCGTGATCACGAGCAGGAAGCCGGCGTGGCGAAGTCCTCCCAGCCAGACATAGGAATAGAGAGCGAGGAGAGCCCCGATCGTCACCCAGAGGATGATCAGCGCGTTCCGGGAACGGCGGACGGCAAGCGTCGTCACGACCAGCACAAGAACCCCGATCGCACATCCGGCCGCCAGCGGCAGCGTCGGTACGAAGGCATTGCCGAGCGTCCACGGAACCGCAATGGCGTTGAAGGCATGGCGCGCTCCCTCACGCGCCGGATCGGGCGGCGTGCGCACCTGCCACCAGGCCGCGAGAGCACCGATGGCAATGATCGCGCTCGGACGTAGGGCCCGCTCGGCCAGAAGCGCCACCACGAAGGCTCCTGCCACCACGAATCCCTGTGCGTTCGTGTTGCACAGAAGCGCCAGGACGATCGCCAGCCTGATCGGCCGTTCCGCGCGGCGCGGCCAGAGCGCCGCCGCGGCGAAGATCAGCAGGATCGCCAGCGCGTAGCTGCGGACGATGATCGAGTACTCATAAGCGAAAAAGTACGAGAAGGAGGCGAGTACCTTCGTGAGGCGCGAGAGCGGCGCGTATGCCACAAAGATCGCCACCGCCGCGACGGCCACGCCGAGGTGCAGCCACTGCTGGCTGGCGTACGGCAACCCCACCCTCGCCAGCGGAGCGATGAATCCGTACCAGAGCAGAGGCGTTCCGGCGTGCCGCGACCAGTCGAAAAGGTGCGCGAAATCGATGTCGCGGACGACCAGCCAGGCATCGGCCTCGTCACGCCATGGCTCGTGGTGCACGGCGACGAACGCCGCAATCGCCGCGAAGAGGGCCACGACGCCGGCGACGAACGAGCGCGGCGTCGCCGCCGCCGTCGTCAGCCGCCGCGGATCCCACTCGTGCATCAGGCGTCGCGATGTACGGTATCGATCGAGAAGGCCGGCAGGCACACGGCGATGTACTCCGCCCCCTCGGCTCCCGGCGTCGAGTACTGCACCCACTCCCCTTGGTGCGTGATGATCGCCTCACCGGCGCCGACGTCGATCACACCATCGCGCGTGGTGACCCGCAGAGACCCTTTCAGCACGACCGTGTATTCGTCGAACTCCGGCGTCTGCCCCGGCTCGACCCACCCCCCGGGACTCTTCATCCTCGCCACACTCACGCCGCCGGTCTTCGAGTTGACCCGCCCGATGAACTCTTCGATCCGTTTCGGCTTGTTCCCGGCTGCGTCGATGACGGAGGGGTGTTTGATGTGTGTCGGCATGGCGGGAGTTTAACGCGCGGCCAATTCATGACCGCCTGAAAATAGCGTCACGCGGAGACGCGGAGACGCGGAGGAGATGACGAAGTGCCTTTTTCTCCGCGTACTCCGCGCCTCCGCGTGAAAAACCTGTTCGGTAGACTCCGAGGCCCTGCCCTCAGATACCTGGAGCCTCCTCGGGTGGGCCTGGAGCTCTTCGTAGAGGCTGTGAGCCTCTTCATGTGGGCGTAGAGCCTCTTCATAGAGGCTGTGAGCCTCTTCGGGTGGGCGTAGAGCCTCTTCGTAGAGGGTGTGAGCTTCTTCGGGTGGGCATAGAGCCTCTTCATGGAGTCTTGGGACCTCCTGCGGTGGGCGGGGAGCCTCTCCGTAGAGCCCCGCCATCGAAAGGGAGGCGTCCACAACGTTGTGGAGGGGCTCCGCTAACGCGCGCGTCGACGAACGCGACGGGCGAAGCTCGCCGAAAGACCGACTGACTTCCCACGACGCTTTACGTCAATCGGCGCTTCCCAGGCTGAAGGATCATGTGCTTCTGCGATGACACGCTCGTCGATCAGATCCTGCCGTGCTTTAACGGATTGGGTTGATCGTCTTCGAGAGGTGGCGACTGCTTGCTTCGCTTTTGTCATAACGGCTCTCTAGGCCTTCAGCCTCTCGATCAACGTCCCCCACACCCCGCCCGGCTCCGTCATCTCGTGCCGCGCCCCATCGATCGTGATCACGTAGGTAAACGCGTCCGGCATCGGCTCCGACGATGCCGGCGACTTGAGCGCGGCCGCGGCCAGCCGCTCGATCTCCGCGGCCTCGGCGGGTGGGAGCGTGGCGGTGTCGACTTCCCGGTGAAGCCGGATATTGGCGAAGCCGCCGCTGCGGTCCATGGTGATGTGCATCGTCACTTCGAGGCGCGGCGGCGGCGCGGTGGACGGCAGTGACCGAGCGGAGGAAGCTCGGCGGCCGCCATCGGAGGCTGAAAGGGGGGATCGGCGGCGATTTCCAGCTTGGGACTGGCGACCGCGCCGGCAGTCACGGAAGCCGGATCGATGACCGGCTTCTCACAAGGCTCAACGTGCATGCGCCGGCTCAAAGTGACCTCCCGCTCGTGTGGATAACGACAAGGTAACGCCGCCGGACGGCGCAGGCAATACCTATTTCCTCAAAAGGTCTTCGATGGCTGCCAGCGCTCGTGGATCGTTCTTCTGGCCCAGCCAGAAGGCGGCCTTCTTGCGCACGCGGGGGTCGCGGTGGGTCTTCATCAGCTCGGCGAGCATCGGGACGGACTGGTCGTTCGGAAGTTGGGAGATGGCGAAGACGGCTTTCTCGCGCACGCCCTGGTCCGGATCGTTGTCGACCGCCTCCCGCACCGCCCCCGCGGCCTTCTTTCCCGCTTTCTGCGAGAGCCAGAAGAGGGCCTGGCCGCGAACGTGCGCCGTCGGATCGTTCTTTGCCATTTTGATCAGCTCATCGATCGCTTCCGGCTCCTGCGACTGCGAGAGCGCGAAGACCGCCTTCTCGCGCAAGCGTTGCGACGACGATTGCGAACGGGCCACGGCCAGGACATCCTCGAATCCGCGCCGTCCGCGTGTCTGGCCCAGCCAGAAGGCGGCGTGGCCGCGGGTCTCGTCCGAGGCGTCCGTCGACCTCAGCATCCGCTCCAGCTCCGTCGTCGCCGAGGGGTCGGCATGCAGCGCCAGCGCGGACATGGCGTAGTCGGAATGATGGCCGGGCGCCCCGATGAGCGAGGCCAGCAAGGCGACGCTCTTGCGGGGGTCGACACCGTCGATCCACGTCACCGTTGCGCCGTCCGCGTCGAGGACGCACTCCATCGAATAGCTGTGGGCTCTGGCGATCTCGCCGTTTTCGACGCGATAGAAGATTGCGAACACGTCGCTGGCCGGATGAAGCTGTTCGTGGTCATCATCGGTCGTGAACGAGCTCCCGTCGTGATCGAGGCTGCATTTCCCGCCGGATCGGAACTCCCCAAAGTTCTCGAAGCAGCACATGACCCGCTCCCCCTCCACCTCGGGGACGGCGTATCCGATGTACTTCGTTCGCGATCCCCGGATCTGCGCGCCGAGGTCGGGGCCGGCAGCGACGGAGGTGACCGTGCCGTGGACGATGCGTGGATGCTGCGCGAAGGCAGTGACGGCGATGAGAAGGAGAACGGCAGCAAGAGCAGGTTTTCTCACGCTCACTTAGACCGCCAGGGCAGCGATCGGTTAGCCGTTGGATTCAGGGTTATCGGGTTCGCCAGGGCGATCCGGGGCGTGTCGCGACAAAACCGCGTGTTCCGGCTGGCGCACAGTGTGTTCCAGGCGGAACACAGTGTGTTCCAGGTGTCGCACAAGTGTGTCCGACACACGTGGCATGTCGCGAGACCGGTAACCCTGATCGCTAGCCTGGCTACGCCACCGGATAGATCTCATCAGTGACCGGGGCCGACGCCAGAGCCTTCAATCGCGCGTCGTGCGGCTGGAGCGGCTTCGGCCGGTAGTCCGGGCGGTCGCGCCACCGTTCGACGAGCGACCGATGGAAGTACTCGGTGTTGAACTTCGTGCCCCCGACTTCCCGATTGGCTCCGCCGAGGATGGCCGCCAGGCCGTGCGCCGAGTTGTGGACGTCCTGTTTGTAATTCGGGCGGGTGCCCAGAGTTTGACGCACGTTGTCGTCGACCTCGAGCCCAGCCGTTTTTGCGGAATCCATCATCCAATCCAGCGCGATGTCAGAAAGTCCGCCCTCGGGATAGCCGCCGCCAACGTCGCTATGCGCGCCGGCGAACCACACCTGCTTGATGGTCTGCTCGGGGTCTGGCTTGGTGACCCACAGCGTCGGCAGGAAGGGCTTTCGATGCTCGTCGATGGCCAGAGCGTGAAACCCGAATTTGACGACTGGATTGAGGTCGGTGTCGAGGAACTTGAACTTCTGCTGATTGAAGCCTCTGAAGATCTCGAGCGGGACGCCGAGGGCCCCGACCGTGTCCCACACGCCGAGGCATTGGATGGGAGTCGTGGTCTCGATCGCGTAGTCCGTTCTGAACTTGACGGCCTCAGGGGCGTCCGACTTGACGCCGCTCAGGTAGAGCTCCTTGGCCTTCGGATACTGCCTTACCGCCTCACGACGCAGAATTCCGCAGTGCCGGATCATGCCTCCGATGCTGCGCGCCGTGAATGCACCGCGACTGAATCCGAAGATGAAAATGGAATCACCCGGCTCATAGTTGGCGATGAGAAAGCGATAGGCGTCGTTGATGTTTGCCACCAATCCATCGCCAAACGCGCCCCCACCGATCCGGTCGAAGAGGTCGCCGCTCGACCCCACGCCCTGGTCGTAGTAGACAATCTGCAGCGAGCCGTCTTTCTTCTTCTTTTGCAACCGGCAGGCGATCTTGAGAACGTTTGACACGCACAGCTCGCCGTTCACTTCCTTCTGATCGGCGCTGTCCCACGTGCCGTCGCAGCAAATCACGATACTGTTGGCCATGGTTACTCTCCCATTTCTTGCGGATGTTAATCTAAATCATCACCGAGGGCGCAGTGCTAGAATGCGCCGCTGAATGCGAACGTCATCGAGGATCGGCACTACGCGAACGACGGAGACGCCTCCGACCTGTCGATGATCTGAACCTCGAACGAACATGCGACAGGGCCGAGCAATCGGCCCTGTTTGATTTTGGAGACAAACATGAACGTTGAATTACCAGACGGATCAAAACGCGAGATTCCCGACGGCGCCACCGTAGCCGACGTCGCCGCGTCGATCGGAAAGGGCCTGGCGAAAGCCGCCATCGCCGGCAAGGTGAACGGCAAGGTCGTCGACGTCTATACCCCCGTCCCCGACAACGCCAGGATCGAGATCGTCACGCCGAAGAGCGAGGCCGGGCTCGATACCATCCGCCACTCCACCGCCCACCTCATGGCCATGGCCGTGCAGGAGCTCTTCCCCGGAACGCAGGTCACCATCGGCCCGGTCATCGAGAACGGGTTTTTCTACGACTTCGGCACCGACCGGCCGTTCTCCGATGACGACCTCCGCCGCATCGAGGAGAAGATGGCCGAGATCGTCAAGCGCGATCTGCCGGTCCGGCGCGAGGTGCTCAGCCGCGAGGAGGCCATCGCCACGTTCGAGAAGCTCGGCGAGAAGTACAAGGTCGAGATCATCAAAGGCATCCCCGGCGATGAGCCGCTCTCGGTATACCGGCAGGGGGAGTGGTTCGACCTCTGCCGCGGCCCGCACGTCCCCTCCACCGGCCGCCTCGGCGCCTTCAGGCTCACCTCCGTCGCCGGCGCGTACTGGCGCGGCGACGAGCACAACGCCATGCTGCAGCGGATCTACGGAACCGCCTGGGCGGACAAGGACGAGCTCAACGCCTACGTCAAGCGCGTGGAAGAAGCGAAGGCCCGCGACCACCGCAAGCTCGGCAAGGAGCTCGATCTCTTCATGTTCTCGCAGTTCGCGCCGTCGATGCCCTTCTTCCTGCCGAAGGGAGCGACGATCTATAACGAGCTGATCGACTTCGTCCGCGACTTCTACTCCCGCGACGGCTACAGCGAGGTGATCGCGCCGATCATCTTCGATACCGAGCTGTTCAAGATCTCCGGGCATTACGACAACTACAAGGACAACATGTTCTTCTCGGAGATCGAGGAACGGGAGTACGGCGTGAAGCCGATGAACTGCCCCGGTCATATCCAGATCTTCGCCATGGAGCGGCGCTCGTATCGCGATCTGCCGATCCGCTATGCCGAGTTCACCCGGCTTCACCGCTACGAGCGCTCGGGCGTGACCCACGGTCTCGTGCGCGTCCGGTCGTTCGCGCAGGACGATGCCCATCTCTTCGTCACTCCCGAGCAGATCGAGCCCGAGATCGACCGCGAGCTGCGTCTGATCAAGGAGATCTACGACATCTTCGATTTCAAGGAGGTGCGCATCGCCCTCTCCACCCGCCCGGAGAAGCGCCTCGGATCGGACGCGCTCTGGGACAACGCCGAGAGCGCGCTGGAGAGCGCGCTGAAGAAAAACGGCGTCGACTACCACATCAACCCCGGCGAAGGGGCGTTCTACGGCCCGAAGCTGGAGTTCCAGGTCACCGACGCCATCGGCCGCCCCTGGCAGCTCGGGACCATCCAGCTCGACTACGCGCTGCCGGAGCGCTTCCAGCTCCACTACATCGGCGCCGACAACGGCGAGCACCAGCCGGTGATGATCCACCGCGCAATACTCGGCTCCCTGGAGCGGTTCATCGGCATCATCATCGAACACTTTGCCGGAGCGTTCCCGTTATGGCTGGCGCCGGTGCAGGCCTCGGTGCTGCCGTTGTCGGAGAAGTTTCTCGACTACGGGCGCGAGACGGCGGCCAGACTTCGGGCGGCCGGCTTGCGGGTCGAGACCGACGAGTCGAACGAGAAGCTCGGCGCGAAGATCCGCGACGCGCAGTTGAAGAAGATCCCGTACATGCTGGTCGTCGGAGAAAAGGAAGTGGCGGCGGGAACGGTGTCCGTCCGGAAACGGACCGGCGGCGATCAGCCATCGATGACCGTCGACGAATTTGTCGCCGAGGCGAAGCGGGGCATCGAAGCCCGCTCGTTGACTTTGTGATGGTTTATTCGTAGATTTCGCGCTTCCGCGCAACAGATAACAGGAGGATTTCCGCATTTTCCCACCACGACGAGGATCGCGTTTCGACCGGAGACCCGCAGAACCTGAGTCCAGAATCAATGAAATGATCCGCGGCATCCCTGAGGTCCGCCTCATCGGTGCTGACGGCTCCCAGATCGGTGTCGTCCCGCTCCAGCAGGCGCAGGACATGGCTCGGGAGAAAGACCTCGACCTCGTGGAGATCTCGCCGACGGCGAACCCTCCCGTCTGCAAGGTCATGGATTACGGCAAGTACGTCTTCCAGCAGAAGAAGAAGCAGAGCGAGGCCAAGAAGAAGCAGAAGGTGATCGTGGTCAAGGAGGTGCAGTTCCGCCCCCGCATCGACGACCACGATTTCGATTTCAAGAAGAACAACATCGTCCGTTTCCTGCAGCACGGCGATAAGGTCAAAGCCTCGATCCGCTTCCGCGGACGCGAGATGACCCACATGGAGCTCGGCCGGGCCGTGCTCGATCGCCTGCTCACCGAGATCAAGGAGTTCGGCGCTCCCGAGAATGCCAACCCCGACGTTCAGGGGAACCGCATGACGATGGTGATATCGCCGGTGAAGTAGGGAGTCGGAACAGGGTTGTCGGTTGTCGGTTATCGGTTGTCACGCCGACAGCACGGAGAACCGATAACCGACAACCGACAACCACCCACGGACGTCCCAGGAATTCACCGCAGCCGCGGTAAGTTAGGAGCCAGGCTATGCCGAAGATGAAAACGCATCGTGGAGCCGCCAAGCGGTTCAAGAAGTCGGGAACGGGCAAGATTCAGCGCAATCACGCCTTCCACTCGCACATCCTCACCAAGAAATCGCCCGGCCGCAAAGCGGAGCTGGGACGAGAGACCCAGGTGTCGAAGGCGAACGAGAAGACCGTGAAGCGGATGATTCCGTACCTCTAAGCTCTTAGCTGCCAGCTCTCAGCTCTCAGGAGACCGACGCTTGACGCCGTTCCCCTAAGAGCCAACAGCTAACAGCCAGGAGCTTTTTTCAACCCGAGCGAGGCGCGGTAATCACCACTCCTGACCCGCCCGCTCAGAACGAAGGAAACGAGGAGACAAGATGCCGAGAGTCAAACGAGGTACCAAGAGGAAGGACCGCCGCAGCAAGATCCTGAAGCTGGCCAAGGGCTACTTCGGGATGAAGTCGCGCGGTCACCGCATCGCGAAACAGCAGGTCGAGAAGGGGTTGAACTCCGCCTTCGCCGGCCGCAAGGATCGCAAGGGTGATTTCCGGAAGCTCTGGATCGCCCGCATCAACGCCGCCGCCCGCCTGAACGGGATCTCCTACTCGCAGCTCATCGCCGGCCTGAAGGCCGCCGGCTCGCTGGTCGACCGGAAGATCCTGGCCGACATCGCCGTCCGCGATGCCGCCGCCTTCACCGCCTTCGTCGACAGCGCCAAGGCTGCCCTGAACAAGCAGCAGCTCCGCACCGCCCTCGACAAAGAGACGGCCAAGCGCCCCGCCTCGAAACAGGCCACCGCGTAAACCCAACTCCTATCGATCGACACCAAACGCGGGCCTCGTGCCCGCGTTTTTGTTAATACAATCGACCGCCGACATGCTCGACGACATCACACGCATCAACCACGAATTCGACGCCGCTCTCGCGGGCGCCAACACCGCGCCGGCGCTCGACGAGCTGCGCGTCCACTACTTCGGCCGCAAGGGCGGCCTCATCCCGGCGCTCTTCGCACGCCTCAAGGAGGTCCCGAAGGAGCAGAAGAAGGACGCCGGCGACGCGCTGAACAAGCTCCGCGACCGCCTCGAGTCGGAGCTGAAGGAGAAGCACGCGCGCATCGCCGCCGAGGAGTCGAAGCGGAAAGAGTCGCGCGACATCATCGACGTCACCCTCCCGGCCCGCCTCCCCAACCTCGGCCACCTCCATCCCGTGACCATCGTTCGCCGCGAGATGGAGACCATCTTCGCCGAGATGGGCTACTCCCTCGATCCCGGCCCCGAGGTCGAGACCGACTGGTACAACTTCGAAGCGCTCAACTTCACCCCCGACCACCCCGCCCGCGATACGCAGGACACGTTCTTCCTCGATGTCGAACCGTACCTGCTGCGCACCCACACCTCGAACGTGCAGATCCGATCGATGGAGAAGTACAAGCCGCCGGTGAAGGTACTTTCCTGCGGCCGCGTCTACCGCCGCGATGAGATCACCATGCGCCGCTCGCCAATGTTCCATCAGGCCGAGGGCTTCCTGGTCGACAAAGGGATCCACATCGGCCACCTCCGAGCCACGCTCGAGCACTTCATCAAGCGGCTCTTCGGCGCCGACTCGAAGATGCGCATGCGCCCGAGCTTCTTCCCTTTCACCGAGCCGTCGGCCGAGGTCGACATGTCCTGCGTCTTCTGCAAAGGCTCCGGCTGCGGGACCTGCTCCCAGACCGGCTGGATGGAGATCCTCGGCTGCGGCATGATCCACCCCCAGGTGTTGCGCAACGTCGGCATCGACCCCGAGGAATGGAGCGGCTTCGCCTTCGGCCTCGGCCTCGACCGCTGCGCCATGATCAAGTTCGACATCCCGAACATCCGGACGCTGTTCGAGAACGATTTGAGGGTGTTGCAGCAGTTTTGAAGATGTCTCGATGAGCGAATATGCATCTTAATTAATTCCGTAGATGCCGGCGGCATCCTGGCTTCTCCGGTCCCTTGCAGCTTCTCGGCTCTGACAGCCCGATGCGGGCATCCGGTTGGGAACGTGACCCCCAAAGTGATGCAGAGCGAAACGAGGGTGCGCGCATGACCACAACCCGGATCAAAGCTCAATCGATCAAAACGATCGCGAAGTCGGCCGCCGTGGCCGGGTTGACCGAGCCGCCCGGCCTCAGCGCGCCGGCGCCGGCGGCGGTGAGACGCTGACGCGCGGCGGCTTCGATCCCGGCCGGGCGAGCGCGTACATCTCCCAGGAGATGGCCTTGTACAGGCCCCAGCGGTCGTCGCCCACGGCGTAGAGGTCGAAATGGCCGCGCCCTTGGACGTAGCGGAAATCGGTCCTGGCCCCGAGTTCCCTCATTGTCGCTTCCAGCCGGTGCGCCGCACCGTCGAGATGGAAGTTGTCGGCTGTGCCCACGGTCAGGTGGATCTTGCCTTCGAGATCACGCCTGAGCTCCGGCCAGTGGCGGCGGAGGCGCTCGGCCACGTCGTAGTGCTCCTTCCAATAGGCGATCACGGCCGGGTCCACCGTGCCGGTAGTGCGGTCGAACATACGGATCGGGAGCCCGTCGCCGCCGCGGGGGGAGAAGACCCACTCGAATGAGGCCAACTGGCCGCCATACGGCCCGACCACGACTTCCCGGCGCGTGTAGTCCTCGACAGAGACCAGCATTTCGCCCTTGTCGCGCGCCAGCGGCCAAGGCGTCCCATCGGGCTTGTGGTAGGCGTTGGCGCCAGAGGCGTAGAGGTCGATGCCCAAGAAGTCGTGGAAGTCGCTGGGGTCGGGCGAAGTCGGCCAGGCGCCGCCGAACAGCTTGGGATAGTTCACCTGCAGCCACAGCACCGCCCAGCCGCCGGAGGAGTGTCCGGTCAGCAGGCGGCCCGAGGGCTTGGCGTCCATGCGGTATCGGCGTTCCAGGTCGGGGATCAGCTCGGCCGTGAGCGCCTGGCCCCACGGCCCGTTGTTGACGCTGTCGACAAACTCGCTTGTGCCGGTGGGGCTTGACTGGTCGAGCCCCACCCAGATCATCGGTGGCGCCTTGCCCGTCTTCATCTCATCCCACCGGGCGACGGCGACGTCGTGGAGGGAGCGCAACGAGCCGCCAAAGCCCTGGGTGTAGTAGACCGTCGGATAGCGCTGGCCAGGATGGGCCGCATAGTCCGGCGGGGTCACCACCCAGCCGCGCAGGGCGGCCGGCCGACCCCAGAAGCGGCTGAGCGCCGGGCTGGCGAAGTCGATCGGGTGGATGTCGGCACTGGCCGCCGCATAGGCCTCCCTCATCGCCGCCGGCACGTTGGACAGGGGCTGGAGGGGATCGGATTCAGGGATGACGGTCGCAAGCGTCAGGAGCTGGGCTGCGTCGCCGGGCAGGTCCATCTCCTCCACCCTGCTCACGAGATCGCCAGGGCCGCGTCCAGTGTAGTTGTAGCTGTGATCGCGATCGAGCACCGCCTGCACGGCGTAGTGGCCGGGCTTGATCCGCGAAAAGGGTGTGGGGAAGGCCGTGACGTCGGCGTCGAGCTCGACCGTGGCGCCGGGCTCGAGGCGGGCCACCTCCTGGGCGGCGATGGCAGTCGCGTGGGTATCGATCTGGTCCATGTTGACCGTCGCGACGGGCCTCTTGTCGGTGGGTCCGAGGGGCTTGGCGAAGACCAGCAGCCGGCCAGCGACCGGCGTCGCCGAGGCTTGGCCCAAGCTCACATGAAACACCACCGGCGCGGGCAGTGCCGACATGGCGAAGACGGTCGACGCCAAGGCCAGCAGGTAGCGCGCGGGCCGCCAAGGATGAGCACCGGTCGACCGGACGGCGAGCTTCAAATTCTCCTCCAGAATCTCCGGGTCTATCTCCTGGCGCGCGCCCTACAAGAAAAACATCGGTAATGTGAGGATTATGATGCTCCACGATGGCTCGTGCAGCGAAACGCGCGGCGACGTATGACGATCTTCTGAAGGTACCCGACCATTTCATCGCGGAGATCGTCGATGGCGAGCTGTTTACCAGCCCGCGCCCCGCGTTGCGTCACGCCACGGCATCCTCGGCTCTCGGTGCGCTCCTGGGCTCGGCGTTCATGTTTGGCCACGGTGGGCCCGGAGGGTGGTGGATCCTCTTCGAACCGGAGCTGCATCTCGAAGCCGATGTTCTCGTGCCCGATCTCGCGAGCTGGCGGCATGAGCGGATGCCCCAGGTCCCTGACGAAGCGTGGTGTGACATCGCTCCTGACTGGGTCTGCGAGGTCGTCTCTCCCTCCACTGGACGTCTCGATCGCGTGCGCAAGATGCCGAAGTACGCCATACACGGCGCGCATCTCTGGCTCGTCGATCCGGGCGTTCGAACGCTGGAGGTTTACCGACTCGAACAGGGACGGTGGTCTCTGATTGCCACTCATGGCGAGGATGATGTTTCCCTCATTCGCGCCGAACCGTTCGACGCCATCGAGCTCGATCTCCGACTGCTCTGGGGACTTGTCGCTGCGTCACCGAAGCCTCGAAAAGCTCGCAGACGATCCTCAAAGGGACGTTAGCCTTCGCTTATCGTCGCGACGAGAATGGCAAGCCTGCCGTCTGGTTGCACGATGACCTCGTAGCTCTCGATCCAGCGCTCATCGGACGGAAAGAGTCTCATCTTTCGCTCAATGAGATCGGTGAGCCAGCGATCGGTAAGCGGGACCCCGCGGCTGACCGCGCCCAGAACAGCCTCCCGGATCAAGTCGTCACGATCCTGCGCCGGGACGAGGGAGAGATTCCAGGCGATGGCACCCAAGGCCACCAGTGCTTCATAGCTACTCCTCGTTTCGTCGTCCACTGCATGGGGTGCGATGAGCTGAACCAGACGTGTTGAAGCCTTCCCGGCGGCGGGCTCAAGATCGATCGTGCCCAAGCGATGGCGTTTCTTGCGAGATGCCTTGCCCACGAGCAAGTCTCCGACTTCGTCCGGCTAACGAACCGCAAGCTCACCGGCTATGACCCGCCGAAATGGTAACGCACTTGCGATGCAACAATTCGCGGCGTCGCACAATCAGTGCGGGGAACGAGGTTTCTGATTAGGGCAACGAGGTTTCTCGTTGTTGGGAACCAGGTTTCTGGTGGATGGGGACCAGGTTTCTGGTTCGGGGAACGAGGTTTCCGGTTCCATCGAACGAGGTTTCTGGTTCGCCGAACGAGGTTTCTGGTTCGGTCGGACGAGGTTTCTGATTGGTCGAACGAGGTTTCTGGTTCGGGGAACGAGGTTTCTCGTCCACCGAACGAGGTTTCTCGTCCGACGGACCAGTTCTTTGGTTCCACGGACCAGTTCAACCTGCAAAAGTTTCCAAATTCAAACCATATCGAGCCACCTTGGAGGGAAAAAGAGACGGAAAGGTCTCTTTCGCACTGGATTCCGCTTACCGATCGCTGGGCTCAAGATCGATCGTGCCTAGCCGATGGCCTTTCCTGTGAGATGCCTTGCCCATGGTTAGACCTGGTGACCCATCATTCCGAGCCACCGTGCGAGCCTTCCAGAATGAACCGGATGAGTCGGGGCGACGCACGAAACGTCGTCCGTTCCAACTTATTCACGGCTTCATTCAAGTTGACCAATCCCCGCCGTGCAGCGAGGTCGATCACGCCCAGCGTTCCCGAGACTGCGAGTCCACGTTCCCTCGCCGCATGACGGGCTTTCTTCTCGTCAAGCAGGAGTAGGCCGATGCTGGTGGACTGCGCCAGACCGATAGCTTCGCGCTCACCGGCGTCGAGTTGCCGTAGGTCATCCGAAATGTTCGTTACGTTGCGACTCTCCAGCCAATTCGGAGTGCTCGCCATCCATTTCCTGATCGCGGGAGGCGCCTCTGGAGATTGAAGCTCACGCAAGACTGCGCCGGGGATCAAGACATGACCGAAGAGAGCGGGTAGGAGATCCTGGAGCCCTATGAGTACAAGATAATTGATCGGAGAGGTGTCGGAAACGACCGTCATTGAAGGAGAGCGAGATCAATATCTCGGCGGTCTTGGTCGAGATCCTCCACCGTGTATTGGAGGTATGCCTGGCGCTGCTTGAGGAACGCTTCCGTTTCCCATAACGAGAGACCGAGCAGTTGACCAACCTGGTCACGAGTCAACGCGCCGTCGCGGTAGCCCTCCAGAGCCACAGCCTCGAGTGCGCCGCGCGAGACGTCGCGCCAGGCACTTTCGAGCCGCTTCGCGATTTCCTCGGGTAGTTCAACGGCGATCGTGGTCACCCTTTGATCTTACCGCATGTCGAAAGCCGACGCTCCTGCGGGAACAGTATCGGTTACCGATCATGGATGACTGTCCAACCTCGGATATATTGGGTCGAACGAGTCAATCGTCCGGTCGGTGTCGGGGGGAAAGAACACGCCTTCGCAACGCCGGAGTCGCACGCCAAAGGGCGAGGAGAAACGTCATGATCCGTGGGATTCACAGCCTTCTTTTCACTGCCGCACTACTGCTCCTCGCTGCTTCCGCGATCGCGGAGCAGTTGGACGTGAGCACGATTCTCGCGAAACAGAAATCAGGAGCCTCGGCCGAGGCGCTCCTGGCGGCCGTCAACGACCCTGCGAACACGCTCGCAATCAGGGCCGACGACATCGCCTCTCTGAGGAGCGGCGGAGTGCCGGAGGGGGTGATCGCCGCGGTTCAGCAGAGGATCGCAAACCAGGCCGCTCCGCCCCCCGTGTCCGCCCCGGCTCCGGTGGCACCGGACGATGCCCGTCTCGCGGACGTCGTAAAGCTCGCCAAATCGGGGATCTCCGAATCGCTGATCGCGGAGCAGATCAAGCAGTCCGGCGCCGCGTACAAGCTTTCGATGAACGATCTCCTCTACCTCAAGCAGAACAGCGTGCAGGACTCGGTCATCTCCGCTCTTCTGGCGACGAAGGATCAGGAGGCGAAGAAAGCTGCCGTGGGTCCCGCGGAGACCGCATTCAACGAGCTGCTCCTGGTGCACGGCTGGGGACCGATGCGGCGGGAACGGCCCGGACGCCTCCTCCTGAAAGGGGACACGTTCTCCTGGATCGACGGAGCTGATCCGAAGGAGAACTTCGAGTTCCAGACCGCCGGTCTCGAAAAGGTCTGGTACACCTGCCAGTCCCAGACGGCCGGGGAGGTGTGCTACCAGATCAACTTCCAGATCGTGAAGGGGCCGCGCTACGCGTTCGCGGACGTAAGCCGCGCCACCGGCTCGAACGCGACCGTAAAGGCGGTCATGGAAACGCTTCGCAAGAATTATCCCCGCGCCCCCTTCGGCGCACCGGACCACTGAGTCAGATGATCCTCCGCTTTGCGCCGGTGGCAGGGTTCCAGGAGACGATGTGGTTCTGATCCCCGTAGAAAACGTCACGCAGCGGCTCAATCGAGGGGAGCGGATCGAGCATCCCGGAAGGTACCCAAACCGCCTTTTCCACTCGCTGCGCGATCACGCCGCGATTGAGATCGACCGCGATGAGCTGGTGAACGCTCGCCGCGGTTTCGACCGCCAGGACGCAACGCGTACCGTCATCGCCGACGAAGTTCGACGACCTGGCCGGGCCAAGCGGAATGTCGCGCTGCGGCGTGCCGGCGGCTGAAAGGATGTGCAGGACGGTCGCGGACTCCGGTCCGTCGACGATGGCGATGCGTCCGTCGCGAAGGAACCATGCCGTCTTCACGTGCGTACCGCTGGCGAGTGTGGTGATGAGCGCGCCGGTGCGCGCATCGTTGAGCGTCATCACATCCGCGCCGCGCTCCGGCCTGACCAGCATATGAGCCGCGGACGCGTCCGGATAGATCATGGCGAATGTGGCCGTTGCCAGGGAGCCGGTCTCGCGGAGGCCCCGAGCTCTCACATCGAGCTCCACGATCTTCAGTTTCTCTTTGGTATTGAGATAGAGGCGTACCACATCCGGGGAGACGAAAAAGGCGCGCATAGAGCGAACATCAGGCAGCATCACCGAGGCCAGTGAACGCTTTTGCGCGACGTCGTAGACGGAGAGAATGTTCCCGCGCGAAATCGAAGCGATCCGTCCGCCATCATCGGAGGCAAAGAGGCCAAACGGTTCAAAAGTCAGCCCGGTGTCGATCGGATCTTTCAATCCGCTCCGATAGATCCACACATTAGCCACGCCACCGTCCATGCGCGGAACGACGACGCTGCGGCCATTGCGCGTGTACAGGGCTCCCCACGCGGAGAGATTGCCGATGCGGACCGACGAACCGTCGTCGGCGTTCAGAAGGAATCCGGCATGGTAGTCGCCACGTCCCGGGCTTCTCCCGCTGATCACCGCGAATGGTCCGCTCGTGGAGCCCGTGGCATGAAGGTCGATGCTGATATCGCTCGGCTTTACCGACAGCACCCATCCAACATATCCAGCCGCGATGAGTAGCGCGGCCGCCATCGTTCCCCACAGGAACTGGGACAGTGCCAGGTGGTTACGCCGCTTGTCGGTACGTCCACGATCGAGCTGCCACGCGCCGCCGGCGATGATGCCAACGGCGACCGCCACAGCCAAGGCGATTCCCATCCATTTCATGATCTCGACGGCCCAGCCGGTGGCCAGCAGAAGTGTGAGGTAGCGGATCGCCAGACCGCAGACGACCGCCGCGGCGAAATCGATGACGATCAGCGGTGACCGCGAGCGCGCGAAGGTACTGATGACGTGGGCAATCAGGAAAAGCGCGAGCGCGATCGCCAGGACGTACTTCGTACTTTCGACGAGCGTCAGGCTCCAGAAGCTCTTCCAGAACTCGCCGACCACCAGCCAGGCCGGCGCGATGATGACGGCGAAGCAGCCAACGACCATCAGGAGCCCGGCGATCAGCTTGCCGAACCAGATCGATGCGGACGACACCGGCCGCGAGAAATAGAACGACATGCGGTTGTCGGTGAGATCGCGGCCGACGAAGCTGGCGCCGGTCATCACCGCCATGGCCACGCCGAAACCGGTGGCGAAGATCAGCGACGTAAGCGCGATCGTCGCCTGCGGCGACTTGCCGCTGGTCGCCGGAATGATGCTGATGACGAACGGCAGGATGGCGAAGGCCACCGCCGCGTAGGCGATGAAGCGCTTCTCCTCGAATTCTCTTGCTGCAATGGCGAGCGCGTGTCTCATGACTTCCCTCCGGATATGGCGATGAAGATTTCTTCGAGTGACATCGCTTCGACCTCGGCCGCACCGATATTGCTGGCGCTGCGCATCCGCTCGAAGGCCAGATCGTCGTAGTTGCTGACGATCGCCTCCGCGCCGGCGCCCCAGCTCCGCATCACCGTCGTCCGCAGCACGGCCGTGTCGATCGCCACCGGCTGCGCGGCGAAACGGATCCGGCGGAAACGCGACTTGAGCGCGTCGACCTCTTCGTCGAGGACCAGCCGGCCGTTCTCCATCATCCCCACCCGGTCGGCGAATGTTTCGACGCCGCCGAGGTCGTGCGTGGTGATGAAGATGGTCGTGCCGCGGTCGGCCAGGTCGCCGATCACTTCCTCGAACAGCGACCTGCGGGCCACCACGTCGAGGCCGAGCGTCGGATCGTCGAGCACCAGCAGTTCCGGCGAATTCGCCAGCGCCAGTGCCAGCGACACCTGTTTCTTCTGCCCTTTCGACAGACTGCCGAAGCGGCTCGACATCGGCACGCCGAATGTTCGCAGCCGCGTCTCCACGCTCCCCTGGTCCCATCGGTCATACAGCCGGGAGCAGAAGCGGGCGATGGACGACACCTTCATCTCCGGCGGTGCGTCTGCCTCTTCGGTGACGATGCCGATGCGCTGCATGAGCGCCGTGCGGCGCGACCAGGCGTCTTCGCCGAGCAGCATCGACGTTCCCTGCTCCGGCCTCTGCTCGCCGAGGAGACAGCGGACCAGGGACGACTTTCCGGCGCCGTTGCGGCCGACGAGCGCGTAGACGCTCCCTTTGGCGACGTTCAGCGCAACGTTGTCGACGGCGAGCGTGCGGCCGTAGCGCACGGTGAGATCGCTGATACCGATGGCGTTTTCAGTCATGCTTGTCATGCTTTTCTCCTGTGCTCGCGCACGACGCGCTCGTAGGCCGTCTCGACCTCGTCGACGGCATCTTCGAGCGCGGAGCCGACGGCGATGGCGGTCGATGCATAGCGTATTGCCGCGTCGCGCAGCGCTCCGTTCCGTTGCGCCTTCTTCGGCTGCGGCTGCTCGTCTGCCACGTACGTCCCCTCCCCCCTCTTCACCGACAGCACTCCCCCCTCGGCGAGCCGCTGGTACGCGCGGGCGACGGTGTTCGGATTGACGCGGAGATCCTTGGCAAGGTCGCGAACGGACGGCACCGAGGCGCCGGGCTGCAGCGCGCCGAGGGCGATCAGCCGCCGGACACCCTCCTCGATCTGCCGCCAGATCGGCGCGGGATCGGCTGGATTGATGGCGAACATGGCTACTTCATGTTCCAGTGGCGGAAGAGCCAGCGGCCTGCATTCGTGGCCACGGCATCCTCGTCGAACGACTGCAGAGCGCCGCCGGTCGACCAGCTCTGTTTGTCGAATTTGCCGTCGGCACCGGCGCTGACAACCATGTAGGCGTTCGCGCTCGATTCGACCGTGTAGGCGTGACCCCACGCGTCGGTCATCGGCAGGTGGATGACGTAGATCGGCTCGAACGCCGCCTTCGCTTCCTCGGCCGATTTCACCTCGGGATATTTGCCGTGATCCGATTTGTACGCATCGAAGCAGGTACGCCAACTGGCCATGTCAAACATCGTCCAGCGCGCCCGCTCCGCGTCGGTCGGTGCATAGGGACCGGCTGCGAAGAGTGGCGAAACGATCGCGGCAACCAGCAGGGCAAGCAATGTCTTCTTCATGGTGATCCTCCGTACCTGTGTATTAGCTATCTAATACACTAAGTCGGAGAAGGCGGATTGTCAAGCGTCGTTTTCGGAAGGCTGGTAACGGGAGCAATGTGGCATGGCACAGACACTCTTGTATGTGCCGGCTCTCGCAACGACTTACATCGCAAGCACTCTCGGCCGGCGGCTCCGGCAGGGGCACAGACAAGAGTGTCTGTGCCACATTTTCTCCGGCAATCTCATTCAAAATGTGCTCGAGTCTCGCAGGAATGCGCGACGTTGCGAGGCACATTTGCCTGCTTCTACCCCAGATGGCACGGCGCTTGAGTTCTGAGGAAGCATGAGAAAGAACCAGAAGGTAGCTATCGCAGTCGCGACGGTCATCGCCGTCGCTGGTGTGACGTCCATCCTCGTGCGGCACAGCGGGAGCGCGTCGACGCCGAGGACAAATCGTGCGCAGGTCATGACACCGCAGGTCCCGGATGCGCAGATCGTCAAGGCCATCCAGAACGCCAACGTCCGGATTGACGGGCTCAGCGCGACGAATGTCGGCGGGATCGTGGTGCTCAAGGGCTATGCGGACCCGGCCGCGGCGCTCCAGGCAGCGACGGTGGTGAAGCAGCTCGGCTTCGCGCGCGTGGCCAATCTGATCGTGGCCCAGACCGCCGCCGACGACGAAGGAATCCGCCGCGTGGCCGAACGGAACCTCGCCTCGACACGCGGCCTCGACGGCTGCGACCTTCACGTGAGCTGCACGAAAGGCATCCTCCGCGTCGAAGGCACCGCCTACAGCGACCTCCAGGTCGACCTGGCCCGCAACGTCCTCCGCGGCGTTGGAGCGTCGGAAGTACAGATCGCGCTGAAGAGGCTGTAGGCGCAGTTGCTGGGTTGCTCAGCCTCATATCGCACCTGTCATCCTGAGCCGGTTAACGGCGCGTTTTGGCGCCGCTGAAGTGGAGATGAACCCGCGATAGCGGGCGCTTAAGAATCAATGACTTACGAGGAGGTTCATTAAAAGGCTGCCGGAGCCGCTGAGCGAGCGTAGCGAGCGAAAAGCGGCGGAGGACGGCGAAGGATCTCCAGTTACGCGGCTTGGGGCAGAAACGCAGCAGAGGTTTGTAATTGATCTCGATCAGCTAGATCTTTCTCTTGCGTGGCCATCCCTTGGACGGTAGACCTTCGTTACAGAAATCGCAGTTTCGCTTCTGCGCCAAGCAGCGCATCTGGAGATCCTTCGGCGTCCTCCGCGCATTTCGCTCGCTGCACTCGCTCAGCGCTGCGGCAGCCTCAGGATGACAGGGTGAACTCTGCAACCCTGCAACCCTGCAACCCAAAAAACTACCCTACCGTCACCGGCTCCAACTCCTCCTCCGCCTTCGTCGCCTTCCGCGCCTTCATCCTCTCCTGCAGATCATCGAAGAGTGAATACGCCACCGGCGTGGCCAGCAGCGTCAGCAGCAGCGCCAGGCTCTGGCCGCCGATGATGACCGAGCCGATGGCGCGGTTCGTGGCGGCGCCGGTGCCGCTCGATGCCACGAGCGGGAGCATGCCGGCGACGAAGGCCAGCGTCGTCATCAGGATCGGGCGGAGACGGTCGCGGTTGGCTTCGCGGATCGCCTGCGCGCGCGGCAGACCGTGGGCGCGAAGTCCGTTCGTGTGATCGACCTGAAGGATGCCGTTCTTCTTCACGATGCCGAACAGCACCAGGATTCCCAGCATCGAGAAGATGTTCAGCGACTGGTTCAGCACCAGGATCGAGAAGAGGGCGAAGGGAACCGTCAGCGGAAGGGCCAGCAGGATCGTCACCGGGTGAACCCAGCTCTCGAACTGCGCCGCCAGGATCAGGTACATGAAGATGATCGAGAGCAGGAAGGCGAACATGAAGTTCGTGAAGGCGCGTCCCTGCTCGCGGGAGCGGCCGGTGAACCCTGACGAGTACTCCGGCGGCATGTTGAGCTTCTTCGTCTCCGTGACCAGGTTGTCCATCACCGTCTGCGCGGACGTTCCCGGGGCCATGTTGGCGGTCAGCATGACCTGCCGCTGCCGTTGAATGCGGTTGATCGACGAAGGACCTGCACCGGGCGACATCGTCACGACATCGCGAAGCTGAACGACCCGCGCGCCGACCGACGGCACCTGGGCCTGCGTGATCCCCTCCGGATCCTTTCGGTACTCGTGCTCGGCGCGGACATGAACCTCGTACTGCTCGCCCCCTTCGTAGTAGTCGGTCACCTTCAGGCCGCCGACGAGGACGTTGAGCGTGGAGGCGATGTCCTGCACGCGGACGCCCATATCCGAGGCCTTGTCGCGATCGATGCGGACGCCGAGCTCAGGCTTGCCGGTGATCAGGTTCGTATCGGGATCGATGGCACCGAGCGACCGCATGTTGTGCAGGTCGGCCAGCAGCGCATCGGAATATCTGGAAAGCTGTTTCAGATCGGGCCCGCCGATCCAGTACATGATGTCAGCGTTGACGCCGCCGCCGAAGGCGTTCACCGGCCCCACCGACGTGCGGAGATTCAGGCGCTGGTACTGCGGCATGACGTTGTTGCGAACGTCGGCCATGACCGCGTACTGATCGCGCTTCCGTTTGTCGACCGGCACGAGCTTGACGTAGACCGTGCCGAGGTTTTGCGTGACCTGCGGATCGTCGCCGATGGTGACGACGGTCGTCTCCACCTCGGGCATCCTGCGGACGCGCGCGGCGATCGACTCCATGATCGTCTGCGTGGTCTGCAGACTCGCTCCCTCGGGAGCGCGGGCCTGCACCTGGAATTGCGATTCATCGTCCTGCGGCAGGAAGTTCTTGTTCACCGCCATGCCCAACGGAACGATCGAGAAGAGCGCGGTGAGCATCGAAACCACGATCACCCAGCGATGGGCCATCGACCAGTCCAGCATGCCCAGGTAGATGCCTTCGATCCTGGCATAGACCCCATGCTCACGCGTCGACGCCTCGTGCGAGAGGTCCTCGCGACGCAGCCAGCGCGCCGACATCATCGGCGTGAGCGTGAACGAGACCAGCAGCGAGACGGCGATGGCGATGGCCATGGTCACGCCGAACGAGTGCATGAACCGGCCGACGATGCCGGCCATGAACGCCACCGGCAGGAAGACTGCGATGAGCGAAAGTGACGTGGCCAGAACGGCCATGCCCACTTCCTTCGTCCCTTCCACCGCGGCCTCGGCGGGCGGCATCTTCTTCTCTTCCATGAACCGGAAGATGTTCTCCAGGACGACCACGGCGTCGTCGATGACGATGCCGACCGCAAGCGTCAGCGCCAGCAGCGTGATGACGTTGAGCGTGAAGTTCTCATAACGCATCGCCGCGAAGGTGGCGATGATCGAGCTGGGGATGGCCACGGCGGCGATGACCGTCGGGCGCGAGCGCCGGAAGAAGTAGAGCAGCATGCCGAAGGCCACCAGCGCGCCGGCCAGCCGGATCGGATTGATGGGAACGACCGCGAGCTTCGGCACGAATGCGGCGATGGCGAAGGCGACCACGGCACCGCCGACTCGGTACGCGAACGGAAGCTGTTTCCTCGACGCCCACCAACTGACCAGAGCGAACAGGATGATGAAGGCCAGGATCGAGACATGGAGCAGAGGTGCGCGCGCGGCGATGTCTTTGACGCCGAAGAGCAGCGTGTACGTCGCCAGCGTCGCCGCCAGCATGATCACCGCCTCCCGCAGTTTCGGTGAGGAGAGGAAGAACCAGACGATCAGCGCGGCGAAGAGCGAGCCGAGGATCAGATGCTCTTTCACGGCATCGACCGCGGCCACGATGTAGTCCGACTGGTCGCGGACGATCTGCATCGTCCATCCCTTCGGCAGGTCGGCTTTGACGAGGCCGAGCTGCTCCTTGAGGCGCTCGATGACCTCGACGGTGTTGGTTCCCGACTGCTTGCGGATGTTCATGACCACCGCCGGCTTGCCGTCAACGGTTGCGATCGATTCCGGCTCGGCCACGCTGTCTTCGATGTGTGCGACGTCGCCGACCTTCACTACGTAGCCCTTCGAGGTCGTGAGCGGGATGTTGGCGAAATCGGCCGGCGACTGGACGCGGCCGTACGTGCGCAACGTCAGATCGCGAAGGCCCTGCTCGACCTTGCCGCCGGGGATCTGCACGTTCTGCGCTTGCAGGGCGGCCACGAGCTGCGCCGTGGTCATGCCGACCGCGGAGAGTTTAGCGGAATCGACCACGACGTTGATCTGGCGCGGACGTCCGCCGACGATGAGCGCCTGGCCGACACCGTTGATCGACTCGATGCGGCGGCGCAGCTTCTTGTCGGCGAATTCGGTGATGTCCCGAATCGGCGCAGGGCCGGATAACGCGATGCCGAGTACAGGGATGGCGTCCGGATCGATCTTCAGAATGATCGGAGGATCGGCGTCCTTGGGGAGGTCGCGCAGGATGGTGTTGACCTTGTCGCGCACTTCCTGCGCGGCCACGTCGATGTCCTTCTCCAGCACGAAGCTGACGATGACCTGCGACGTCCCCTCGGAAGAGATCGACTGCAATTGATCGATGCCGCTGATGGTGTTGACAGCCTCTTCGACCTTGTCGGTGATGTCGGTCTCGATCTCTTCCGGCGCCGCGCCGACGAGCCGCGTGGTGATGGTGATCGTCGGGATGTCGACCTTCGGGAAGCGGTCGACGCCGAGCTGCTGATACGCGAACCAGCCGACGACGACGAGCGAGAGAACGATGACCGTCGCGAAGATCGGACGACGGACGCAGAGTGCGGCGAGTTTATGCATGGCTGGGTTCCTTGGTTGCTGGGTTGCTTGGTTGCTTGGTTGTCGAGCTACCGAGTTGCAGGTCTACCAACCAAGCAACCCAGTAACTAAGCAACCCAGCAACCCTCACTGCCCCATCTCCACTCTCGCAAACATCCCCGGCCGCAGCTTTCCGTCGCGGTTCGGGAACTCCGTTTCGACCGTGAACGAACGCGTTACGGGATCGACGACACCGCCGACCACGGCAACCTTCCCCTGGAAAACGTCGCCGGGATAGGCGTCGACGGTTGCTTTGACGTTCTGGCCATTGCGGACGCGCGGGAGCTCTTTTTCCGGGACGCGGAAGCGGAGCTTGAGCGGCGAGGTCTGCACGACCACGAGAGCGACCGTGGCATCGCCGAGGCGCTGGCCGACGTCAGTGCGCTTCTCGGCGACGACGCCGTCGATCGGAGAGCGGAGCGTCGAATCGGCGATCTGCTGGCGGAAGATGGCTGCCTGGGCCTGCATCGACTGCTTGCTCGCGCGAGCCTGATCGAACGCCGCTTGTGAACGGTCGTACGTCGATTGCGGGATCGACTCTTTGCCGATCAGCTCTTTCTTGCGGTTCAGGTCGCGCTGCGCGTCTTGCTCCACCGATTCGGCGCGAACGATGTCCGCTTGCGCTTTCTCGAGATTGAGACGCGGATAGTCGGTCTCGAGGTCGAGCAGCGGCTGACCGCGGCTGATCCGCGTTCCTTCGTCGACGTACATCTTTGCGACGCGCCCCGGAAACTTGACCGCGAGCTCCGAACGCACAGGCGAGATGAGCTCGCCCGTGGCGACGATCGTTCCGCCGGATTCCGAGGAGGAAATCCCCGCGGTCTGTGTGGGCGCCGCCGTCGAAGCGGCCGCCGACACTCCCTGCACGTCACTCGGCAGCGCCGGCGCGGCCAGCGTTGTCGTCGTCGCCACCGCGGCGGTGTCCTTCTTCGCGCAGCCGAACGGCAGCGCCAGAATCAAAATCGAAATCGTGATGATGGATGAACGCTTCATCAATGTGTCGCTCCCACGGCCTCTTTGATCGCGCCGGCGGCATACCAGACGCGGAGTTGTGCAAGATTGTGATTCAGGGTCTCCGAGGCCACCGCGCGCCGCGCATCGGCAAGCGAGACCTCCGAGGTTGCCAGATCGAGCGATGTCGATTCCTGCGCCCGATACAGCTCGAAGACCTGCGCGTACTCGGCCTCGGCGGCGGCGAGCTGCTCCTTCGCCAGTTGCAGCGTGGTGTCGGCCGCGTGCAGGTCGGTGATCGCCTTGTGCACGTCTTCGCGCGCGGCAACCTTGGCGTCCTCGAGCAGCGAGCGCGCCTGCAGCTCGCGGTCCTTCGCCGATGCGATGTGCGACGAGACCTGACCCGATTGCCAGATCGGCACCGAGAAACGGAACGCGCCGTAGCCGTAACGGCTGGCCGGGAAGGCGGACTTCTGGTCGATGTAACCGGCGTCGAAGGTGACCACCGGCAGATACGCGCCGCGCTGCTTCTGCACTTCCAGCTCGGCGACGCGGATGTTGTTCTGGGCGATGGCGATGTCCGGACGGCTGGCCTGGGCCCGGGCCACGAGCGTCTGCTCATCCGGCAACGCATCGAGGGTTGGGGCGGACGAGGTGACGGCGATGTCGCCGGTCAGATCGAGATCGGCGCGCAGCGCGCTCTCCGCCGCCTCGCGCTGCTGCTGGGCGGTGGCGAGCAGGCGCTGCGACGCCTTGATGGCCGTCTCGGCGCGGAGCACATCGACCTTCGTCACTTCGCCGGCCTGATAGAAGGCCGTCGACTGCGTGCGCCGCTTCTCGGCGATGTCGATGTTCTTCCGCTCGATGATGATGTTGGCGTCGGCGTTTGCCACGCCGAGGTAGTTCGAGGCCACGCGAAGAAGGATCGCGTCCTCGGTTTCCCGCACTCCCTGCCGCGCGTTGACGACGCCGAGCTTGGCCTGATCGTAGGCGCGCTTCTCGCGCAGACCGGCATAGACCGGCTGCGAGAGAACGACGCGATAGTTCCAGTCATTCTCCGGAAGGATGACGCGCGCATCGGCGCCGTTGCCGAACGACACCTGGGTCGAGTTGCGGATCGTCGAGCCGGTCAGGTTCACTTGCGGCAGGATCGATGACAGCAACTGCTTCCGATTCTCCTCGGCGACGTTGACGTCGACGCGCGAGCGATCGATGGTGTTGTTGACCTGCAGCGCGCGCGCAAGCGCTTCCGGCAGGGTCAAGGTCGTCTGTGCCTCGGCCATCGCCGCCGGCAGGAGCAGCATCAAAGTAAGGACTGCACGTTTCAATGGGAGCTCCGTTTCATTTCGGGATGGCGATGCCGCTCAGCAGCGTGGAGACGATCAATTCGACGTCCTCACTCTCCGGCGGCGGCGCGTCTTCGCTGAGCCGTTCCAGGACGATGGCGGTGCTCGTCTCGATCAGGATCAGCGCAAGGCGGTTGGGATCGAGCGGCCGTATCTCACCGGCGTCCATCGCTTCTTTCAGAGCGGTGGCCACCCGTTCGACACGCGCACGGAACTGCGGCTGGCATGTCCTCTTCTGCCGGCGCTGCTGCGAGACGTTTCCCTCCGGCATCTTCAGCGCGTGGTAGAGGCGGAAGAACTCGCGATTCTGGTTGAAGAAGGCCAACTTCGCCGTGGTCATCGCGCGCAGCCTCTGCTCGAACGTTCCCTCGCTGTCGAGCGCGGCATCGACCCGCTTGTGCAGCTCGCC
>Ga0247680_1000084_pt1 | contig 47386 bp, 35 predicted proteins | sample CNK21_metaG_FD_182803 | JGI IMG/M metagenome (GOLD analysis project Ga0247680, IMG submission 182803) | Soil microbial communities from Purdue University Martell Research Forest, Indiana, United States - CNK21 | ecosystem: Environmental > Terrestrial > Soil > Temperate forest > Bulk soil...
GGGGGGGGGGGGGGGGGGTGTTTCGGTTGGCGGTGATCGGTTATCGGTTGTCGGGAGTCGGGGGTCGGGTCGGGATCGAAGCAATGTTGAATGTTCAATGTTGAATGTTGAATGTTGAATGATCTGGCGGGGCCGGCACATTCAACATTGAACATTGACCATTCAACATTCAACATTGCTTTCATCACGAGCCAACACCGCTCTCTCGCCCCCGACCTCCGACCCCCGACCCCCGATAACCGACAACCAAAAAACCCCCCACCCCCACAACCCCCTTGCATTTCCAAACGACCTTCCCCATACTACGTCCCGCACCTTTCGTGCGACGATCTCAGTAAGGCATCCCGCCGGGCGTTCCAGAGAATGGTTTTCTCCGCCCTGATCGTCGGCTTTCCGGCCAGACTCGAAGGTAATCAATAACCCCAAGGTTGTTTTATGAGTTCGCATGACGCCAGACAATCGACAACCGCGTAAGCGCCGCCGGCGCAGACGGCGAGCGGGCGCACCCGGTGAGAATCCGGGGAACGTCGCACCGCAGAGCCAGCCAAACGGCAACGTCGCCATTGACGGCGACCAGCAACCCTCCTTTAATGATGGTCAAGGCGGAGGTGCCGGCCGTCGCCGGCGCAATCGTTCGCGCCGCCGCGGAGGCCACCAGGGCTACTCCGGTGAGGCTTCCCAGGGGCCGCCGATCGATCTTCCGGCCGGCGAGCTGGCCCCGGTCTCGGGCGTGCTCTGGATCAAACCGAACGGTACGGGCCTCCTGGTCCAGCCGGCGAACAATTACGTTCCGATGCAGGGCGACGCCATCGTCCCCCGCCCGGTCATCGAGCGGTTGCACCTGCAACCGGGCCTGCTCCTCACCGGCAGCGCCCGCCGCGCGGGCAACAACTTGGAGTTCGTCGGCCTCGAGGCCGTCGAAGGGATGGCGCTGGAGGAGTATCGCGAATCGCGGCGCCCCTTCTCCGAGCTGATCTCCATCGATCCGAATGAGATGTTCAAGCTCGAGACCGAGCCGGAGCGTCTGACCACGCGCGTGATCGACCTCCTCTCGCCGCTCGGCAAAGGGCAGCGCTGCCTGATCGTGGCGCCGCCGAAAGCCGGCAAGACCACGCTGCTGAAAGACATCGCCCACGGCCTCAACCTCAATCATCCCGAGGTGATCCTCTTCGTTCTTCTGGTCGACGAGCGCCCGGAGGAAGTCACCGACTTCCGGCGTTCGGTGGCCAAGGGAGAGGTGGTGGCCTCGAGCTCCGACGAAACGGCGGAGAACCACATTCAGATCGCCGAGGTCGTGCTGGAACGGGCGCGGCGTCTCGTGGAGATGAAGCAGGACGTGGTGATCCTCTGCGACTCGATCACCCGCATGTCGCGCGCGTACAACAACGAGCAGCGCGGCTCGGGAAAGATTCTCTCCGGCGGCATCGATGCGCGGACGATGGAGAAGCCGCGGCGCTTCTTCGGCGCGGCGCGCAACGCCGAAGAGTGGGGCTCGCTGACCATCATCGCCACGGCGCTGGTCGACACCGGCTCGCGCATGGACGAGGTGATCTTCCAGGAATTCAAGGGAACGGGCAACACCGAGATCGTGCTCGACCGCGGCCTGTTCGAGCGGCGCATCTTCCCGGCCATCAACATCGCCCAGACCGGCACGCGCAAAGAGGAGAAGCTCCTTCCGACGACGGTGCTGCCGAAGACACACACGCTGCGCCGCGCCCTGGCCGGAACCGATCCGCTGAATGCCATGAAGATGCTCCTGGAACGGCTGCAGAAGTTCTCGTCGAACGATGCCTTCCTGAAGAGCTTCTGAGGGGGTCCGCACCCGGTTTTCTGGTTCAAAAGGGCCGGTTCGGTAAACCGCGCTTTTGATCCAAAAAACCGGTTTGGGCACATCGCGCCGATTTCACTAAATCACTACTCGTTTTGTGTCGAAGTGGTGTACAAAGACGCCTACATCCAACTTCCCCCCAAAGCCCAAGTCACGACAGGAGGATTTCTATGTTTCAAAACCGTGCACGAATTTTATTCATGGCGCTGCTGTGCTGCGTTATTTCCGTGGCCGCATTCGGCCAGGGTGGCAACATCACCAACGGCTCGATCAGCGGGCACGTCACCGACTCCAGCGGAGCGGGGCTCCCGGGCGTGACGGTCTCGGCGACAAACGCCGCCACCGGATTGAATCGCAACGAGGTGACCGACAGCAGCGGTGCGTATCAGTTCAACCTTCTTCCGCCGGGGAAGTACCGGGTCGACGCGGAACTGGCCGGGCTTGGAAAGGCCTCGTTGCCCTCCGTGACGGTCCTTCTCGGTAACGACACCAGGGCGGATGTGAAGATCACGCCGCAGATCAACGAGTCGATCACCGTCTCGGCGGTGGCACCGATCATCGATACCAATCGCACCGGGATGGCCGCGTCGGTCACGACCCAGCAGATCCAGAACCTTCCGCTTCTGGGCCGCGACTTCCGCTCGCTGGCCGCGCTGACACCCGGCATCAGCACCGCTTCGTTCGACGGATCGATCACCGCGAACGGCGCACGGCCTCTGTCGACGGACTACAACATCGACGGCGCCAGCTCGAACAACGACTTTTTCGGTCAGCAGACCGGCGGTTCCCGTCCTCCTTTCACGTTCTCGCAGGCCGCCATCAAAGAGTTCCAGGTCATCCGCACGCAGTACGACGCCGAGTACGGACGCGGCGTCGGCGCGGTCGTCAACGCCATCACCAAGAGCGGCACGAATGACCTCGACGGCGAGCTGTTCTACTTCAGCCGCAAAAAGGGCTGGGCCGATACCCGTCCGCTCACCGTCAATCGCGACATCAACGGCACTACCTTCCCGCTCTCGATCTCCGACAGTTTTCTGGCCATCGACGTGAACCAGCCCGGGTTTGCCCTCGGCGGCCCGATCGTGCACGACAAGCTGTTCTTCTTCGTCAACGCGGACGGCATGAAGAGAACGCAGCCGGTCCTCTTCGGGGCCGCGAGCGACATGCGCACGTCGGCGCAGTTCAACGCGCTGAGCGCGGCGCAACAGGCGGCCGTGCTCGCCAAAATTCAGACCGCCGTGGGCCAGCCCTACGAGGCAGGCCTGAAGTATGACATCGGCAACAAGCTCAACACCTACCTGGTCAAGCTCGATCAGAACCTGGGATCGACGACCCACCTGTCGCTGCGCGACAACATCACGAAGTACGACACCACGGACAGCGGATCGACGACGACCTTCGGCCTCAATCAGACGAACGAAGTCGACAAGTTCTACCAGATCGCTCTCGAAGGGGACACGGTCCTCGGCAACAACCTGTTCAACCAGTTCATCGGACAGGTCGGCCGCGACCAGCGCCCGGTAACGGCCGCCACCACGGGCACCGAGTTCTCGATCAACTGGGGAACCAACCAGTTCTTCGGCGCGGCCGACACCACCCCGAATACGGCCGATGAGAAGAAATACCAGATCAAGGAAACGCTTCAGTACCAGTGGCACGGGCAATCGCTCAAAGCGGGCTTCGAACTGCTCCACCGCCACCTGTTCGACTCGTTCCCGCGCTTTGCCGGAGGCATGTATGCCTTCAACAACCTGACCAACTTCCTCAACAACGTCCCGAACACGTTCCAGCAGGCCTACGGCCCGCAGAACGGTGACGTGGCGTGGAACACCAACCTCTGGGGCTACTACGCGAATGACAGCTTCCACGTCGGCCCGCGCCTGACCATCGATGCCGGCGTTCGCTACGACCTGGAAAAGACACCGCGTCCTCCGGCGAATGCCTTCCCGCAGCATCCTGAGTTCCTCTCTCAGATCAAAGACGACAAGAACAACATCGCCCCGCGGCTGTCCTTCGCCTACGACGTCTTCGGCAACGGCCGCTCCGTTCTGCGCGGCGGCTCGGGCAAGTTCTTCGAGTACATGCCCGACATCCTGCTGGCCTCGCCAATCCAGGGCATCAGCGGTGCGCTGTTGACGACCACCTTCACCTGCACCACGACGGCGTCGAATCCCTGCCCGACGTATCCCAACATCCTCTCCCCGACCGATTTCCTGGCGAAATCGAAACTGAGCGCCAACCTGGTCACCATCGGCTCCAACTATCAGGCGCAGGAAGCCCTGCGTTCGAGCCTGCAGTTCGAACAGCAGCTCAGCCAGACCTACAGCGGCGGAATCAGCGCGGTCTACTCGAAGCTGACCCACGTGCAGGGAACGAAGAACATCAACGTCGTTCCCACCGGCGTCGTCCTCGGCAACATGCCGGTCTATGACTACAACAGCGCCACGAACCCCGCCCGCCGGTACGCCGACCTGGGCATCGTCCGCGAGATCACGAGCAACGAGCAGGCGTGGTATCGCGCTGCCACACTCGAGTTCCACAAGCTCGCCATCGGCGACTCGAAGCTGGCGTGGAACCTCAGCTACACGCGCTCGGCGTCCATCGACGACGAAACGAACACGCGCTCCACGTCGACGACCTTCCTCATCGACCCGAACAACCCCAGCCTGAGCGAAGGCGTCGGCGATAACGACGTCAAGCATCGTTGGGTCGGCGACATCGTGTATCGCCTCCCGTGGGGCTTCCAGGTCTCCGCCGTCGGGTTCTGGCACAGCGGTTTCCCCTACACCGCCGCCATCAGCTTCACCTGCTCGGGCTGCACGGCCAACAGCCTCACCGGCCAGGCCCAGACGAGCGTCGCGGCGAACTTCACCCCGGTGTTCGTGAATTCGAGCGGGCAGATCATCGACATCACCCAGGGCAGCGGCATGACCAAGGCGCAGTTTGCGGCCTTCCTGAGCGGACAAGGCGGCCACCTGATCAGCCGTAACAGTTTCCGCAATCCGAGTGTCTATGACGCCGACCTGCGCCTCACCAAGACCTTCAACCTCATGCGGGGCACGCAGCTTCAACTGATCGGCGAGATGTTCAATGTGCTGAACAAGAACATCTACTCCGTCCCCGGGGTCAATCAGGACCTGTTCCGGGTCACGTACACCGCATCGACCGACAAGTACACGATCACGAAGTTCACCAACAACATCTCTCCGGTCGGCACCCCGGCAAATCAGCAGAACACGTTCGGTATCGCCCAGGCCTACTCCAACGAAGTCAGCCCGCGCCAGTTGCAGTTCGCGGTGAAAGTCATCTTCTAGTTCGCCTCTCCCGATCGAAAACGAAGGCCACCCGTTCGCGGGTGGCCTTTTTCTTTTGGGGAGAGACGGCGTCGCCCGGATGCGCGCGAAGGCGCGCTCGGCAATCCAGCCCCGCGCTTTGCGCGGGGTCACACGGACCCAAGTTCAGCGGCCGGGGAGGCGGCCGCGACAACATCCACCGAGAATCGCAACCGACGACGCGAGACGCCCACTTCTGTGGCGGCCGCCTCCGCGGCCGCAGATCCATCGCACAACCGAACCCCGTGGAGTTGTGCGAGCGGTTCGTTCTCGGCAGTTCCTCCAATCGAGAGTCCTTCTCCCCCAGCGCTTTTCAGCTGGGGGAGAAGGTGCCGAAGGCGGATGAGGGGGCGTTTCACGAGGACGTCATTCGCGCCCCTTCGAGCGCTCTCGGACCAGCGTCGGTCAATCGCGCGTATCTCGTAAAGCGCCCCCCTCATCCGGCTTCGCCACCTTCTCCCCCCGCAAGAAACCGCGGGGGGAGAAGGGCTCTCGACGAAGGGAGTGGCAAGGCTCGCGAGTGAACAATTCCAGCGAGCGTGTGAGAAATGAAGGTTAGCGCGCCTACGCGCGCGTCGGGGCGAGGATGCTCTATCCTCGAAAATCTTCGCGTCGTTCAGAAACTGGGGATGAGTAGTTCAGGAATGTACGTTCATCGCGAGAGCGCGACGGATACATCAATCGCTGATCTGACCGCGAGCCCCTTTCAGCCGACGATCGCGCCGACCAGGTCGTACGGATGGGCATCCGTGATGGCGACGCGGGCGAAGGCCGGCAGCGTTTCGGGCAGGAGGTCGATGCCGTCGTTGATGAGAAGGCGGCCGTCGATCTCGGGGGCCTGGCCGATGATGCGCCCTTCCAGCAGATGCTCGGTCTCGGTGCAGACGCCGGTGATGAGCGCATCGAACGTCTCGCCGAGCTTGGCCTCGTTGCGCAACCGGGAGATCTCCTGCTGCAGTTGCATCAGCTTCTCGCGGCGGCGTTCGGCGGTCTTCCGCGAAGGGAGGCCGGGCATGCGCGCGGCGATGGTGGCCTCTTCCGCGGAGTAGACGAAGGCCCCCATCTGATCGAACTGCGCCCACTCGACGAAGTCATACAGCTCGCCGAAGTCGCGCGGCGTCTCGCCGGGATGGCCGGTGATGAACGTGGTACGCAGCGAGAGGTCGGGAACCAGCTCGCGCATCCGCGTCACCATCCGGCGATACTCGTCCGGCGACCCTGGGCGGCGCATGGTCTTCAGGACGTTCGCCGACACATGCTGCAGCGGGATGTCACAGTACGACGCGAAGCGCTTCTCCTGACCCATCAACTCGAAAAGCGACCAGTCGATGGAGCCGGGATAGGCGTACAGAAAACGAATCCAGGGGAAGCCGGTCTCGGAGAGGAGCGTGCGCACGAGCGTGGTCAGGCCGTTGTTTATAAACAAGTCTTCGCCGTAGCGCGTGGTGTCCTGGGCCACGAGACAGAGCTCTTTGACCCCCTGCGCTTCTAGCGACTGCGCCTCGCGAACGAGTGAGTCGATGCCGCGGCTGCGGAACTTTCCGCGCATCTGCGGAATCGCGCAGAACGTGCACGGATTCGAGCAGCCCTCGGAGACTTTCAGGTACGCGTGCGCCGTTCCCTGCGCCAGGACGCGCGGCAGGTCTTCGTACAACCTCACCGACATCTTGCGCTTCGCCGGCGCGGCGTCGTCGATCCGGCCGGTCACGGCCGCGGTGATCGCCTCGAGCGAATCGAGGCCGACGAAGGCGTCGATCTCGGGGATGGCCTGCTGCAGATCGGCCCGGTACTTCATGACCATGCATCCGGCCACGACTAGCCGCTGCACTCCCCTCCCCTTGCGGTCGGCGACCTCGAGGATGGTGTCGATCGATTCCTGCTTGGCCGCGTCGATGAAACCGCAGGTATTGACGATCACGACGTCCGCCGAGTCGAGATCATTGGTGATCTCGACCTCGGATTCCTCCCGGAGCTGCCCGAGCATGATCTCGCTGTCGACGAGATTCTTCGGACAGCCGAGGGAGATCATCCCCACGCGGCGGACAGGCTTGCTGATGGTGGAATCAATACTCATGGACAGGCGTGGAACAGGGGTAGGGAGTGGGTTATTCTGTATACGAGAACCACCTCGTCGGGACGTACTGCCAGCGCTCTCGATAGATACGCGATACGCAATTCTCGCACCGCGCAATTCAAAAGCAAGGCTTCTGCCGTGCCACGACAACCGTGTTCCGCCAGCACAATTGACGTCAACCCAGAAGCAACCTTGGTGCGGCCATTTGCGTCCAGTTAGTAATTTTAGTAATCTGTCCGGCAGTATTCCATGATCAAAGGATGCCGATGAAACTTCGACTCGCTGTCACCGTTTTGGCGTTGGTCTCGACCGTCTCGCTTCACGCAGTCGATCCGCACCATCCAATACTCTCAAAAAACCTCTCTCGGAAGACGCCGGTCTGGGTCCCGGCAACGGACGCCGTGACAGATGCTGGAGATCTGAACGACAAGAATATCCAAAAAGGCCACACTTGGAGCATATTCGAACGTCAGACACAGCCGTCGAATATCGGATCTGCGAGTGTCGAGGAGCCCTGTCCTGGGGTCACCGTATTCGTTGATGCTCCCGGCGAACACCATATCCAAGCGTCGATCGACGCTCTCGCCCACGCTTCCAAGACTGTGCTGGTCGGCACTGTGTTGGAGGTGACACCCGGCTTTTTCGACGGCTTACCCGCTTCCCTCGTGCATGTCTCGGTAGAGAGACATCTTCGAAATGCGGCCGGCTCAGTCTACTTCGTCTATCCCGTAGCCCGGTTCACCGCAGGCGGACGCAGCTTTTGTCGAAAAAATCTCCTCTACAGCGAGACGATCCCCGCCATCGGCGACAGTCTCCTTCTCTTCGGGAACGCAACCATTGACCGAGACGACGAGGTGTTCGCTCCGTTGCCACACGAAGTGGTAATCGAGCACAAAGGTCATTTAATCGTGCCTCCCGACCTCGCCCGAGACGTTGATTTACAATCGGTGTCCTCTATGCGCGATCTCACTGCGCGAGTTCAGCTTCGACTTCAGGTGACAAAATGAGATCTCGGAGTCTGTGTATCGCCTCGTTATCCCTGACTCTGCTATTTCTTTCCGTCGATTTGCGTGCGGGGTATTGCACACACCCGATCTCATTTTGCACCACCAACGTCGGCTCGATTAACTTTCAGTTGACGGGTCTCGATTCGAGCGTCGCGTCCGCGGCGATCGGCACGTGGGGGAATAATTGCAACGGTTATATGGGCTCGTCGTTTCCCTCCGTCGAAATTGGGTCAGGAGATATAACCTTCTACGTAGATTACGAGGCTGGTCGCTCATATGGGAGTAATCCGTATGGCTGTGCTGTAACCAGTGTGGTTACTGGAAGTACAAGTAGCGAGATCGTCGGCGGCCAGATAATCATTTGGGAGCAGGATTCGTTTGGGAATCCATGCGGATCGCCGCAGGCGCTGCTGGAACACGAAATGGGCCACATGTTCGGCTTGCTTGACACATACGATCCAGCCTGCGCTAACACCATTATGTACGGCTATACGTCTTCTGGCAGCGTTTCATTTGGAGATGCTTGCACGACGATCGGCCAGCTGTGGGATACCCCGGAGGAGATGGCACGCGACACTGCGTGCGCCACCGGATGTCAAGGCACTTGCTATGAAGGCATGTGTGATACCAGTGAGTGCTTTCAATACCCCGACGGTAGCTACAGCACGAATTGCTATAGCCCTCTCCTTATCGACATCGGGGGGCATGGGTATCACCTCACGAGCGCCGCACAGGGTGTGCAGTTCGATCTGAATTCAGACGGTTACTCTGAGTCACTATCGTGGCCAAGGGATGGCGACAACGCGTTCCTTTGCCTTGACAGAAATCACGACGGCAAAATCGATAAAGGCCGCGAACTCTTCGGGAACTACACTCCTTTGTCGGATGGAACCATGGCTCACAATGGCTTCGCTGCTTTGGCTGAGTACGACCACGCGGAACTCGGCGGAAATCAAGACGGGTGGATTGATCATGGCGATGCCATTTGGTCTTCGCTGCTTCTATGGGAAGACGCAAACCACGACGGGATTTCGCAGCCTTCGGAATTGCTCGGCCTCGATGTGGCCGGTGTAGTACGAATCGATGTTCGTTACGGGCTGTCTAAAAGGGTGGACGAGTTTGGGAATGCTTTCCGCTACAAGGGAAACAGCGTTGTCCTTGAGAATGGGAAAGAGCACGACCGTAATATCTACGATGTCTTCTTCGTGCCCCTCCAGGGAGGCTCGCATACCATCCCGCTTGGGACATCCACTCATTCTCACTCTGTTCGCCTGTCGAGAGGCGGGTTGACATCCTCTGCGCTCGTAGCGCCGACATTGAAAGCGTGGAGGCTTTTGAAATTATGGGGAAGTCGGCCGGATAGCACTCAGTAAACTTACAACACCCAGACGGTCCAGCCACTCTGACGAGTCCTAACAGACAACCGACAACACGCGCCAACGCCACCCCCTCTTACTTCAACACCGCGCTGCTTCTCTCGTCTGCCATGATGGCGGTGAAGACGCGATTCACTTCCGCCAGCTCGGCGCGGGGGACGCTGAAGCGCTCGACGCGATATTCGCGGTGGTAGTGCAGCACGTTCTTCTCCACCTTGGTCTCGCTGCCGTAGCGGAATCCCGAGGCGTTGACGTTCACGGCGGCGGGCAACTCGTCCACCGTCACGCCGTCCGGGAGGGCGATGGAGATGTCGTCCGTCTGCAGCGACGGGCCCTCGGTCTCATAGTCGTAGGCGCGTTCTTTCAGATCGATCACCGTCTCCGCTTTCTCGCCGAGGACGCGCGGACGGACCAGCAGGAGCGCGCCGGCTCGTTTCGCGTACGCCGGAGCGGAGATCTTGTAGCGGAAGACGAGATCGCGCGACGAATCGGTCAGGTTCTCGATCGTGAAACCGGTCATCTCGAATTGCGCCAGGTGCGCGCCGACGCGTCCGTGGATCGCGCGAAGGCGCTCGGCCTCCGTCATTCCATGCAGCCACGATCGCCACGACGCGGCGATGCTGCCGCTGCGCGTTTCCTGCACGTCGCCGCGCAGCGCGCCGGCGGCGTCGAGCGACAGCGTGGCCGCCACCGTCAGCCGGTTATCCGCGGGACCGGCTGGGGCGATGTGAATGACCGTTCCCCCTTCCGGCGTCACCACCAGCAGTTCATTGTTCTGCAGGTACTCGGGAAGCCAGCCCACCGGCGTCATCTCATCCGTCGGATCGAAGATCAGAATGCGGCCGAGGCGGGGATGGGTGATGACCGCCGGAAGCGCGGGCGCATCCGCGCCGACCGGCACGGCCACGACGACGTGATTGAATCCTTCCACCGAGGCGAATCCCGGCTCGACGGTGCGGCGCTGGGTCGTCGCCAGAACGTAGTTCGAGGCCACACCGGCTTCGTGAAGCAACGCCCGCATCAGCGTCACTTTGTCTTTGCAGTCGCCGTAATGATTCAGAAGGATGTCGCCGGCGTGGTGAGGCTGGTACCCGCCGAGGCCGATCTCGATGGCGACGTAGCGGACGTCGTGCTGCGTGAACGCGCCGATGGCCGCGACTTTCTCGAACGCCGAGGTCTTGCCGGCCGTCAGCTCGCGTGCCTTGACCCCGAGCTGCGGCGTGATGACTCCGCGGTCGGATGTCAGCGCCGCATACCACGCGGCGACGTCGTCCCAGGTTCGATGGGCCTTCCCGGCCACCTGCTCGCGCGGCGGGATGAAGTTCACGCTCAGTCTCGCGGCAACGACGGAGTCGGCGGCGCGATGCGGCTCCTCTTTCAACGCCGCGATGTTGCGCATCTCCCAGACCGTGGCCTCGCCCGTTCGCACCGCGGCCACGCCGGGACTGTTGAACCATTTCTCGTCGTGGGCCCACCCGTTGGGCAGGACCAGCGAGTAACGGGCAGATAGCACCGGGATGCCTGTCTGGAAAACCCAGGCGTCCTGCAGGGCATACGGACGGCCGCGCCGCTCGTACTCGACGGCGATGATGTTTCCTGGTTCCGCTCCGGGGATCCGGAGCAGGACGAGCTTCTGATCGCTGTACAACTCGCCCGGAACGGCGGACGACTCGATCGCTTCCTTGTCTCCGGTCTGCTGCTCATCCCCTTTTGCGCTGATCGACCAGGCGTGCAGCGACTTGAGGCGCGTCTCGGCGTCGGCGCGAATGGCGATCTCGCCGAGGTCACGGCCGGCGCTGGTGAGAATCTTCGAGACCGAGCGATGCAGAACCCGGATCTCACCCGCCTCCGAGACGGTCGTCGTGGTCTCGTCGAGGAGCACCACGCCGCGCGGATCTCCGGCAAGCGCAGGAACCGGCGTCGCCGCCGCGGCTTTCACCCAGTCGGGGACGCCGCGCCCGAAGGCACTCCCGGCACATGCCAGGAGCGCCAGAGTGGCCAGGCCGCGCCGCATCACTTGCTGCTCCCGGCCGCCGATGCCGCTTTGCGCAGCACGACCTGCTCCTGATCGGCGCCGGAGACCTTGCTGAAGAACGCGCGAAGGACCGGATACTTGTCGCTCGAGACGATCTCCGCCTCCACGACCAGCTTGCGGCTCAGGGAGACTGCATCGTCGCGCTTCTGGTAGGTGGTGACGTAGCGAAGGGCACCGGCGTCGATGTTCGCCGCGGCGGGAAGCGATTCGACGTCGTAGCCGGCGGGCAACTTCAGAATCACCTCGTCATCCACTCCATACGCATAGCGAAAGTAGATCGCCGTCTTGCGCTGCTCCGACGGGAACGGGCTTTTCTGGGTGCTCGTGAAGATCGACAGCGGCACCATCGCCCGCGAACCGACCAGCGATGCGGCCGACGGTAGTTCCACCGTAGCGGTAACCACGAGCGGCTCTTCCGACGCGCGCAGATCCTTGAGTTCGGTGACCTTCACGACTGCGCCCTCAGCGAACCACCCCTTCATCTCCTCCTCGAGTGACTTTCGTGCCGCCGCATCGTCGTCGTTCCGCAGCGCGAACCGCTTCCGCAGCGCCTGCTGCCCGCGCCAGGTGATGATGGCCGTACCGCGCATGATGCCGTCTTCGAGCCGCAGGATTGCCGTGCGCGTGGTTCCCGCGAGAACAGCCGTCTGCCGCGGAGTGTCGACCCATACGGCCTGATCCTGCTTCCGGGCGATCAGCAGACCGGTCGTATTCGACTTCTGCCACGACAGGATGCCGAACGGTGCGTAGGGCGTACCGGGATCGAAATAGTGCTGCTTGCCGTCAACGGTCACCACCGTCACTTCGCCGTCGAGCTGGCGGCCGATCGGCACGTTTTTGGCCAGGAAATTCTCATCGCGCTCGCCGACCCGGATGACATGCGCCTCGAATCCGGCCGCCCGGGCCAGGGCCACGAAGAAGCGATTGATGTCGCGGAGATCGCCATAACCGTTGCGGAGGACGTCCACCGCGCTCTTGTTGTCGCGCAGCGCGCGCGTCTCGCTGTCCGTCTTTTCCGGCTCGTACGAAAGATTGCGGATCTGCTGCGCGCGGGCGTAGAGCTTCCGCAGCTTCTCCTCGGGGGTCGCACCCGTAGCAGCCGCCATCGCCGCGGCGCGCACTTCGCCGTTGTTGCCGATGAACGGCTCGATGATGTCGGCCCACTCCTGGGCCTCTTTCGTCCAGAAGGCCGCCGGATCCGTCGTACCGCTCCGGTAGTAGAACTGCAACTGGGGCTTGATCGTGGCCGGCGGCGGCGCGAGTGGCTCCTCCTCGAAGGGAGGGATGTTCTCGAGGGTCAGATCGTACTTGTCGCCGTGCATCTCCGGCTTCTTCCCCTGAGGAAGTCCGCGGTAGCTGAAAAAGGTCTGAAACCCGCCGAGCGCGTATGGCTGGAGACCAAGTTCCAGATGCACGATGGGAATCTCCCGTTGCACCGTGAACTCGCTGTTGTAGAGCATGTTCCCACGCGTGGCGATGTCGTAGCGGTACTCGATGATGCTGCCGACCTGCACGTCGGGAAGGGTGAACGTCTTGGCGATCAGCCGGACCCCGCCGACCTTGACCACGACCTTGTCGAAGGTCCTGCCATCGAACGGGGCGATCGTGCCGTCCGGCCTCACGGTCCGCGCCTTGATGTGATTGACGTCGCTGAGAAGGGCGACGTGCGGGATCTCGACGTCGCCGTATTTCTTTCCCTGCTCGGAAAGGATCTTGATGCGGAGATACTCGGTCCGATACGAGTCGCGGTCGTTGACGAACTGATACCAGTTCAGCACGACCGCGGACGCGCCTGGCGCGAAGGGGACGCTGGTCATGGCGCGCTCCTCCGCCGTCGGATCGCGGAACTCCGCCGCGGTGGCGTCGTTGCGGCAGAAGGCCTCGGCGGAAACAAAGAACGAAAGCAACAGCAGCAGCGTGCAGCGCAGGCGATTGAACATTTGGGAACCCTTATTGGATGGGAAGTGCGTACATGATCGCACACGTCATATCCTCAGCGCATGCACGAATTCACCCTCCGTCCGGCGTCACACGAGGACGTGACCACGATCGCCGCCGTGATGCGGGAGTCAGTGGAGCAATTCGGGCGTACGGCCTATGACGAACGACAGGTAGCCAGCGCGCTGACGTTCATCTGCCGTCCGGACGAGCAGCTCATCGACGACGGAACGTACTTCGTGTCCATGATCGATGGTGAGATCGCCGGCTGCGGCGGCTGGAGCCGCCGGCAGAAGGTGTACAGCGGCAGCGCGGCGTCCGGAGGAGAGGATGCCCTTCTCGATCCGGCCACCGACGCCGCACGCATCCGAGCCATGTTCGTCCGCCCGCGCTGGTCCCGCCGCGGGATCGGCCGCGCCATCCTGCAGCATTCCGAGGCGCGCGCCGCCGCGGAAGGCTTCCGCCGCTTTCAACTCGTGGCCATGCGCAGTGCCGGAACGTTGTACGAGTCGTGCGGCTACCACGCGGTCCGCGAAGCCCCGATCACGCTCGAAGACGGCGTGGTGCTGGAGTGCAGGTTGATGGAGAAGTGAGGGTTGCGGGTTGGAGTCATTTGTGTGACCGCACTAGCCCGAATTTCTCACACGCTGGTGAAATTGCCGGCACCCTGTTAGTGGAGAGACTTGGGACGATGTGGAGTTGTGCGAGCGGTTCGTTCTCGGCAGTACCTCCAATCGAGAGTCCTTCTCCCCCAGCGCTTTTCAGCTGGGGGAGAAGGTGGCGAAGCCGGATGAGGGGGCGTTTCACGAGAACGTCATTCGCGCGCCTTCGAGCGTTCTCGGACCAGCGTCGGCAAATCACCCATATCTCGTAACGCGCCCCCCTCATCCGCCTTCGGCACCTTCTCCCCCCGCAAAAAACCGCGGAGGGAGAAGGGCTCTCGATGAAGGGAGTGGCAAGCTCTCGATGGAACAATTCAAGTGAGCGTGTGAGAAATGCCGGCCTGCCTTCAAGGGAGCGTTCGAGCGACGCGGAAACCCATGATGTCAGCGCGGAAGCCGGCAGGATTGCGTTCTCGCGTGGCCGGTCGCAGCAGCCACGCCGGAAACATCCACGAGCCGCCGCGATCAACGCGGAGACAATTGCCCTGGCCGTCCCTGGCCTTGGAGTCGCTCGAAGGGGCCTCGTTCGCGCGCCCATCCGCCGGAATGCCGGCGTAGCTGTTGTCGTAACAGTCCTCAGTCCACTGCCAGACGTTCCCTGCCATGTCGTAAAGGCCAAATGCGTTCGGCGGCTTCGCGCCCACAGGATGTGTACGGCCATCGTCGCAAAAAAGACCTTCCACCTTTTTGCAGCCGGAGTTGGCATTGAACCAGGCGTGGAGAGGAGCGGCAGCGTCGTCATCGCCCCAGTAGAACTTCGTCGTCGTTCCGGCGCGTGCGGCATATTCCCACTCCGCTTCGCTGGGCAGACGATAAGGCCCGTTTGCCGAGGCTGTGCCGCCGCGATGCGCCTTGCGGTTCAACCACGCGATATAGGCACGCGCATCCTGCCAGCTCACGCACACGACTGGATCACGGTCAGTCTGCACCTGGCCGGGATTTTCCCAGGTCACCTTCGGATCCTTCTCCCATTTGAAGATGGCGCGGCCGTGGCCGCAACCATCACCGGCCGGGTATCCCGTCTCCCGAGCAAATGCCGCATACTCGCCACGAGTGACGTCATATTTGCCCAGGGCGAATGACGGCAATGAGACCTGATGTTGCGGCGCTTCATCAGCAACCGAAGCCAAATTACTGCCATGGCTGGCCGCCCACGATTTTTCCTCGGCTGATGAGCCCATGGTGAAGCTGCCAGCCGGGAGAACGACCATCTCCGGGCAGGCGCGGCAATCGCGAAAGACTGTGCCGGCGGCGCGTGGCGCTGCTTTCGCCCGCGCCACAGCGTGCATCGAAGTAATGAAGCTACAGGCGAGCGCCAGGATGATGCGTAGTTTTTTCAGACGCATGGTATATCCCTTCTACTACATTCTCCGGTAACTCTACTACGAGTGACATACTTGCAGACGAATCACCGCGAGAGGGGCGCCTCCAAGCGGGTTGTGGTCATTCCCGGAGCGCTGGCGTCTCGCTGGCTGGCCCGGCGCGCAGCCTGCCCTGAGCGGAGCCGAAGGGTCCCGCCGCTGCGGTTACGGCAACTGTCCGAAGTCTTGCCGGGCGGGCGCCGGTGGTTCATTGCAGACCGTGATTGCGCTCATGGTGTAGCTGCGTTCCCTAGATGCTTCAAGGCCGCCTCGGCGTCTTCGAGCTCTTCCTTCCGGCGCAGGTAGCCGTGTTTGATAATCAGGCGACGGGCCTCGGCGAGGTCGTGCCGCGGGGATTGCCACGGGTACGTCGCTTCGCGAAAGAAGAGCCGCGCGCGATACAGATGGATGTCTGCCAGGAACAACGGCATCGGCCCGCGCTCAGCGATCTCCCACGCTTCGTCCAGATCTCTCTGCGCGCTCTCGGGGCCGGTGCGCGCGCCAGTGAGACTGCGCAGCCACGCGCGCGTGAGGAGGCTGTGGGGAATCATGTGCTGCGTGCCAGCGCGGCGGAGGCCGGACACGGCGTGGTCCAGCTCCATTGCTGCTGCAGTGAATCCTCGTTGACTTTCATCGGACGTGGGCGGGGAAGAGGGTTGTGCCATCTCACGTTGGCGGCTCCGCGATTCGAGAATCGCCCCGTAGAGCGCGGCACGGCCCAGCGTAAGGTGGTCGAGGGCGATGGTGAGGAGCCAATTCTGCGCGGTAACCCACTTCAGCGTCTGTGCCGCGCGCTCAGCGACGGCGCGACACAGGGCAAGACCTTCGTCGTTCTTTCGTTCTCCTTCTGCCGCTCGCGCCTCCCGTTCCGCCTTCGATAAGAGCAGGTCACAATACAGGAAGCCCCGAAGCGAATACAGCAGCGGGTGGTCGCTCTCGCTCTCGGCCTGCATCTGCTCGGCCTCGCGGAAGCGCGCTTCCGCTTCGTCCAGGCGGCCCGCCTGGTGCAGGGCGTCGGCATGGGTCGTGCGCGTGACCATTCGCAAGAACGCATCGTCGCTGCGGTCGGCGTAGGTCACAGACTCCCCGGCGTCCCCCTCCGCCCCGACCACCTCACCTAGCGTCAGCTCCAGCTCGCTCAGGTTGGTGCCGCTTCGGGCTGCCTCTATCCAGACCTCCTGCTTGATGCGCATCTCCAGCCCCGCCCGCATCGGCTCGATGGCCTCGGTCAGCCGGCCCAAGGCGCGCAGCCGGAAGGCAGCTTGTACCAGCAACCACGCTTGCGCGGCCTCCGTTAACGCGGGCGAGACGCAGCTCCACGGAGTCTCGAAGAAGCAGGCGACAGCTCCCAGGTCGGACCCGAATGCGCCGAGTTTGTTCGTGCTGTAAAACTCCTTCCCTCGCCCAATGCGGTGGTAGTAAACCTTGTCACATGCCTCCTGTTGCATCCCCGCATGGCAGCCGTGGGCTACGGCCTGGTAGAGCGGTTGGAGATCTTCGAGCGTGGCGTCGGGCTTGTCCTCCGTGGTCGCGCAGAGGTGCTCGTAGAGCCGCCGGTGCGCAGCCCGCCACGCCTCGGGCTGCGTCGCGCGGAGACGCTGGCCGAAGTACTCGCGCAGGAGAGGATGCGCATCGAGGGAACCGTCGGCTTGCACGGTGAGCAGTTGGATCTCCTCTAAGCGGTGCTTGACGGCTGCTAGGTCGCGAGACTGCAGGTTAACGAGCGGCGCGGTCAGACCGGCGATGGCGGGCCTTTGTCGCAGGGCGTCGAGGCAGTCCCTGGAGGCCGGCCGATCGAAGAGGCCGAGCAGGCGCAGGACTGCGAGCTGGCGCTGGCCCTGCGGTCCCTCGCGCTCGAACCATTTTTCGTAGGCTTCCATGGCCTTGAAGGCGTGGCCATACGGACGGGTTTGGTCGTTCTGATATTCACGGTCGGCGTCCGCGAGTCGTACGGTGTCGCGCTTCAGGATGTCGCCGCCCTCTACGAGCCGCAGATACTGCCCGAGTAGCTGCAGCGTCAGGCCGTGGCCGCGCACCTCCCGGCTGGCCGCCTGAAGTTCCTTGTCGTCGCGTGGGATCTCGCGGGCTCCGGCACGCGTGGCTCCGCGGTCGTGCAACAGCGCCGCGCCGGCGAGGTCGGTCAGCGCAGTAAGGGCGAAGTCGTTGGCTGTCCGCCCGTAGTGTTGCTGGATGTCGGGGATTTTCTCCCGCGTTGTGACGACGCAAAGCCCGGCATTTTGCGCCGAAAGCCCTTTGAGCAGAGCCGCGATGGCGTCGTCCTTTAGCCTGCCCTGCATCACACCGGGCGGATGCTGAAGCGGCTCGAGACCATCGAGCACGAGGAGGCAGCGGACTTTCCCCACGAGACTGGCCAGGCGCGCACCGCGTTCCCACGCGGAGCCGAGCTTGGGATCGGGATCGCCAAAGGCATCGAGGGCGTTGGCAATGAAGACGTCGGCCGAGGCGTTGCTCTGGTCGTTGGTGCCCTGGCTGTAGAAGGACCAATCGAAGACACGCTCGGCGCCACGCCAGTTCTTCATCGCCAACTCGGCCATCCAGGTGGCGACCAGGGAGGTCTTCCCCATGCCGCCAAAGGCGCGGACGATGACCACGTTCTTGTTGCCGTTCCAGGCGCTGTCCAGCCGGGCCAGATCTTCGTCGCGCCCAATGAGCCGTTCAGCGGTGTGGCGGAGCCTGGTGGCTGAGACGGCGATGGAGGGCTGCAGCCGGGGAAGGATCTCCACCAGATCGCGAAGGACGGCGGAGCTGAGGCGTTCTTCGTTGAGGAACTGACCGCGGTCATGACCGAGGGCGCTGATGCGCTGGTAGTGCTCCCTCTGCGCCTGAAATTCGACGGGGTCGAGGACGAAGCGGGAGTCGCGCGGGACATCGAGCGTGTCGCGCTCGAAATCCGTGGGGCGATAAACGAACAGTGGGCGGTGGTGGTACATCGCCAGATAAGCCTCCCACTGCGTATAGGAGAAGCCGGGCTGGGGTTTGCTCAGGGCGGGCTTCAGCGGCGGCAGCTTCGTGCCGAGGTCGGGATATTTTTGGAGCAACGCGGCCACAGCCGGCTCCTCCGGCGCGTCTCCGGTGGCCTTCCCGATGAGATGGATGATTCCGTCGCAGGCGCGGATGTAGTCGTCGAGTTTCGCCAGCGTGCTGCCGCCGGTGCAGATGAAGTCTTCCTGCACGGCGACGTCGAGGGTGGGCCGCTTGAGGTCTCCAGTCAGCAGTGTCCGATACGCAAGAAACTCGAGGCTGACCGCGGAGAGAAACAGCTTCTTGTTACCGGGCACGTTTCCTCCTGGGTCGCGTTCGTTCGTTCCCGAATCGCTCCAAGGCCGCCTCGGCGTCTTCGAGTTCTTCCTTCCGGCGCAGGTAGCCGTGTTTGAAAATCAGGCGGCGGGCCTCGGCGAGGTCGTGCCGCGGGGATTGCCACGGGTACGTCGCTTCGCGAAAGAAGAGCCGCGCGCGATACAGATGGATGTCGGCCAGGAACAACGGCATCGGCCCGCGCTCGGCGATCTCCCACGCTTCGTCCAGGTCGCTCTGCGCGCTCTCGGGTCCGGTGCGCGCGCCCGTGAGGCTGCGCAGCCACGCTCGGGTGAGAAGCCCGCGGACGATGAACTCGACTGCGGCGGCGCGGCGGAGGCCTGACATGGCGTGGTCCAGCTCCATCGTTGCTGACGTGAATCCGCGCTGACTCGCTTCAGGCGTGAGCGGGGAGAAGGTTTGTGCCGGCTCTCGTTGACGGCTCCGCGATTCGAGAATCGTCGCGTAGAGCGCGGCGCGACCCAGCGTGAGGTGGTCGAGGGCGATGGCGAGGAGGGAGAGCCTGTTTTGCTCGGCCCACTTTAGTGTCTGCGCCGCGCGCTCGGCGACGACGCGGCATCGGGCAAGTCCTTCGTCCTTCTTCCATTCTCCTTCCGTCTTCCCCGCCTCCCTCTCCGGCTCCGACAAGAGCAGGCCGCAATACTCGAAGCCCTGAACCGAATAGAGCAGTTGGTAGGCCGGCTGGCGCTCGGCCTGGATCTGCTCGGCCTCGCTGAAGCGGGCCTCCGCCTCGTCCCGCCGACCCGCCTGGTGCAGGGCGTCGGCATGGGCCGTGCGCGAGGCCATTCGCCAAAACGCATCGCCGGTATGGTCGGAGTAGGTCACGGACTGCTCGGCGTCCCCCTCCGCCCCGGACACGTCTCCCAGCGTCAACTCCAGCTCGCTCAGGTTGGCGGCACGGGTAGAAGCGCCTTTCCAGTTCTCCTGCTTAACTCCCATCTCCAGCCCAGCCCGCAATGGCTCGAGGGCCTCTGTCAGCCGACCCAGGGCGCGCAGGCGGAAAGCGGCTTCGTTCAGCAACCACGCCTGGCAAGCTTCCGTGAGCGCGGGCGAGACGCGGCTCCAGGGAGTCTCGAAAAAACAAGCGACAGCTCCCAGGTCGGACCCGAACGCGCCGAGTTTCTTTATGGCGTAACCTTCGGCCCTGCGCCCGATGCGCTCGACGTAGACCTTATCACATGCCTCCTGACGCAAACCCGCGTTGCAGCCGTGGACCACGGCCTGGTAGAGCGGTTGGAGATCTTCGAGCGTGGCGTCCGGCTTGTCCTCCGTGGTCGCGCAGAGGTGCTCGTAGAGCCGCCGGTGCGCCGCCCGCCACGCCTCGGGCTGCGCATCGCGCAGGCGCTGGCCGAAGTATTCGCGCAGGAGGGGATGCGCATCGAGGGCCACGAGTGCGCCGGAACCGTGCTCCCGCATCACCGTGAGCAGCTTCGCCTCTTCCAGACGCTGGAGGGCGAGATTTCGATGCGCGTCGCTGATGCCGATCAGCGGCTCAGTCAGTCCGGCGATGGCCTCCCCTTCCCACAAGGCCGCCAGGGTTCCGGCCGTGGCGGGGCGATCGAAGAGGCCAAGCAGGCGCAGGAGCGCGAGGGCGCGCCGGCCTTTCGCCTGCTCGTCCGCCGTCCTGCCACCGTCGGCGAGCGACTCCACATACGCATCCATGACATGAAAGGCGTGGCCTCCCTGCTCCTCGGGATCGGCTTCTGAGAGCCGGATGAGGTCGCGCTTGCGGATGTCCCCGCCGTGGGCGTCGCGCAGGTAGCTACCGAGGAGATTGAGCGTGAGGGCGTGGCCCTTCACATCCTCGACCAGCTTCTCGAATTCATTCCAGAGCGTGCGCCCGTCCGAGCTGGGGATGGTTCTCCGCAGACTCCCCTTCACATCGAAGGACTGGAGCAGCGCGACGCCGGCCTCGGTGGAAAGCCGCGCCAGTTTCCTTTCGACAACAGTCTTCCCCACGTAGGCGCGCAAGTCGGGAATGCTGTATCGAGTGGTGACGACGCACAGGCCGCGGCTGTTGGTGGCCAAACCTTTAACTAAAGCGGCGATGCCCTGGTCTTTCAGCTCGCCCGGCGTGGGAGATGTAGGCGCGTATTGCAACGGCTCCAGGCCATCCAGGATGAGCAACGCCCGCCGTTCGCCTACGAGCTGGGCCAGCCGCCGACCCTTATCGAACGCGCCCGCCGCGCTGCCCGCCATCGCCGCGTCACCGAAGAAGATAAGGGCCTCATTGAGAAACAGGTCGGACGAAGCGGCCAACTGCTCCCGCGTGCCTTGGCTATAAAAGGACCACGCCAGCACGGGCTCGCACCCCGGCCAGCCCTGAAATGCCAGATCGACGGCCCACTTCGCCACCACCGAGGTCTTCCCCTCGCCACCGAGGGCAACGAAGGTGAGGATGTGGGGTCGCTTCGTTTCGCCGCGCACGACCTGGTCCCAGGCATCGGAAAGGAGTTTGGTTTCTGCCTCGCGCCCGATGAGATTCGACGGCGCGTATTTCATGATGCGGGAGATGTCGGCCGACCGTGCGGCAGACGTCGGTGCATCGAAGGTGAGAGCGGTTCCCTTTTGCCGTGTTTTTGTTTTTGGCGTACCGACTGGGCCCGGCTCGACGCCCGCCTGCTGTAGTAGAAAATCGTACAGACGTTGGTAGTCACTCTCCGACGCCAGCGCGTAGTAGGTGCCTGAGCGCAGGGGGTCGGGGACGTAATCCTCGACGACGGAAGACAAAAAGACCGGCACGAACTTCAGCGACTGGCTGCGAGCGGCGTAGAGGTCACTTGTAATCAGAGCCCCCTCCCAGTCGACACCTTTGCCCTTGCCGGGAACTTCGTGTCCACGAAATCGTCGATAGTACGTCTCGGTGCAAACGACGAGAACGAAGTCTGCGGCATCTAGCTGGTTCATCATCCAGCGCGGCCAACGTTCCGGCGGTGTTCCGTTTACATACTGGTCAAGGAGTGTTTCGATGCCGTCTTCGCGCAGGCGTTCGGAAAGCGCGAGCACTCGCTTCCGATGTTCGTCGGAGTCGTGGCTATAGCTGATGAAGACCGTGGTTGCGATCATTGTTTGAATGCGGTCGAAAAGCGCCGGCGCTTTGAAGAATCGGTATTGCTCATTGGACCCAGCCCGCAGTCGTTCGCCCGTTTGTGCAGCGGACGATTGCCTCGAGCTCCGACCCCATAATACCGTCCAGCGGGCCGTAATTGGATCCGATACGTCGTGCTGAATCCCGTGCGGAGTGATCAGACGATTCCGGAATTGTTCCGAGCCCGCTTCAGCGGGCGACAGAGATGCCGTCGATCACCGCTCTTCTGTCGCCCGCTCAAAGCGGGCTGCCAATTACGGGATGCTCGTTTTCCCCCGGCTCAAAGCCGACGGCTCAAAGCCGGGGGCTACGACCTTAAGCCAGCTTCGCTGGCAAGACGGCCCCGGCATACGATACTGGGGGTACGCGCGGATGGAGAGCGGGCATCCTGCCTGCTCCCGGTGGGCGTCTCGCCCGACGGTGGGAACGAACGCAAACGTGGCTGTTGGGCAATAACGACGGCGACCCAACTCGCGACCGCCGCAGGGTATAGCCAACATCTACGTTCGCCTTCGTCCCCACCGTCGGGCGAGACGCCACGCCGGGAGCAGGCAGGATGCCCGCTCTCCGCGCGAGTGCCACCGATAACCGATAACCGACAACCGACAACGGGACGGTCGGAGTGACGTTGAAGGGGCACGGTCGCGCGTACGCGCGGCCGTGCCCGGTCTTCTGTTACTCGACTCCTCAGTTCACGGCGGGGTTACCGGGGGCCGGAGCCGGGGCCGGCTTCTTCTTCCGTCTCCCCGATCTTCCGAGGTCGCGCCTCAGGTTGCCGACGTGCTCGGCGGCCGTGGTGGCCTCCGCGTCGCGGGCTACCCCTTTGGCGATCTCATAGGTCTGCAGCGCGTCGGCCACGATCTCGGCACGCTTCCGATCGATGGTGAACTTGACGTTCTTCGCCGCACCATTCAGCTTGTCCACCAGGGGCCGGAAGGCGTCGCTGAGCTGCAGCAGGTCGCGCGCCGCCGTGACGTCGAACTTCTTCACGCTTTGCAGCTCCGGGTTTGCCTCGACCGCGGCGATGGTCGAGAGGATGAAGGCGTCCGAAACGCTCAGTTGCGACTGGACAAACCCCTTCGTGAGCGGGTGAGACTGGGTGAAGTCCGGCATCAGGGCAAGCGCATCGTCGATGGCCGAGGACAGCCTCGCCGCCACCTGCTCGTAATGCGTGACCGTCGGAGTCTGCGACGCCGGGTCATCCGGCGCGGCTTGCGCAGTAACGGTCGTTACTACTTTAGGCATATGGTCTCCTCCTTTAACGAGTCAAGACCTCGCGGCGTGCCACGCGCACGCCGGGACGTCGGGTTACCTGAACGGCTCTGATCAGGAGCCTCCAGGCAATGGGCACTCGTACACGTGCCGGTCATCGGTGACGAGTGCCGTCAGCGAGCAGACGCGCCTTGTGAAGGCGTAGCGATCCCGAGCCGGTGCCGTGCGGCCGGGAGGGGCATCTGCGGCTGAATGCGTCCGTCACGCAGGAGGAGAGGCGTGAGCGAGGGAAATCCCTACCACGAAAAATTCTGGGACTTATACGTCCCATGGCAAGAATTGCCAAATTCTAAGTGTCTATTCATGAATGAGTTACTGACAACCCGAAGAGCCGGCATTTCCTTTATCGTGTCAAATTGAGACGCAAGACTGTCAGAACCGTCCGATTTTCGAACGTCAACGGTACGCATGAATGCGTCCGCGAGTGACCTTGAAGGTCGATCCCGTTCGACATCGATGCGTCCGCGAGTCACCTTGAAGGTCACTCTCGTTCGACATCGATGCGTCCGCGAGTCACCTTGAAGGTCACTCTCGTTCGACATCGATGCGTCCGCGAGTCACCTTGAAGGTCGATCCCGTTCGACATCAATGCGTCCGCGAGTGACCTTGAAGGTCGATCCCGTTCGACATCGATGCGTCCGCGAGTGACCTTGAAGGTCGAATCCATACGACATGAATGCGGTCGCGAACCACCTTGAAGGTCGATGCCGTTCGACATCGATGCGGTCACGAACCACCTTGAAGGTCGATGCCATTCGACATCAATGCGGTCGCGAACCACCTCGAAGGTCGATCCCGTTCGACAGGAACGCGGTCACGAACCACCTTGAAGGTCGATCACGTTCGACATCGATCCGGTCACGAACCACCTCGAAGGTCGATCCCGTTCGACATCGATCCGGTCACGAGTGACCTTGCATCTCAAAAGCCGTTCCCTACCCATTGACATTCTAGGTATCGCGACCTACGATACCTAGAATGTCGATGCTTGGCCGCCGATCCGAAGAGATGGTCCTGCTGCAGGGGACACTCGATCTTCTCGTGCTGCGCGCACTCGAGCCAGCGCCGCTTCATGGCTACGCCGTAGCGCGATGGATTGCGGCTGCAAGCGGTGGCGTGCTGCGCATCGAGGAAGGCTCGCTGTATCCGGCTCTGCACCGCATGGAGAGCTCGGGCTGGTTGTCGTCGGAATGGAAACAGACCGAGACCGGCCGGCGCGCGAAGTTCTACCGCCTCACCCGGGCCGGCCGCAAAGCGCTTGGTGAGGAGTCGTCCATCTGGCATGCCTTCGTCGCGGCGGTAGGAAAGGTGATCTCGTGAGCAAAGACCACGGCACTTCTGACGAAATCGGGGCGGAGATCGAGTTTCACATCGACATGCGCACGCGTGACTTGATCGCCCAGGGTATGCCGCCGGAGGAGGCTCGAGCCGAGGCAGTTCGGCGGTTTGGAAATGTCGAAGCGGTGCGCGGCGCCATCGTCCGGGCAAGCCGGGCGCCGCTCTGGAGCGTGGTCGTCCTGGTCACGTTGGGCGTTTGCGTGATCATGCAGCGCATCCTTTCGTACTTCACGTTCTACCGAGGACTGTACAAGGCATTCCCGTTCTATGTGCCCGAGTCGCTGAAGAACGGGCTGGAGGTCGCGGTGTGCGTCGCGGCGCTGCTGGCGCTCGGCGAGCGACATCTCCGCCGAGGGCTTTTCGTCGACCGCCGCGTGGTCCGTGGTCTGCTGTTCGGCGTGGCCTGCACGCTACCGATGTTCGCCGGCTTCGTCATGACGCGGCACAGCGACGTGCGCGATCTTCCCGCACTCTTCTACCTGGCGTTCTTTTCGCCGTTCGTCGAGGAGATCGTCACGCGCGGCTTCGCCTTTGGCACCCTGCGACGGCTCGGTTGGCCTCTCTGGCCCGCCGTGGCGGTGTGCGCGATGGTGACCGGGCTCGCGCATATCGAAAAGGGTCAGAACGCGGCACAGATCCTCGGTCTCTTCATCTTACCCGGTATTGGGGGCGCGGTCTTCTGCTGGCTTCTCCATCGCTGGGGATCGCTCTGGTTCCCGTGGGCTCTGCACGCGATGATGAATTTCTGGTGGGAAGTCTTTAACGTGGCGCCCACGGCCCTCGGCGGCTGGTTTGCCTTCGTCCTTCAGAACGGCAGCGTGCTGCTGGCCATCCTGATCACTTTCAAGTTCACCCGCTCACTGAACGGCCCGCGCGTCGCCGTAACTCCGGGAGGACCGGATGCCAGGGAGCGCGGAGAGAGGACAGATCCGGCTTCCCCGCGGCAGGCAATCAGTCTCGCCAGACTTGTCTGATCGCGCAACCGCGCTACGCGGCCAGCCGTTCGCGCGCCGCGTCCAGCAGCCGGCGCACGTCGGCCACCGAGGTGACGTCAGCAAGACCGTTGCGGATGTCCTTGCCGTGGGCGATCCCTTTCGAGAACCAGCCGATGACGGTGCGGGCCTTGTGCAGCTTCCAGTTGATGACCTGCGGCGCGCCGTCGATCTTGGCCAGGTAGCGGTGCATGGCGTCGATGCGGCGATCGACTTCATTCCCGGCCGGCACGCCGTTCACGTAGGCGAGGATGTCGCGGAAGATGAAGGGATTGTGCAGCGCGGCTCGGCCGATCATCACACCGTCGACGCCTGTCGTCTCGAACATGCGGATGGCGTCGGCCGGCGTCTTGACGTCGCCATTGCCAAAAACAGGGATGCTCAGCTCGCTCTTGACCTGGGCGATGTAGCCCCAGTCGCTGGCGCCCGTGTAGGCCTCGTTGCGCGTGCGGCCGTGGATGGCGATCGAGGCCACGCCGATCTCCTCGAAGCGCTTCAGCAGCGGGATGACGTCGTCACTCTCCCACCCCTTGCGCACTTTCACCGTGACCGGGATCTTCACCCGCTTCCTGATCTTCTCCACCACGCGGGCGGCGCGGTCGAAATCCTTCAGGAGCGCGGAGCCGGCGCCGCTGTTGACGACCTTGCGCACCGGGCAACCCATGTTGACGTCGACGATGTCGACCCCCTCGGCTTCCACGATCGCGGCCGCATCGTCCATCCGATCGGGATCGCCGCCGTAGATCTGAATCGCCACCGGCCGCTCCTTTTCATCGAATGCCAGCATCTTCTTCGTGCGCACGTTGTCGCGCGTCAACCCCTCGGCGGAGATGAATTCGGAGACGACGAGCCCCGCACCACCAAGCTCCTTGACCAGCGAGCGGTAGTACATATCGGTCACCTCGGCCATCGGGGCGAGGGCGAGCGGCGGCTCGATCAGGACTCCGCCGATGTGAAACGGCTTGCTCAGAGACGTCATCGGAGTGTTCTGCAACGCGGCCGGAGAGGCCTGTTGTTCCACTCCGGTGCTAGGATGGTGGGTAGGGGGTTGTCGGTTATCAGTTTTCGGGAGCCCAGGATTGCAGGAGCCTCGAACAACCGACAACCGATAACCGCCTCACCCGATCACCGGCAAAACGAATGGAGGCTTCCATGCGCCCGAAAATGATGCCCCTGCTGCTCTCCCTGATGCTCCTCGTGCCGACGCTCGCCTCGGCCGCGTCGCTCGCGGACGTTACGCTCGAAGACAAGATCACCGTCAATGGCCAGACTCTCGTCCTGAACGGACTGGGGCTGCGCAAGAAGTTCTTCATCAAGGTCTACGTCGGCGGTCTTTACCTGCAGGCCAAGATGTCGAATCCGGCGTCGATCCTGGCCTCGGATACGTCGCGCCGCATGACCATGCACTTCCTCTACAGCGTCAGCAAGGATCAGATGTGCGATGCGTGGGAGGAGGGTCTCTCCGCGAACGTGCCCAATGCCTCGGCCGAGGTGAAGAGCGCCTTCAAGACGCTCTGCTCGTGGATGGAACCGATCCCGAAAGGCAACCGCCTCGTCCTCACCTACGTCCCCGGCACCGGCACGACGGTCGAGGTCAACGGGAAAGCGAAGGGCACCCTCCCTGGCAAAGCGACCGCAGACGCCATCGTCTCCACCTGGATCGGCCCGAAGCCGGCCATGGGCGATGACTTCAAGAACGCGGTGTTAGGGAAGTAGGGCGTCGCGGTTGCGCGGTCTCGCGGGGTCTCGAGGTTGCGCGGTTGCGGGGTCTCGCGGTGAGACCGGCCACTTCTCACACGCCCGCAGCTCTCTCCCGTCGAGAGCCTTCTCCCCCGCGGTTTCTTGCGGGGGAGAAGGTGCCGAAGGCGGATGAGGGGGCGCTTGGCAGGATGCATCGCCAGTCCATGAGGAGTAAGAAACATGCTGCTCAGCGCCCCCCTCATCCGCCTTCGGCACCTTCTCCCCCCGCAAAAAACCGCGGAGGGAGAAGGGCTCTCGATTGAGAGGTAGGGCGAGAGGTTCAGCCACCCAAACCGCGCAACTACTGTTTCCTGCACACGAACACCAGCTTCACCGTCCGCCCCTCCACCCACGGATCGAATTCGCGCATCTCGATGGGATGGAGGCCGGCTTCGGTGAGGGCGGAGACGATGTCGTTGCGCTCGTACGAGCGTTGCGTGTGGCGCTCGCGGATGTTGATGCGCCTGCCGCCGACGACGGCCCATCCGGTGACGAGCGCGCGGCCGAGCCCTTCGCGGCGACGGTACGTCGTGGCGATCTCCAGATGAAAGTCGGGCCCTTCATCGACGAACGGCTCCTTCATCCCCCAGACCTCGGGATAGATCTCGGGATGATTCATGTCGAAGATGAACAGCGAGTCTCCGTCCATGACGCCGGCGATCTCGCGGAACGCGGCGGCGAGATCGCGCGGATCGAGCAGGTGATTGAGCGAGTCGTAGAGGCAGGTGATGCGCGAGAACGTCGTCCGCAGCGGCAGCGCGCGCGTGTCACCACCGACGAGGCGCCGCGCCCGTTTGCGGGCCACGTTCAGCATGACCGGCGAGATGTCGACGCCGGTGGAGACGAATCCCCGGCTGGTGAAGAACGGCATGGCCAGGCCGGTGCCGCAGGCGACGTCGAGATGCGTCTTCGATTCCGAGGGATAGCGGTCGAGCACGTCGGCGAGCAGCCGGCGGACCGCGCGGAAGTAACGTTCGCCGAGGGCCTGGTCGTACGCGTAGGCGAAGGCGCCGTACGACTCGGCCGCGCTCACTTGCCGGCCCTGCTGGCCACGAGCTGCATCTCGCGCTCGACCGACAGATTGGCCGGGTCGATGGCGTTCGCGGCCCGGTAGGCGAGCAAGGCCTCGTCGAATTTTTTCTCGATGGCGAGATAGCGGCCGGTCATGACCAGAATGGCGCGATACGCGGGCACGATCTCCGTCGGAACCTCATCGTCATCTTCATAACGCACCGTGCCGTCGGCGATGCCGCGCATCTCCAGCGGTGTGTAGTGAACGTCCCGCAGGGCATGACCCGGCACCAGCTCGATGAGCAGGCCGCGCGGCACGATGTCATACCGCTCGGACATCCGTTTGCGCAGATTCGCGTCGCGCGGTTCGGTGCTGGCCGCGACCTCGCCGCTCACGTAGACAGGACCGCGGCGCAGGTGCTGATCGATCAGAGAGATGATCACATCATCGATACGGCGGTTGAACAGCTCCATATCGAGATGATCACGATCGTTCTGGAAGGCTCCGAGCATCGGCACCAACGCATCGATCTCGCGCCGCGAGTCGCTCGTGAGCGTGGGATAGCGCCGTGCCAGCTCGCCGAAATACCACTGCCGCAGCAGAAAGCCGGTCTCGATGATGGCCACGTCAGGCCGGGCGTGCTCGACGTCGAGCCGGTAGCGCAACGGCGCATAGAGCTGCCAGTCGCCCGTCAGCATCAACGCGTTCGGCCGCATCGAGCGTAGGCCGTTCTCCGCGTAATCGTGCGAGACCCAGTAGCGGCCGCGGTCGCGAAACGGATACGTCGTCACGAGCGAAACCAGGGGAAGGATGAACATGGCGCCGGCGACGGCCGCGCGCATGCGATCGGTCCGGGCCAGCGCCGCGATCGACGATGCGCCGAACGCGAAGGCGAACAGCAGCGCAATGAAGGTCGGGATCGCGTACGCCGGCGTGTCGTTCGTGACCGGATAGATGGCAAACCAGGCGGCGTTCCCGAGGATGAAGAGGACGACGTACCAGAAGATCGTCCGCTGCCGGAACCAGAGCAGCACGATGCCGCCGGCCGCGATGAGCAGCACCAGCGGCAACCAGGGCGGCCCGAGCTCCGGCCCGACCACGCCGAAGTAGCGGTCGATCTGCGCGCTGTTCTGCTCGCCTGTCGTCTTGATGTAGGCGCGGTACTGCTTGCCGGTCACGTGGTCCCAGACGGCGGAGAGCGAGGCCGGATCGCCCCAGTTCATGACCGGCTTCCGCGAGGCGGCGATCGGGAGATAGACGTAAACGAGCAGGCCGGCCGCGAGCAGCAGCGCTCCGATGAGGGTCGTGCGCGTGCGCCAGAAGTGGATGCCGCCAACGCGCGTGATCAGTACGGCGATGGCGATCGCGCCGGTGCCGATGGTGACGTGATGCACGCACAGCCCGAACCCGAAGAGGAGGGCGGCGGCGTAGAGCCAGCGCACATTCCGCGTCCGCGCCCATCGCAGCATCCCCCAGGCCACGCCCGCCATGAGCGCGCTGTTGACCGCGTAGACCTCGGTGACGGTCGCGAATTGCCAGATCGTGCGCGAGAAGGCGAAGAGGAGACCGGTGGCGAGCATGATCAGTGCGATCACCCACCGAGAGGGACCGCGCGGTTCGGACTCACCACCGCGAATCTCGGATTGGGGCTTTCGGCTCGCACTTCGATCGATGCGCTGTTTCTTTTTCGACCGCTTCTCCTCGACGGGCGCCTTCACATCGCGCGGCATCAACAGAATCTCCGCGGCCGCCAGCGCGACGAGCATGCACGCCACCGCGGAGAAGAACGCGCTGGCGATGTTCGTCCGCACCGCGATCGATCCGAACGGAAGCCACGTGAAGAGGTGCGTGACGATCAGAAAGAACGGAAACCCCGGCGGATGCGCGTTGCCGAGCGACCAGACTGCCGACGTGAGCTCCCCGCTGTCCGTCGGCCCGACAGCGGGCGCCAGCGTTTTAAGGTAGAGCGCGAATGCCGCGACGAAAACGATCGCCGCGGCGATAGAACGCTTCATTCCTTCCAACGGTAAAATCCCTCTCCCGTTTTCTTGCCGAGCTTTCCGTCGGCCACCATGCGCCGCAAGAGCTCCGGCGGATCGAAGCGAAGGCCGAGCGTCGAGGCCAGGTACTCGGCGATGCCGAGACGGACGTCGAGACCGACCAGATCGGTCAGCCGCAGCGGACCCATGGGATGGTTGTAGCCGAGCTCCATGGCCTTATCGATGTCCTCGGCCGAGGCAACGCCTTCTTCCAGCATCCGGATGGCTTCGAGTCCGATGGCAACGCCGAGGCGCGACGTGGCGAAGCCGGGCGAATCGCGGACCACGATGGCCGTCTTCCCCATCGCCTCCGCCACCTCGCGCACCTGCGCCACCGTCTCGTCCGAGGTCCGCTCGCCGCGCACGATCTCGATCAGCTTCATCACATGCGGCGGATTGAAGAAATGCAGCCCGACGAAGCGGTCGCGCCTCTCCACCGCTTGCGCCAGCAGCGAGATGGAGATCGACGAGGTATTCGAAGCCATGATCGTCTCATCGCCGCAAAAGAGATCGGCCTGCGCGAAGAGGTCTTTCTTCAGCTCGAGATTCTCAGGGACCGCTTCGACGATCAGATCGGCCCCATGCACCGCCGGCTCGAGATCGGCGGCCAGATGAATCCGCGCGCCTGCCGCCGCCGCTTCCCCCGCGGTCACCTTCCCGCGCTCGACGCCCTTCTGCAGCGTCGACTCGATCGAAGCCCTGGCCGCATCGAGCGCCCCTGCATCGGCATCGTGAATGACCGTCTCGTATCCGGCAACCGCCGCGAGGTACGCGATCCCCCGCCCCATCGTACCGGTGCCGATGACCGCAATCTGCCGGATCATGTCGTGGGAGTGTATCGCAGCCGATGCGGCCGAAGAGATCACAGCGCGGCGTAGCCGCAACCAAACGTGGATGCAGGCGAGCGCATGGCAAGCACCGCCCCCTCATCCGCCTTCGGCACCTTCTCCCCCAGCTGAAAAGCGCTGGGGGAGAAGGGCTCTCGATGTTAGGAAGCCGCGAGCGCTTTTCGGGGAGGCGTGACTCGAAGATTCTTCCAAAACCGTCGTACCGAGAGAACAAGAGCTTGCGCTTCCCTATATCGAGAGTCCTTCTCCCCCAGCGCTTTTCAGCTGGGGGAGAAGGTGGCGAAGCCTGATGAGCGCTTTTCGGGGAGGCGTGACTCGAAGATTTCTTCCAAAACCGTGGTCCCCGAGAGAACAAGAGCTTGCGCTTCCCTATATCGAGAGTCCTTCTCCCCCAGCGCTTTTCAGCTGGGGGAGAAGGTGGCGAAGCCGGATGAGGGGGCTGCGCTTGCCATGTCTTTGCCTGCATCCAGGCTTGCCTTTCGGACTACACCGCGCGCATGGCCAGCTTCAGGATCTCGCGATGGGTGAAGTAGTTCACGGCGGGATCGTCGAGGTGGAAGCTGTAGGTGAACTTCTCGTCGTTGTCGGCCACGAAGGTGAAGCGGAAGTAGCGTTTCTCGGAGCCGCCGAACTCCTTCACGCTGGCCGAGTAGCCGTCATCCGGCTCGACTTTGATCACGCGGTAGAGACGGTGCGCGCTGATCGGCAGATCGTCGGGCGGATAGTGGATGAACTGGATCGCGTAGATCTGCTTCGGATCGATGTCGCGCTCCGGGTAATCGTCCAACTCCCCCTCGGTCCCTTCGCCGGTGAACCAGGTGTCTTCCTCTTTGAAGAGCACGAGATTGGCGGAGCTCTCGGTCATCGGCATCACGCCCTGATCGAGATGGATGTGCTGCTCCGGATCGCTGGAGTCGCGGAGCTGCGAGAGGAGATCGATCATGTACTGGAGACCTTCGCGGGTCCCGGTGAAGGCCACCTCGTCGTCCTCATCGGAGATCCAGACGTCCAGCCATGCGTTCTTGGGCAGCTTGACGCGGCTCTCGAGCGTATCGAACGTCACCGCGGCGAAGCCGAGGCGCTTGGCCGCGGCATCGAGGAAATCGTTGCAATGCGGATCCTCGACCAGATGCGTCCGTGCATAGTCGATGGCCGCCTCGTACGCCCGTTTGCGTCCGAAATCGTGCGTCAGATCGAATGGCAGGATGATTTGATCGAGGAGTTGTGCGTGGCGCTCGGCAGGTCGTGACATGGGCGTTTCGGGCTGCAACAACCGCCCGAAATTTATCACATTCCCGAGACTGCGGCTTTGCCGCGTTGTCGGCGCTCCGCGCGTTGTCCGCCTTCGGCGTTGTCTGCGGCGTGCGCGCCGCGTGGTCAGAGATTCACGGAACGAGCGAAACGCAAACAAACCGCCACAGACAACGCGCGATAGCGCAGATAACGCCGAAGGCAGATAACGCCGAAGGCAGACAACGCCGAAGGCAGACAACGCGCGAAGCGCCGTTTACGAACGATCCCGCGTCTTCCAGTCCTTATCCAGGTCCGCCAGGAAGCTGGAAAGATCGTTGGCGTGCTCTTCCTCCACCGCCAGGATCCCTTCCAGCATGCGGCGGGTGGTGTAGTCGTCGTCGCCGATGTAGCGGATCATCTCCGTGTAGGAGTCGATGGCCACGCGCTCGGCCACCAGGTCTTCCTTGATCATGTCCAGGAGGGTCTGTCCCTCCACATACTCCGAGTGCGAGCGCATCAGCATCCCCTCGGGATTGAGATTCGGCGCGCCGCCGAGCTGCACGATGCGGCCGGCGATCTGGTCGGCGTGCCCCTGCTCCTCGTTGGCGTGCTGCAGGAACTCCTGCGCGATCGGGTCGGCGTTGATCCCCTGGGCCATGAAGTAGTGGCGCTTGTAACGCAGCACGCAGACGATCTCCGTCGCCAGCGCCTCGTTGAGCAGCTTGATCACCGTCTCGCGGTCGCCGCGGTACGCGTCCGTCACCGCTCCTTCCTCGATGTGTTGCCGGGCGCGCCGGCGGAGCTCCTGGACGTCGGTCAGAAAAGGCTTGTCAGTCATGAACTTCTCTCCTTCCAGCCTCAGCTTGCAAGAATCATCGCCGTTCCGCCCCGAAGCGGGTCTGGCGGGCATCATACGTTCGTCCGCGCCAGAGAAGTTTGCGGCGGATTCCGGTGATCCACATCGAGCGGAAGAAGATCCACGTCCAGATGCCGACCATCAGCGGATGAAGCAGCAGCGCGTTGTCGAGCCGGTAGCGCAGCGAGCGAAAAAGGATGAGACGAGTCACCACGATCACGATGACCGTGGCCATGCTGATCCGGTCGCCGGCCAGGGCAAGGGCGTACGGCAGGATGTGGAAGACGACCGCGCCGGCCTGGATCAGGGTCCCGACGACATAGTTGCGGCCAAAGACGGCAAAGGCGTTCTTGGTGAATCCCTCCACCACCTCCGCGAGACCGTGATACATCCGCAGCGAGACCAGATCGTCGGCCCGGACGGTCTCCGTGGCATGGCCGCTCCGCCGGACCAGCCGGGCCAGAGCGACGTCGTCGACCACCGAGTCCTTCAGCGCCTCATGGCCGCCGATGGCCTCATACCGCTCACGGACGATGAGGTTGCCGGTCCCCCCGCCGATGGCCAAGGCGGCAAAGCGGCTCCGATTGGAGATCCAGGTGGGCATGAAGGTGAAACAGAACATGGCCAGCATCGGCATGGACGCGTTCTCTCCAAACCCCTGCATTTCGAAATAGGGCAGAAGCGAAAGGAACGCCGGCCGCCGCCGTTCGAGAAAGGCAACGGCGGCGCGAACGGCCGCGGGCGCATAGACGACGTCGGCATCGACGAAAAGGAGCAACTCCCCTTGCGCGAGGCGGCTCCCCTGATGCAGTGCCCACGGCTTGCCGAGCCAGCCGTCGGGAGGCTCTATGCCGTCGATCACCCTCAGCCGCCCGTCGCCGATCGCGTGAAGGATCTCGCCCGTTCCGTCCACCGACCGGTCATTGACGACGATGACCTCCAGATTGGGATAGCTCTGCGCCAGAAACGCGCGCACGGTCCGCTCGATGATCCGAGCCTCGTCGCGGGCAGGAATGATGACAGAGACGAGCGGCTCCCGTGGTGCCACCAGGCCGTTCGCGCGCAAGCGAGGAATCAGCGCGAGGTTGACGATGGTGCGTACGAACGCCAGGATCCACGCAGCGAGAATGATGATGGATAGAACGTGCACGGCGTGAGCGTCAGAAAGTCAAAAGCGAATGTTGAATGTTCAATGTTGAATGTTCAATGTTGAATGTTCAATGTTGAATGAAGACCGTGCCTTGACTCTTCATTCAACATTCAACATTGAACACTCAACATTCAACATTGCTTTTGACTCGCAACCCGCCGCGAAACTGCGAACCGGTCTTACGCCGGTCCCATCCGCCGCTGCGCTTCCAGCGCGTAGGGCGACTCGGGGTACTCCGTCACGATGCGGCGATAGGCCTCCTTCGTCTTCGCGGCGTTCCCCTGGGCATCCCAGGCATGCGCGAGAAGGGCGAGGAGGGCGTCGGGCGGAAGGTTGGGCTCGGACTTGCCGATCTCGGCCTGGAGCTCCTGCGCCACCTGCGCCGATTCGCCGTTGTCGATCCGCAGACGGTAGAGGCTGTAACGCGCTCCGGTGGTGAGCACCGACTTCGGATTGTCGTGGATGTACTTTTCCAGGCGCTTCCGGGCATCGGCCAGATCGCCCTTATCCGCGGCGATGCGGGCAAGATAGAGCGAGGCGACGTCACCGGCGTCGGTGCCGCCAAAGTTCGTATCGACGGCCTTGAGCTGCTTCTCGGCCGCGGCCGTCCGCTCCGCTTCGGTCTTGAATTTCGCCCCCGGCTGAGGCTGGGATCCCGGCGCGGGAAGGAGCGGCGATTCAATGGTATCCATCGCCTGGCCCAGTGCCAGTTGTGCCTTCTCCTCGTGGTTGGAGCGGTAGAAGTAGATTCCGTACGCCAGGACGGCGATGACGACCGCCGCCGCGGTAATGGTCAGTAGAAGGCGCTGGTTTTCCTTCGCCCTGGCCGACCAGGTACCGACCTCGTCGACGAATTTGTCGTGCTTCAAATCTCTGCGTTGCTGACGATCCATGAACCGAACTGCCTCCGTAAAAGTGCGTGACTCTAACCCGGGGTGCAGGAACGGTCAAATGGGGGTGGGGATTCCGGGGGTGGGGGGTGGGGTTGCTGGGTTGCTGAGTTGCTGGGTTGCGCGGTCTCGGGGTTGCGCGGTCTCGCGGTCGGGAGCCCGGCAAGACGAACCCAGCAACCCAGCAACCCAGCAACCCGCCCCCCGCGAGACCCCGCAACCCCGCTCCACCGTATCCTCAATACCGCGATACAATAACCACCGCTTCGGCACTATCCCTGCAGATGCGTGAGAGACATCGTCGGACCTTTATTCATTCGGGAGCATCCATGGCCGCGCGGGCGTTGACGGCAGCACTCATTTCCATCCTGGTTTCCGGTATCGCTGCGTACGCTGCCCCGGCTGAATCCGACTTCGGAGCGACGGTGCTTTGCTACCACATCGTCGAATCGCCCCAGGACCCGCGCATGGAGGTCTCCCGCGAGACATTTCGCCAGCAGATGCGCTATCTGGCGATGACCGGCTACAACGTCATTCCGCTTCGCGAGCTCTATGAATACGTGACCGGAAAGAGGGCCTCGCTGCCGCGAAACGCCATCGTCGTCACCATCGACGACGGCTGGCGCAGTACGTACACCGAGGTCTATCCGGAGATGAAGCGCTACGGTTTTCCGTTCACCGTGTTCATTTATCCGCAGATCGTCGGTCAGACGTCGCACGCCCTGAACTGGAAACAGATCAAAGAGATGTCGGACGCCGGCGTCGACTTCGAGAGCCACTCCCTGTCGCATCCGTTCCTGACCCATCGCCGCCACGCGGAGCTCGACCAGCGTGCCTACGCCGGCTGGCTGGAGCGGGAGCTGCTCGACAGCAAGCGCTTGATCGAGCGCGCCACCGGCAAGCCGGTGCTTTTCTTTGCCTATCCCTTCGGCGATTACGATCACAATCTCGTCGACAGCGTCGGCAGAGCGGGCTATGGCGCCGCCCTGACCTGCGAGGCCGGCAAAGTGCGCCGCGGCAGCAATCCGCTGAAGATGCGCCGCATGGTGGTGGAGAAGAAGATGGATTTCGTCTCTTTCCGCCACTACCTCGGCGCCGGCTCCATGCACCTCGACGAGATGACCCCGCAGCCCGGCGTCATCTACGATCCCGGCCAGACCCTGACGGTCTCGGCACGGATCCCCAATCACGAAAAGGTCGACCCGAAGTCGGTGGGCATGGCTCTGCTGAGCGTCCCCGGCACTCTCCCCTTCTCCTATGACCCCAGCACCGGCGCGATCTCCGTCGCCGCGGTGAAAGAGGCGCTGAAGGGAACCTACCAGCGAGCCCTGGTCTGGGCCACCGACGCCAAATCCGGCAAACGGATCGAGGCAAGCTGGATCTTCAAGCTCCCCGAGCCCCGCCTCCCCGTGCTCCCCGCCGTCATCACCGATCCCCTCCACGTCGCCCCCGCCGCCGACGCCCCACAGGCCCAGTCAGGCGCGGCGGCGGTCGCCGCGCCGAGTGGGAGTGGGGCGGGAACGCAGGCGCGTGGTCAATTGCCGCGGGCGCCGAAGGGCTTTTAACCACAGAGGCGCAGAGGACACAGAGGCCATCGGAGTGCCTCGGTGAAAAAACTTCTGATGCGCGCTAAAACCTCCGGCTGATGCCCGCCCCAACGAATGCGTTTGGCGGCGTCGTGCCGTGGGCGCCCCAGCCGGCGGAGACGTCGAGCTGCGTGTTGCGGCCGATGATCCAGGCGGCGCCGGCGTCAATGATCAGCGAAACCGTTCCTCCCTTTTCCTCGGGGGACTGCACGGCGCCGTCGACAAAGACGTTGGCGTGATCGGAGATGTTGTACTGCACGGTCAGGGCGGCCAGGCCGGAGGTGAAGCGGCCGTTGCCGTCGTCCTGCGAGGCGACACCGATGTTCGGGTTCAGCGACCACTTCTCGCCGATGTTGATGTCGGCGGCCAGGCGAACATCGCCGTTCGTGGTGTGGGAACGTTGGGCGCCGGAGCCTGATGGAACGAAAACCCGGGCGATCACACCGAGCGACGGAGCATCGGCGAAATGGTACTTCGCGCCGAGGGACACCGGTGCGAATCCATTGGCACCGTCGGCGTGGATGTAACCATTGCCTTCGACGCGCAGCTCGAAGGCCTTGCTGACGCCGTAACGAAGGAGGAGAGGCGTGGAGAGCGACCGTCCATCCGAGCCGTGATCGCGCTCGAGTCCGGCCTCGATCTGGAAGATGCCGCGGCCGACGGCGGCGCTGCCGTCCGCGATTCCGGGGCGATCGGGGTTGATGAGATCGGCGTCCTGCGCGAGACCGGCCGAGGCAACGAAGAACAGAACGAGAAAGGCGAGGTGCTTCATGCAGGCAAGAGTAACGCAGGACGGCTCTGCTACCATGCGCCGGCCATGGCGCTCACCTCGAAACAACGCCAATACCTCAAAGGACTGGCCCATGCTCTCGAGCCGGTCGTCCGTGTCGGCCGCGCCGGCGCCAGCCCCTCGGTGGTCGAAGAGACGAAACGCTCTCTGGCCGCGCACGAGCTGATCAAGGTCCGCATCGAGTCCGACGATTCGTCGCAGCGGAAAGCCGTGGCCGAGGATCTGGCCCGGGAGTGCGGCGCGGACGTCGCCGGCAATATCGGGAAGCTGGCCATTCTCTACCGGGCAAGGGATGAGGATCCGGAGATCGAGCTGCCGTAGGCGGTTGCGCGGTCTCGCGGTTGCGGGGTCTCGCGGTTGCGGGGTCTCGCGGTGTTGGGTTGCAAGGTTACTGGGTTGCAAGGTTGCTGGGGTGTTGAATAGCGTTTCATGTGACCCTGCAACTCAGCAACCCAGCAACTCAGCAACCGGACACCGCGAGACCCCGAAACCGCGAGACCGCGAGACCCCGTAAAACACGAAAGGCAGCCTAGCAGGCTGCCCTTCGCAATTACGGCTGTCGAGTATGACTACGGAAGCATCAGCTTGATCGTCACGCGGCGATTGCGTAGACGGCCTTCGGCGGTGTTGTCGGTGCTGGCCGGCTCGCGTGCGTCGCGGCCTTCGACCGTGATGCGCGACGGGTCGATGCCGTGGCGGCTGACGAGGTAATCGCGAACCGCTTCGGCGCGGCGGCGATCGAGATCGTGATTCGGACCGGTGTTCTCTTTGTCGTCGTTGTAACCGATGACGATGGCCGTGGAGGTCGGCTCCTGCTTCATGCGAAGAGCGACGTCATCCAGGATGGCCTTGGCGATGTTCGTCAGGCGCGCCGAACCGGATTCGAAATGGATCTCGTCGGTGCGCAGCTCGGTGGGAACGTGCGGCGGCGTCACCGGCGGCGGCTCAGGCGGAGCAACCGGTGTCGGGGGTGGCGGCGGGGGCGGCGGCTCCGGCGTCGGAGCGGGGGGCGGCGGCGGAGGCGGAGCGACAGCCGCCAGATGGAGCGGCGAGTAGGTGATGCCGACCAGGCCGGACAGGCCGCAGTCATCGAGCTCGGTCACGCGGCACTCTTTGTGATCGCGGCTGAACTTCGCCGCGTTCCAGCGCACGCCGCCGTTGATCGACCAGCCGCTGTCGCCGATCCAGTGACGCAGACCGGTGACCAGGTTGACCGGTGCGGGAGGCTTCCTATCGCCGCCGGAGTACATAACGGTGCTGGCCTCGGTGATCCAGTTGGTAGTCCGCCAGAAGTGCAGCGGATGATTCCAGCCCACCTCGGCACGGAACTCATTCGGAAGCTTCACGGAGTCGGGGAAGAGCGTCGGGAAGTCCGAATTCTTGGCGCTGCGGTCGCCGACGATGGTGTACGAACCACCGACCGTGAACTGGCTGGCCGTGTAGTGCAGGCCGGCCCCGAAGTTCGTGGCGCCGCTGGAGATTCCGCTGTCCTTCTGGCCGGTCGGAAGATCGGCAAACAGCGAGACGGCGAACTTCGACGTCGCTGTCGGCGCCCCGAAGCTGAACTTCGTGGCCAGGTGCAGAGGAGCCATTCCGCTGTCGGAGAATTTCCCCTGATAGTAGAAGCCGTTGATGAACCCGTTGCGGTCGCCGCCGTGACCGACGATGCGGTCAAACGGGAGCGATGCCGAGATCTCCCAGTTGTCGGTCAGGCCGTACCCGATCGATCCGTTGAGACGATAGAGGTCGTAGCCCAGGTTCTTGTGAGCACGCGCCGACGGGATGATGAAGGGGGCGGGGGCCGCCTCGAGATCCCAGTCCTGGTAGTAAACACCGAAGGACCAATCGCCATGACGCAGCGTGTCGGCCGTGATGACATTGAAGAGGCCGGTCTCGCCGGACGCGGTCGGCGCTACGAGCGCTGCCTGATCCTCCGTCGAGATCGACGACAGCGAGGTTGTTTGTGCCAGAAGTGACGGCACGATGATGAAGCAAAGCAATGGGATCAGGGATCGAAGTCTCAGATGCAACAAGTAACACCTCCTAAAGTTCGCACGGTCCGTCCGCGATGTACTGCTCGGCGCGGTTTACAAAACGTGTGCCAAAGCCAAACGAATGCAAACGATAAAGGCTTCAACGTCTTGAGCTTACCATACCTTGAGTGACGCAACATCAGACCTTATTCGGCCCTTTTGATACGATGCCGCCATGCGAATCCAGCCGATGGCAGTTACGTTCGCGGTAATTCTTGCAGCGGCAACCGTCCTCGCACAAGAGCCACCTCCGCCACAGACTCCACCGCCTCCCCCGCCCACGCAGACCACGCCGCCCCAGCCGGCACCCGTTCCGGCGCCCGAGCCGGAGCCTCCGGCGCTGGAGCCGCTGCCCCCCGCGCCACCGCCCGCAACTCAGCCGCAGCAGCAGCCGCAGCCGACTCCTCCTCTCTCCACGGTCGCCGCCAGCGGATACGACCGCCGCGATGCGTTGCCGAACATCTACCTCGCCGACGGCCGCGCCAGCATCCGCCTTCGGAAGCTGATCAAGAACGTGCTGTTCGAGAGCCAGATCGACTACAAGTTCGTCACCGGCGACATCAGCACCTTCCTCCGCTACAAGTACTACGCGCAGAACTTCACCTACAAGATCGGCGTCTTCGACTCGATCTCGTTCGGCGCCATCGGCAGCCATCAGAACGAATTCGAGCGCACGCGCGGCGGGCTGCTGCTGCTGGAGTTTCCGCGCGACTACAACCATCGCTATTTCACGCTGCTGCAGGACGATCGCCTCACCTTCGGCGACGTGACGCGCGTCGACAACCGCAAGAACAACATCTACACGAAGCTCGGCTACCAGTACGGTACGGAGTTCGACGAAACACTGAACTCGATCGTCGGTGAATCGCGCGGCCGGCTGGTGCCTGTCCTCACTGTTTTCCGCGAGCTGGGGCCGCAGAAGTTCAGCTTCGCCGCGGCGCTGACGCAGGCGGGGAAGGTCTCGACGGGCGATTACAAGTACACGAAGCTGGAAGCCGAGGGCATCAGACGATGGGATGTGTCGTCGACGTCATTCGTCGTCACCCGCGCGCACGTCGGAACCTTCGTGGCCAAGCAGTTCCTCTGCAAGGACACTCCCGCCGTTCCGCTGGTGGAGTGCTATTCGATTCCCGGCTACGAGATGTTCTCCCTAGCCGGGCGGGAGGCGCTGCGGTCGCTCTCCACCACCAACAGCGTCTCCGACGGGACGAATGAGTTCCACATGACGAACGAGTATTTCGTCCCCGTCTTCCGCAACCGCGACTTCCGCTACCGCGCCCTGCATTTCAATACCGCCTATGCCATCGCCTACGCGGGCTTCGGGAATGCCGCCTTCGCCTATCAGGATGTTTTCAAGACGAGAGACTTCGCGGTCGATGCAGGCCTCGGCACGGAGATGCAACTCACGGTGCGCGACTACGACGTCCTGCTCAGCGTCCTCTTCGCCCACACCATCCGCGCGCCGGCCGAGCGGAAGAGCAATAAGGTTCAGTTCACGATTCACACGGTGCGGTGAACCCGGAGCGCTGGCGTCTCGCCGGCTGGCTCGGCGGCGTCTCGCCGCTGACGGTTACCAGGCAGCTGGAGTCTTGCCACTCTGGGGCGAGACGCCCCCGGGCCAGCCGGCGAGACGCCAGCGCTCCGACGCGAGTCGGCGCTGCAGCGCATCACCTCTGCAGCGCGATCTGCACGGCGCGCACGCCATCGATGTTCTTGACCAGGCTGACCGCTACGTCCTTCTGCACTTCGTTGGAGACCTTGCCGCTGAGGCGAACGATGCCGTTCGTCGAGTCGACTACGATCTGCGTTCCGTCCAGCCCGCGGTGAACAGACAGCTCGCGCTCCGCGGCACGCGTGATGCGCGCGTCGTCAGGAGCATCCGCGACCTGGATCAGGTTCGCCACACGCGAGAAACCAAGGGTTTGTGCGACCGTCGCCGCCTTCTCCGCCGCGGCCCTGTCGGTAGTCCTGCCTCGAAGGACGATGATGCCACCGACTTCGACCACGCGAAGGTCTTCGATCGCCACACCGGCTGTTGCGAACTGAGGTGTAAGGTCGCGCGTCGCCGGCTGCTGCGCCATGACGGGGATTGTCGAAAGGACGAACGCGGCAACTACTGCCACGCCGATTGTCATTTTATTTGCTCTCATGACCGTTAAGAAAGCATCGGTCATGCCAGCAATTACTACCGTGATCACAGTAGTTTAGCGAGAGCTCAGGCCGCGCGGGAGGACAATGTGACCACCACCGGCTCGCCGCTGCCCGAACCGTGCTCGTGATGCATCTCCACATGCCAGATCAGCAAAAACAGCAGCCCGATGAGGGCGACCATGGCCAGGAGCGCAGTGATTCTTCGAAGCACGATCATGATGAAAGGCAATGCGTGTGCCCGCCATTGTAGCGGCGTATCATCCGCCGCGCATGAAGGCGATCCTGATCCGCGAGCACGGTGGCCTCGACAAGCTGGAGTTGGCCGATGTCCCCGATCCCACCGCCCGCGCCGGCGAAGCGGTCGTCCGCGTCCGCGCCGTCGCCCTCAACCATCTCGACATCTGGCTGCGCCGCGGCGTCCCCGGCCACAAGTTCCCGTTGCCGATGATTCCCGGATCCGAGGTGGCCGGTATCATCGAGACGGTCGACGATCCGCGCTGGAAAGCCGGCGACGAGGTGATCGTCGCTCCCGGCTACTCCTGCGGAGTCTGCCAGGCCTGCCTCTCCGGCAACGATCCGCTCTGCCGCCAGTCCGGCATCTTCGGCGAGACAGTCAGCGGCGGTGCGGCCGAAAAAATCGCCGTGCCTGTCCGCAACCTGATCCGCAAGCCGGCCGGGCTTTCCTTTGCCGAGGCGGCGGCGATTCCGCTGGACATGCTCACCGCGTGGCACATGCTCGTAGCCCGCGCGCAACTGCGGCCGGGGGAAACGGTGCTGGTCCAGGCCGGCGGCTCCGGTGTCGGCAGCGCCGCCATCCAGATCGCAAAATTGTGGGGGGCCACCGTCTACGCCACCGCCGGCACCGAGGAAAAAGCCTCGCGCGCAAAGTCCCTCGGCGCCGACGAGACGATCGTCTACACAGAGGTCAATTTTCTCGATGACGTGCGCCGTCTCACCGGCAAACGCGGCGTCGACGTCGTCATCGAGCACGTCGGCGGCGAGACGTTCGAGCGCTCCCTGCGCGCCCTGGCCAAGGGGGGCCGCCTCGTCACCTGCGGCTCGACCTCGGGCGGCGACGTGACGATCAATCTCCGCCTCATCTTCTTCAAGCTGCTCTCCATCCTGGGCTCGACGATGGGAAGCCTGGCCGAGCTGCACGAGATCATGAAGTTCGTCGAAGCCGGCCGCCTGCGTCCCGTCATCGACCGCGTATTGCCGCTCTCAGAGGTTGCCGAGGGGCATCGCATTCTCGAGGCGAGAGAGGCGTTTGGGAAGATTGTGTTCTCTGTGCAGTAGCGAGGTCGCGGGGTTGCGCGGTCTCGCGGTGTTGGGTTGCTAGGTTGCTGGGTTGCAAGGTTGCTCAGTGCTTATCGCTTGGCACCGAGTAACCCAGCAACCTTGCAACTCAGCAACCCCAACACCGCGAGACCCCGTAACCGCGAGACCGCGCAACCGCGAGATAATCCCCACGTGCCCCGCATCCACCTCCTCCCCTCCGATCTGATCAACCAGATCGCTGCCGGCGAGGTCGTGGAGCGTCCGGCCTCGGTGGTCAAAGAGCTCATCGAGAACGCCATCGACGCCGGGGCCACGGTCATCGACGTCCTCCTCGAAAATGGCGGCAAGAAACTGATCGAGGTGCGCGACAACGGACACGGGATGGCGCACGACGACGCCCTTCTCGCGCTCGAGCGCCACGCCACCTCGAAGATCGCCGGCTTCGACGATCTGGCGCAGGTGCGAACGCTCGGCTTTCGCGGCGAAGCGCTGCCGTCGATCGCCAGCGTCTCGCGCTTCAATCTGACCACGAGCGACGGCAGCGCCGATGCCGCCATCGAGATCGAATGCGATCCGCTCACCGGCACGCGCACGTCGCGCCCGGCCGCGCGCGACCGCGGCACGACCATCGTCGTACGCGAGCTGTTCGAGAACGTCCCGGCGCGGCGCAAGTTCCTCAAGTCCGCCGACGCCGAGTTCCGGTCGATCGTGACCATCGTCTCCTCCTACGCTCTCCCTCTCCCCTCGCGCGCCTTCCGCGTCGAGCACAACGGCCGGACCGTCGTCGACCTCCCACCGGCGCCGACGATGCGCGATCGCGTCGCCCAGATCATCGGCAACGAAGCCGCGCCGTTCTTGGAGGAAGTGGACATCACCATCGACCGCGTCCACGCCTCCGGCTACGTCACGCGCGGCCTTCGTTTCGGCAGCCGCCGCAATCAGTTCTTTTTCGTCAACGGCCGGCTGGTGAAAGACCGCGTGCTGACGCATGCGGCCAACCGCGGAGCGGAGGCCTTCGACTTCGACGGGCATCCGGCCATCGTGCTGTTCGTCGAGATCGAGCCGGACCTGGTCGACGTCAACGTTCATCCCGCGAAAACCGAAGTGCGCTTCCGCGACTCGAGCTCGGTCCATGTCGCCGTCGAGCAGGGCATCAAGGCCGCACTCGGCGGCGCGGAAGAAGGCGCGGAGCTGCTGCAACGGGGCGCACCGGCATCGCCGCCGCCGGCTCTCTTTTCACCGCAACGGTTTGACGATGCGCCGCACGCCTATCTCCCCGAGTTCACCCCGCTCTTTCAGCGTCAGAGCGTGGTGCAGCCGCCGTTGCGCGAACAGACCGCGACGATCGAGGCGCCGCTGCTCGCGGACGGGCCGCGGCTCGGCGATCTGCAGGGGCGCGTCATCGGCCAGTACCGGATGAGCTACATCGTCATCGATACGCCGACCGGCCTGCGCCTCATCGATCAGCACGTCGCTCATGAGCGCGTGCTCTACGACCGCTACTTCGACCGCGCCGCCGAACAGACGCCGATCACGCAACAACTCCTGACGCCGATTCTCTACGAGAGCGGCGCCGCCGAAAGCGCCGTTCTGGAATCGCATCTCGCCGAACTGCGCGTGGTCGGATTCGACATCGAGCGTTTCTCCGGCAACGTCTTCGCCATCGCCGCCGTCCCGCCGGAGCTGGTCAAGAACGACGTCGAGGCCTTCCTGCGCAAGCTCGTCGACGCCTCGCTCGACGAGCGCTCGCACCTGCTCCACGTCCGCGAAAAGGTGTGCGCCTCGCTCGCCTGCCAGGCCGCCATCAAGGTCCACCGCCCCCTCAACGGCGAAGAGATGGCCCGCCTCACCGCCGAGCTTCTCGACTCCTCGAACCCCTTCGCCTGCCCTCACGGCCGCCCGATCATCGTCGACATCCGGCACCTAGACATCGAAAAGCACTTCCACAGGAAGTAGATATGCGAGCACCTCTTATCCGCAGATGACGCAGATGAACGCAGATTGCTTTGCAATTCGAAGCCTCCGAGGGATCCTCGGCGGATGCGCATCCTCTCGCGATTGCTCGGAAAACGCGGTGAGCGGCGCGCGGCCTGGTTCTACCGGCTGCGCGGATATCGCATCGTGGAGCGGAACCTTCGCATGCGGGGCGGTGAGATCGATCTCGTCGTGCGGCGCGGAGGAATGCTCGTCTTCGTTGAGGTGAAGACGCGGCAGAGCGTCGCTGCCGGCTACGGCGTCGACGCAGTGGATCGCCGCAAGAAACTGCAGATCATCAGCCTGACCTCCGCCTACCTGGCCCGCCATCCACATGACGGCGAAGTCCGCCACGACATCCTCTCGCTCTTCTGGACGGGATGGCGGTTCGTCGTCAGTCACTACCCTGACGCGTTCCGCCCGATCGCGGATCGGATTCGGCCGTGGAGGTGGACGGTGTGACTTTCGGAGCAATCAGTGTCGCCTTCCCGAGAGAGAGGCAAAGCTTCCTGAGCTGCGAGGCCTGCCGGATGCGCATCGAAATCGCCTTGTCGGAGTAGTCGATGATCTTCATTACTCTTCTCGCAGACGCGCAATGTCGGCGCGGTCCTGATCACTTGATCGGAACATCTTCAACGTTACGAGTCCTTCCTTCGATACGACACCAAGAGGACGCCCTCCCCATAGCCTCTTCTCTCGCGTCTCCCAAGCAGAGGCGACCGCGGGCGTAACGAGAAGCAGATCCAGCATGAGCACCTCCCCATCGGCCGGATCGATCTTCGAGACCCGCCGAATCTCGATCGCCCCACCGGAGAACGACATTGGCTTCGCTTTGATCTTATAACCGAGCGGTGCCGCAGCGGTTTCGATGCGCTCTTGATCATCCCCATTAATCAAGAGGTCGATATCGATCGTCGCGCGCGGAGCGCCATGTACTGCCATGGCCATGCCGCCGCAGAGCGCGTACTCGATCTGCCGAGCATCAAGCTCTCTGCGAAGCTTATCGAGTTCTTGTTCGAGATCGAACATGCTACCCCCCCAACACCTCGCGAAGCGCTTGCCCTGCGTGCGCGATCGCTTCGTTCAGCTTGTCCGGGTCCTTCCCCCCCGCCTGCGCCAGATCCGGCTTCCCGCCACCCTTGCCGCCGACGATCGGGGCGAGCTTGTTGATCAGGGTGTTGGCGTTGACACGGTCGAGGAGGTCCTTCGTTACGGCGGTCAACAGCGTGACCTTGCTGTCGGTGACTGATCCGAGGACCACAACTCCCGACTTGAGCTTCGAGCGGAAGGTGTCGGCGAGATTGCGGAGATCGCCGCCGCTGACGTCGTCGATCCTTCGTGCCACCAGCTTCACACCGTCGATGTCGATGGAGTCTTCAGCCTGCGACGACGAGACAGCCGTGCCGCCACCGGCCACTTTCAACTTGAGCTGCTTGAGCTCTTTCTCCAGCGCCTTCTGCTTCTCCTGCATCGTGCGCAGTTGAGCGGGGACGTCCTCGAGACGGACGTTGAGCTGCTGCTGCACTTCGTGCGCGGCATCTTCGATCGTCTGGAAGTACGCCAGCGCGCCGCGGCCTGTGAGTGCTTCCATCCGGCGGACACCTGCGGCGAGCGAACGATCGCTGGTGATCTTGAACACGCCGATGTCGCCGGTTCTGTTGACGTGGCAGCCTCCGCAGAACTCGCGCGAGAAATCGCCGGCGGTGACGATGCGCACGTTCTCGCCGTACTTCTCGCCGAACATGGCCACCGCGCCGGTCTTCTTCGCCTCGGCGATCGGCATGACCGTCTTCGTGACTTCGAGGTTCTCGCGGATCTTGTCGTTGACGATCTCCTCGACGCGTCGCAACTGCCCCTCGGATGGAGCCTGGTGGTAGGTATAGTCGAAGCGCAGCCGGTCCGGCGCGACGAGCGAACCGGCCTGCTGGACTGTTTCTCCCAACACATCCTTCAACGCCTTGTGCAACAGATGCGTCGCCGTGTGATTCGCGGTCGTATCGAGACGCGTCGGCACAGGCACCGAGGCGCGGACTTGCGAATTCACTGTGAGGTGGCCCTCATCGACGCGGACGCGGGAGACGATCAGATCGCCGACCGGCTTCTGCGTGTCGAGCACCGAGGCCCGGCCGCCGTCCCACTCCAGCGTGCCGGCGTCGCCGATCTGGCC
>Ga0247680_1000085_pt1 | contig 46991 bp, 38 predicted proteins | sample CNK21_metaG_FD_182803 | JGI IMG/M metagenome (GOLD analysis project Ga0247680, IMG submission 182803) | Soil microbial communities from Purdue University Martell Research Forest, Indiana, United States - CNK21 | ecosystem: Environmental > Terrestrial > Soil > Temperate forest > Bulk soil...
TTCCGCAATTGGCGCCGGCGATGCGCGTGAGATCATCGTGGGAGTAGTTGCAGGTCTGCGCGTCGGAGCTGTTGAACGGGTCGGTGATGGCCAGCTGATTGAGCGTGCCGTTGGCGTTCCAGGTGAGCCCGCCAACATAGGATTGCGGTTGCGCGCCGACATTGAATTTGAACTGGGTCATGCGAAGAGTATTGGAATCGTAGGCTAAAACGTCGGAATCGCCAGAGCAAAAATTCACCTGAGTGGGAAAGTCCCAAAGCAATCGCGGGGACGGTACTAGTACCATGGTTCGGTCGTACCATTGTCCGTCTATGCAAATCCAGCCAGAAATGTAGTTGCCAATCAATCTTGAAAGCAGAACTGCAATCCAGGAGTACCTATGGCACTTCGACTTCGACGTTTTCTCGCGAAACGGTTCGGGACGTGGCCAGTCGGTAAGGCTCTAGCCGTCTTTTCCAGCGCTATCTTGCTTGGCCTGACGGTTCAGTGCGAGTTTGCCAGTTCGCAGACAAGCAGCACGGACGCGCCCTCGACCAATACCTCGATCCTGACGTTTGGCTCACCGGCGCTTGTGTCGACGAAAGCCAACGGAGTCGCGGGAAACGGCTCCAGCTTCCATCCCAATTTCTCGCCTGATGGCAAGCATCTGTTGTTCTGGTCTAACTCTACCAACTTTGTTTCCGGCCTCACAAATGGCAATCAGCAGCTGTACATCAAGGATCTGACTACCGGCGTGGTGGCGCTTGTTTCAGCGGATGTCAACGGCGTCGAAGGAAACGACGTCAGCATTAACGTGAATAATTCCTGCCAAGTTCTAATGTTCTCGCCGGATGGCACAAAAGTCGTTTTCGAATCGGCGTCGGTAACCCTCGTTCCAGGCGGCACCAACGGCAATCAGCAAATCTTCATCAAGGACTTGACGACTGGCGCGGTCACGCTCGTGTCGGCGGACGCCAAGGGCATCCAGGGGAACGGCAACAGCCTTGCTTTCACGTTCTCGCCGGATGGCACGAAAGTCGCATTCGATTCATCCTCGAGCAACCTCTTGCCGGGGGGAACTCACACGCAGGACATCTTCGTGAAAGACCTGGCAACCGGGGCCATCACGCTCGTGTCGGCGGACGCCAACGGCATCGAAGGCAATAATGTCAGCTCCGGACCGGTGTTTTCGCCGGACAGCACAGAGATAGCTTTCGCATCCTCCTCCAACAACTTCGTTCCTGGAGTCGCGAACGTCAACTCCGAGATCTACGTCAAGAATCTGGTGACCGGCGCCATCACCCTCGTATCGGCGGATGCCAACGGCGTTGCGGGCAATGGTTCCAGCTCGCTGCCTCAATTCTCGCCTGACGGCGCCAAGGTGGCGTTCGCCTCCGGTTCCGGAAACCTCATCCCGGGCGGCACGAATGGCAGTGAACAGGTTTACCTGAAGGACCTCACGAGTGGCGCAGTCACGCTTGTGTCTGCAGACGTCAATGGCGTCCCAGCGAACAGCGACAACAGCCAACTGCCTGTGTTCACGCCGGACGGCACGAAAATCGCGTTCGAATCCGCTGCCGGCAACCTCGTGGCGGGCGGCTCCGCCGGTGAACAGGTGTTCCTCAAAGATTTGACGACAGGCGCAGTAGTCATTGTGTCGACGGACGCCAGCGGCGTGCCAGGAAACAACGGCAGCAGCGATCCAAATTTCTCGCACGATCAGGCGAAAATGGCCTTCCAATCCACGGCCAGCAGCCTCGGTGTGCCGAACGGCACGACCCAGATTTTTGTCCGTCAGATCACGACCCAGTTTGCGCCCGCGGTGACCACATCGCCGTCCAGCCTTACAATTACCCCAGGACAAACGGCCTCGTTCACCGCTGCGGCCAGCGGGACGCCACCACCGACAATCCAGTGGCAACTGAGCACCGACGGAGGCATCACCTTCAGCAATATCGCCGGCGCGACTTCAACTACTATTACGTTCACGGCCAGCTTGACCCAAAATGGCAACCTGTATCAGGCGGTGTTCACCAATTCCGCCGGCAGCGCGACCTCCAGCGCCGCCCAGTTGACGGTGCTCAATCCAGCGGCGACAACCGCCCTTGTGTCTTCAGCAAATCCGTCCATCTTCGGCGAGGCGGTCACTTTTACGGCTACAGTTAGCTCGCCGGGGGGCAGCCCGACTGGCACAGTGACATTCCTTGACGGGGCCACCAGCCTCGGCACGGGAACGCTTAGCGCTTCGAGCATGGCTTCTCTGACGACTGCTTCTCTCGCCGTCGGACAGCATTCCATCACCGCGTCCTATGGTGGAGACACGAATTTCAACGCCAGCAGCTCTTCCCCGTTATTACAAACAGTGGATAAGGCCGCAACGACGGTGACCTCGATCTCTTCTGCGAATCCGAGCGTGTTCGGACAGGGCGTGACCATATCTGCGGTTGTCGCTCCGGTTGGACCGGGCGCTGGTTCGCCGTCGGGTACGGTCACCTTCCAGGATGGCGCCGCTTCGTTGGGCACTTCGGCTCTAACGAACGGGCAAGCATCGTTCACCACGTCATCGTTAGGCGTGGCGGCGCATTCGATTATGGCCGTCTACAACGGTGACGGCAACTTCAATGGCGCCTCGTCCGCGCCCTTGGCGCAAGCCGTCACCAAAGCGGCAAGCTCGACGAACCTGACTTCGTCCGCCAATCCAGCAGCTTTCAATCAGTCGGTCACCTTCACAGCGACGGTGGCAGCAGTGGCTCCCGGCGGGGGCGCGGCAAGCGGGACAGTCAGCTTCCTGGATGGAAGCAGTTCGCTGGGGACAGCCTTGATTGCAGGAGGACAGGCGGCCTTCACTTTGAATTCGCTCTCGATCGCTTCGCACTCCATCACAGCCGTTTACCTGGGCGATGGAAACTTCACTGGTAGCAGTTCCGCGACGCTTACGGAAACGGTGACCAGGCCGACGGCGCTCGTCACCTTGAGTTCTTCGCGTAATCCGTCTCTCTTGAACCAGCCGTTCGTTCTAACGGCCAAGGTGACCGCAGCGCCCCCAGCCGTAGGCACACCTACAGGTACGGTTGCTTTCCAGGATGGTGCGACCGCACTGGGGACGTCCACGCTTACCTCTTCCGGCGTTGCGACTTTAACTGTTTCGACACTTGCTGCCGGCCCGCATATGTTAACTGCCGTCTACAGCGGAGACGGCGATTTTAGCGGCGCCACTTCCGCTGTGTTCACGCAAACCGTGCAGTACGCGCCAGCGGGAACCAGTTGCGATGGCGACGCGGGCCATCAAATCCTGCGGCCCATCGACCCGGCAGGCTCGAGCGTCTTGAAACAGGGTCGGACCGTTCCCGCTAAGTTTCGCGTCTGTGACGCGAATGGAATTTCAATTGGCACGCCAGGCGTAGTCTCGAGTTTCGCGCTGGTCGAAGTCTTGAACAACACAACTACGTCATCAGCTCAAGAGGTTGTGGATACGAACAACCCGGACACGGCCTTCCGGTGGGACACTACGAGTCAACAATGGATCTTCAACATCGCAACCGCTAGTCTTTCGGCAGGCAACACGTACGTGTATGCCATCAGCCTAAACGATGGTTCGACCATTCTGTTTCAATACGGTCTGAGATAACGATCTACGGCGCAGTCCCAGCGCCACGAAGAGTAGCGACGATCTGTGGCACTGCAGGAAGCCGATACCCTCTAAGCCTACGGCGCTGGCAGGTTATCCCTGCGCGGCTATGCAGGTCTTGGACGTTTAGAGTGGCGGGAGCACTCCGGAGCTGACACTATCTCTTTGGCAAGCTTTCGCCTAGCAGCTGTAACCTGCTGCTAGCCCCAAACTTTACCAACAAAGAGCTCACGTGAAACTTGACTGTTCGTTCGGAAAGATTCAGCTCGGAGGCTATTTGCTTATTGGAGAGATTTCTATTTATACCCTCCAACACTTCCCATTCTCTTTTGGTGAGTTTTTTGTCTACGCCAACCGTATTGAGCAGCTCGGTCGCCTGAGCTGCAGCGTTGTCCCGAACAACGCTATCAACTTCCATAAAAATAATTAAATCCTTAATCGCGAACCTATTTCTGGCAGAAAACAAGGCTAGAGTCATTCCTAGATCTGTCTCTGAACAATAGATGTTTGTTTGTTCGGGATGGATAAACAAGTACTTGCGCTTTTCAGAGACTAGAACATGAACCTTCGCAGTTGCCAGTTGGTTCATCATGAGAGGCTCACGCTAGTTGATTTCGCCACCGCAAGGACAGGCCTTATAAGAAGCGACTTGAACGGAATTTCTTTGATTGCAAATCCCGTCGAGCTTTGCGGAAAACCGAGCATTGGCAAGCCAACCAGGCGCAATGAGGCACACACGCCTGCCTCCATCGGACGTATCGCCCACTGGCCTCTACGATGCTTGCGGGCGGCGATTTCGTCATGGCCGTCGTAAAAATTGGGCGGTAGAACCAAGAAAAATGAGGGAGTTCTGGTGGAGTGTGGATGTTGATGCAAGCGTCTTGCGAACATGGCCTGGCCGTCTCCTCTGCGCGTGCGATTTCGAAACGTTGGAACCGAGAAGGAACAATCGCGAGCCGCGTTGTCCGGTCAGGGTAGCCGGCAGATCGCGTTTGCCGATGGCCTGAGCGGTTCCCCAAGAACCATCCGGCTACAGATGCAGCTTCTGGTCACAAATGCGTTTGGGCTGGGAGGACCTGGTCGAGGGAAAGAGCCAAAAGTACAGAAAGGGTCGAACTACAAAAATTTAGAGCAGGGAGCAACCTGCGTCAACAATATCTTTCGTTATTCTGAATTGCGTGTCGTTCTAGGCACTCTCGGGGCCTTTCCGATCAGCACCTCTCCTATGGCTGCTAGCCCAGAGGGCAGCTTCCGTGGCCGATAGTTGGCCCCGTAGCAAGCGGGAGTGAAAGCTTTCTCTGCCAAGGATGAACCGCTACATTTCCAGCTATGCAGCGGGTAATAGATCCCAGACGCGCCAGAATTCCTTCATCTCTGAGGGCGTGCCGAAGGAAACGCGGACATGGGTGTTCATGGAAGGAAAGAGGCGAGCAATTTGAATGTTGTTTTTCTTGAAATGCGCGATGACCTCGACGGCTGGACGGCCGGTTTGCAGCATGGCGAAATTCGTATAAGAAGGGATTCCCTGAACCTTTCGGGTTTCGGCCTGGTTGAAAAATTCTTGACGATCGGCGGCGTTGCGTTTTTCGCTCATCTGGACATAGCCGAGATCATCGTAGGCTACGAGAGCGCAGTGGGCGCCGACGGCGTTAATTCCTTCGGGAAGGCGGCGGGTGGAAAGTGCATGCATTTTCTCTAGTGCGCCAACGGCGTAACCTACGCGAATTCCTGCGAGGCCATAAACCTTGGAGAAGGTTCGCGCGACAATGACGCGGTCGTCGTTCATCGGCTTGTCGATGAACGATGTGTAGTCCGGCGCGGATCCGACAAAGTGGTGGTAAGCCTCGTCGATGAGAACGGTTGTCGTAGCAGGAAGCTTGCGGATGAACTCTTCAAGGTCCTTGCGAGGGGTCAGGCTGCCGGTGGGATTGTTTGGATTGCAAATATAGATCAAACCCGTGGCGGAGCCGGCTTTTGCGAGCATGGCTGCCAAATCGTGAGAGTAATTTTTGGCGAGAGGTACTTCGACGACTTCCGCGCCGACAGTTTTCGCGCAGCGCCCGATGGCTTCGAAGGTTGGCAAACCAGTCATGAGCTTTTTGCCGGGGCCAACAAAGGCGGAAGCTGCAATGCTTAGAATTTCTCCAGAGCCGCAACCGAGAACCAATTGCTCCGCCTTGATGGAATGAGATTGAGCGATTCTGGCGTGAAGTGCACTGACCGCTGGATCGGGGTAACGATTGGCAAATTGAAGGGAGTCTTGCATTGCGGCAATTACTAATTGCGAAGGGCCATAGGCGTTTTCATTGCGGCTGAGAATAATTGGGCCGCCGGGTTCGCTAGCGCGGGATGCAGGGACGATCTCGCTAAATGCGAGATCCGCGAGCGGAGGTAGACCCGCTGTGACTGCCGCGCCGGCGGCAATATTGCGAAAGAAGTTTCGTCGTGTGAAAGGCATAGGTTCCTCGCTCATTGAGTTTGCGACTTTCGTTGATAGCAGAGAAAGGCGTAGCGGGTCAATGAAAGGCCACACTTTCGGATTTTCGGTGATGGCGAAAGCTCAGCCGCGAGAGATTTCTCAACGCGGCTGAGCAGCGCTCATTTGCATTAGGCGGAGTTTGCCGCCGGCCCACGCGGATGGCAGCGCAAGAACGACGAGCGCAAGCGGATACCAATGTGGGCCGAAGGCAGGCCCTTTTTTCCAGGTGGCCGCAGCGCCAACGATACTGGCGAGGAGGCCCAGGGCTCCGCCCACCATAGCGTGGAGCATGGGCCGACCTGGGGCAAGCCTCGCCGTGATGTAGCTGGCCGCGATGCCGTAGATCGTACGATAGACGGTGGCAAGCAAGAGCGGGCCGTCAAAGCCGACCATGGAATCGCCCCACGCCGGGAAGACGTGCGTAAGGTGGAGCAACTCGTCCGTGCCAAGCGTGAGCGCAATGCCTACGAACATGCCTGCGAGCACGGCGCCAATGCTTCGAAGAACGCGGCTTGCTTGTTGTGTGTCGCTCATGACTCTCTTTCAAGGATATCCGTCACTCGAAACTCCGGTGAAGGCAGATGGGTCGGGGGAGACGATTAGGATTGGTCGATCAAACGGTGGTGAATCGCGTACAGCGCGAGTTCGAGGCGGTCGGAAACGCCCAGCTTGTCGAAGATGTTGTGCAAGTGATTCTTGACGGTCTGCTCGCTGATGAAGAGTTTTTCGCCGATTTCCTTGTTCCGGAAGCCCTGGGCCACGAGCTGGACGATTTCCTTTTCTCGGTCGCTGAGGAGCGGCTTCTCCCGTCGCGGGCCGGACTCGGAGGATTTCGAGAACGCTTTCATGACCTCGGCGGTCATGCGGTTGTCGAGCCAGATTTCGCCGGCGTGAACGCGGTGAATGCTTTTCACGAGCAGGTCCGTGGCGGACTGTTTGAGGACGACGCCGCGGGCTCCGAGCCGCATGGCGCGAACGACGTCGCGATCGTCTTCAGCAGCCGTCAAGACGATGACGCGGGTAGGCAGCGTATCGAAATTAACTTCCTCGAGAACCGCGAGTCCGTCTTTATCCGGCATGCGGAGATCAAGCAAAAGGATCTCGGGCTTGAGCTTAGCGAGAAGCTTAATGCACTCCGCGCCATTCTGGGCTTCGCCGACGATGGTGATGTCTTCGTCGGAATCAAGGAGTTTGCGGAGGCCGTCGCGAAAGATCGCGTGGTCGTCCGCGAGAAGGACACGAATTTGCTGTTTAGTTTTGGCCATGTCAACCGAGCGGGACTTCGATGGTCAGTCGCGCTCCATGGCCAGGGTTAGACTCAACGGTCAACACGCCCCCCACAGTACGCGTACGCTCCTTGATGGAAATCGGACCCAGCCGCAGGCGGTCGAGCTCATCCCCGGTAAACCGGCCTGCAAAGCTAAAACCCTCGCCGTTATCGTCAACCACGAGGACGATGCGACTGTCATCCTGCGACAGTTTTACCACGACATGGGAAGCCTTCGCATGCTTTTTTATATTGTTAAGTGCTTCACGGTAAATCTGGAAAATCTCCCGGCAGACGCGGTCGGGAGCGTGCATGTCGGCGGACTCAATCATAACGTCCAGAGCCAGGCTGGATTCGTTGCGGAAACGCTCTGCGAAGCCGTGCATCAGGTCGACCAGGTCGGCGCTCTGAACGCGGAGGGGGCGCAGGTCGGTCACCATGCGGCGAAGCTCGGCGGACTCGTTTTTGACGGTTTGCTGGAGATTGCCAAGGCTGGCGACAATCTGGTCGGGGGAGGCGGCGACCCGGCGCCGGAGCACATCAAGCTGGATTTCGATACTCAGGAGGGTCTGGAGAATGCCGTCGTGGAGGTCCCGAGAGATACGGCTGCGCTCGCCTTCAATGGCGCGGGCGCGCAGATGGCGCAGCAGGAAGACGTTTTCAAGCGCGGGGCCGATGTGGCGGGAGATGCGCTCAAGCCAGGCAAGGTCGGGGTGTTCGAAGGGTTTGCGGCCATTCAGTAAGAAGAGGCGGCCGGCAGGCTGGCCGCTCTGGTCAAACGTGACGGAGAGCATGGAACGGAGGGTGAGCTCCTGCTGGGTGGGGCCAGGCAGGCGCGGGAGAGTGTGCAGCCTGCGGCCATCGCGGCGATCCCATCCAAAGCCGCTGCCAGCGCCTTCGAGGCTGTTCCAGCAGACGCTGGCATCCATGTCATCGAGGAGGAAGCCGTCGGCGCGAGTGAGGGAGTGACTCTCAGGGATGAGGCGCTCGCTTTCGCCGGCTTTGAGGCGCCAGAGGTAGATGCGCTCGAGGTCCGTGTCGCGATAAGCGAGGAGGGCAACCTCGGCATCGAAAGCGCGGGCGAGTTCCTCCAGCATGAGCCGGAGTGATTCCGCGAGGCCTTGATCCACTTGAAGAGTTGCGGTGACGCGGGAGAAGAAATCGTTTTGGGAGGCGAAATGACGGCTGCGGTCGGCCAAAAAGGCTAATGCGGCGCCGCCGGCAAAGGTGCCGCCAACCAGGCCCAGCCAGGCGATCACGCGGATCCAGCCAATTTCGCCTTTGACGGCTGTGAGCAGAACCAGGATCAGCGCAAGCGCTCCCGCGAGCGGGATAGCGGGGCGTAGACCCCAGCGCATGCCCGCGACCCAGCAGATAAAGAGATAGGGAAACCAGACGGGGACGGACAGTGGGCTGATGTACATGAAAAAGCCGAGGGCGAGCAGATCGCAGGCAATCGGCAAGTGCCAAGCTCGTTTGCGCAGGAGACGTTCCACAGGGATGACCGCGAGAGAAACAATCAGATAGGCAATCAGGAAGGAGATGGCGCGCTTGGCTGTGTGGAGGTTAGCCTGCTCGAACACTGCCAGGAGGGAAAGCAAAACGACAATCGGGCGCGCATAGACGATTTGCCGCTCGAGATGGCGGCGATCCGTTTCGTGGGGGCTCATGCGCGGGGACGCAATTCCTCTTGAATAGTCTAGCAAGACGGGGAGAATGCGTAAGGCGGCGTATCCGGATTGCCACGGTTTAGACAACGCGAACATAAATGATGGGGACGGGCGGCGGCTGAGGCTTGGTGATAATGCGCTGCGCGGGTCAGGAAAGATTCTTTTCCCTGCAGGAGAGGCCAATAACTTGGAGGGTGATTCTCGCGTGGAAGGGTTTGTGCCTGTGCGTAGCGGATAGGCGACTTGGCGCATCGAAATTGTCATGAGCATCAAGAAGATTGAACCGGAAGAGTTTGCATGCACTACGTCGGTGGCGCGGCCGTTTGGCTGCATGGAACTGTGGGCGGGCAACGAAAGAGCGCACCGTTCGCTGGAACTGGCTGGGCTGGAAGCGGATGTTATTGCCGTGCCTGCGGGCGGAGAACGGGGCGGGGATCTCTCGGCGGTGTTTTCGTGCAGCGACAATATTGCGCGCGTGGTGCTGGCGGATTGTGTGGGGCACGGGTATGTTGCCAGCGGCGTGGCACGGCATGTCCACCACCTTTTGCACAAGCATCAAGATATACGGGACACCGCATCGCTGCTATCCGCGTTGAACGACGAATTTACTTTGGATTCCGAAAAGTCAAAAGGAGCGCTGCGATTGACAACCGTGGTAACCGGAACATTTGACGGCACGACGGGAGAGTTTAATTTTGCGTATGCGGCACATCCGCGAATGCTTCTCTGGCGCGCGCGCGAAGGCAAGTTTCTTGCAATTGGCGAAGGTTTGGAAAACCTGCCCATCGGTTTTGTGACAGGAGAAATGTACAGCGAGCAGAGTGTGCTCCTGCATCCCGGGGATATGATTCTGGCTTTTTCCGATGGCGCCACAGAAGTGCGTTCTCCTGACGACGAACAAATGACTCCCGCGGGCTTTTTGCACTTGGCGGAGAAAGCGCTGGCAACACTGCCGCGGCCATTGCGACTTCCTGACTTTTCCTCCGCTTTGCTTAAGGGCTTGCAGGCGTACCGCAGCGGCGCCGAGTTCGAAGATGACGTCACTCTCTTGACGATCCGTCGTTCCGGCTGAGAAAACCATTACAGGATTTGGGAGCTCCCTGCGGACTTACGGCGCGGCCTGCGCGGGGGACGCCGGCGGATGGGCGGCAAAGTATTGGTCCAGGCTGGCGCGGCATTCCGCAATGCCCTGTTGGACATTTTTGTCCAGAGCCGCCACGACCATGCTGACGTCTTTTCCGCTGGCGGGCTCGTCATGCGTGTAGAAGTGAGTCCAGACTGTTGTGCCAGCCTTGATGTTGCGCAGCTCCAATTCCATGGTGACACGTGCTACCTCGGAGCTGCCCGAAACTTCTTTGAAATCGTAGAGCCGGCCGTGCAGAAGAAAATCTCCGTGGACGTCGCTACGCAAAGTATAGACGCCGCGATAATTTCCTGACGCGCGAAGCCGCCGTAACAAAATTTCCGCGATCATTTCGGTGGGCGGTTCAGCCCAGCGATGATATTCGTAAGTGCCCATGCTCTCGCCGCCGGAGCTATAGACGATTTGGTCCTCGCGATAGAGCGCGGAACCGGTCATGCGGCCAATCAGCAAAGTGATAGGAACAGGATTTGGATTCGCCGCGGGCATCATGTCACCGGGAACGGTAAGCTGGTAATACTTGCTCGGCCGTGCGGCGCCGCAGCCGGCGGCCAAGCCCGCGGCCAGCATCAGCAGGCATTGTATAACTCTCTCGCACGTGGGAAAGACCCGGCTTCTAGCGCCGCAGCGTGCCTGCATGGCGGACAATTCCGTGCTGCTTATCATAAGTTCGCGATTCTCCCGCTTCATTGCTGCTCACCCGGTTTATGCTCGCGCGGATTGGTCGCGCGAATCAGCGTGTACGGACGCTTCTTGATCGTGTCCGTGAATTCCTTCAGATTTTGCGATACGCGGCGGAAATTATCGAGAAGCTCGTCGATATTTTCCGTGTTAGTGTCCAGCGTTTGGTCCAGCCGCCCGGTAATATCGGTCAAAGTTGTCAAGGATTTGCGAAGCTCGACCACCGCTTGTCGCACATCGGCGCGATTCTCGCCGAGAAGCTCGTCGATGTGCGTGAGCGCTTTGTTGGCTTCCTCGGAAGTCTTGTGCAGGTCCTGAATGAGCGGTTCGACTTTCTGACTAATCGCGTTCAAGTGCTGTACGGTCGATTTTATCTCGGGGCGATTTTCTGCAATCATGCCGCGCGTGTCCGCAAGGGTGGCGGAAAGATTCGCGCGGTTCTCCGCGTTCAGGAGGTCATTGACGCGGTCGACGGTCACTTTCAGCTCGGCCGCGCGATCGTTGAGCGATTGAATCAGTTGCTTGGCTTGCGGGGCTAGGTCATTAATCTGCGCCGTGAGCGCGTTGAAATCAACGTAAGCGTCCGATGGCAATAAGTAGCCTGAGGGAGCGAGCGGGGTCTGCGCGCCACCGGGAAGAATCTCCAAATGATTGTCGCCCAGGGGGCTCATACTCATGATTTTGGCGTGGCTGTCCCTCTTAACAGGCACATCCGTTTGCACGCTGAACACGACATCAATGCGTGCGGGATTTTGCGGGTCGATAGTCAGTTTTTCGACGCGGCCCACTCTCGGCCCGCCCGCATAACGAACCGTCGCGCCCCGCTCGAGTCCGCCTGCGAACGGAAAGTAGGCATGATAAGTCTTCTCGACGCGGCCAAAGGCTCCCGAGATGGCAAATACCATGCCGATCAAGACTGCCGCGGCGATTAGAACGAACAGCCCCACAAAAACCTGCTCGCGCTTACCTGCCATCACGTCCTCTTTCCCATGCTTTTGCTCTCTACACGCGACGATCTTGCGTGAGCATCTGCAGATAATCCATTTCGCGGGCCACTTCCGGCTCCGGGACACGATCCAGAAATTGCCGCACGCGCGGCTGAGTGCTTGCGCGCATTTCCGCGGTTGTTCCAATGGCTATCAGATGCCCTTTGTCGATCAGCACCATGCGATCAGCGATCAAGTACGCACTCGCCAATTCATGTGTGACGACTATGATGGTCATGCGAAAGGCTTGCTTCAATTCGAGGATCAGCTGGTCGATCCCGGCAGCAATGATTGGGTCCAATCCGGCCGACGGCTCATCGAAAAAAAGAATCTCGGGATCCATGGCCAGGGCGCGGGCGACCGCCGCGCGCTTCTTCATGCCGCCGCTTAGTTGCGACGGCATGTAATACTCAAACCCTTCCAGGCCCACTTGCTCGAGCTTCAGTCGCAGCATGATTCCGATGGTCGAGTCTTCGAGCTTGGTGTGCTCCCGCAGCGGCAACGCCACGTTCTCGCCTACGGTCATTGAGCCAAACAGCGCTCCGCCTTGAAACGACATGCCGATCTTTTTACGAATCTCGTCCATTTCGGAATCGGAAATTGCCGCGATGTTTTTTCCTTTGATCCAGATTTCTCCGGAGCTCGCTTTTTCGAGACCGACGAGCGTCCGCAAGAGCGTGCTCTTCCCGGAGCCGGATCCTCCCAGAATTACCAAAGTCTCGCCGCGTTTCACGTCGAAGGTGATGCCGTGGAGAATCTCGACCTCGCCATAGCTCACGCGCACATCGCGCAGAGAGATCATGGCCTGCGACTCGAACGAATCCGCGTTTTCCATTTCCATCGGCAAAGTCATACCGCCCTAGCTGTCACTCACAAAAAAGAACAGACCCGTGAACACCAAATCTACAAGTACAACAAGAAAAATCGACATTACGACTGCGCGCGTGGTTGAGCGGCCAACCTGTTCCGCGCCAGCCCCTGTCGCCAAGCCCTCCTGGCAGCCCACGGCGGTAATGGTAATCCCGAACATTACGCTCTTCACAAGGCCGGTCATGATATCTCGGAGGAGGAGCGAATCCAGCGACGCTTGGATGTACCGGCCAAACGTAAAATCCGCCTGGGCCACGCCGAACAGCGACCCGCCGAGAATACCCATGGCGTTGGCCCAGATCGTCAGGCAAGGCAGCATCACGATCATGGCCAGAAATTTTGGCGTCACCAAAAAACGAATCGGGCTGATGGCCATCGTTTCCAGGGCATCGATCTCTTCTGTTACCTTCATCGTGCCGATCTCCGCTGCAAACGCGGAGCCCGAACGGCCAATCACGACGATAGCGGTGATGAGCGGGCCAAGCTCGCGCGACATGGAAATTGCCACGGCCGTGGCGACATAGTTCATCGCGCCAAAACGCCGCAGCTCGTACGCAGCCTGAAGCGCCAGAATCAATCCAATAAAAAATGTAATCAGAGAGAGAATCGGCAGTGCGCGGACACCGACGTCCATGGCCTGTGAAACGGCCCGCTCCACGCGAAGCGGCTTGCCCCGGAACGGCCCAACAAAGGTGTAGTAGGCTGCGCGCCCTCCGAGCGAAGCTAGAGAACCGACGTAGGCAAGTCCATTTGTCACGCCGCCGCCAATTTGAGACACGAATTGCATCACTGTGCCTTGCCGCTCAATTCTCTATAACTCAGTTCACGGTGACTTGGGACAATCCGCCGCCGTGAAATAAAACGATTAGCCCGCCAGCGCCTGCTCTTCGTTGTCGTACACTTCAAAAATTTTCAGCAGGCGTGAGAGCTGCAAGACCTCTCGAGCGGAGGTGCTCAAGCCAAACAAGATAAAGCGGGAGCCGACGTCCCTGGATGCTTTCAAGCCCTCGACCAAAGAAGCCACCCCGGAGCTATCGATATACCGCACCTTGCTCATGTTCATCACCACGCGGGGCGTGCGTTTGTCGCGCATTTCGCGCAAAAGAGCTTTGCGAACTGCCGGTGAATTTGCGAGATCAATGTCTCCCGACACATCGAAGATGATGGTCTTGTCGAGTTCTCTGCTGGAAATCTGCACAGTTTTTCTCCTTCATGCGTTTACGACTTCACACCTTGCTTCGGCGCGTGAACATACTTGACCAAGCGGAGACGGTTGGTCCCGTTCGCGCGCTTGTACTCCACGATGTCCATGCTCTGCTGAATAAAATGCAGCCCCAGCCCGCCCGGCTTTACCTCCTCCAGTGCGCGCATGCACATTTGGTCCGGCTTTATAGCTGGACCGCGATCGCAGAGCAGGATTTCCAAACCACCGGCGGCATTCTGAGCAGCTTGGCCCTGAATAGCGCGGAAGAACATTTCGATCGGGCGGTCTGGACGTCCGGAATAGGCGTGCCGGATAATGTTGGTCAACGCTTCGTCGACGGCGCGCGTCACGGCCCTGCACTCCTCGGCGGAAAACCCGAAGGATTCCGTCAAGCGCTCGACAGCACCTCGCACGGCGCAAAGCAAGCCGGGATCGCTTGGCAACTCCAGCCTCAGCAGTAATCCCCTGTTCAACTCGCCGTTGCGTTCCTTCACTTGACCTCGCCGCCCTGGTTGCAGAGTTTTCATGCGAAACTTGTGTCTACTCCCCCCGACCGTCTTCAAATCTCTGCGCCACTCTTCCAGAACACAGCGCGTCTCGCGAAACACGCCACGCGGCGGCTCTTTCGCCGCTCGCTTCGAACAAACCCGAAGAGCCCAGCAAGGGCAACTACTTGCCCAATGCCGCCCAGGTAGCCATAGAGAACGTGCGGAAACAGGAGGTCCTCAGGCCTGGGCTGAGTTTCGCATAGCGTACTGTAAGCGTTTGTGCCCGCTTCTTGCAATCCCTGTAAGTGTTCTTGGATGCGTTGTGCGACCCTGTCGATTCATTCCAGAAAATGAGACGTGTCGGCCTCAGTTGCATGTGAACTGGCAGCTGACGTGGCGGCCCCTGGAGGGTTCTCTGCGCCTCTGTTCTGCCCACTTTTCCATGGGGAGAAAGTAGCGTAAACTGAAGTGCATCGACCGGCGGTGGGAGTAGCTCAGCTGGTAGAGCGTCGGTCTGTGGCACCGAATGTCGCGGGTTCAATCCCCGTCTCCCACCCCAATCAGCCCTGCCAGTTCGTTGTTCTCCTACTTGCCGCAATACATGATCGTAACTTCATATTTCAGGAAGGTTCGATCCGCCGTGAGAAGCACCATATTCTCCATCCCGGCCTGGGCGATGAGCATGCGGTCAAACGGATCGCGGTGATGCGGGGGCAACTCACCGGCCATCAATGAATGGGAATGAGTGATCTCCAGAGAACGAATTGCCAGCGCTCTGATGGCGCTCGGAACGAACTGCGAGGGCGGCTTGGGAAGAGCAAGCTCGCCTAGTGCAAATTTGATCGCAATTTCCCAGGAGCTGGCCGCGGACAGGTAAAGCGCTGTATCGCTGGATGCCAGCAGATCCCGCGCTCTGTGGTTCAGCTTGTGCTCGGCGCCCAGGCTCCAGAGAAAAACGCTGGTATCGAGCAGGTACTTCATGCTTTCTTTAGCCGCCGCTTCTTTTTGCCCTCGAAAGCATCAAGCAAGGCCTCCGCTAGGGGGGCATCAAAATCCTCCGGGATCGTCATTTGGCCCGTGAACCCGCCAAGTTTCCGGGTCGCATCGGCCACCGGGGCTAGCCGTGCGACTGGAACACCGCGATTCGCGATCGTGATCTCTTCGCCGGCGGCGACGCGACGCAGGAGCCGCGAAAGATGGGTTTTGGCTTCGTGGGTGTTCACGGATTTCATCGTCCTAGGATGGACTAAGTCACTAAACTAAGTCAAGTCAAACGGCCTTTCCCGCGCGCTCTCAGAGTTACCCTGCCAAATCGAACGCGCTCAAATGGCGACAACGATTTCGCTAAACCTTCCGAGTTTCCGTACACTCCGGTAGGCTTAAAGGCTTACGCGCTGGTATTTTCAGGAAACGGCAAATGAATGACCCGATGACTTCAATTCAGTGCGGCGCTGTGCTTTTCGATATGGATGGCGTCCTCGTCGATTCCACTCCCGCTGTTGCTCGCGTTTGGACCGCGTGGGCGCTCGAACACGGACTTGCGCCCGAGCAAGTCGTGCGACAAGCGCATGGCCGGCCTAGCCTGGCCACGATCATCGAATTACTCCCGCATGGCGATCACAACGCAGAAAATCGCGAAGTCGAGCGCCGCGAAATCGAAGACATCGCGGATGTGGTAGCGCTCCCCGGTGCGTCCCGCCTCTTGCATGCCATTCCGGAGGCGCGGTGGGGTGTCGTCACCTCCGCAACTCGCGAGCTTGCGGAAGTCCGCCTTCGCGCAGCTGGACTCCCGGTACCAAAACATCTGGTAACCGCAAGCGATCTCCAGCGCGGTAAGCCCTTCCCCGATCCGTATCTGAAGGGTGCGGAAATCCTGCGAATCCCGGCTCATGAATGCCTTGTCGCAGAGGATGCCGCTTCCGGCATCCGCTCCGGTAAAGCAGCGGGCGCGCGCGTTTTGGCATTGCGCACGACTTCGACGGATGCCGAACTTTTGGTCGCGGGCGCTGATTGGATCGCGGACGATTTGAGTGACCTTGCTTTAGACAAAGGTGGGCAAGCGACTGAACTGACGTTTCGGCTTACGGCGAAGAAGTGAGCGACACGGGGCAAAAAGGGATACAATTCCCCGTTTCAAAGAGTGACGCAATTCAAGCTGGATGGGGGAAACTTGAAAAATATCTCCACGCACTGCAAGTTCTTGTTCACCCTGGCTCTGTGTTTGACCTCATTCCCACTCAGCCTGCCGGCGCAGGATAAAGACACAAAACCTGCGGACAAGCCGGCGGAGGCGGCGGCACCGCCAGCACCAAAGGAAGAGTCTTCCGTCACCGACCACGCGATCAAAATTGGCGGTCAAACGATTCCCTACAAAGCTACAGCGGCTACGATCCTCTTGAAGAACGAGAAAGACGAGCCCACGGCGCTGCTTTACTCGACTGCCTACACGCGCAGCGATGTGAAGGAAATAAGCCAGCGCCCGATCGCTTTTGTCTATAACGGGGGCCCAGGGTCTTCTTCCGTGTGGCTGCACATGGGCGCATTTTCACCAAAGCGGGTTGTGACCGTGAACGCGGAAGCCACTCCGCCCGCTCCCTACAAGCTGATTGACAACGCGAACTGTCTCCTCGACAAAACGGATCTGGTATTCGTTGATCCCGTAGGCACAGGCTTTAGCCACGCCGTCGGCAAAGCTGCGGACAAGGATTTCTGGGGCGTGGACCAGGATGTGAAGTCGCTGGCGCAATTCATCAATGCGTATGTAAGCCGCAACAATCGCTGGAACTCCCCGAAGTTTTTGATCGGCGAAAGTTACGGAACTTTCCGCTCGGCCGCTCTCTCAAATTATTTGCAATCGCACGATGGCATGTACATCAACGGGATCGTGCTTATTTCTTCGGTTCTGGATCTGGGGACGATTTCCTTCAATCCGAGCGAGGACATGCCTTATGTCTTCTATCTCCCGAGCTATGCTGCGACCGCGTGGTATCACAAGGTGCTTAAGGACCGGCCCGATAACCTGAGCGCATTTCTTGAGGAAGCCCGGCATTTTGCGCAGACGGGATATTTGGATGCTCTGGTGAAAGGAGGGAAGATCGGCGACACGGAGAAGGCTGAAGTGGCGAAGCAACTTTCGCGCTACACCGGCCTTGGCGAAGACTACCTGATCAAGGCCGACCTGCGCGTGAATCTGCCGCAGTTCATGAAAGAACTGCAGCGAAGCCGCGGCTTAACCACCGGCAGGCTGGACGCTCGCTTCTCCGGCTTCAGCTACGATTTGCTCGGCGAGTATGCCGAGTACGATCCGCAAGATACCTCCATCACCGGACCTTTCACTGCCGTCTTCAACGCCTACGTTCGCGAAGATCTGAAGTTCGGTCAGGACAAGGTCTACCACACGGGTTCCGACGAAGCCGGCAACAATTGGGATTGGAAGCATCGCGGCGGCGGAGACAATTTTGGTTTTCCGGGCTCGCCAAATGTCGAGGGAGACCTAATTCAGGCCATGCTCACGAACCCGCATCTTCAGATTGAAGTTGAAAATGGGTTATACGATTTGGCCACGCCCTTTTACGCCACGGAATACACCATGGAGCATCTCGGCCTGCCGGATAAATTGCAGAAGAATATCCACCTGCAATATTACGACGCGGGCCACATGATGTACCTGCGCGACGAAGACCTTGCTAAGCTCAAGGCAAACGTCGCCAACTTTATCGACGGCGCTTCGAAGTAACAAGTTTTGAAATTTGCTCCTCGTCCGGACACTCCTCAAAGTGAAGCCATTATATCTTTGCGGAAGTTGGTGCGGACGGCAAGCCCCGGTTAGCGGCCTGACCTCGGGAATCCCCTCGAACTAGCTGCACTTCACTCATTAGCTTTACGGCACCTCTGCCAAGCGTCATCGCCGCAGCGACCATCCATTCGCCTACACTAACTCCTGTTGTCACTCGTTCGACCCATCCCCTTTCCTCAGGTGATCTGGTTAACAAACTATGGGAACCCCAACGCAGGTTGCACCAACGCCAGCACCTTCCGCGCAGCGCAAGTTTGACACGCCGCAGCTCATAGCCGCGATGCTAAAAGCGCATGGGCATGTTAGTGATCTGATTTTTTCTCCAGGCCGCGCCCCGCAGATTGAGGTCAGCGGTCAGCTGGTAGAACTGAAGTTCAAAGGACTCGAACGCCTCACTGCCCAAGATACGGACGATCTTGCGCGCGATTTGATGGGCAAAAACGAACATCCGATCCGCATGCTCGGACAGGAAGGTTCGGCCGATCTTTCCTATGGCGTCACAGGTGTGGGGAGATTTCGTGTAAATATTTTCCGCCAGCGCGGAAGCTGCGCGATCGTAATGCGTGTGATTCCGGATCGCATCCCGGGCTTTGAAGAATTGCACTTGCCGGGGAAGCTGCGGGAAGTCGTGCAACTAAGAAACGGGATCGTCTTAGTCACGGGGCCCACGGGTTCGGGGAAGTCGTCGACCCTTGCGGCGATTGTTGACATGATGAACACCGAAAAGGCCTTCCACATTTTGACGATTGAAGACCCCATCGAGTTTCTCCACAAGCACAAGAAGGCGACAATTCACCAGCGGGAACTCCATAGCGACACACCGACCTTCGCGCTCGCGCTGCGCGCGGCCCTGCGCCAGGCGCCCAAAGTCATTCTCGTCGGCGAGATGCGGGACCGCGAGACGATGGAGATCGCTCTCGAAGCCTCGGAGACCGGACACCTCGTCTTGTCCACGCTGCACACCATCGACGCGGCGAAAACCGTCGAGCGAATTGTCGGCGCATTTCCCATGAGCGATCAACACGGAGTTCGCAACCGGCTTTCCAAGGCCTTCCGATATATCGTTTCCCAGCGTCTATTGCCGCGTAAGGACGGGAAAGGCAGAATCGCGGTAATCGAGATTCTCACCTCCACGATGCGCACTCGCGAATATGTCGAGAAGGGAGAAACCGAGGGAAAGTCTCTGCTCGACGCAATGCGCGACGGCGACACGGAAGGCATGCAGCACTTTGACGGAGAAATCGAGAAACTCATTCGCACAGGCGTCATAAGCATGGAGACAGGCCTTGCGTTTTCTTCCAATGCGGGAAACTTGAGGCTCGAGCTCGCGGATTTCAAGGAAGGCTTGGCAACCGCTCCGGCATCGGAGCCAGCCGCCGATAAAATCGAGATGGAAATCGAACGCTGATCGTCCCGCAATAAGCTAGAATCCCTGCACCCCAATTGTGGAGCGCTTCCGCATTCCTGCACTTCGGAAGCGACCAGCGTTGGAATCCCTTATTGCTAAATGAACCCTCTCGGAAGCCAAGCGGACACTCACTTCTGGCCTTCAGCCGAAATTGCTCTGCTGCTGACGTTCATCATCGGCTTGTTGGCTGCATGGAAACCAACAATTGGCGAAAGCGTCTTTCTCAGAATAGAAGCAGCCCTCTCTCGCTTTGCGGAGCGCAAAAAACTTGCCCTTGGCTCGATGTTTTTTGGCGTCCTGGCCATCCGCCTCGCCGTGTTGACGCTATTGCCGGTGCCGGTGCCTGGGATTCACGACGAATTCAGCTATCTGCTGCAGGCGGATACTTTTGTACATGGCCGCCTTGCCAATCCCACTCATCCGATGTGGATGAGCTTCGAGACGTTTCACGTGAATTGGTTCCCTACCTATTCCTCGATGTACCCGCCTGCTCAGGGTTTCGTCCTGGCCATCGGACAATTGCTTGGCAATCCCTGGATCGGTGTCCTCTTGAGCGATGCCGCGATGTGTGCGGCGATCTTCTGGATGCTGCAACCATGGATGCCCGCGCGATGGGCGCTACTCGGCGGCACATTTGCAGCTCTGAACTTGGGAATCGCCAGCTACTGGATGAACAGCTATTGGGGCGGCGCCGTTGCGGGCGCGGGCGGAGCGCTTGTGCTTGGAGCGCTGGCGCGCATCCGGCAACGCGCCAGTGTAGGCAATGCGATGCTCCTTGGATTAGGAATTGCCATCCTCGCGAATAGCCGGCCCTACGAAGGACTTCTCTTTTGTGTTCCAGCGGGAGTCTGGATCATCTGGTGGCTGCTGGGAAAAATAAAATCGCGCGATTCCCTGGGGTCTCGTATTCGAATGGTGCTCTTGCCGCTATTCATTTGCATCGTCTTGACCCTCGCGTTTATCGGCTATTACAACTGGCGACTCACGGGAGATGCGGTGCTCATGCCGCACGTCTTGAATACGCGGACGTACCATTCGGCGCCGCTTTTCCTCTGGGAGCACGCCAAAGCCGAGCTCGAGTACAACAACCAGCAATTCGAAGAGTTCTATAACGGGTGGGAGCGCGAAGATTACAAGACCACGTGGAAAGACGCTCAGAGGGTAACGGTGGAAAAGCTTGCTCGCATGGGCGTGGCCTTCTTTTGGCCTGGCGTTTTATTTCTGTTGCCAGCGATACCAGCTGCGTTTCGAGACCGCAGGATGCGCCTGCTCGTCGTCACCCTGCTTGTAAGCCTTGCCGGAGTTTTTGCGGTGATCTGGTCGGAACCCCATTATGCCGCGCCGGTCACTTGCATTGTTTATGCGCTCCTTGTGCAAGCCATACGCCATTTGCGCACCACGAAATGGAAGCGTCGTCCCGCGGGCCTGGCATTGTCTCGTGCACTCGTTGTTCTGCTTGTGCTCGAAACGGGCATAAACGTTGGTCGTCGCGCGTGCGACCCTATGTGGTGGACATGCACGGGCGATGTGAGCCGGCTCACCGTCATGGAAAAACTTTTGCATCTGCCGGGAAAGCACTTGATCGTGGTGCGCTACTCGGAGGATCACAACATCCACGATGAATGGGTCTACAACGGAGCCGACATCGATGGCTCAAAAGTCATTTGGGCCCGCGAACTTGACAAGGAACAAAACGCGAAGCTCTTCGCCTACTTCAAGGACCGCCGCATCTGGCTAGTCGAACCCGATGTTGACAACACCGAAATCAAGCCTTACAGCGCTCCTCCTGATAAGTGATTTTCTATAAGTCCTTCTCAACTCGGCAAATCTCTGCGAAAAGCAACCATGAGATTGTTGAGACCTAATTCGAATCGGCAATGAATGAATTTCTGGAAACCGATGCGATGGAGCATTTGCTGAAGAGCTGCGACAGGAATGCGTCTTTGGTGCTCGTCGCTTTCCATTTCGTCGCTCACGAGGTGCAGCGTGTGCAACACGCGCAGGATCGGATCGACCATCGCCGAGGGCCAGGTAAGAATCAACGAGCCCTCTGACGCGAGGATGCGGTACGACTCGCGCAGGACCTTTTCAGGTTCGGTCAGATGTTCTAGAACGGCAAGCATCACCACGTGATCGAACTGGCTATCCGGAAAAGGCAGCGGCGAGGACAAGTCCGTGCGCACGCGCTGCCAGCGGCCTTGCACGTCAGCGTCAACTTGATCGTCAACGCCGACTCCTACTGCTATGCGGTCGGAAGCGTAATCCAGGAAAGCGGCTTCCAAACCGCATCCCAGATCGCACACCCGCGAGCCTGGCCGAATAAAAGGATAGGCAGCGCGAAATCGCATCCGCGCAATGAAACGGTCTATTCCGGTGTAGGGCATTTATTTTAGGTCGTAGTCGCCGATGTACGTGCCGCGGCTGATGCCCAGCATGCTCAGAAAAAAAGAAGAAAAAATCACCTGCACGCCGATGAAGAGCCACATGGACCAGAAAAGAACTTGGCGCACCTCCTGCAGCGGGCCAAAACCGCTCGCGGCCCATTGCCAGGCAACCCATGCGCAGCCGGCAAAGCCTGCAAGAAAGAGCGCGCCGCCGAGCAGCAGCCCGGTTTCGAGCCTGACGCGCTTCAACACGCGCTTGAGCGATACCGTGTTGCGGTCAAAGCGCTCCGCATAGCTAAAGACTTTCGCGAAGGTTCCGATCGAAAGAATTTGCACGCCGAGGAGCGTGAACATAACGCCGAAGATCATCGTGTGAATATCGAGCACCACATGCGGAGAAATGCGGCGAGGTCCCGGCAACAGCCAGCACACAAGAAAAAGGCCGAAGAGAACAAGCGACCCGCCTGGCAACAGAAAAAGCCAGTTCGGCGCGTACAGCAGCATGAATCGCAAGTGCCGCCAGCCATCGCGGAAGCTGCGCAGGTGCGGGGCCCGGCCGCGCTTGTCGGGCCACAGCGTGATGGGGATTTCCGTGATGCGTGCGCCGAGTTGCGCGGCCTTGATAACGAATTCCGAGGCGAACTCCATACCCGTGCTGCGTAAGTCCATGCGGTCATAGACGGCTCGGGTAAAGCCGCGCATGCCGCAGTGGCTGTCTCCGATGTGTGCATGAAAAAAAAGATTCAGTAGCGAAGTAAGTGCGGGATTGCCGACGTACTTGTGGTGCCAGGGCATCGCGCCAGGCTTAATTTCTCCTCGAAAGCGGTTGCCCATGACCACCTCGTAGCCCTGTCGCCACATTTCGACGAAGCGCGGCACGTCGCCGAAGTCATAACTGTCGTCCGCATCGCCCATAATGATAAAGGCACCGCGCGAGGCGACAATTCCGGCGCGTAACGCCGCGCCATAGCCGCGCTGCTCGACGCGAACCACGCGCGCGCCGAGTCTCTCAGCAATTTCGATCGAGCCGTCCGTTGATCCGTTGTCGGCAACCACAACTTCGCCGCGCAATCCCGCCGACTGAAAAGACTTCATCGCTTTTTCCAGGCAAAGCGAAATGGAATTCGCCTCATTCAGACAGGGGATGACGACAGAGACATCCGCGGGCGGCGCGTCGCCGGTCACATCGAGCCGCGTGGTCATTTCCGTCTTGATAGCAGGTGCGCGTTCTACGGCCAAATCCGCTACCTCCCCGTTCGATCGGAGCGAGAGTTCCTGACATAAATCCGCAAAGGCCGAGTTCCAGCTTGCATTTTGCCGCCTCGCCATTATGATGGCGGAGATTCGCGTGATCCCCTGAGACTCCACATTGTCTAACACATCGGACGGCTCTTCCACCAGCACCGCGACACCGGCGTCCGCTGTCGCGCGCAACCGCGGACGGCTGCTACAAGTTCTCGGTGTGTGGTTCGGCATCGCCGTCGCCGTTGGAAACGCTATCGGTGCCGGAATCGTACGCACGCCTGGCAGCATCGCAAAAATGCTGCCGAACGCGTGGCTCTTCATCGGGATGTGGGTCATCGGCGGAATGTATGCACTTTTTGGCGCGTCTTCGCTCGCTGAACTTGGCGCATCGATTCCGCGCAGCGGCGGACAGTACAATTTTTCGCGCCGCGCGATTGGGGAGTATGCGGGGTTCATCGTCGGATGGAGTGACTGGCTCTCGACTTGCGGAACTGCCGCCGCCGTCTCCATTGTCATTGCCGAGTACAGCCGCGATCTTTTTCCGGTTCTCGCGGGCCACGAATTGCAAGTCGCTGTCGGACTGATTGTTGGGTTTCTTATTTTGCAGTGGCGTGGGATTCGCTGGGGCAGTGGCACCCAGCTCGTCACCTCTGCAATGAAAACTGGCGCATTCCTGGTCCTCGTCGGCGCATGTTTCGCGCTGGGGCACCACGCAAACTCAACGTCCGCCGCTGCATCTTCCGCTGCATCATCAACGTTACCGGCGGTCCCTTCCGGTTGGCCGTTCATGATTGCGATCCTTCTGAGTTTGCAGGCTGTGGTGTACACGATCGACGGCTGGGATGGAGTGGTGTACGTCGCGGGAGAAGTGCGCAATCCCGGGCGCGATGTTCCACGCGCAATTTTCGGCAGTGTTCTCTCCGTCATGGGAATTTATCTACTGCTGAATCTCGCGGTGCTATACGTTTTGCCGATGAACGAAATCGCCGGGAACGATTTCGCTCTGGGTGCGGCGGCATCGCGAATCTTCGGCAGGTACGGCGATGGTGTGATCCGATCGATCATGATCGTCTCGATGCTAAGCTCGATGAACGCGAACCAGATTTTCTGCACGCGCACATTGCACGCGATGAGTTGCGACGGGCTTTTTTTCAGCTGGGCCGCGCGCGTAAACAAAGGCGGGACCCCCGTGCTCGCGCTTTTGCTTAGCACAGTTGCCGGCGTGCTCTTTCTGCTGAGCGGAACGTTTGAGCGCGTGATTGACATGCTTGCGTTTTTCTTCGTTGCGAACTACACGCTTTCTTACGCGTCGCTCTTCGTGCTGAGGAAGCGAGAGCCGGAGATGGCCCGGCCCTATCGAGCGTGGGGCTATCCGTGGACGACGGGAATCGCACTGATTGCATCCGTGGTATTTCTGGCCGCTTCCATCGTGACGGACCTCCAAGGCTCGCTGGCCACGAGCCATTTTTGGCCGCCAAGCCCGGCGGCGCTGGCGCTCGCGGTGCTGATCCTTAGCTATCCCGTGTTTCGCGTACTAAAATGGGGGACGAAAAACAGAGTTTCGACCGACCTATCGTCTTGATCGGCACCACTGTGTTCGCCGCCTGTTTTCTCTGAAATCTCCCCTAATTCTGTAATTTTTCGGCGACGGATTTTCCTTGCAAGAAAAGCAACAAATAGTCCCGGCCGCCGGCTTTGGAATCGGTGCCGGACATGTTGAAGCCGCCGAAGGGATGCGCGCCGACCATCGCGCCGGTGCATTTGCGATTCAGATAAAGATTGCCGACGTGAAAGGCTTCCTGAGCTTTTTGGAGCTTGGCGGGATTTTTTGAGTAGACTGCGCCGGTGAGGCCGAACTCGGTATTGTTGGCGATTTCCAGAGCATGATCGAAGTTCTTCGCTTTGATGACGGCGAGGACGGGCCCGAAGATTTCTTCCTGGGAAATTTTTGCCAGGGGATCGACGTCGGCGATGATGGTCGGCTGAATGAAATAGCCGTCGCCTGGCGCGCGGCTGCCACCGTGGAGCAGCTTCCCTTCTTTCTTACCGACTTCAATGTAATTCAGAATCGTGTTCATGGCGGATTTGCTTACGACCGGCCCCATGTAATTGTTGGGATCATCGCTGGGGCCGACGGCGATTTTCCTGGTGCGCTCGACGAGTTTCTGGAGGAAGGAATCGTAGATTTTTTCGGAAACGATTGCGCGCGAGCACGCCGAACACTTTTGTCCCTGGTAGCCGAAGGCGGCTTGCGCAACGCCTTCGACGGCAGCGTCAACGTCACCTTCTTCATCCACGATGATGGAGTCTTTGCCGCCCATTTCGAGAACGGTGCGCTTGATCCAGATTTGGCCGGGGACAGTTTTGCCGGCGAGTTCGCTGATGCGCAGGCCGACTTCCTTTGAGCCGGTGAAGGCGATGTAGCGGGTTTTCGGGTGCTTGACGAGGACGTCGCCAACGGTAGCGCCAGGGCCGGTGAGAAAACTGAGAGCTTCCTTCGGAATGCCCGCTTCATAAGCGATCTCGACGAATTTGGCGGCGACGGTAGGGGTGTCGGCCGCGGGCTTGAGCACAACGGTGTTGCCGGTGACGAGCGAAGCCATGGACATGCCGGCGGCGATGGCGGCAGGAAAATTCCACGGAGGAATGACCACCCCGACGCCGAGCGGAATATAGACGAGATAGTTTTTCTCGCCTTTCATGGGCACCACTTGTTGCGGGCCGGCAAGGCGCAACATTTCGCGGCCGTAGTATTCGCAGAAGTCGATGGTTTCGGCTGTGTCGGCGTCGGCTTCGGGCCAGGTTTTGCCGGCTTCGTAGCAAATCAAGGCGTTCATTTCAAATTTGCGGTCGCGGAGAAGTTTGGCGGTACGGAAAAGGCATTCGGCGCGCTGCGCGGCGGGAACGCGCTTCCAGGATTCAAAGGCCTTGTTGGCGGCTTCGACGGCTTGCGCGGCCATCTCGGGGGTCGCGGTTTGGAAGACGCCGATGACTTGTTCAGGATGCGAAGGATTGGTGGAGGTGCGTTTTTCAGCGGTGATCACCTTCTGGCCGGCGATGTACATGGGATATTCGCGGCCAAATTCGGAAGCGACCTTTTTCAGAGCGGCTTCCATGGCGGTGCGATTTTCGGGCTTCGAAAAATCGAGCAATGGTTCATTTGTGAATTCAGAAATGTGGATTTTCGCTTCAGCGGTAGCCATGGCGGACTCCCTCCTCGATGGGCAAACAAGGATTGTACTTCGAGGATCCCGGAAGCGACAAGGCGGGACAGGACGTGACTGCTGGCTGGTGGTTGGTGCCCGTCGAATTGGCGCCGTCGTTGGGACTGGGAGTGGAAGCGGCGGAGGAGTTGCGGGCGGCCTCGGCCCGGACAACGCATGCGGGGCGCCATGGGTCGGACCAGTCAAATTTGGATGGGGCGTCGGCGGCTTTCTTGTCGATGACAAGCACGCCGCGGAGGATGAGGCTGAGGGCGTAGGTGATGACGGCGGCGCGGCGGGAGGAGATGCGGCCCTGGGCGACGAGGACAACGACGTGGGCGAGAGTCGCGTTGATCTCCTCGGCGGATTGGAAAGTGGGGGCGACTTCGCCGAAGAGTTCGGCGGAGAGATCGGCGCGATCGGCGGCGGAATGCGTAGTTCTACTTACGCGATCGGCATGACGGGCGCAGAAGCCCTTTGCTGGGTCTTGCGCCGGGAGACGGCACTGGGCGCCAGTACGATTGCGGGCGCGGCAGCGATTTAGGCCGTGCGCGGCGGGCGCGGGCTTAGGTGAAGCAACGGATTGTGTTTGTTGTTCCATTTTGGTCCTCAGAAATAGGTGGATTGTGTACACCCCCGGTGTACAGAGAACTGTGAAATAAACGCATGACGGGATTGGGTTTGCGGGCGTTGCTGTGCGTGCACAGAAGGGAGTGCGAGTGATAAGGGCGTGGCGACAGAAGGAAATTAAGGGCGCGGGTGTCGTAGAAATACGACAGTCGGGCGCTGCGAGAAGCAGGACGTGGGGTCCCGGCTTGCGTGCGACTTAAACCGTGATCAGAGCCGAATCTCACGGGCAATTTTACCGCAGTTCAGGATAACTTGTCAAGATATTTCTATTGTGGTAACCATTCGAATCGCGGCAAGTAGGGATTTAAGTGGATGAAGGGAAAGGAGATGGAGCGACAAAAGAAGCGTGAAAAAAACAATTAAACGGGTGGATGTGGTGGATCGACCGTTCCTTGCGGAGTGAAGATCTCGACGGATTTGCCTCCAGCCTTAAGATGGTTCGCATAGAGGAGCGGCCCTGCGGGATCGGCCGCACCGATGACGACCAAGGAATCGTCTTCGAGATGGTAGATGTAGATCGCAATTCCGCTGCCGCCGAGCTCGTCCGGTATGCCACAGAGGCGGACAACGTCGTTCATAGACATGGATTGTTTGATGGCGCGGAAGTGAGCGAAGTCGCGCTCTGCGGGGGGAGCGTTTGGAAACATTTGGTCGAGGGCGTAGTTTTGTCCCGATGTAGCGGTCATGTACCCTGGCAGGCGACAAAGCCAACTATGGATGGCAGGCTTACAGATTTTTAAGGTCAGGTCGAGATATTCCGAAGGATCGGTGACGCGGCGAGGCTTGAACTGGCCGCCTGTAATGCCGAAAACGATTGTGAAATCGTCAACCTGTGCCCTTCCCTTATACTTCAAGGTTATTTCCTTGCAGCGCTCGACGACATTTTGGAAGCCGTCATGCTTGAGGTCGAGAATGGCGTAGATGCACTCGAAGGAAAGGGTCTGGTCACTCGCCACCATGTTTGCATCCACGACGAGGCCATCGGGTGTTGCCCACCAGGGATCCTTGCCATCGCTCCAGTAACGAATCTGCCAAATGGACTTTGTTGTGTCGTAGTAAAGAGAAGCGAAAACAACCGCGGCCTCGCATTCGGTGCAGGAGTAGTAGGTGAAGGTCACATCAGGAATCGAGGAAGGGCCAAATCTGGCGAGTCTGACGAACTTCCATATCCACATGACCTCGGCATGTTCGATAGGCGATTTCTCGTGAGTGGCGAGATCAAAATTGAAGGCCGAAAAGTATTCGTCCCACGCGTTCTCAATGGCGACTTCCCTGGCGGGTCGACGGCCGATGATGACGAGAGCAGATTTGTTTATAAGGCCGACCTTTTGGAAGTACTTATAACCATAGACATCGAGGGGGTCTTGCCCCGGCGTGGGCGTATCCGGCGCGAGTTCATCGGCGAAAGCGAGGTGGAGTTGCTGCCAGAGTTGCGGGTCGGTGTTTTCATGAACCCAACGAAAGGAGCTGGAAGTAGTAGGCGTAGTGGCTGGGGCGGTGGATTGCGCGACGGAGGAGGAGGAAAGCAGAAGAGAACCGCCGAGGCAAAGCAAGGCGGCCTGGAGCGTTCGTCGAGCGGGATCGCCCGTTCGCGGTATATTCATTCTGTAAGACTAGCATTCGACAAGGGTGCAGCGGAACTGGCCCGTGGTGCAGTACGGGCTCGATAGTAATCAGGATGGCGCGCTGGTGATTAGGTGGCGTAGCAAGATGTGGTTCAAGGCAGGGAGAGCGGCGGTAGCGTCGCGTAGTTAGGAAGCGGGGTCAGGAGGTGAGTTCGTGGGTGGCGGAGGCGAAGATTTTGGTGTGGAGGTCGATGTCGGAGGCGGTGGTGGCGGGGCACATTAGGGCCATGTTGTGGAAGGGAGTGAGGAGGACGCCGCGGTTCAGGGCGTAGAGGTGGAGGAAGCGCTCGAGTTCGAAGTCGGCGGCGGCGGCGGATTCGGCGCCGTTGTGCGGAGGCTTTGCGGCGAAGGTGTACTCGGCGCGGGCGCCGAGGCGGGTGACGTTCCACGGGAGGTTGACGGAGCGGATTTGAGCGGCGACGGCGCCGGCAAAACGCTCGGCGAGCGGGAGCATGTGAGCGAAGGCGGCAGGCGTGAGGATGTGTTCGAGGGTGGCACGCATCGCGGCCAGGGAGAGCGCGTTGCCGGCCAGCGTGCCGCCGATGCCGCCGACGTCGATATCTTCGAGATGGAGGCGGGCGGAGATGCGCTGGGCGACTTCCTCGGTGACGCCGAAGGTTGCGCCGGGAATGCCGCCGCCGATGGGCTTTCCGAAGACGAGAATGTCGGGCTGGAGATTCCATTCGCGGGTAGAGCCGCCGGGGCCGGCGCAGATGGTGTGGGTTTCGTCGGCGATGAGGAGAGTGCCGTAGCGACGAGCGAGATCGCGGGCGGATTTCCAGTAGCCGTCGTCGGGAAGGATGATGCCGACGTTGGTCATGGCAGGTTCGGCGAGGACGCAAGCGACATCGTGATGCTTGAGAGCGGCTTCGAGGGCTTGCAGGTCGTTGAACTCGACGACGCGGGTGGTTTCTGCGGGATTGACGGGAGGGCCGATGTTGCCGCGGCGCGGGCCTACGACGCCGTTGTGAAGCGAGACGAAGGTTTCGTCGACGGTGCCGTGATAGCAGTAATGGAAGACGAGGATTTTGGGGCGCTGCGTGATTTCGCGGGCGATGCGGATGGAGAAGCGGTTGGCGTCGGTGGCGGTGAGGGTGAATTGCCAGAAGGGGAGGCCGAAGCGGCGCTGGAGATCTTCGCCGACCCAGAGCGAGTCTTCGGTGGGGAGCATGAAGGTGATGCCTTCACGGACACGGCGAGAGACAGCGTCGGCGACGATTTGCGGCGAGTGGCCAGTCATCGCGCCGGTGTCGCCGAGGCAAAGATCGACGTAGTCGCGGCCATCGACATCGGTGAAATGCGCGCCGGTGGCGGTTTTTACGAAGACGGGAAAGGCGCCAGCCCATTTGTTCATCCAGTTCATGGGAACGCCGCCGAGGAGAGAGGATTGGGCGCGTAGATAGAGTTCGGCAGAGCGCGGGTGATCGGCGACGAAGCGCTTTTCTTCGCGTTGGTGGAGGGAGTGGAGTTTGGCGCGGTCGATAGCCGTCATAGTCACAAGACCCAAGAACCGGAAAAACAGCAGCGATGTGTCGAGGAATGCCACACATCGAAGAGAGATTCCTCGACTGCGCAGGCCGACATTCCGCAGGAGCGGAATGCAGGAAAAGGCGTCGGCCTGCTCCGCTCGGAATGACAGTACACGACTACATTTCAGATTGACAATACGTGTCAGGGTTTCATTAGCGGAGGGCGTGGATGATTTCGCGGGCGGCGTTGGCGCCGGAAGCGCCGGTGAGGCCATTGCCGGGATGCGTGCCGTTGCCACAAAGGAAAAGGCCGCGAATGGGCGTTTTGTAGCGGGCCCAATCGAGGACGGGGCGCATGGTAAAGAGCTGATCGAGGGCGAGCTCGCCGTGGAAGATGTGGCCGCCGGTGTAGCCGTAGATGGTTTCGAGATCGAGTGGAGTGATGACTTGCATGTGTTCGATGAGGCTGGGGAGATTGGGAGCGTACTCAGCGAGAGTTTTGACCACGGTGTCGCCGAGATCTTTGCGGCGAGTGTCCCAGTTCCCCTCTCTCAGCTTGAACGGCGCGAATTGAACGTAGGCGGAGAGGACGTGCTTGCCTTCGGGCGCAAGCGAGGGATCGAGAATCGTGGGAATGGTGACGTCGAGATAGGGCGCGGCGGAAAATTCGCCGTATTTTGAGGCGTCGAAGGCGCGTTCGAGATAATCGATACCGGGGCCGATGTGGATGCGGCCGGAGAGGGAGTTGAGAAAACCTTCGGCAGGATCGAGCGCGGAGAAAACAGGGAGACCGCCGAGTGCGAGATGGACTTTGGCGACGGTGCCGTTGGCGCGAAGGTTGCGGATGCGGAGGGCGAAGGTCGGATCGAGTTGGGTGGGATCGAGAAGCTTGAAAAAAGTGCGCTTGGGATCGACGCCGGAGACGACGGCTTCGATTGTGATTTCATCACCATCGGCGAGAACGAGGCCGGTGACGGCGCCATCCTTCACGCGGATGTGTTGAACCTCTGCGTTGGTGCGAATTTCCGCGCCGGCTTTTCTGGCGGCATCGGCGAGAGCAAGAGTGAGCGAGCCCAGTCCGCCGCGCGGGAAAGCGGCAGAGCCAACGGGATGAGAGTCCGCAGCCGCGCGAAGAAGCAGAACGGCCGTGGAACCGGCGGACCAGGGTCCGAGCGCGGTGCCAAAGACGCCGCGCGCCGCGACGACAGCGCGAAGCAGATCGGTTTCGAAAAATTCGGAGACGAAATCTGCGACCGCCATCGGTCCCCAGCGCAAAAGATCAAAGATGCCATGCTTGCCAAGGCTGCGAACGCTGCGACCGGCTTTGAACAGATTCCAGAAATCCTCGGGCGAGGGTGAGTCAATGCCGGGAGGCGTGATGGAAACGATCTCTCCAAGAACAGTGAACAGATGATCGAGCGTTTCCGCAAACTGCGTGTACTTCGCGGCGTCTTTTTCGGAGTGCCGGGCGATCTCGGCGGCAGTTTTCGCATGGTCGATATAGAAGAGAAGCGACTTGCCATCGGGCGTGGGAGCAAAGACGCGAGGATCGGGGCGAAGAATCTCGCAATCGAGTTTGTGGAACTCGAGGTCGCGGGCGATGTCGGCGCGAAGCGGGCCGACCGTGTGAGAAAGCGTGGACGCGTGGAAACCGGGATGAAATTCTTCGGTGATCGCGCCGCCGCCGACCATTTCGCGGCGCTCGAGAACGATGGGCTTGAAGCCGCCCTTGGCGAGATAAAACGCGGTGATGAGAGCGTTGTGGCCGCCGCCGATGAGTGCTACGCGCTGTCCGATGGGCATGGTTAGTTCTTGCTCCCATGGGCGCGGCGCGAGCTCGTGCCTTTCCAATCTTTAAGAATTACTTGGCTGGCGATGCGGCCAGGAGCGCCCATGATGCCGCCGCCGGGATGCGTGGCGGAACCGCACATATAAAGATTGTCGATCGGGGTGCGGTAGTAAGCCCAGCCGGGGACAGGACGCAGGAAAAAGAGCTGCTCGAGAGAAAGCTCGCCCTGAAAGATGTTGCCTTGCGTGAGGCCGAACTCGCGCTCGAGGTCGAGCGGGGTGAGAATTTGGCGGCCTACGATAATTTTTTTGATGTTGGGGGCGTGTTCGGCGATGGTGTTGACGACGGCGTCGCCGAAGGCTTCGCGCTGTTCGTCCCAGGTGCCTTTGGCAAGCTTGTAGGGCGCGTATTGCACGAAACAGGACATGACGTGCTTGCCGGGAGGCGCGACGCTGGGGTCGGTGAGGCTGGGGATCACGATGTCGATGTAGGGCTTGCGAGAAAAGTTGCCGTACTTCGCATCGTCGTAGGCGCGCTCCATGTAATCGATGCTGGGAGAAATGGAAATCGCGCCGCGGAGATGCGCGCCGGAGCCGGTCAGACACTTGAAATCGGGAAGCGCGTCGAGCGCGAGGTTTACTTTGCCGGAAGAGCCGCGGAATTTGTAGCGGCGGACGCTTTCGAGAAAATCGCCGGGAAGTTCGCTGGGATCGAGAAATTTTTCGAAGGTAAGATGCGGGTCGACGCTGGAGGAGACGACCTTGGCGGAGATTTCTTCGCCGGATTGAAGAGCGACGCCGCAAGTGCGTCCGTTTTTGACGAGGATTTTCGCAACGCCCGCTTGGGTACGAATCTCGACGCCGGCTTCGCGAGCGGCGTCGGCGATGGCGTTCGAAATAGCTCCGGTGCCGCCGCGGCTGAACCCCCAGGAGCGGAACGCTCCGTCAATTTCTCCCATGTAGTGATGGAGAAGAACGTACGCGGTGCCAGGAGAGCGAATCCCGAGAAAAGTGCCGATGATGCCGGAGGCGGACATGGTGGCTTTGAGAACATCGGTTTCAAACCACTGATCGAGAAAATCGGCGGCGCTCATGGTCATGAGCTGGACGAGCGTGTAACGTTCATCGGAGGAGAGGCTGCGAAAACGCTGCATGAGGAAATGAAGCTGCTTGAGATCGCCGGGCTTGAGGGTGGTCGGATCGGGCGGAATCATCGAGAGCAGCGGCTTCACGAAACGGCACATCGGCGTCATCGATTTGGAGAATTCGTCGTAGGCCTCGGCGTCGACGCGGGAGTGGCGGCGAATTTCGCGCTGGGTGCGAGCGTGATCGTTCATACGCCAGAGGAAATTGCCGTTGTGCATGGGCGTGAACGTGCCGTCGAGCGGGAGGATTTCGAGGCCGTGGCGCGGAAGGTCGAGCTCGCGAATGATTTCGGGGCGAAGAAGAGAGACAACGTAGGAACATTCGGAGAAAAGGAAACCAGGAAAGATTTCTTCCGTGACGGCGGCGCCGCCGAGGACATGGCGGCGTTCGAGGGCGAGCACCTTCTTCCCAGCCTTCGCCAGGTAGGCGGCGTTGACGAGGCCGTTGTGGCCGCCGCCGATGACGATGACGTCGTAGTGCTGCGCCATGCAGAATGACCCCGTTCAGGATGCGACTGAAAAGAAGATACGATGCGACTGGAAGACGGGACATTTTACTGGCAGCAGACGTGCGGCACAAGGGCCACCAGGCGTAGCGATATTGCACTGTTAAAGCAGATCCGATCCCGGAGGCCGTGGCTGACCAAAAGCTATTGAAGTCCGAATGCCCGGGGAGGTTCAAGTTTTAGTTCTGCGTTCCTTTAGGAGACAGCGGCGCTGCGCTACTTCTTGGCTCTCTCGTGAGGAAAAGCATGAAGGGAGTCACTCCGAACGGCACACTCTCATCATCCGGCTGCCCTGGACTCGGCGCGAGGTGGAGAAATGTTATCTTATCAGTCCAGGGGTCGATGATCACGCGGCTGCCCAATGGAAGAGCGTGGGTTTCGGAGTCTGCTTGATCAACAGGCCCTTTCTTCTCTGCATGTACAGCTCCAAGCGTGTCATACACGCTTTCCCCGATAAGCGGTTGTAACAAATGATACGCGGGAATCGGCTGTAATCGCCGTAGCTCCACGATAAGTTGCGCGACTGAATGTGCCGCGTTCTTGTATGGAGAATTATTCATCCACTTCTCCGCCAAGTCGGCGGCTTGTTTCCGCTGGTCGGTCTTGTGGCTAAAGCGTAGTTTTCTGAAAGACTCTCTAGGGCCAAAGATTAGTCTGTCCGCGAATGAAAAACTTGCATACGCCCGATCGTCTAGTTCCGTATATGCGAGGTCGCGTGCGAGGATTGCTGCAAGGCTGGCCTCGTTCGGTAGCACGTCTATCAGTCCTCGACTTAGGATAATTGTATGTCCGACAACCGCTGACTCCAAGGTCGAGGTCATCAAAACACGGCATCGTATTTCCGGCTGGATGTCGAGGTTGTTTGTGACCTCGAGGTTATTGACCACGGTTCGCAGGGTCTTCTCCACGTCGCCTGCAGGAGCTAGCAGCCCACTGCTTTCTAGGGCGTCAGTTACGTTGTCCTCGGCTTGTCGGTCCCATGCGCGCTCCTGTTCGATGGGCCCGCCAGCCTGCGAGGAGGCTGTCTTGTCTTGTATTAAACTTGATGGGTCAACAACGATTTTCGCCAACTCCTGTTCCGGTCGAGCAGTTTGAAGGTTGTAGCCCCAGAACCTTGTTTGCGCTCTAAAGCGAATCTTGGTCCATTGAAACTTCCAAATCCCACAGCAGGGCATGTTCAGTTCTTCCGAATAGATCGCTGCCGGAAGCCATAGCCCGGGCCCCGCGTTAATACGCCAACTGTCGAAGTGGAAGTACTTCCGATAGAAATTACTACCCCTGTAGATACCATTAAATCGAACTATCGTGAGGTCTTGATCCTCCACCCAAATTCGCCCCTCGAACAACCCTGTTTTGCGCATGGCGATAGGAATGACATCGAATACGAGGCATCGGAGTTCACCAAGAAACTCGTTCTTGAGGTATTGGAATCGGTAATGCCGTAGGTCAAAGTTACCGTCGTCGGGAAAGGCCATCGCCACGAACCCGCTTGGGACAAATTCGAGCGAATTCGGAGCGAGGGAATCAGAGTACTCATCAATACGACGCCAGATCTCAGGCCCGCTGGGTTTGAATCTTAGGGCGCGCAATTGGCCAGAAAACTCAGCTTGGCTTACAAAATATCTGTCAGCCCTTGGCAAGAATCGATTGCGTCTGCTGGAAAGCCCTTGTACATACGTTTCGACTATGGGGTGACGTCCCTGTAGGTCTTCGACTACAGCGTGTTCTCGGTTAATAATTTTCGTTACTAGCCGCTCATCAATGGCTGGCTCATTCGCTGCTCGGATCTGTGGAGCTACCAGAAGAAGGGCAAGCGAAACAAACGTAGACAAATGCATTAGTCCTCCACTCGCCTAGAGCGAGCTGTCCTGCAATGAAAGATTTGGGCGGTCAGCGGGCCGATGACAGGTCCCTAAACTGCAAATCTTTGAATCCGGGGGGCGGCTGCCCAGCTTCCTTGATCCGCAAGGTGTCCACTTTCAGAAGTTATCCGATCCATCCGACCCAGAATGTGCTGAAGTCAACCAGCGCCCGAGGTGAAACTCAAATCTCAGGGTCACGAGGGCGGTCGGGGCCCAATGGCACCTACGGCCGGCTTGAGGCGCGTTAGGGTTAGCCTGATCGCAGAAGTGGTAGAGCCCCCCAGTGAAACCCCAACGGATGTGCGATGGCGAACGAATGTCCTGGCTGAATTCGAATCCCTGGAGGCGATTAGATTGAAGCTTGCACGGGTTTGCGACAGTGGCCCACACGCAGCCTGTAGGGAACACGTACGTTAGGTAGAGCCTCCCCGCACCAAAGTAGTCGTTGCGAACGACGACGCCCGCCGAGGGTAGCCATGAACTTTTATCAAACTGCGAAGTCCACAGCGAAACGTGTTCCAAGCTTGCAATTAGGCCCAACCTTTGAGTGGCAAAAGCAATAGCGGAGCCGCTCACCATTAGCGACTGTCCGTCGCCGGTAATCGCCTTTCTGTCGGGCGAGTAGAGAGCTCGTGTTTGAAATTCGAGTCGGTTACCAACTGGGATTTCCATCGAGGGACCAAACGCGCTGGAAGGTAGTTCGTAGCCGAGGGCAGTTTCGGAACCGACCTCCGCGTCAAGCAGCAGTCGAGTCCGATGGTCAGAGAATCGCTCCTGGCTCCATGTCTGCGACGCGGAGAACAGGCACACAATTGTTGCAATAGCAATTCTTGTTGGGGACATTTTCTATCACCCTGACTCTTAGCGAGTCATGCCAAGTTCGTTGCAATCGCGTGTCCAAGATCAAAAATCTGAAAATGAAGAGCGTTACCGCTCAGCCGACAACCATATAGACCGTTCTGGAACAAGTTCATGTTCAATTTGGGAATTGGGTGTCGATATCGGACGGCGAGAGCCGCGACAGGCCACTAACAGATCGCTTCTTGAGTTAATCGAGGCGCTACAGCTCGGAGGCCTGACGACTTCCGCCTGCGAGATCGGCCATCTGCTTTTTCGCTGGGGCCTGAGCAGGGAGCGAAAATCACCGGTGAGTCGATTCAGCGCAATCCGCTCTGATTAGAGTCTGCACAAACCAAGGTTTCACGAATAATGGGCGGCACGTTGTCGGCCCTCCAGAGCGATCCCGCGAACCACCATTCAGAGTACGTTTCCTTGGTCGGGTCCGCCGGGGCGGCGGATACGTAAGTGCCGCGGGCATAGGAGAGCGCTGCGGCGAAGCGCGAGGCATCTCGTGGTCTCATTTCACCGGATTGATAATATTGCCGCAATCTCATCTCTTTCGGGAGCGTGAATAGTTGTCCAGGAATGCCTACTTGTTCGTACTCGGTCACTTGGAATGGTACCGAGCTGATCATGATCCCAGCACTCCTTGGCTGCTACAAATTCTGGGCACTTGACGCTGGAGCCTTGATACTTATATATTACTTATGTGTCAACAACTTTATATCTATCGTTTTGGAAAACCTGTGGATAAGTGCCAAATTATTTTAGGCAGTTTGCGGCGTTCTGTTAACTAGATATATTTCCCCTGCGTTCAAAGAAATGAAGGGGGGATCCCGTCAAAAGGCTCCCTCGGCTTTGCGGCTAGCGATACAACAGTAATGAGTTCGTCGCTAAATCCCGGTGTTTTTGCCGCTTTCCACTTTGTGACGTCTATTTTGCGCGCGGCGGATATGGAGGCGGAATCTCGGCGTAGCCGGTGGCGGCAGTCTTGAGGTTTGGCGGCACAGAGGCTTTAGCGTCGCCGATAGCCCAGCGAATTCCACCTGCAAGAAGATCCAGGGGAAAGGGATTCTGCCAAATCTCGGAGCGATCGCCGATGGCGGTATAGAAGACTTTTCCGCGGCCGTGCATGCGGGCCCAGACAACGGGATAGGGCGGGCGCTTGTAAGCGTTGCCGTTCATCGTGGAAGTATCGAGCGTGCAGATGACGTGCAGGTCGGGAGCAAAATCCTTCATCGAATACCATTCGTCCATCAAGCTCACCGGAGAATGAACGCCCTCGAGGCCGGGAAATTTCGGATCATCGATGATCACGTTTGTGGTTTGCAGGCGCGGATCTTTGCTTTGGCCGTGGATGATGAACTCGCCTCCGATCATCCGGATATAGGGATCGGACTTCTCGCCGTGGGCGATGTAGCGATTGGAGAGATCTTCCGGGTCGGGCGGAGTGTGGAAAGTGTCAGTGGCGGCATGGATTCCCACGAAACCCAGGCCGTTGTGGACGGCGTCGAGAAAAGCCTGCTTGCCGTTTGAGGACATCGGAGGATTTTTGTCGGTGCCTTCCTCTGTCAGAACTCCGGTTGTGAAGAATACGACTGCGGCGTAATCGTGAAATTCCTTGGAGTCAAAAATCCGGCCATCTTTGGAAGCGGTGAGGTCAAATTTGTACTTGGCGGCCATATCCCGGACAGCGTTTTCCACGATGCTCGGCTTGCCGTCGGTGACCTTGATGACGGCGTGCTCGAAGCCGGAGGATTTCGTGAACAGCAGGACGGATTTGTTCTTGGCGGCGTGTGCCGAGCGCGAAAGGAGCAGCCCGGCGCCCGCAGCCGCCGTGGTACGGAGGAAGTCGCGTCGCGTGGCGAGTGGATTCATTTTGTTTTCCATGAGCTCGAGATTTCAAACCTTCCTTGCAAAATATTTCTTGCAAAATAAAAGCCTAGAGAAGACGGCGTAGTGTACTGCGAGCGAGAGAACCGGGGCAAGTGAATGAGCACCGAAAATAGCCGGCGGGGACGCATTTCGGATGGGAGCCGATTAGTGATGATTACCTGAGATTATGGGCCACAATACCCGCATGATTGTGGGATACTCTGCGCGGCGATTTCGCATACGCGTTGGCTAAGAATCGATGGGAGACTAATCCAGAAAACCATTCATGCCGGCGACACTGGACCCCACAACTTTTGAGATGGAGCGCGTGCCCCGGCGGAGATGGGCGATTGCGTGCTTGCTCGGGTTCGGAGTCCTCGTCAATTATTTCGATCGCGTAAATCTATCTGTATCCAAGGAAGCGCTGGACGCGGCGTTCGGCATATCGGCGGTAACGTTTGGTTATTTGTCGAGCGCCTACAACTGGACTTATGCGGCGCTCCAGCTCCCATCCGGTCTCTTGCTGGACAAGTTTGGAGTTCGACGAGTCGGCTGCATCAGTACGATTCTGTGGGGCGTAGCTTCCTTCGGCGCGGCGATATCCACGGGAGTAGGCGGGTTCCTCTCGGCGCGGCTGCTCCTGGGAATCGGAGAGGCGCCAACGTTTCCTGGAAACTCCAAAGCCATCGGGTATTGGTTTCCTAAACAAGAACGCAGCCTCGCGACCGCGATTTTTGACTCGATGGCAAAATTTTCCTCGGCTATTGGCGTGCCGGTGCTTGGCATTCTGCTTCTGCATTTTGGATGGCGATGGAGTTTCGCTGCGACAGGATTCATCAGCATCTTCTATTTCGTTTTGTTCTATGTGTTCTACCGTAACCCGAGCGAAGACAAGCGGCTCTCGGACGCAGAACGGCAATACATCGCGAAAGGCGGGGCGCAGACTGAAGACAGAGCGAAAGCTTCCAAAGGTGCGCCATTCTGGTACCTGCTCCGGCAAAAGAGAGTTTGCGGATTGGCGCTGGGTTTCGCCGGCTACAACTACACGTTTTATCTGCTATTAACCTGGTTGCCCTCGTATTTCCTGGCGGTCCAGCACGTCGATTTGTTGCATTCCGTCGCGTACACGAGCGTGCCGTGGTTGATCGCAACGCTGACGGATCTTGTTGTCGGCGGATGGCTCGTTGATACATTGATTCAGCGCGGATGGAATGCCGTCCGCGTTCGGCAGGTGGTTCTAATTGGAGGAACAAGTCTCGGGCTCGGTATCCTGGGCGCCGCCTACGCGCAGAGCGCCGCAGGTGCGCTGTTCTGGATCAGCCTTTCGATCGGGGGATTGTCCGCTGCGTCTCCCGTTGGATGGTCGATCCCATCACTAATTGCTCCGAAAGAAAGCGTTGGCACTGTAGGTGGAATATTGAATTTTAGCAATCAGCTTGCCGCGATCGCCGCGCCGATTGTTACCGGCTATGTCGTGCAAGCCACGCGATCCTTCGCTTGGGCATTCGTAGCTGCAACGGCTACTCTTCTCATGAGCATCGGGGCTTATATTTTTCTGCTGGGACGAATGGAACCCGTGCCCGAACCTGCATAATTCGCAAAAGTTCCAAAACCTAATTGCCTGCGCCGGCCGCGTAATGTTTCGCAGCGTGGGTTCTAGCGTTGTAAACATCGAAGCTTCCATCCGGCGAGGCCGTCAGCTTGAGATAGTTGCCCGCATCGGAAGTGCCCGAGAGATTGGCAATGAATGTGTCAGCCACATTGTGCGCGGCGCCGCCCTCGTTTGAGTAATGCAGCTGCCACAAATCCTCGAGGCGCGGCGACTTCTTCACCGTATCCCAGGACAAGGGTGCACCGCCTTTTGTGGCGCCATTATCCATTATGGCCACTCGCGGGGCGATCCCCATGAGAAGCTCGGGGCTGGTGCTCGTCAGCGATCCATGGTGAGAAACCACCAGGATGTCAATCGTGCCCAGCTTGTTGACCGGGCACATCAACTGCCGTTCCTTGTCGGAAGTCAGATCTCCCAAATCGAGAATGCGCAGCTTACCGAACGTGAACAGCACGCCCAGCGAACGGGCGTTTTCCGTATGATCCGCGGGACTCGGTGCGGAAATACTACAAGTCGGATTCGCTTCACCGGCGCCGGGCAAGGGTTTTTCGAGCACCTCGCCATCGCCGCTTACGACCTTCGCTTCCATACCCGCGATTGGCAACTCATCCCCTGGCTTTGCGATCGTGCGCTTGAGATGCTCTTTTGCCAGAAAATCCTGGTAGTCCCGAAATGTTTGACCGGCAACCGAGCCCGAGGGCTCGCGGTTTTCTCCATGATCGATAAAACGTCCCACAGGAATTCTCGCAGCTAGTTGCGTGACGCCTCCGGCATGATCCTGGTGATAGTGTGTGAGAAGCAAGAAATCTATTTTCGTGATGCCCGCCAGCTTCGCGGCAGATACGATGCGATCCGCGTCGCGGCCGTTGTATCCGGGCCAGCCCGTGTCGATGAGCAGCGACTTACCCTCCGGAGTGACGAAGAGGGTAGCTTGTCCGCCTTCCACATCAACAAAATAGATTTGCAGCGGCTTGGCGCTCGCGGGCAAAGTCGAAGCGAACGCGACGGGATGCGAAGTTAAGCCTAGAAATCCGCAGAGTGCGGTGAATAAAAAGCCACCTCGCAAACAATGGCGTAGTACAGCACTTGAAACACAATCATTGGGCATGTTCCATGCTCCTAGTCTGAGCCCGGAGAGTGTTCTGGCACGATCTTCGCGGACTCAACCAAGGCGCGTATCGCGCCTGTGGATATTCCGCCATCCACGAGCAGAGTTTGCCCGGTTACATAACGGCTGGACTCGGCCGAGAGAAACACGACCGCGGCGTCGAGATCCTGCGGTTGCCCCGGACGTTTCAAGGGAATGCGATCGCAGAGATATTCGACCCATTCTTTGTTCTCGTAAAGAACCTTGTTCTGTTCGGTGCGAAACCATCCGGGCGCGAGACAATTCACGGTTATACCGAACTTTCCCCAGTCGTCCGCGAGGCTCATCGTCAATTGTTTTACGCCCCCGCGGCTGGCGCCATAGGGTGCCAGTCCAGCGTAGCCAGCCACGCTGGTGACTGAGCCGATGTTGATGATGCGTCCGTAGCGGCGAGCGATCATGCCGCGCGCAACAGCTTGCGCGACAAAGAAACTGCCGCGAAGATTGGTATCGAGGATGGAATTCCAGTCTTCCCAAGTTACGTCGAGCGCAGGTTTGCGCACGTTGCAGCCGGCATTGTTGACAAGGATATCGAGATGACCAAACGCGGCTTCCGCTGCTGCGACCATTTTCTCGATGCTGTCCTGGCGGCGGACGTCGAGTTCAACGGAAACGGCGCGCCGGCTGAGCGATTTTAATTCAGCTTCGAAAGGCGATAGACGGCTGATGTCCCGGCTGGTGAGAACAAGATCCGCGCCCGCTTTCGCCAGGGCTCGAGCCATGTACTGGCCCAGGCCCCGGCTGGCGCCAGTGACGAGTGCGACGCGGCCGCCAAGATCGAAGAGTGCATCGCTCACGAACTCATCTCCGGAGTGAGGATGACTTTCATCAAGTTGGGTTCGCGCGCGTACAGTCTTTGAAACCAGCGCGGACCCTCTTCCAGCGGGGCGATGGCGGAGATCAGAGGCTTGACGCGGATCGCGCCGTTTGCCAGAAGCTCGATGGCGCGCGGATATTCTCCCGCTGAAGCGCATGAGCCCTGGAGACGAATTTGGCGCGTGACGACTTTCTGCAGAGGCAGCGTCACTTCCGGAGATATGTTCCCAACCAGAACGACAGTTCCCCCCTTGCGGACGCATTCGATGGAGGCTTTCACCGATTCGTTTCTGCCGACGGCCTCGATCGCAACATCAACGCCAATGCCTGAGGTGAGTTGCAAGACTTGTTCGACTACATCGGTGTTTGAAATCAAAACAGCGGTCGCGCCTGCGTCCTGAGCAAGCTTGAGCCGCGTGGCATCCACATCGGCAACTAGAACTTGCGAGCATCCTGCGGTGCGCAACGCTTGCAGCGTAAGCAGGCCGATCATCCCCGCGCCGACGACCAGGGCGGTGCTGCCGGCTGAAAGATGTGCCAAAGAAACACCATGCAGAGCGACAGACACGGCCTCGAGCATTGACGCTTCATGAAACGAAAGCGTGTCGGGCAGTCGATAAAGGATGCGCGAGGGAACGGCAACATACTCGGCAAAGGCTCCTGCGCGCCGGTACTCGGCGCAGGATACGCCCAAGACCTGGCGGTGGTCGCAGAGATTGACTTCGCCGCGGCGGCAATTGTTGCAAGCACCGCAAAAGATGGTCGAGTCGAACGTAACCCTATCGCCTACGGCGAAGCCCGACACGTCTTCACCTAGCGCGGCAATGCTTCCGGCGGCTTCGTGCCCCATGATGATGGGAGGAATCCGGCGGCCGGAGGAGCCATCGTAGCCGTGGACGTCGCTGCCACAGATGCCGCAGGCTGCCACGCTGACGAGTACTTCACCGGAGCCGGGCGTTGGATCAGGAAGATCGGCAATTTCGAGATGGTTGTATTCCGAGAGCAGTAGAGCCTTCATCGCGGGCGTTGATCCTTTTTTAGAGGGAGACTCCACGTTTCCAAGGAATAAAATCGTCTTGAGACAGGAGCTCCGCTTTTGTGCGAGCCTCTCCGCTTGCGACTTGGATTACGCGCTCAAGAATTGCTTCGCCCATTTTCTCGATGTTGGTTTCGCCGGTGATGATGCCGCCGGCGTCGATATCGATGATGTCGGACATGCGCTGTGCGAGCTTGGAATTGGTTGCGATTTTCAAAACCGGGGCAATTGGATTTCCTGTTGGCGTGCCCAGCCCCGTCGTGAAGAGAACCACATTTGCGCCCGCCCCCACCTGCGCCGAGACGGATTCCACGTCGTTCCCCGGCGTGCAATGCAGGTTCAATCCCGGCTCGGTGGAATATTCCGGATAGTCTAGAGCAGCGGTGACCGGAGATGTGCCGCCTTTTTTAGCGGCTCCGGCGGATTTCATCGCATCCGTCAACAAACCATCGCGGATATTGCCTGGCGAAGGATTCATTTCGAAGCTTGCTCGCACTGCCTTGGCGCGAGCCGCATAGTCCCTCATGAGCTGCGCAAAACGATCCGCCACTTCCTTGCGGACGCAACGGTCGATCAGTTGCTGCTCCACGCCGCAGAGTTCGGGAAATTCAGAGAGAATACCCGTGCCACCGAGCGCGGCGACGAGGTCGGCCGTGTGGCCGATGGCGGGATTTGCAGATAAGCCGGAAAAACCATCGGATCCGCCGCATTGCAGGGCCAGCCTCAGTTTCGATAACGGGGCTGGCCGGCGCGTGACTTTGTCCGCCTCCACCATGCCAAGAAACGTTTCGCGGATGGCCCTACCCAGCATCGCAGCCTCGGAGGCGCTCTTCTGCTGTTCGAAAATCAACACGGGCTTCTTGAAATTCGGGTCGCGGCGCTTGATTTCCTCGAGGAGCATGGGAACTTGCGCGTGCTGGCAGCCCAGGCTCAAGACTGTGGCGCCGGCAACATTCGGATGATGGATATAGCCCGCCAGCAACCCGCAGAGATTTCTGGCGTCTTCATGCGTGCCGCCACAGCCTGCTTCGTGCAATAAGAATTTGATTCCGTCGAGATTTTGAAAGACTCTAGGGGACGCGATCGCGCGCTTCATTTCGCCGAAAGCGGCCTTCTTCAATTCCTCCGATTTCCCTTCGCGATAAAGGCGCGCCAATTCCGCAACTTGACTCCGGTAAATTTGAGGAGCCGCGAAGCCCAATTCCTCCTCAAAAGCCTGCTTCAAAACTGCCAGATTACGGTTTTCACAGAAGACGAGTGGAAGAACCAACCAGTAGTTCCGCGAACCGACCTGACCATCTTCCCTGTGAAATCCCAAAAATGTTTTGTTGGCCCACGCAGAGATATCTGGCGGGACCCAGGAAGGAGCGGAGGTCGTGCTTTCGTGAAACTCCGCAGCGGCGTGACGAATGTTGCGAGTAGACAGCAAATCTCCGCGTTGAAGATTCTCCATCGCCTTTCCCACCAGAATTCCGTACATGATGATGTCGCCGCCCGCGGACACGTCCTGCGTGAGGAACTTATGTTTGGCGGGAACATCGGAAAGCAAGGAATAATCATTTCCTTGGAAGCTGACGGTTTCGCACTTGCGCAAATCGGTCAACGCCACGAGGACGTTGTCCCGAACATCGAGTCTTAGAACTGTTGCTTGCGTTGATCCGTTACCGGACATCGGAGTTTCACCTTTGCCGTACTTTGCCCTCTCATTCTATCCGGGTCGTTCGGGACAAGCCAGAGCCGCGGAGTTGCGCTTTGGGTCAGTGGCAAGCACGCGTGGGGTGCGGACGCGTTGTGTGCTCGCACTCGCGCGTGAAAGCGTCTGCCACGTACTTACAAAGGCTCACGCTGGCACAGCGGCTTGCGGACGCGCGAAGTTCACACCTATAATCCGATTTCGCAACTACGGCCAGCGCCGTTGAAGAAACTAGGGGGGACCGTGCCTGTCGGAACTGCGTTTCATGAGAGAACCCTTGCGCTGTGCGAGAGCCTGAATTACCGCGAATGGTCGGGCTATTACACAGTCAGCGTCTACGAGATGCACCACGAGCACGAGTACAACGCCATCCGGAATTCCGCCGCGCTGATTGATATTTCTCCTCTCTTCAAATACCGGATCACAGGAAGCGACGCTACGCGCTTCGTGAACCGCGTGATTTCCCGCGACATCAACAAAGTAGCCGTCGATCAGGTGATTTACTGTTGCTGGTGCGATCCGGAAGGAAAGGTGATCGACGATGGAACAGTCACGCGATTGGCTGAAAACGAGTACCGCTGGACCGCAGCGGACCCCAGTTTGCGTTGGTTTCAGCAAAATGCTCTGGCGCTGGACGTAAACATCGAAGACATTTCCGAACAGATGGCGGCGTTGGCACTCCAAGGCCCCACTTCAGGAAAGCTGCTTCATGCAGTGACGGACGCAAACGTGGCCAACCTGAAATATTTTCGCGTGACGCGCGGCCAAATCGCGAGCGTGCCCGTGGATATTTCTCGGACGGGATATACCGGGGATTTGGGTCTCGAAATTTGGATGCCGTGGAAAAACGCCGGAAAAGTGTGGGATGAGCTGATCAAGAAAGGGAAAGCATTCGATATTCATCCCGCAGGGATGATCGCGCTGGATATTGCACGAATCGAAGCTGGGCTGATCTTGATTGAGGTGGACTACACCTCGAGCAAGAAAGCGCTGATTGAATCGCAGAAGTATTCGCCGGCTGAGATTGGTCTCGGAAAACTAGTGGACTTGAAGAAAGACAATTTCGTCGGACGCGATGCCCTGGTGAGGGAAAAGAAAAAGGGCGGCGCGGAGCGCAGGCTCGTCGGTCTGGAAATCAATTGGAACGAAGTCGAGGCGCTGTACGACAAAATGGGAATGGCGCCGCAGGTACCGAGTGTCGCGTCGCGCGTGGCAGTGCCTGTATATCGCGGCGGGAAGCAAGTGGGGAAGGCTACATCGACGACGTGGTCGCCGACGCTCAAGAAAATGATCGCGCTGGCCTGCGTGAATCGCGATCAGTCGTCCATCGGCGCGACGGTCAATATAGAGATGACCGTCGAGGCGGTGCGTCAGACGGTCTCTGCAAGAGTGGTGGCGCTGCCATTTTTTAATCCAGCAAGGAAAACCAGTGTGCCGGTGATTTAGTGCGCCTCAGTGAGCCTTGGCGAAATTCTCTTCCTTCGATAAGAGTTCGTCCAAAAAGATTCTGTCGAGAAGCTTGCCGTGGAGAATTACGGCGCGGATTTTCTGCGTGTTATGAATGTCGTCGAGAGGATTGGCGTCAAGAAGCAACAGATCGGCGATCTTGCCCTGCTCCACGGTGCCTTGCGTTTGCAGCTTGCCTAAAAAGTCCGCAGGATATTTCGTTGCGGCTTGCAGCGCCTGCATGGGCGTAAGGCCTGCTTGCACCAGGAGCGCAAGTTCCTCATGCAGGCTGGAGCCCGGGAAAACGAATGGGGCTGTAGTGTCCGTGCCGGCCATGATGGGAACGCCCGCCGCGTTCATTTTTCCGACGATTCGAAGCGAAGCCTGCATGAGGCTCGCACGTAATGAGAATTCCAGAGGCGAAGCGCCTTTGTCGCGAGTCCTCGCGCCTTTTTGCCAATTCTCCAAAACCTTCAGCGGAATGTACTTCCGGCGAGGATCGCGCGATGGATCAGTCTCTGGTGTAGGGAAGGCGTCGTTGCGAAGGAGGATGAGAGTGGGAACCTGCCAGGTTTGATTGTGCAGGAATTTTTCGATTAGAGCTGCTGCTTGTCTGTCCGAATAGCTCTCGAGCAGTTCACGCTGCCACGCAAGCTGGCGCTCGCGGGACTGGCCAGTCGTTGGTTTTTGGGGAGCGGCGGCGAACTGTTTGCGGATGAGCAATGGCTCGTCGTTCGAACAAGACCGAAGGACGCCGGTGAGATGCTCGATGCTTTTTTGGCCAGCGTCGGAAGCTTCGGCAGCAGTAACGCGATCGGGAACGTGGCCAACGAAAGTAATGTGCTCGCGGCGGCAGACCTCCGCGATAGCGAAATAGGCGTCGCGGCTGAGATTGGATTGCACTTTGATGAAATCGGCGCCGCGCGAAATGAGCGAGTGGACATCGGCGGTTGCCTCGGCGGCATTGGTGACGACCAGAGATGGCTCGAAAAACGGCGGGCTCCCATCGAGATAAGGGCCGGCAAAGAAAATTCGCGGAGCCGTCAGTTGGCCACGCCCGATTTCATTGCGA
>Ga0247680_1000086_pt1 | contig 46257 bp, 33 predicted proteins | sample CNK21_metaG_FD_182803 | JGI IMG/M metagenome (GOLD analysis project Ga0247680, IMG submission 182803) | Soil microbial communities from Purdue University Martell Research Forest, Indiana, United States - CNK21 | ecosystem: Environmental > Terrestrial > Soil > Temperate forest > Bulk soil...
ACCGGGCCCCCTATTCACGCTGAAAAAATCAACAGCGACCCGTGGCCCCTATCCCGCGCAATAAAAACAAGCTCCCATGACCCTCTCCTGAGCATCAATCCACATCTGGTGAGAAATCCGCGCTAGCTATGTGACGCGAGGGCTGATAACTTCAACTTCAGTTTCCTGGGCTTGCCGGTCCGCCGGAATTGTAATTCATGCTCATTTTCAGATGAACAGCTACGCCTGTCTTGCCGTTTTCCAGCTTTTCCACGCGAACAACTTGGGCGACATACTCGCAGTTCATGGGATCGTGCGGGGAAGAATAGGGGAAAGTGACAAAGACACGCATGCCGGGATAATAGGAGTGAAGGCGTGAGGTAAAATAGATGCCGGTTTTCGAGGCATTGACACTAACGGGCAGGTCTTCGAAGTGGTCGTCGCGGGGTTCAGACGGGCGAACGCGGACCGGGCGGGCAATTTTGGCCCTGCGGCTTACGCGCTTGTCTGAGACTGGTTTTTCGAGTTTTCCTGACATGGCCGCTTTCAAGTTAGAATCCTATTGTAGCGAGACTGCCCGAGACTTGGGACGAATCGTGGACCCTCTGGGGCGAATCTGATAACCAGATGGTGCAAGGCGAAGGCCAAATTAGAAGATAGATAGGGGAAGTCAATGGAAGGGAAGATCTGTAAGGACGAAGCCGCTTGGAAGAAACAACTCACGTCGAATCAATACTATGTGACGCGTCAGAAGGGGACCGAGCCGCCTTTCACGGGCGAATACGAAGACACAGAAACCCCTGGGGTATACAAGTGTGTGTGCTGCGGACAGGCCTTGTTTCGTTCTGATACAAAATACCACTCGGGCTCCGGGTGGCCGAGTTTCTATGCCCCGGCGAGTGAGGAGGCCGTGGAGACGGAAACCGATGGCAGTCATGGAATGACGCGCGTGGAAGCGAAATGCAGCCGCTGCGACGCACACCTTGGCCACGTGTTCGACGACGGTCCCCGGCCGACGGGGTTGCGTTACTGCGTCAACTCGGCCGCCTTGGAATTGGACGAAGACTAAAAAGCGCCCCAGCGGGGCCGGAGCGCTTCCTAGACTTTATACACTCAGGAGAAATGAAAGAATTACGCGGCAGGGCAAGTACAAGCCACGAGGTCTGCGACGGGGTCGCTGTCGCGTTCCCACACCCCCAACAGCATTACCTTCGTTCCTGAAGGATATTTAAAAACGTAATAAATGTTCGAACGCCCTTCGATTTCAAAGAAGCCTGGCCGGCGCGGGTCTGGCCGCGACGAAGCACCGGAATGAAGCAGCAAACGCAGCTCAGCAATCTGCTCCTGCGAATGATTTCGCAGGTCTTCCACGAGGGGCGGGTGTTTTGTAATTGTCAGCATGATCTTCGATCTCCGCCACATTCAGCTTATCGTTAGCCTCATCAGTAAAGACGAAAAAAGTCGGGAAAAGTTTCATGGGCAGCAACTTCTTTTGCGGAAAATTTCGGCGAGGCCAGGGCCACGGATATTGGAAAGGGGGCAATTACTGCCGATTTTGGGCGAATCCGGCGTTTTTGGGGATAGTCCAAATTGGTACCGAGACAGATCGGAAGGAGCACTGGGGCCCCTCGGTGGAGGGTCCGCGCGGGCCAGAAATTGAATCGGTACGGGGGTTGGTGTTTCACTAAGTGACTAAAATTATTGTAATGGAGGTTCCGTTACTACCCGTAGGGGTACTTGCGCGAGTGGCGCTTCCCTGTAATAGTAGTTCGAGTGACCTACGGAACAAAATAGGGATGGCCTCTGTGACAAAAACTGCGACGACGAAGTCCCCAATGAGAGAAAAAACAAATTTCAACAAAGACAAACGACGCAAGCATCACCATTTTCTCGTCACCGTCTTTTACGCCGACGGCGAGAAGTTCGGCCGGGTCTACACTGACAAGGACAAAGCGGATCGCTTCGCCGACCGGCAGAAGCGGTCGCCAGTGGTCAAGTCGGCGCGAGTAACCATGGTCTCTTGAGGCTGGTAAACGAGGAATCGGGTCGCTGGTAAAAGGCACGGCACAGAAGACTTGTGGCTGTCAGTGCGGGCGTGTTATAAAAAGAACTGCTGTTAAGCGGCCTTAGTATAGTGGTAGTACGGAACCTTGCCAAGGTTCAGGTGTCGGTTCGATTCCGATAGGCCGCTCCATTCTTTTCAAGCGTTTGCGCCGCTGCGTCATTTTCCATTTTTTCCAATAGAACCAGATTTCTCCGATTCTTCGGGGAGAACGCGGCTTCGACTTGTTCGACAGGAATCTCTCCAGAATAGAGCCTCGTCATTGCAGCAGAGGTATGACCCATCTGTTGGCGGTTGACCGCGGGCGCAATACCAGCCATTTCCCATCGACGGTTGCAGCCTCGACGGAAGGCATGCATACCCGCTTGTTTTAGACATAGAGCTTTAAGGGCCGGATAGAGCCCTTGATTCAGTATGGTGGTTTCCAGCAGTGGACCGTTGTGCTTCGAGCAGAAGATCAAGCCCTGAGGCTTGCAGAGGCCTAGGAAGGCTTTCAGAGCCCGCATTGCGGCCTTTCCCCGGCACATCCTGCATAACGACGGTTCGGTAGGCCGTGGCGTTCTTGCAAGGGCCTATTCGCCCGCAGTTCCGTTGGTCCGAGGATTCATCAACCCGGATTGTGCTCGTTCTGAAGTCGAGGTCATCCAGCCTCAAGGCGAGCAGTTCACTACAGTGCAACCCCGATCCTGCGGCTAAAAGAATCAGAGTGGCGTATTGTTCTCGGCGGGTGTCGCCTAGCCCATCCAGGTTGCGAACTCGCTCGGCTATTTGTTTGGCTTGGCCCCATGAAAACGACACCTTCTTGCGGCTCTGAATCTTCATTTGCAGCTTATCTACTTCGGGGATTGCTAACCCGGCTTGGGAGAAAGGCGGCTTTTTGTCTTTCGAGAAGGCCGACAGGACGCGCTACATAGTCCGCAGACTGTCCTTGATCGTTCCCCACGTAAGCCCTTGCTGCCGTTTCTTCCAAATCCAGTCATTCACTGAATCGATGTGGATGTGCTCTATGGGAACGAATTTCCAATCACATTCGAGATGGTTCCTTAGACGCCCTTCCGCTACCGAAAGGGTAGACGCCCGAAGCATCCTGGGAGCAAACACCTCCCGAAAATGTTTCACGGCATCTGCGAAGGTAGCTGAGGAGGGAATCTGATAATCACTCGAATTGATTGAGAGCTTCGAGATGAATGCCAGTTTCTTCCGCTCAGCTTCACTTCGCGTCATTTGGCTCGTCAGTCCGATCACTTCAGTTCATCGCTGTCTTTCCTCCTGCCCTGGAACGTCCAGCCAGTATTAGAAGAAAAAGTATTTCTCCCCGTTAGCCCGCTTACCAACACGTTACCGGTCCTTTCAAATTAACAAATCTGTCTGGACAAGTTTCTGGCACCCGCGACGCGTCGAAGACGCAGCCGGGGCTTATCAGAACTTAGCCCCCCTGCCGGGACTGGTTGCTAGTTTCAAGGTGTCGCTTTGACCTGGACGGCTTCGCGCGTCATGCCTGTATTAGTCGTCTCTCAATCATTCGCCACGGCGGGGTTCGTCGCCAGACTCGTCGTGGGTTTTCTTGGTAATCTTGCTCAGCGACAATCCGATGTTTTGGAACTGTGGAACGCTTCATTAATCGCTTCCAGACAAAGCAAAGCTTCCGCCCATGTTTTCTGCGATTCGTCGGGGACAGAAGCTCGGACTCGGGCTCGGGTTCGGACTCGGGCATGAGTACAAGTGCTGGATCAGGTTGGTGCGCCTGGTCGAGAAGCCGCGGTCTACCAACCGGGCGCTGCTGCACGGGCGCATGGGTGTGCCCGATGGGAAAAAACAAAGATCCTTATAGGTGAAGAAAGATGAAAAAATCCTTTGACAACAGCCGGCTTCGTTAGAGAAACCGCGTTTACAAGGTGTTGAGAGTCCGCGTCTGGAGAGGGCGCCAGCTCCGAACGGCAGCGCGCGACACTCGCAGCGAAGGATTTCATTCGAGTCCAAGGCGACCCCTGCCGCATCCCGTGGGCGAATGGTTCCTAAAACCTACTTAAGCTGACGTACTGCCTCCGCCATCAGGAGCTTAGCGAAATGATCCTGTTTCTGCTGTTCCAACGCCGTGTCCTCTTCCATGGTTGGCTTCGCAGCAGGCTTAATCCTCGGTTTGCGAAGATCCCTTTCGAAACGTGCTGCGATATCAGACTTTAGCTGTTCAAGATAGCCCGATTTCATGGTCTCCCCCTAAAGTAAAATCGGCGCTTTAATCTTTGCATATAGACTCTTGCAGCATCGATTTTCCAAACGGACGGATGTGCCCGATCCGATACCGGACTTTAGTCCAGCTCTTCGGCGTATCTTCTTTTTGCGGCGTGCGCGACGGCAAGGGCAGCCCATCGCGCGTTGTGCCCTCGCTCAAGGTAAGACTGTGTCTGCAGGCCTGCCGCTGTCAATTCTCCGCGGTGTTCCGTGGCGGCCAAACGAACGGGTCCTCCAGTACCATCACGCCCCGTTCTAATTCCGCTCCTAAGAACAGTTTACAGCGTCGTGTGATTCCGCAATCCTTGCACCAATGCGTGGGGGACATTTGCGCACTTCCAGCTCAGTGTAAATGATCCATAACACCCATAACACAAGGAGTGAATTAAGATGCGTTTCCATTCACTTCGCGCCGCAGTTTTATTCAGTTTGGTCGCGCTTGCGCTGATGGCCAACGGGAGAAAACCCATTGCCGCGGCGCAATTGGCGCCGCCCCGAGCGTCCCCGAGCGTCGCTCTGAGCGCCTCGCCGGTTTCCGCCCGGGCGGGCCAACCGGTCACGCTTACGTGGTCGTCGACGAATGCCATATCTATCACTTTGGAGCCCTTTGTGGGCCCCGTCGCGTCAAACGGTTCTACGACGGTAAGGCCTTCTCAATCGACAACGTATACCGTCACCGCCACGGGTCCGGGAGGCGCGGCCCATGCTAGCGCCCAAGTCACAATCACTCCCGCGCCCTCTCAGGCTGCGGTCCAGAAGCCCTCCCAAGAAGGCATCTCGTCCGACCAACAGCAGATGAGGGGCCTCGACGAACAGATCCAGGAGATCAAGTCAGACTCTCTCCGCATGGCGGCAGAGCTGAGCCAGCTGGAGGAGAAACTGCTATACCCGTCAGGGACGCAGGTGGCGATCTTCGTCGAGCTGGCCAAGGGCGACACGATGCGCCTCGACGCCGTGCGGCTCCAGATCGACGGCCAACTCGTCGCGCATTACATCTACAGCGCCAAAGAGCTCCAGGCCCTGCGCAAGGGCGGCGTGCAACGAATCTACGTCGGCAACGTGGCGACCGGGGAACACAAACTAGAGGTGCTTGTCGACGGCAAGCTTGAGGGCGGCGCGGACTTCAGCCGCACAGGACAGTTTACTTTCCACAAAGAAGTGAAGCCAAAGCTGGTCGGACTGACTCTAGCAGCACCGCGTTCCGGCAACACTCCGATCACGCTTGGGGACTGGTAACCGATGCGAGCGACTCGCCAACTCATCGGACTCGCCCTAGCCTTGGGACTTGCCGTCCGTCCGGCCACCGGCGGCGACTTGAGGGACCTCTATTTTGGCGAAGCGCTCTATCACGCGTACCAGGGGCAGTATTTCGATGCACTCCAGCGGCTCGACACCGAGCTCGCCCAGTACCACGTTCTGGACGAACCCCAACTCGATACGCTTCACTATCACATCAACGACGCCGAATTCTCGGTCGGTGACTTCGAGCTCGACTACCGCATGCACCAACGCGCAGGGCGCGCCATCAAGGCGGTTCTCGAAGGCGCCGTCGATGAGGCGGTACGAAACGAGGCCGCCTTCAGGCTCGCCCGCATTCACTTCCAGAAGGGTCAGCTCGATGATGCGCTTCAAGCGCTAACGCGGATCAAAGGTACGGTTCCCGAGGAGATCAAGGGTGACCTCGAGTTCTTGCGGGCGAACGTCTATATGGCCACAGGCCAGCCGGGCGAGGCTGTTAAGGTGCTCGCGCAGCTAAAGAGCGATGAGCACCTGGCCGGGTTTGTCGCCTACAACTTTGGCATCGCGCTGTTGCAGGACGGTCGACCGCAGGAAGCGATCGAGCAATTGGACAAGGCCGGCCAGTTGCCGGCCAGTGATCCTGCCGGTCTCGCGATCCGCGACAAGTCGAATCTAGTGCTGGGCACTATGCTGTTCGAATCTGGCGATTTTGACCGGGCCAGAAAGTCACTGGACCGCGTCCAGCTCGAGGGGCCCTTCTCCAACCAGGCTCTGCTGCGGGCAGGCTTGGCCGAGGCCTCGGCCAAGCAGTATGACCGCGCGCTCGTGCCGTGGAACATCCTGGTGGATCGTGAGCCGACGGATGCCGCGGTTCAGGAAGTCATTCTTGCCGTACCGCACGCATACGCCAGCTTGAACCTACACGGTCGCGCCGCGCTCCTATATGGGCGCGCGCTCGAGATCTTCAGTAACCAGATCGTGAGAGTCGATGCATCGATCCGCAGCGTTCGGGAGGGACAGTTTCTTAATGCGCTGATCCGCGAGGAAAGCCGGGAGGACGAAACCTGGGTCATCCGTCTGCGCAACCTGCCCGATGCGCCGGAAACTTACTACCTGATGGAATTGATGGCATCTCACGACTTCCAAACCGCATTGCACAACTACCTTGACCTCGAGGACCTGCGCTCGAGGTTCATTGCCTGGAAAACCAGCCTCGATGCTTTCGACGATATCATCCGGCTGCGTGGAGAGAACTATGAACCGCTGGTCCCCCAGGTCGACGCGCAGTTCCGGGAACTGGATTCGCGGATCCGCTTGCGACTCGAGCAGCGCAAACACCTCGCCGAACGTCTGCAGGCCATGCTTACAGCGCCGCGGCCGGATTATCTAGCGACTGCGGAGGAGCAAATCGCTGGCGAACGCATCGCACTCATCGAGAAGCAGCTCGGCAACTCTGACGACCCCGAATCGCGCGCGGTTCGTCAGCGCGCAGCCCACCTGCGCGGCGCGCTCACTTGGCGGTTGGAAACCGAGTACAACGACCGGCTGACCGCAGCATATGTTCACCTGAACGAACTGAAAGCACCACTCGACGCTCTCACTCGGCAGTATGACGCCTTCGTTAGGACGAGACAGGCAGCGACGCACAGTTACGTCGGATACGGCGTCCAGATTTCACAGCTCCGCGAGCGCGTTGACGAGGCATTGCAACGTGCTGACGTCTTGATCGGCCGGCAGGGACACATGATCGAGACCGTCGCCATCAACCAGCTCGAGGCCCGCCGAGAACGCTTGGCCGCCCAGCAGACCGAGGCGCGTTTCGGCGTCGCTGATAGCTACGATCGAGCCGCGCGCGGCCAGTCCGACGCGGGGGGACACTGATGCCTCGCCTCGCCATTCTGATCGTGATCGCGCCGGTTTTCATGGTCGGCTGCGCCGCGCGTCCCATCAAGCCAGTGGGGACGGGCGGGACACTGGCGCAGCTGCGGAACGTGCGTCCGGACCTGCAAGAAGTGAAGGTCGAACAGGGCCTCGATCAAGCCATGCAGCAATACCGGCGCTTCCTTGAGGAGGCACCGGAGACCGCGATGACTCCGGAGGCGATGCGGCGCCTAGCGGACCTGCAACTCGAGAAGCAGTTCGGGATTCGCACGGGCAACGCCAAGCCGCGGGAAATGGCCACTCCAAAACCCGCACCGGTACTTGCGGGCTCGCGGGCCGGCAGTCCCAATCCGGCCGGGGCAGCTGCCAGCCTAAGTTTGGGGGAATCCGATCAGGATTTCGAGCGTCGCACGACATCGGAGCCTGGAATCCTGGCGAGTACTAACGCCGGCGCCTCACCGACGGACACCGTGCGCGCCGGAGCAGATCCCGAGGGTCCACTCGAGGCGATCGCTCTCTACAATCGGCTGCTGAACGAGTACCCCAGTTACAAGAACAGCGACCAGGTCCTCTATCAAATGGCGCGGGCCTACGACGAGCTCGGCCGCACTGAAGAGGCCATCGAGACAATGGAGCGCCTGATTCGCACGAATCCGCATTCCCCGCATCTCGACGAAGTACAGTTCAGACGGGGCGAGTACTTCTTCACGCGCAGGCGCTACCGCGACGCGCAAAGCGCTTATTCGGGCATCGTCAAACTGGGACCCTCCTCCGAGTACCATGAGCTCGCTCTCTATAAGCTCGGATGGACGCTCTACAAGCAGGAATTCTACGAGGAGGCTCTGCAAAAGTATATTGCCCTGCTCGATTACAAAGTATCGATTGGCTACGACTTCGACCAGAAGCATGATGTGGACAACGATCGCCGTGTCGCCGATACATTCCGCGTAATCAGCCTGAGCTTCAGCAACCTCGGCGGGCCGGAAACCCTGCCGGAGTACTTCTCCAAGTTCGGGAATCGCTCTTATGAGGACCGCATTTACTCCAGTCTGGGCGAGCACTATCTCGGCAAGTTGCGCTACGACGATGCGGCGAAGACGTACAAAGCTTTCGTAGCGCTTTATCCGTTCCACCGCGCCGCGCCACGGTTCAGCATGCGCGTCGTCGATACGTTCACCCAGGGCGGGTTCCCCAAGCTAGTACTGGAGTCGAAGCGGGAGTTCGCTTCCAAGTACGGCCTGAAGGCCGAATACTGGCGACATTTCAAACCGGAAGAGTCGCCGGATGTACTGGCCTACCTGAAGACGAACCTGAAAGACCTCGCGACGCATTATCACGCCCAGTATCAGAACGCAAACGAAGCGAATGAGAAGCTCACGAATTATCGCGAGGCCAGCCAATGGTACGGTGCTTACCTTGAGTCCTTCCCGAAGGAGGCTGATTCGTCATCCGTCAACTATCAGCTTGCGGACCTGCTTTTGGAGAACAAGGATTTCGGCGAGGCGGCCAAACAGTATGAGCGTACGGCTTATGGATACGCGCAACATCCGCAGTCGGCGGCTGCAGGATACGCCGCGATCTATGCATACCGCGAACAGCTGAAGGTTGCCGACAAAAAGCAGCAGGACGCTGTCAAGCGCGATGCAGTCGCAAGCTCGCTAAAATTTGCCGACGCGTTCCCGCTGGACGAACATGCCGCGACGGTCCTTGGAGCGGCTGCCGACGACATGTACGAGATGAAGGTCTACAAGGCCGCCATCGAGGCCGACCAGCGCTTGATCGATAAGTATCCGGGCGCACCGGCGTCAATCCGCCGTTCCGCGTGGATTGTGGTTGCGCATGGTTCATTCGAGCTCGCCGAGTACCCGCAGGCCGAGCATGCCTACACCCAGGTGCTGGCAGTCACGCCGGAGGGCGACGCGTCGCGCGCCGCGCTCGTCGACAACCTTGCCGCCTCGATTTACAAACAGGGTGAGCTCGCAAACGAGGCGAAGGATTATCGTGCGGCCGCCGACCACTTCCTTAGGATTCGTAGCGCCGCGCCTACGTCATCTATCCGTGAGACGGCCGAGTACGACGCGGGCGCCGCGCTGATCCGGTTGCAGGACTGGAAGGCCGCGCTGGATGTGCTTGAAGCGTTTCGCACTACCTTCCCGAAGAACAAGCTCCAGCTCGAGGCCACCAAGCAGATCGCCTACGCTTACCGACAGAGCGGCGAGTTATCGCATGCAGCCGGCGAATATGAGCGCATCGCATCCCAATCCGAGGATCCGGCGCTACGCAGCGAGGCGCTGCTCGATGCGGGAGACCTCTACGCGCAATCCAATTCTCAAGATCGCGCCCTGGATGCATACAACCAGTACGTTAAAGAGTTTCCCAAGCCCGTAGAGACGGCCGTCGAGACGCGGTTCAAGATCGCCGAGATGTACAAGGCCGCGCACGACGACACTCTCTATCAGCAGCAGTTGGAAGAAATCGTAAGCGCCGACGCGGCCGCAGGATCGGAGAGGACCGGCCGGACCCGAACGCTTGCGGCGCGTTCGGCTCTCGTCCTCGGCGAGCAGCTCTATGAAAATTTCGTCGTCGTGAAGCTACAGCAACCCTTCGAGACCAGCCTGCAGGATAAGAAGCAGCGCATGGACGCCACAATTGCCGCCATGGGCCGGCTGGTGAATTACGGAATCGACGAGGTGACGGCAGCAGCGACGTTTTATATGGCTGAGACTTACTCCAATTTCAGCCGTTCACTGCTCGAGTCGGAGCGGCCGGACGACTTAAAGCCCGAGGATCTCGAGGAGTTCAAGAACAAGCTCGATGAGGCGGCGTTTCCTTTCGAGGAAAAAGCCATCAACGTCCACGAGAAGAACATCGAATTATTGCATGCCGGTGTCTTCAACTCGTGGACCGAGAAGAGTCTGAGCAGGCTCACCGAGCTGATGCCGGGCCGCTACGCGAAACACGAAACGAGCAGTGGCTTCCTTGACGCGATCGACAACCATGCGCAGGGATCGCCGCCGCAGCAGGTCTCCAACCCCTCGGCACCGGGCAACGCGCCCACGCAGGGCACAGCCGTCACCGATGAAGTGCGAGCCAACTACCAGTCTGCAGTGGGCATGCTGAAGGAGGAGCGGTATGAACCAGGCATTGCCTTGCTGCTCAAAATGACCGAAAAGATGCCTGCCTTGACGGCGGCGCAGATCGATCTCGGCATGGCATATGCGCGCACCGGCGACCTGGACCGCGCCGAGGTAAGCCTGAACAAGGCGCTGGAATCGGATCCAAAACAGCCTGTCGCCTATAACGAACTCGGTATAGTGCTGCGGCGCAAGGCACAGTTTGCGAAGGCGCGCACGAGCTATGAGGCGGCCCTGGCACAGTCCGCCGACTTCCAGTATGCGCACAGGAACCTTGCGATTCTGTGTGACCTGTATCTCGGAGATTACACCTGCGCGATGGAGCATTACGAGGCGTACAGCCGGATCGTTCCGGACGACGCCGAGGTCGCCAAGTGGATTGCTGATCTTCGCAACCGCGCAAAGAAACAGGAGAAGCGATGAGAAAAACTATCATTCACTGGATTTTACCTGGGGTCCTTGCCTTTATGCCCGCGGCAGTACTCGCGCAGCAAGCAGCACACTCAAAGACGGAAGCTGCACGAGGACAGACTGAAAAGTCGCACACAAAAACTCAAGAGACAAAGAAGGAGGAAGCAACGAAACAGGCGGAAGAGCCGCAGCAAAAAACGGAAGAAGACGGGAAGTTGACGTCCGTCCCCGGAAGCAAGGCCCTCGGCATGTCCATTTTGGGTAATCAGGAAGCGCCTAAAGCACTGGTCATCGTTCCCTGGAAGAGTTCGGAACTCGGCAATGGCCCTGGCGTCTCGACGTTGCTCGATGACTCGAGGCGGCCCGTGGACAAAGAGGTTTTCATGCGAATGCTCAGTTACTACGAAATTCGGTCGGAAACAGCGCGCCCCAGCGGGGCGACGACGGATGGGAATGCGGCAGCGCCCGCCAATGTGGCGCAAAGGAGAAAGCCATGAATTTCACTGAACTGTTAGGACACGTCGGTATATTCGGAGGCGCGGTGATCGTTTCCCTCGCCCTGCTTTCCGTTTTTTCGGTGGCGATGATCATAGACAAGCACCGCCGCTTCTCTTCAGCCTTCCGCGAGTCAGTAAAGTTCAAGCCCGAGTTCAAGAAGTTCCTACACGGGGGAGAAGTCAAGGATCTGGTCGAAGCCGCGCGCCAGCACTCGAATTCCTACGTGGCGCAAGTGGTCTCGGCCGGCATCATCGAGTACGACGGTGTGGCCCAGAGCGGAGGCGATCCGACGGCTTCGCTCGAGCTGGTCACGAGCGCACTCAGAGACTCCATCTCCGAAACGTTGATTCAACTGAAGCGGGGTCTCGGGTTCCTTGCCACAATCGGCTCCACGGCCCCGTTCGTTGGTCTGTTCGGCACCGTCGTCGGAATTATTAACGCTTTCCGGAGCATCGCGGCCACGGGGTCCGGCGGTATGTCTGTGGTTTCGGGTGGCATCGCAGAGGCCCTGGTCTCGACGGCCCTCGGTATTTTCGTCGCAATTCCGGCCGTCGTTGCCTTCAACCACTTCACCGGCAAGATCGAGACTTTCCATGTCGAAATGAATCGTGTTTCGTCTCAGCTTGTGAACCGCTTGTTCAAAATACCGGAGCTCAAGGGGCTTGACCTCGGAGAGGCTCAAGTCAAGCCGTCGACGGTCAAGAAGGAAGGGCCGGCCTATGCGACTCGGTGAGCCGACCCCGATGAAGGCGGCCATCAACATCACGCCGCTCGTCGACGTGGTGCTGGTGCTGCTGATCATCTTCATGGTGATGGCGCCGCAAATGCGGAAGGGGCCCGACGTCAACCTGCCGAATACTACGAAACCGAACTCGCAGGGCGATGAGAGAGGCCGAATCTTGGTTTCCATAGACGAGTCTGGGGGCCTGTGGATCAACGATCAGTCTGTCGCAGCCGAGCATTTCGACGAGGCTCTCCGCGCTGCGGTGGGCGCCGAGACGAACCCTAAGATCGTGATCCGGGGCGATGCAAAGCTCAATTTCCGCGAGGTCCGGGAGGTCATGATTGCGATCGAACAAGAAGGCTTCCGGGGGGTGGGGCTGATCGCCAAGCGCGCGGGCGCAGAAGGAAAGTGACATCATGCAATTCAACAGCAGCGATTCCGGCTCCAGTCTGCAGTCTGAAATCAACATCACGCCGCTCGTCGACGTCGTGCTCGTGTTGCTGATCATATTTATGGTCGTCGTGCCACTCCTGATGGAGGGTTATGACGTGGATATCCCTCGAGCCTCCGCCGATACGTCTGCCCCGGTTGCCGAATCCCAGTTGATCTTGGGCATCGGGGCTACGGCGTGCCCCATCCTCACGCCGCCGGCGGGGGAGGGGATCCCGAAGGACTGTCAAGTGACCTTGGCGGATCAAAAGATCCCTGTAGCCGAATTGCCCGGGCGCGTTGCGACGATTCTGCGCGGCCGACCCGCGGAACAGCGCGCGTTGTTCCTGGCCGTCGACGATCGCCTGAACTACGAGGCGGTTCTACGCATCATCGATCTCGCGAAGTCGGGCGTTGAGGATTTAAAGATCGAATTTGTCGCGGCCAATTGAGGCGGTTGCTGGTGACAACTATGGAAGCAAAGAGCATTTTCAAAAAGTGCGGGGCTCCGACGGTCCGAAGCATGGCGAAGAGCATCGCGATCCATGTCTTCGTGCTGGCCGTGCTTATGGTCATACCGGCGCAAGCGCTGTTTCGCAGCGAGCAACCCAACAAAGAACTAGACATAGTCTTCTATCGTCCGCCGGAGATCGCCGTCAACTCGCGACCCGTTTCGCGTCCGCCGCGAGGGACAAGTGAGGCCGGATCCCCACCAGGGACACCTGCACCGGCGCTGAAACCGAAACCCAACGCCCCGGCAGGTCCAGACCTGGCTGGCAAAGCAGAACTCCCACCAGGCCCGGAGCTCGGACCACCAGTGGAGGCAAAGACGAATGTGGGAATCGCCGGCATCCTGGCACTCAAGGACAAGATCGCGAGCCTGGCACAAGACAACGTCGTGGTGCCTCTGGGAGCAGATGCGCGTCACGTTGCCGCCGATGAAGTAGGCAAGCCCTCTGCGCGCTCGCTGCTGACGAGCAATACGCCGGGATCGAGCGGCGGCATAAACGTCGCCTCGCTGAGCCGCAGTGTCGGAGGCGGTGGCGGAGGAGGCGGAGGTGGCAACGGGATTGGAGGTGTAGGTGGCCTCGGAACTGGCGCTGGCGGTAGCGGAGGAGGCGGTGGTATCGGGGTAGGCCGCGCAGTCAGCCCGATCGCTCCAATCACCGGCGCCGACCGGCCGAAGGCCCGCGGCGGGCCGGGTGCTGCTCGCACAGACGAAGAAATACAGATCGTGTTCGATCGCTACAAGGCGTCGTTCTACCGGCTGTACAACCGGGAGCTGCGCAATAACCCTGCTCTGAAGGGCCAGATGGTTCTGCGCCTGACGATTGAGCCGGACGGCAGCGTGTCGATGTGCGCGCTTCAGTCGAGTGATATGGACGCGCCGGATCTCGCCGCGCAGGTCGTTAGCCGCGTTAAGACGATCAATTTCGGCGCAAAGGATGTACCTGCGGTGACGATCGTGTATCCGATCGACTTTCTGCCGGCGGCGTGAAGCCGGCGGCTGAATCGAAATGGCACGGACGCCAGGAGGTTTGGAGAAGCTGCGAATTTGATCATTTAAGTTCGATGCGATTTTGACAAAGGCAAAGCCACCGAAAGGTGGCGACGCAAAGTCACCGGTCTAATGGGCCTGGGGGGCCCTACGACGGCGGGACCGCCGGAATCCAGTCCAGGGCGGGGACTGCCTCGTGGGACGAGGGCGAAGATGAGTTCTAGCAACACAAACAATGCAAAGCCGCGCGGCAGGTGGATCAAAATCCTGCTGTTCGCCTTCGGCCTGTTACTGCTGAGCGCCGTTCCGGCACGGGGGCAGTCCGTTGGCGGTTGTGTCGCCAATTTCGGTGGCGTGATAGATGGCTTTGTCAACCCTGTTCCCCCTTCGCAGATCAATATCGACGGAAATTGCACGATCCGGAACTTCCCAGCGTCCAACCCACTGACTTCCAACATCAGCTTCACCGGCACCGGGAGGGGCTGGCTGGTCATCTTCGACAACGTCGATTTCACCGGCAACCTTTCCTGCGACAAGGTGCACGGGAATTTCATCTGGTTCGTGAATGGCTCGATCGCCGGCGCGCACGTCTTGGGGTGTGCGAACCTCTTTGTGCCAGTTGACAAGATCGACAAAGAGAATCCGCCGGGGCCGCCCTTCGTCTCGATCGGAGTGCCCTTTACCTACACGCTCACCTTCCCACAACTGGTCAGTGCGACGACCGGCGCTGTGGTCGATTCCAACGGGTCGAACGTCGAAGTCGACCAGGTCACGGTGACTGACAACCTCAATGCGACTGGGGTGTCGCTCAGCTACGTGAATAGTAGCGCCGCCTGGAAGGGTAGCGGCGCTCCGGTGCCTTTCGCGGTCACGAACGCAAGCGGGCTGCTCACCTTCAGCGGTTTCCCCCCGATCCCCGCCGGGCAGCAGATCGTGGTGAGCGTCACTGTGGTGCTCAACAACGCCGTGCCGCCGAACTCGCCCGGCACGCAGTTCTCCAACACGGCCAACTGGACGTTAGGAACGACCATAGGCGGAACCTTCCATTTCCCGATACCAGGACAGCAGGGGGTCTCGTCGCCGCCGCTGACCATCGCGGCGCCCGGCCTGGTGATGACCAAGGGCGGCCCGGCGACGATGAACCCTGGTCAGCTGGGGCAGTTCACCCTCAACGTGCAGAACACCGGCAATAGCGACGCGTGGAACGCGACCATCGTGGACAAGCTGCCGACGGGGCCGGCGGGCGGCATGTGCAACATGACGCCTCAGGTGCTCAGTGCTCGGGTCTTCCAGGCGGACGGCGTCACGCCGGTCGCGGGCAAGGGCCCGCTCACGGCCGGCACGGACTACACGCTTAGCTATGCGGGAGCGCCCGCGTGCACGCTGACACTCAACATGCTGAGCGCCGCGGCGGTAATCGGTCCGACGCAGCGCCTCATCGTCACCTACCAGACGCAGCTCGATGCGAACACACAGAACGGCGCCACGCTCACCAACGTGGCCGGTACGACGCTGTGGTACAACGGCCCGAGCAGCGACACCGGCCGCCAGAACTACACCTGCACGCTGACCAACGGTACGCCCAGCGTGCTGGACTGTCAGGACGCGCACACGGTGACGGTGGTTATCCCGGCGGTGACCATCACCAAGCAGGTGACGATCGTGGGGGGCGGCCCCGCGGTGCCTGGCGCGACGCTCGATTACCTGGTGCACGTGACGAACACCTCCGCGAACCCGGTAAACCCGGTGGTGATCACGGACAACCTGAACGCAGCGGGGGCGGCGGCGCTCACCTACGTGGCTGGCACCGCGACCATGAACGGCTCGTCCAACGGTGTCAGCGTCGCCGGCAACGTCATCACCGCGAACTACTCGGCGACCTACGGACCCCTGGCACCCGGAGGGACGATCGACCTGCGCTTCCGCGCCACACTCGGCAGCACGCTCGCTGTCGGCACGATCGTCACCAACACCGGCGTCGTGACGTGGAACACCCCCTCGCAGACAGCAAGCGCCAGCGTCTCGGTCACTGTCGGAGGAGTCGTCGGTGCACCCAATCTCGTGTTCACAAAGTCCGGGCCGGCGACGATGAGCCTGGGACAGTGGGGACAATTCGGCCTCAACGTCCAGAATACCGGGACGAGCAATGCGTGGAACGCCACGCTACTCGACCAGCTTCCGAGCGGCGCAACGGGCGGCATGTGCAACACGACGCCTCAGGTGCTCAGTGCTCAGGTCTTCCAGACGGACGGCGTCACGCCGGCGGCGGGCAAGGGCCCACTGGTTCCAGGCACGGACTTCTCGATCAGCTACGTTGGTCCGTCAACCTGCAGGCTCACGCTGACCATGCTTACTGCCGCGGCCACAATCAGCCCGACTCAGCGTCTGATCATTACCTACCGGACCCAACTCGACGCTAACAGCCAGAACGGCGCCCAGCTCACCAACATAGCGGGCGCAGTCCAGTGGTTCGATGCCGACAGCAGCGTCTCGACTCGCCAAGCATTCAATCGCACGTTGACCGACGGCACGCCGGGCATCCTCGATTTCCAGGACGCCCACACCGTCACAGTAGTGATCATCACGATCGCCATCACGAAGCAAGTCAGCGTCGTAGGCGGCGGCGCTGCGATGCCGGGGGGACAGCTCGACTACCTAGTGCACGTGACCAATGTCTCGACGAACTCGGCCGCCTCGGTCGTGATCACGGACGATCTCAGCACCGCGGGGGCAGGCCGACTCACGTTCGTGAACCCGCCGGGAGCAACTATGAACGGCTCCCCGGCGGGTGTCAGCATCGCGGGCTCGGTGCTGACCGCGAACTACTCCTCTGTATATGGTCCGTTGCAGCCCGGACAATCCATCGACGTGCGTTTCCGAGCGCAGATTGCATCGGGACTTGCCGCCGTCACGACGCTCACGAACACCGCGGTCGTAACGTGGAACAATCCTCCGCAAACGGCGAGCGCCAGCGTCTCGATCGATATCGGAGGAGTCCCCGGTTCCGGCAGTTTGAACGGCACGGCGTGGCTCGACGCAAACTTCAACAAGATAGCCGACCCCGGCGAGCCGCTGCTGCAGGGCTGGACGGTTGGGCTGTATCTCAATGGTGCGCTGGTGCAGTCCGTTGTGACGGATGTCAACGGCGTCTATCGTTTCAGCGGCGTGCCGCCAACCGACGGGACACCAAACCTGTACGAGCTTCGGTTCACCGCGCCCGGTGCGGGCCCGAATACCGCCAAGCTCGGCAAAGCCGACTCGGCCTTTAGCAACTGGCTGCAGCGCATCACCAACATCGCCGTGCCCTCCGGCAGCAACCTCCAGAATCTCAACCTGCTGATCGGACCGAATGGCGTTGTCTACAACTCGTTGACGCGCGCGCCTATTGCGGGCGCGACTCTGAAGGTGCTGCGCGGCACCACGCTGCTGCCGACAACCTGCTTCGACGACCCGGCTCAACAGGGCCAGATCACGCAGGGGGGCGGCTATTACCGCTTCGACGTCAACTTCTCGGATCCTGCCTGTCCCAGTGGTGGCAGCTACTTCATCGTGGTGACCCCACCGACGTCGAACTACGTGGCCGGTGAGTCGCTGGCTATCCCGCCGAGTTCGAACGCTGCGACCGCTCCGTTTTCTGTGTCTACCTGTCCGACGGACGCTCTTCCGGTCGTCCCATACTGCGAGGCACAGACATCGGAATTTGCGCCGCCACCCTCCGTGGCCGCGCGTAGCGCTGGGACGCAGTACTACCTGAATCTTGCCCTGGACGGCACCGCATTGCCCGGTTCGAGCCAGATCTACAACAACCACATTCCGCTCGACTCGCAGCTCGCGGGAGCATTCTCAATCACGAAAACGACGCCATTGGTCAACGTGACTCGCGGGCAGCTCGTCCCGTACACCATCACGATCAGCAATGCGATAGGCGCATCCCTGCAAGGTGAGCAGGTTGTAGATCGCTATCCGGCGGGCTTCAAATACGTGCCTGGATCGGCGCGCCTTGATGGTGTGCCCTCAGAGCCCGCAGTGACCGGCCTCCAACTCGTGTGGAATGGCCTCAACTTCGGCAGCTCCACTCGCACGATCGTCCTACTGCTCGCCGTTGGCGCCGGTGTTGGCGAAGGCGAGTTCGTCAACCGCGCCCAGGTCATGGACGGTCTGACGGGCAAGCCGCTGTCCGGTGAGGCGACCGCCAGGGTTCGTGTGGTCCCGGATCAGACGTTCGATTGCACAGACGTGTATGGCAAGGTCTTCAACGACGTCAATCGCAACGGAGTGCAGGACAACGGCGAAGATGGCCTGCCCGGCGTGCGTGTGGTGACAGCAACGGGTCTGGAAGTGACGACGGATCAGTACGGGCGGTTCCACATCACCTGCGCAACCACGCCTAATGAGGACCGCGGCAGCAACTTCGTGCTGAAGCTCGACGACCGGACCCTGCCAAGCGGCTTCCGGATGTCGACTGACCAAGTGCAGATCAAGCGCGCAACACGCGGCAAGGCCCTGAAATTCGATTTCGGTGCGTCAATTCACCGGGTGGTCGCTATCGACCTGTCCGATGCGGCCTTCGAGACGGGTAAGACCGAAATCCGTATCCAGTGGCGGCCACGCGTCAACTTACTCCTGGAGGAACTGCGCAAAGCGCCCTCGGTGCTGCGTCTCTCCTACGTTGCCGACACGGAGGATGAGGCACTCGTCCAGCAGCGCTTGGAAGCGTTTAAGCAGCAGTTGACCGAAGCGTGGAATGCGAAGAAAGACGGCTATGTGCTGGCCATTGAGCCTGAGGTCTTCTGGCGGCGTGGCGGCCCGCCCAAGCGGTCCGACGTGAGTGGACCGGGGAGCAGGTGAGGGGTATGAGCAAGCTGCGCCATCTCCTGCTACTTGTCGGACTGATGATGACCGCTCCCGCGGGCGTCAGTCAGGTTAACACGGCCAAGCCCGGCGAGCCGGTCGAGCGGCATCTGTCCAGCGATCAGACCTTTCGTGAATGGTCGCACGACTCGAATTCGACCGATAAAACGAAGCTCATCAAGGTCTGCCGGGCGGAAAACGTTTGCAAGATGCGATACCGGGAAGGCCAGACCCCGCGGACGCGCGTCAGAAAGCTTGTCGCGCCACTGCGGTACGAGGACGAGAACACTCCCATTTCCGATGCCTTCACAAGCCAGGTCCGGCAGGCGCTCGACAACCTGGGAGACAAGCGGGGCGTGACGGTCCGGTTCATCGGCTACACTGACGATGCGCCGCTGACTGGCCTGGACGAGAGTACTTACGGAAACCACTTGTCGGTGTCGAAGGCAAGGGCGCACCGCGTCGCTTTGGAAATGCAGAAAATCCTGAGATTGCCCGCGTCGGCGATCGAAAGCGACGGTCGCGGGGCCTCCCACCCGCTTGCGTCAAACGAAACGCCTCAGGGCCGGACGCTGAATCGCCGCATCGAGGTGGAATTCTGGTACGACGATCCTCTCCAAGAGTTATCGGACGAGCCGCAACTGTGCCCGGATGATACCGAGGAAACGGTGACCAGGGTTTACGATCCACCTTGGGGCAGCATTCCATCCCTCGAGCTCGAGAACGGTCAGCCGATCATTCCGCCGGGCTACGCGGCAAACCTGCATCGCGCGCTGACGGAAATTGCGGATCGGACCAACGTACGACTGCGGTTTATAGGGTACACGAAGAACGAGCGACTCGACCGCCGCACCGCGTCCGTGTATGGCGACGACATCGGGCTTTCCGCAGCGCGGGCTCGCCGCGCTATGAATGCGCTCATGCAGGACCCGGTGTTGTCGGGCGCGCGGTCCGAGCATGAGGGACGCGGCTACGTCCAGTCCGACGACGTCGTAAACTCCGGCTTCACCCAGGGTCAAGACTCGTTCGTGCGCGTGCAGGTCGTGTACGACGAACGGTTGCCGTTGGACAACTACGAGGGCGTGGATATTACGCGTTTGACCCAGGAGGTTCGTCCGAAGAGTCCGTACGAGCTGAATGTGATGCGCATCACCGTCGATGGCAAGCCGATCGATGACCCGGGCCGCAGCTCCTCCGATATCCAGCGTTGCACCGACGTCGCGCTCGACAACGCCAAGATCCACTTCCGCTTCGACAATCTGGAGGGACGGCGGCGGCTCGGCGTCGCGGCGAATCCAGTCGCCGTGGCCGTGAGCGACTTAGGCGGCGGTCCTGCATCGTCGGTCGTGCATTTCCGGATGTATAGCAACTATGCAAGCTTTCTCAAGCGTTCTGAAATCCGAATATTCGAGCAGCAGCAGTCCTTGGAAGCCGCGCCGCTCAAGATCATCGCTGTGGACGACGCGGGCCTTGCGGAGTGGCATCCGACAGTAGAAATTCTCGCGGGCCCGGCACGCGAACTCAAATACCTGCTACGCGCCTATGACTCCAAGGGTAATTTCGACGAAACGGACGCGCGGCCGTTGAGGCTGTACCGCGAGCCCTCGCCTGGAAACGTCGCGGCTTCCGATGGGCCGCCAGCACGCGAGCTGCTGGCCGCCTACGGCGAGAACGACCTGAAGCGCCAGCAGATTCCGCTCGGCAGCGGCACGGTGAAGGTGCAAGGCGGCGGCATACCTGCCGGGCACACGGTTTGGTTAGCGGGCCGCCAAATTCCGGTCGACGCGCAGGGCAACTTCGCTGCAGAGGAGATCCTTCCGGCCGGAGCGCATAGCGTCGAAGTCGCGGTCCTCGATGATGCGGGCAACGGCTCGCTGTATCTTCGCGACCTGGAGTTCAAACGCACGGACCTGTTCTACGTCGGCATTGCCGACTTGACGGTATCGAAGAATAGCGCGAGCGCCCCAGCAAAGCTGCAGGAAGGCGAAAATGATCCACAGCCCTACAATTCATCTCTGGATGGCCGGCTGGCGTTTTACTTGAACGGAAATGTGCATGAAAACTGGCGGTTGACGGCGAGCGCGGACACCCGGGAAGGCCCGGTGAAGGACCTGTTCAGCAACTTTCTGGCCAAGTCGCCCGATTCGTTATTCCGGCGCATCGATCCCGACTATTATTACCCATCGTTCGGCGACGACGGTGCGGTGCAGGAAATGGCGCCAACCATGGGTAAGTTCTACGTCAAAGCCAGCAATGGCGAGAATTACGGGATGTGGGGCAATTTCAAGATCGGGTATTTGGATAACGAGCTGGCCCACGTGGACCGAGGCTTGTACGGAGCTAACGCGCACTACGCGGCTGAACCCACCACCAGCTTCGGCGAGCGGCGGCTCACGGTGGATGGATTCGCCGCCCAACCGGGAACGATGGCGAGCTATGAGGAATTCCGAGGAACGGGCGGATCGCTCTACTTCCTACACCACCAGGACATCCTGACGGGTTCAGAGCGCGTGCGCATCGAAATCCGCGACAAGGCCTCTGACATCGTCACAGGGGTAGTCAACCTGCAACCAAACGTGGACTACGACATCGACTACCTGCAGGGCCGCGTGCTGCTTTCTCAGCCGCTCTCGTCGACTGCTGGCGACAACCTGTTAGTGCGCACGAGCGGCTTGAGCGGTGACGAGGCCTACCTAGTGGTGCGATACGAATATACGCCAGGTTTCCAAACGCTGAACGAAGTCGCGGTCGGCGGTCAAGCCCATTACTGGTTCAACGACTATGTGAGGCTCGGCCTGACGGCCGATTCCAATGAGGGGGACTCAGCAAGCAACCTTGGTGCCGCAGACCTGACCCTGAGGAAGAGCGCGAATTCCTGGTTCAAGTTGCAGGCAGGTCGCAGCACGGGTCTCCTCTCTCCCTCGCTGCAATCCAATGATGGCGGATTCGGATTTCAGGGCCCTGCCGACCAGTCGTTCACCGGCGCGAAAGCGGGCGCCTATCGTGCCGACCTGAGCGTCGGGATGAGCGATTTCTTCGAGGGCCGCGACGGTCGCCTCACGTTCTATAAGCAGCATCTCGACGCCGGTTACTCGGCGCCCGGAGAGGCTACGATCAAGGACACTGACCAATACGGCGGCACGTTTAGGATGCCTGTGACGAGCAGCTTGAGCCTCGCAGCCAAGGGCGATCAGAAAATCGAGAACCAGGGGCTGGAGACTCGGGCAGTCGAGGTGGACGTAGCATACAAGGTGGCCGAAAAATGGACCGTCAGCAGCGGCGTGCGCAACGACCTGCGTGAGGACCATTCGCCGGTTGTTCCCGCGACGCAGATACAGGGTGAGCGGACGGACGCAGTCGCGCAGGTGAAGTTCGATTCCAGCGCCTCCTGGAGCGCCTATGGCTTCGGCCAGCGCACGGTCGCGGCAAGCGGTGGCCGAGAAGACAATGATCGCATCGGCGTGGGGGGCTCCTACCGCCTGACGAAACGTTTCCGGATCGACGGGGAAGCGTCCGACGGACACCTTGGACCTGGTGGAAAGGTCGGCACGAGCTTTCTCGATTCCCAGGGTACCAGTTATTACCTGAACTATTCGCTGGAAAACGAGCGGACAGACAACGGGCTGCTGCTTCGCGGCAGCCAGGGCAACCTGGTCTTGGGCACGAAGGTGCGGCTCTCCGACACCTCCAGTGTCTACGTCGAGGAGCGTTACGAAAATGGCGGATCCCTGAGCGGACTCACTCACACCACCGGAATCAACCTCACGACGAAAGAACATTGGAATCTCGGCGGCAGCGGGGAGGTCGGCAAACTGCTCGACTCACAGACCGGCGCCGAAACCGATCGCAAGGCGGCACGGATCAACATGGGCTACGGCCTGGCTAAGATGCAGTTCTCGAGCGCGATCGAGTTTCGCCGGGATAACGGGGAACAACTCGACCGGACACATAACGAAATGACTACATGGCTGTTTCGGAACAATTTCAAGTTGCAACTGACGCCCGACTGGCGCTTGATCGGCAAGCTGGACCACTCGGTTAGTGATAGCTCGCTCGGCGATTTCTATGCTGGCGGCTACACCGAGGCCGTGGTCGGCTACGCGTACCGTCCGGTGAGGAACGACCGGCTGAACGCCCTGGTCAAGTACACCTACTTCTATAACGTGCCGACCACGGGTCAGGTGGGATTGCAGAACACCGCGGCCGAGTTCCTTCAGAAAAGCCACATCGCCGCACTCGATCTGAACTACGACCTCACGGCGAATTGGTCCCTCGGAGGCAAGTACGCCTACCGCATGGGGCAGGAAAGCCTGGATCGCGTGCACCCGAATTTCTTTGACAACGCCGGGCAGCTCTCGGTTTTGCGCGTGGACTGGCGATTCCTCAAGGAATGGGATGGCCTGGCGGAGGTGCGAACGCTTTATCTGCCGGATATAAGTCAACGGCGCCGCGGCGCGCTGGCCGCGATCTATCGTCATATCAGCAAGAACTTGAAGGCTGGCGTCGGCTACAACTTCACCGACTTCTCCGACGACCTGACCGATCTGAAGTACAACCACAAAGGCGTATTCGTCAATCTCATCGGGACTATGTGACGTCCGCGTGGGGTTGCGGCGCGGTGGCATGCTGGAGTCCAGCTTCCGACCAGCAAACGTTGCGTGAAAGATGAATCGGATACGACGAGTTGTTGGAGCATGCCAAGAGCACAGACAGCTTTAAGACGGACAGTGCCGGTTAGTCGTGCCAGTTCAGACGGTCGCCGCAACACTGGCTTGCAGTTTACTCGCAGGAGTTTGAAAGCCTAAGGTTTCTCTCGGTCGTTGATTCAAGCGCAGCGAGACCTGGTCGAGCTGCGCTTGAGAGTAGACAGACAGGCCGGTTCCCTTGGGGAGGTACTGTCTTAGAAGGAGGTTTTTGTTTTCGTTCGTGCCCCGTTGCCAGGACTTTGCGGATCACAGAAGTAGACCTTCACACCCGCGGCCACTGTAAGTGCCTCGTGCTGGGCCATCTCTAGTCCGCGATCACACGTCAGCGAGCGTCGCAGGGTCCCCGGAAGTTTACGAATCTTCGAGCTCAAGGCCGCGACAACCACCGCCGTATCTCTGTTCGGCACCTTGATCAGCATGGCAAAGCGTGAATGACGCTCCACTAGTGTCGCAATGTAGCCTTCCCCGCCAAAATGCGCGGCAACCCGAGTCATCTGCTTCCCGCGAAAAGGGTGCCAACCCGCCTTCCGCGTGGTACACCTGAACCGTTTCTATACTCTGAGTTTTGCGGGAACAACCTGAGGAACATTAGGCGTTTCAAGCTGCTCTAAACGCGACTTAATGCTCCTGAAAGTGCCTCGTAAGTCCTCGACAATCCTTTCTCTCCAGATTTGCCAAGGTTCAGGTGTCGGTTCGATTCCGATAGGCCGCTCCATCAAATCAAGCACTTACAGACTCCGCTTTCTCCGAGGGGGAATACCTCAGGAGAGAGCTTTTTCCAGCAGCCGATCTTATCCTCTCGAACAGTTTACTGCGCGCGACAAGCTTCGCTGGCGTTGCAGCCTTTATGTAAAGCAATTGGGAATTTTTTCTGGTAACTTTTCTGGGGAACTCCGCCGAGGGATTGGAATTTGAGGCGTAGATCGAAAATATATCGTGTTACGATATAATTATGCGCCAGGACGCTCTCGTTGCACGGACAGCTGCATGCCCCAGCCCCATTTCAGCTCGTCGTTTGCGGACTGCGAGGCCAGTCATATGATGGAACTGCGGTTCAGGCTATCGCCATGGCACTAGACAAGAAAACGGGCAAGCCGTGGGGCAGATTCCGGCGGGTGATTATCGAGAATGTTCAGCCGGAAATCAATGCGGGTTTTTTCCCCATCAAGCGCACGCTTGGAGAGAAAGTTGAGGTCACCGCCGATATTCACGCGGACGGTCACGAATTGTTGAGCGCCCGAGTGCTGTATCGTCCCGTGGGGGAAGACGCGTGGAGGAGTGCCTCGATGACGCTTCTGGAGAACGATCGCTGGGGCGGGGAGTTTCCCATCGCGACACAACAGTCCTATGAATACACGATCCAGGCATGGCCTGACAGATTCAAGACGTGGGTGCACGATCTAAAGAAAAGAAAGGACGTGGCGCAGGATCTTTCGATCGAATTTTTAATTGGGGCTGAGATGCTATCGAGTGCTGCTTCCAAGGCCGCTGAACAGGATGCCGCCCGTTTACGCCGGGCGGCCGACGATCTGAAGCAATTTCACAAAACGCAATCGCAGAAGGCATTTGAGATTGCCGAGAGTCAAGAACTTCTCGAACTGATGACGCGGAATGCCGATCTGAGCGCAGCGACGCTCTATGAAAGAGTATTGCGCGTGGATGTAGATCGCGAGCGCGCAAGGTTCAGTGCGTGGTACGAAATGTTCCCTCGCTCGTGTGCAAGCGACCCCAAGAGGTATGGCAATTTTCAGGATTGTATTCGTCGGCTTGAGTATGTCGCGGCGATGGGTTTCGACGTCTTGTATCTACCCCCGATCCACCCAATCGGAGAAACTGGACGCAAAGGAAAGAACAATTCGAGCCCCTGCGCGGCGGGGGACGTCGGGAGCCCGTGGGCGATTGGCTCGAATCTCGGCGGCCACAAGGCTATCCACCCAGATCTTGGAACTTTGGACGATTTCCGGCAGTTATTGTCCGAGGCGCGAAAGCGGGGGATCGAAATCGCACTAGATCTGGCATTCCAGTGTTCACCAGACCATCCTTACCTGCGGGAACACCGGGGGTGGTTCCGAATTCGCCCGGACGGATCGGTGCAATATGCGGAGAATCCTCCGAAGAAGTATCAGGACATCTTTCCGGTCGATTTTGAGGGCGAACATACGCACGAATTGAGCGAGGAACTGAAGAGCGTAGTGCTCCACTGGGTGGAGCAAGGAGTGCGAATATTTCGCGTAGACAACCCTCATACCAAACCCTATGTATTTTGGGAGTGGCTGATTGCTGAAGTACGAAGCCAGTATTCCGATGTGCTATTTCTCGCGGAAGCGTTCACTCGTCCCAAAGTGATGTACCAGCTGGCGAAACTGGGCTTTACGCAGTCCTATACGTACTTCGCCTGGCGAAACACCAAATGGGAGTTGACTGAATACTTCACGGAGTTGACTCAAACGAACGTGAAGGAATATTTCCGGCCAAATCTGTGGCCGAACACTCCGGATATCCTGACCGAATATCTTCAGCATGGCGGACGGCCCGCCTTCCTAATACGGTTGGTCCTTGCGGCAACGCTTGGAGCGAGTTACGGAGTTTATGGACCGGCGTTTGAGCTCTTTGAGGGACGCGCGCTGCGACCCGGAAGCGAAGAGTATCTCGATTCGGAGAAATATCAGATCCGCGGCTGGGATATTGAGCGTCCCGATAGCCTCAAAGAGGTGATCGCGCTCGTCAATCGAGCGCGAAAGGAAAATCCGGCATTGCAAAGCGACCGCAGTCTGCGATTTCATGCGGTCGATAACGAGCAAATTATCGCCTACAGCAAGGCGACAGAAGACCTCGAAAACGTCATTCTTGTGATCGTCAATCTCGACCGGCACTCCAAACAATCCGGCTGGGTAGAGTTGCCACTCGAACTTTTCCGGTTAGAACCAGATCAGGAGTATCAAGTTCATGATTTGCTTAGCGGGAACCGGTTTCTATGGCGGGGGCCCCGCAATTACGTGGAACTCGATCCTCAAAAAATGCCGGCGCATGTTTTTTGCGTGCGAAAGCGGGAGCGTAGCGAGCAGGGCATAGACCATTTTGCATAGGCTGAGCTAAAAGCCGTGAGGAAAGCAATTTTGAGCATTACGCCCCAAGCCGATTGGTACAAAGACTCGGTCATTTACCAACTGCACGTCCGCACGTTTTACGACAGCAACGGAGATGGCATTGGTGATTTTCGAGGGCTTCAAGAAAGACTCGACTACCTGAAGGACTTGGGCGTAAACACGATTTGGCTGTTGCCTTTCTATCCGTCGCCCCTGCGGGACGATGGCTACGATATCGCGGATTATTGCTCGGTTCACACTAGCTATGGCGTGCTGGAGGACTTCAAATCGTGCCTTGCCGCGGCGCACGAGAGAGGCATCCGCGTGATCATCGAGCTGGTGCTGAACCATACCTCGGACCAGCATCCGTGGTTTCAGGAAGCACGCAGCTCGCGGGACAATCCGAAGCGAGACTGGTACGTGTGGAGCGATACGGACGACCGCTACCAGAATGCGCGTATCATTTTCTTGGACACGGAGCTTTCGAATTGGGCTTGGGATCCCATTTCCAAGTCCTACTACTGGCACAGATTTTTCAGCCACCAGCCAGATCTGAATTTTGACAATCCCGGAGTTCGCGAAGCGATTTGGCAGGTGATGAAATTTTGGCTCGAGTACGGTGTGGATGGGTTCCGGCTGGATGCGGTGCCCTACCTCGTCGAACGGGAGGGTACTTCGTGCGAAAACCTTCCGGAAACTCATGAAATCCTTCGCGACCTGCGACGACGATTGGACGAAATGTTTCCGGGAAAGATGCTGCTGGCGGAAGCAAACCAGTGGCCTGCGGACGTATGCGCCTACTTTGGGCAGGGCGACGAGTTCCACATGGCTTTTCATTTTCCACTGATGCCCAGAATGTTCATGGCGCTTAAGCTCGAGGACCGCAAGCCGATAATCGAGATCCTACAGCGAACGCCACAGATACCGGACACTTGCCAGTGGTGTATTTTCCTCCGAAACCACGACGAATTGACGCTGGAGATGGTGACGGACGTCGAGCGCGATTATATGTATGACGAGTATGCACGGGACAAGGCGGCTCGCATCAATCTGGGCATTCGGCGGAGACTCGCACCGCTGATGGACAATGATCGAAGACGGATCGAACTACTCAATGGTTTGTTGATGTCTCTTCCAGGAACCCCTATCGTCTATTACGGCGATGAAATCGGAATGGGAGACAACGTTTACCTGGGAGACCGCAACGGTGTACGAACGCCCATGCAGTGGAACGGGCACTGGAACGGAGGCTTCTCGAATGCGGATCCCGAGCAACTCTATTCTCCACCAATCTCCAACCCCGTTTACGGGTATCAAGCTATAAATGTGGATTCGCAGTCGCGTTCCGAACATTCCCTGCTTTCCTGGATGCGGAAACTGATTCAGGTTCGCAAATCGAGCCCAGCATTCAGCCGGGGAACCACCGAATTCTTGCAGCCAACAAATCATAGGGCCCTGGCTTTCGTCCGGGAATTTGGCAACGAACGAGTCCTGGTCGTGAGCAATCTCGCGAACTCGTCACAAGCCGTTGAGCTTGATCTGCGGAAGTACAAGGGCAGCATTCCCATCGAGATGTCCGGCAAGACAATTTTTCCCCGGCTCGGAGATCTGCCTTATTTGCTGACCATGGGGCCGTACCAGTTTTACTGGTTCCGTCTAAGAAAAATCTGAAACAGGACGGCACGAGTTGGAGAGTGTGACAGCGCTGCGCACGTGCGGCATGGCAAAGAACAGGAATTCAGGTGAATGACGAAAGCTTTCTCTCCGATGATTTTCTCAGGCAACTGATCAGCGTGGGAGACGTGGATCTGCTAGTGGGCATTTCCTCGCCCAATGGTCAGGGCAAGGCCGGCCAGTTTGTGCCTGCGGTGGAAGAAGGCCTACTTCGGAACTTTAAACGGGAGCGAATCGCATTCGTCCAAGTAGAAACGGGTTCCAAGAATGAAAACGGGAGGCCTGTCCTGATGGAGGGCGCGATGGGGAAGCGCGGCGGAATCGAGTCGTTGCGCACTCTGCGATGGATCACCGCGAGAGTCGAAACTGCCTCCTCCCCGGACGGTATTCTCCGCACTATGCTCACAGCCGCCGATCTCTTGCACGCAAAGGCGTGCGCGGTGATCGCTCCGTCATCGGAAGGAATACTCCCTGCCCGCATGGAATCGCTTCTCCTGCCCGTCTATCGGGAGAACTACGATTTCGTCGCGCCGCTTTATGCGCGTCACAAATACGATGCGCTATTGACGCGAAATCTCCTTTATCCGATCTGCCGCACGTTGTATGGCAAGCCGATCAGGGAATTGCGAGCTGCCGAATTCGGATTTTCTGGCCGTTTGGCGGCGCACTGTCTAGCTCGGAGCGAATGGCAGAATGACGGTTGGCGTGGCGGCGCGGAGATGTGGATGGCCATCACCGCCATTTCAAATTCCTTCCGCTGCGCCCAGACATATCTGGGCGAGAAATCGCGAGTGGCATCGAACGCGGGCGTGGTGGAGTCGATCCGCCGCACCGTGGGCGGACTCTTTTGGTGTTTGGAGTCCACTGAATCCTTTTGGCTGAAAGGAACGTCTGCTGAACCCCTGCACACGATCGGCCCGGAACATCAGCTCACCACCAAAGCAGTCCGGGTGGAGCGGAAAAAACCTTTCGAGATGTACCGAAGCGGCGTTGCCGATCTATCTCAGATCCTGGCAACCATAGTGGATGCGAGGACGCACGAGGAACTAGTTCGTTTGGCTTCTCTTGATGAGAGCGCGTTCCGATTGAGCAATTCGCTTTGGGTGCGGACTATTTATCAGTTCGCTGTGGCATATCACCATTCGGTGATCAACCGCGACCATCTGGTCCAGGCATTTGTCCCCATCTATCGGGGCAGGGTGTACTCCGTTTTGGCGGAGCATCGCTCTGCGGATTCCGAGGAGATGGAAGCTGATCTAGAGAATCTTTGCCGAGAGTTCGAGTCTCAGAAAGATTTTTTCTTTGAAAGATGGAAGACGAAAGGACAAGGTGCGTCATGAAAGAGATGATCGTGCACGCATTCCAGCAAGCCTACGAAAACTTCACTCGGAGACTTGCCGAGTTTTTGCCGCGACTCCTGGTCATGCTCCTTATCATTGCGATTGGAGCTCTGGTCGCTTACTTGCTGAAGAATGTTGTCCGGGCAATCCTGCGAATTGCGAAGGTCGACAAAGTATCCGATCAGGCGGGGGCTTCCAGGCTGCTCCGCAAAGCTGACCTTCCCGCCATGACCGAACTGCTGAGTCGCGCGATTTTCTGGTTCGTTTGGCTCGGCTTTATCATAATCGGGGTCAGCGTGCTCGAGATCGTAAGTCTCCAGCAACAGCTCACCAGCCTCATTGGACTTTTGCCGCAAATTTTTGTGGCCTTCCTGATTCTCTTCGTTGGAATGCTTGCCGCGAACTTCTTCTCCCGCGCAGCACTGCTCGCGGGTGTAAACGCGGGACTGCCTTCGCCCAGGGTGTTCAGCGATACCATCCGGTTCGTGATCGCTCTTTTTGTCATTTCCATGGCCCTCGAGCAGATCGGCCTTGGCCGGGAAACCATCCTGATTGCGTTTTCACTTATTTTCGGTGCATTGATGATGGGACTTGCAATTGCCTTCGGCCTGGGTGGCCGTCATTTGGCTCGGAGGATTTTGGAAAAGCACTTCCTTCACCACGAGAGAGGAAGCGAGGATGAGTTGTCCCCTCTCTAGACCCGGCGGAGAGATTCGGGGCAGGCTCAGAAATCCTCAAGCAAGGAGGGGAATATGGGGTCTCCGTCGCCGCAAATTGATGCTTGGTTCGGAATCAGACTTCGCGACGCGGTAGCCAAGCAATTGCCCGCAATCTTGCCAGAGCAACGTTGGTTTGGGGCCAAGGCAAGGCAGATAGCTTCGGTGTCTCTGGCGGATTACGTTGTCATACGGCTTCCCCAAGCGGACTCTTTTATCACTCTCATCCGGGTCGAGTATAGCGACGGCGGGGGAGAGACCTACGTACTGCCGCTGCTGAAGACCGAGCAAAATTCTGCTTCTGCAGGAGTCTCATCCTGCATGGTCCGAATTTCAACTTCCAATTCCTCATCCGATGTGCTGCTCGTGGATGCTCTTGGCGATCACAGCTTTCTTTCCGTGATTCTTGACTCCATTCGAGGAGCCGTGTCGTATGCGGGCGGCCAAGGCGAAATCAACGCCCGGCCTGCGGCGAGACTCCAGGAAATCTACCCAAGCTCATCTGCATCCCCGCTGCCTCGTCCGCTGAAGGCCGAGCAAAGTAACACTTCGATTGCCTACGAGGACCGGCTGATCCTGAAGTTTTTTCGGCGTGTCGAGGAAGGCGTCAATCCTGATTTGGAAATTAACCGCTTTCTCACGGAGGTCGCTCACTTCCCAAACACGCCCCCACTCTGCGGCTCCCTCGAATATCGGGGGCGTGAAGGCAAGAGCCTTGCCCTCGGAATCTTGCAGGAGTTTGTGCCCAATCGTGGCGATGCCTGGAAATTTACGACGGAGTCACTCACTGACTTCCTTGTGAGGTCCGTTGTCTCCGTCGGAGAAGGTATTCCGTCCGCTGAAAAAGTGGGTTCAATTTCCGCTCTTGTTGGAGACGCAGCCGCGCGAGAACCTGCAGATCAGCTTTCAAAACAACTGGACTTCGTTGATCTTCTTGGAAGACGCACGGCGGAGTTTCACCTTGCGCTTGATTCCTCGCCCTCGGACTCTGCTTTCGCGCGCGAGCCATTTACTCCCGAAGTTCGGGAAGCGTTGGAATCATCGTTGCACGACCTCACGGTTCGTAATTTTGATTTGCTTCGCCTCCAGTCCGAACAACTGCCTCAGCCGCTGCGCGCATCAGCATCGAGAGCCCTTGAACTCGAGCACGATGTTCTTTTGGCATTTCATACTGGTCTGGAAAACGATATCCGGTCAGTACGCATTCGAATTCACGGCGACTTCCATCTGGGACAGGTGCTGTTTACCGGTTCGGATTTCTTTATCATTGATTTTGAAGGCGAGCCGGCGCGGCCTCTCAGCGAGCGCAGGGCGAAGCGCTCTCCTTTGCAGGACGTGGCAGGCATGCTGAGGTCATTCCATTACGCCTCGCGCGCCGCACTGCTATTCGCGCGGAAGAAGCACGGGACATCCATCAGTCTTGATGCAAGACCAAGACTTCTCGCCAAGAGATGGCAAACTCTGGCGACGCGCCATTTCCTGCAAAGTTACCGAGAAATAGCTGGTGGCGCCCCCTTCCTCCCCGCCGATTCCAACGAGTTCGATGGGCTTCTGCGGATTCATTTGTTAGAGAAGGCGATCTATGAGCTGGGCTATGAATTGAACAATCGACCCGACTGGCTCGCGATTCCGCTCGAGGGAATAGAAAGTCTGCTCGCCAAGAATCCGTTGGAATGGGAAACGGAAACTGCGCTGGAATAAACAAAGAGGGATGAAGGATTCAATCTGGATGGAATGATTGCACAATCGAGGAGGCCATCGTCCCGTGAGCTTTGAACCAGCTCTTAAACTGGGCGCAACTTATGGGAGGGATGGAGTCTGTGAATTCCTTGTTTGGGCTCCGCGGGTAGAGCGCCTCGACCTGCATCTCATTTCACCGTTTGATCGCACCGTCGCTATGCAACGGGAAGAGAAGGGATACTTTCGCACTCAGTTGAGAAATCTTGACCCAGCAACACTTTACTTTTATCGGCTAAACAATAAGGAGGAACGGCCCGATCCAGCATCACGCTTCCAGCCGCGGGGCGTCTACGGGCCTTCGCAGGTTGTAGATCCGCGGTTCGATTGGAACGACGCTTCGTGGCGCGGAATCGAGCTCAGCAACTATGTAATCTACGAACTCCACGTAGGCACGTTTACGGCGGAGGGGACGTTCGCGGCCATCATCCAGCGTCTTGCACTATTGAAGGATGTTGGTTTTACCGCCATCGAACTGATGCCTGTGGCGCAGTTCCCGGGCTCTCGGAATTGGGGCTATGACGGCGTTTTCCCTTTTGCGGTACAGGACTCTTACGGCGGGCCATCGGGATTGAAACGTCTTGTCGATGCTTGTCATAGCGCTGGCCTCGCAGTTGTTCTGGACGTGGTTTACAACCATCTCGGCCCGGAAGGGAACTACCTCTCGCAATTCGGCCCCTATTTCAGCGACTTCCATCGCACGCCCTGGGGCGCCGCCATCAATGTCGACCAGTCTCATAGTGACGAAGTTAGGCGCTTCCTCATTGAAAACGCGCTTTACTGGATCAGCGAATTTCACGTCGACGCACTTCGCCTCGACGCCGTCCACGCGATCATGGACACCTCAGCGAATCCGTTCTTGGCAGAACTGGCTGTTGCAGTTCATGCGGAAGCACAACGGCTCCAGCGCCGGGTCTATCTGATCCCGGAGAGCAATCAAAATGACGCTCGGCTCGTCCGTTCAACTCCGCTTTGCGGTTACGATCTGGGCGCACAGTGGAACAATGATTTCCATCATGCCTTGCATGCACTGCTCACGGGAGAAGACAATGGCTACTACGCTGATTTTGGAACGACTGAACACCTCGCCCGTGCTTTCCGAGAGGGATTTGTATTTAGCGGCCAGTATTCGGTATATCGTGGACGGCGACACGGCAACTCCTCCTCCGAACTTCCTGCCGAGAGGCTCGTGGTCTTTGCCCAAAATCACGACCAGGTGGGGAATCGGCGTTTGGGCGATCGTCTGGGCTCTTTGGTTTCTTTTGAAGCGCTGAAACTGGCGGCTGGGCTGGTCTCGCTATCGCCCTATATCCCACTTTTTCTTATGGGAGAGGAGTATGGAGAGACCTCGCCATTCCAGTATTTCGTAAGTCATGGTAATCCCACTTTGATTGAGGCAGTCCGCAAGGGCCGCCGCGAGGAGTTTTCCCGATTTGCGTGGCAAGGAGAAATGCCTGACCCTCAGGATGAAGCTACGTTTCTTCGTTCAAGACTCATTTGGGAGTTGCGCGACAAGTCTCCACACAAGAATCTGCTTGCATTGTACAAGGAGCTCTTGCGTCTGCGTCGCGAAGATCCTGTACTGTCCAGGCGAGACAACAAAAACCTCGAAGCATGTTCCTTTGAGCGGCCCAAAGCCCTACTGCTTCGCCGCTGGCACGGCGCCCATGAGATTTTGGCGCTTTTTAGTTTCGAACGAGAACAAGTGTCGTTATCGTGCCCGGTTCCGGCGGGCCGCTGGGCGATGCTTCTGGATTCCGCGAATCAGGACTGGGGCGGTCAGGGAAGCGGTATTCCCTCAGTACTCGAAACTTCTGGACAGGTGACGATACTTCTTCCGGCATGGTCGTTCTTCGTTTTCAAGAGAGTTGCGGAGACCGAATGAACAGGAGTGTCGCAGTTCCATCCAAGGACATTTCGGAGTTCGTAGGTTAACTGTGCTCACGTGGCGTCGGGGACTTGCGCCATCGAAAGTAGAATGGAACGCCTGCCAAGATCACTAACAAGCCCAGCGAAGAACGCATTGGGCGGATCATCCATAAGTTCATGGTAAGGGCAATCGCGGCGACTAAAAATATCGACGGCGTCCATGGATAGCCCCAGGCGCGATATGGCCGAGAGAGACTTGGTTCCTTCTTCCGCAGACGCACCAAAGCGATCGCCGTTAACGCAAAGAAAATCCAGACGGCGAAAACGAAAAGCGAATAGAGCTCCTCATAGGTTCCACTCAGTGCGAGCAGCGCGGCCACGGAGCCGAGAAAAATCAGCGAGCCGCTAGGCGTGCGAAACGAAGGGTGAATGCGCTTGGCGAATTGGAAGAACACCCCATCGCGTGCCATGGCGTAAGGAATACGGGCCCCGGTCAGGACTACCACGTGGAGAGCACCGAGAGCGGAAACGGCCATGGCTACTGTCAGCCACCTGGCGCCGCGATAACCAGCAAACGTCTGCACGACATCGGACGCGACGTGCTGCGATTGTGCCATAGTCGCGAACGGCAAAGCATGAAAGTAAACCAAATTCGCCAGCAGGTACAGACCACCAACCGTGAGCAAACCCAGGATGATGGCCCGAGGAATGTTCTCTTCCGGGTGCCGAATTTCTTCTCCCAAGTCACCGAGGTCGTTGAAGCCGTTATAGGCCCACATAGCAGGAACAAGGGCGGTCAGCACGGCGCCGATTGTTCCCCAACCAAATGAAGGCATGACTGTCGTGGCTGCGACGGCGTGCCCCTTTCCGAAAAGCACCCCCGCTACGACGATTACAAGGATCGCTCCGATTTTTAGCGATGTCAGCAAGATCTGGATGCTGCCGCCCAGACGTACGCTCAAATAATTGACTGCCGTGACAGCTACAACCACGAGCGCCGCCAGCGGCTGAGCCGCGGTGAAGCTGAAAGCGTATCCTCCGGAGTTACTCGTAAACAATGGAGTGGCCACAACCGGAAATAGGAATCCGAGGAACCGCAGGAATCCGGCCGCCAGCGTCGCCATGGCCACGGGCCGCTCGAGAAACGAGCTCATCCATCCGAACAGAAATCCCCAAAGTGGGCCAAGGCCGCGCGTCAGATAGACGTAGGGGCCTCCGGCCTTTGGAAACGCCGCGCCCAGCTCGGCATAGCAAAATGCACCGAACATCACGATGACTCCGCCGAGAAGCCATGCGGCAAAAACCATCGCGGCTGAGCCGACGGCACGGGCCATGTCACTGGTTACGAGAAAAATGCCCGTGCCAATCGTGTCGCCGATGACGATCGCCGTGGCCGACCACAGACCAAGCCCGCGAATCAAGTCAGGTGAATCGTGGCGCGGGGCGAGCTCAGAATCATTTAGGCTCATGGAAGTCCAGGGAGCCTACTATCCGGCCTGTTTGTGGTCAACCCACAGGCTGCAGTGAGAAAGGTTTCGCGCTTGAGCGCGAAACTTCGGGGTGACGATGAATTTGTCTACTCTGTGTCTGACGGGTGCATTTGCGGGTTATCATCGAATCCGCAATGGCTGCGCAGAAATCCATGCTGAGCGAATTTGCCTGGGGCCAGTGCCATAAAGCGACCGGCCTCGAATGGGTGATGACTCCAGCGCTGCTCGTCTATCCAGAAATCGTGTCTTCAAATATCGAACGAACGTTGGAATTGCTGGGTGGTCATCCGCAACGCTGGCGCGTGCACATCAAGTCCGCCAAGTTGGGCTACACCGTCCGCATGCTCGTCGAACGCGGCATCCGTAATTTTAAATGCGCGACAACTCTGGAATTGCTGGTGGCCTGCGAGTTCGGAGCCGCAGATGTTCTTTTGGCCTACCCAACGATCAGTGCAAACGCCCGCCGGGTACAGGAAATCGCGGAGCAATTCCGGCAGGTGCGCATCTCTGTCTTGGCAGAAAATGAAGAGCACATGCGGCAATGGCAGGGCAGTCGGGTCGGAGTTTTTCTCGACATAAACCCTGGTATGAACCGCACAGGCATCAACCAGGAACACGGCGGCGAAGTGGTCAAGCTGGCCCGAGCGATTGGGGCTTGCGGCTTGGAGTTTCGCGGCTTGCACTACTACGACGGCCAATATGGAGCGTTTGAGGAACCTCAGCGAACTGCGGCGGCGCATGAGGGTTACCATCGCCTGCTGGAGCTAGTGAGAGAAGTCGAACTCGGCGGAGCCAGCGTGACGGAAGTCATCACTGCGGGAACGCCGACGTTCCCTTGCTCGCTTTCTTACCAGGGTTTTCGCAAGGCATCGTTCCTCCACCGAATTTCGCCCGGAACCATAGTCTATTGCGATGCTTCGAGCCTCGCGCAACTTCCCCGAGAGTACGGCTACCGGCCGGCGGTTTTGGTGTTGACGCGCGTCGTCAGCCACCCACACGATCGGATAACCACCTGTGACGCCGGGCACAAAGCAGTTTCGGCAGATGCAGGTGTTCCTACATGCCTGGTTGTGGGACATCCGGAGCTCACGCCTCTTTCGCCAAGTGAAGAACATCTGCCACTGGCGGTCGCAGAAGGCTCCGTACCTCCGGAGCTCGGGGAAGTGCTTTATCTAATGCCGCGGCACGTTTGCCCCACGGTCAATAATTTTGAGGACGCACTGTTGGTACGGAATGGCCAGATCGAGTCAGTGGAAAAGGTTTCCGCACGCGGGCGCGAAGCTCCGTTGCTTCGCTCTCCTTAAGTTTTCCTCAGCCTAGCAATTTGCGCGTGATATGCTCATCCCATTCCCGTTAGAATCACCACGTTAGTTTGTAGCCTTGATGATGAAGAAGATCATCGTCGCCGTTGGCAGCACTCGCAAGCCGAAGCTCCGGGCTGTTACGGAAGCTCTGAACGCTTTTGCGCCAAAGCTCGTTCCCGATGGTGATTTTGAAGTCGTGGGTGTGGAAGTGGAGAGTGGAGTAAGCTCCACGCCTTCTTCGTCGGAAGAGCTAATGCGCGGAGCACGCCAGCGCGCGGAAGCTCTCGCGCAACTCGCCCGCGAAACTCGCAAATCTTGGCGTTATTTTGTGGGACTGGAAGGTGGTCTCGAAGTCTTACAGGATGACAGAAGCCGGCGAGTCTTCCTCGAGAGCTGGGCGTACGTGACGGATGGCACGCGGGGCTTCTACGGGCGCTCCGGCGGCATCGAGCTGCCGGAAGAGCTCGCCCACGAAGTTCTTGAGCGCGGGTTTGATCTATCCGATGCCATCGATCGCTTTACGGGCGCGATCGGCATTCGTGACGGGCAGGGCGCTTGGGGCGTCCTCTCGGCGGATTTAATTGAGAGGGATGAATCTTTTCGGGTTGCCGTCATCACCGCCTTCGCGCCGTTCTACAATGCGAAGATCTATGGCAGAGCTTCGAACGCGGCAAGCTAAGCTTTCCGCAACTGCAGTCATGGGAGACGTGAGTGGACATAGTCAAAGGCAACATGGGCTGGATCGAAGTCGTCGTGGGACCGATGTTTTCCGGCAAGAGCGAAGAGCTGATCCGGCGGCTGCGACGTGCGGAGATTGCGCGCCAGCGCGTTCAGATCTTCAAGCCCGCGATTGATGAACGCTACGCGGCCAATGAAATCGTCTCGCACTCGGGTCTCGGCATTCCTTCGGATAACGTGACGAAAGCCTCCGAAATCATGGAGAAGCTTTCGCCTCGCACAGAGGTCGTGGGCATCGACGAAGCGCAATTCCTCGGTGAAGAGATCATTGACGTCTGCACCAAACTCGCCAATTTAGGGAAGCGCGTCATTGTCGCCGGACTCGACACCGACTATCGCGGCCGGCCGTTCGAGCCCATGCCGCGGCTCCTCGCCATCGCGGAAGAAATCACCAAGCTGCTGGCTATTTGCATGAGGTGTGGCAATCCCGCCGTGCACACCCAACGACTGGTGGAGAGCGAAGAGCTCATCGTCGTCGGCGCCGGCGGAATGTATGAAGCGCGTTGCCGCCGCTGCTTCGAACCAAATCCTGCGCTTGCCCAAGAGAAAAAAGACGCTGGCCCGCAGCTCATGGTTCGCAACCGCGCAGCAGGCAGCGCGGGGAAGTAAAGCCGCGAGCAGGACCGGTGTCAGTTTGTCACCTCGAAATGTCCTCTCTGCTTGAGGTTGTCGCGCTGCTCCTGCAAACTGTCTCGACGGACGTTTCGCTCATTCCACTCGACGAGCACTCATGATTATCGAATCCAAGGCCCCGACCCGCGTTGATTTTGCTGGAAGCACTCTGGACATCTGGCCGCTCTATCTGTTTCATCCCGGCTCGGTCACGCTAAACGCGGCGATCTCTCGTTATGCCTCTTGCGTGATTCAGACCCATGCGCCTTGGGATGAGCGCATCAAACTGGTTTCCCGTGACATCAAACGCGAAGAAATCTTTGCATCGTTTGCCGCGCTCCTGAAAACCAAGCGTTATAAGCTGCCTCTTCTCGCCGAAATCGTAAAATTTTTTCAGCCACAGGGTGGCTTCACGCTCACGACCGATTCCGAAGCTCCCAACGGCGCGGGTATCGGCGGCTCGAGCGCTATGGCGGTGGCCATTTGTGCGGCGTTGGACCGCTACACGGGGGCAGGGAAGAGCAAAGTCGATTGGATTCATATCAGCCGCGACGCCGAAGCCATCGTCATCAACGTTCCCACCGGTACTCAGGATCATTATCCGCCGGCCTTTGGCGGCGCTGCAGCGATCGAGCTTCCGCCGGGCGGCGAGCACCGCGTCGAACTCCGGGTCAATCTCGACGAACTGGAACGCCGCATCGTCGTCTGTTATACCGGCAAGCCGCGACAGCACGGCATCAACAATTGGGAAGTGTTCAAAGCGCAAATTGGCGGCAAACGAAGCGTGCAGAATAGCCTCGAACGTATTTCTGAAGTTGCTCAGAAGATGCGCTTTGCCCTGGAGAAGCCCGACTGGCACGAGGCCGGACGCCTGATGCGGGAGGAGTGGTCCTTCCGCAAACGCAATCTGCCAACCATCTCGACGAAGAAAATTGACCGCGTCATCGACGGTGCGCGTCAGAAGGGTGCTCTCGCCGGTAAGGTTTGCGGCGCTGGCGGGGGCGGCTGCGTCGTCCTCCTCATCGAGCCCGACGCCCGCAGCAGCGTGGAATCCGCCATCGCTGCGGCTGGCGGGGACGTTTTGCCAGTGACGATCGACCGCCAGGGTGTCCAGGTCATCTCCCGGTAGTCTCTTCGTCTTGGCTCACTTGCAACGGCTCTCGTTCCCTTCTTGTCGAGCTATCCGCCCGAGCTTTCCCACGTCAGAGCTGATCGTCCCATCCGTCTGCCGGCTGTAGCTGTTTTTCTCATTTCCTGCATCATAGATTCTGGGGGATAATTGCGTAATACGGTAGACTGGCTAGCCACTGAGCGGCTGGAACAGATTTCTCATGACGACTCGTCTCATTCTTAGTTTGACCATCCTCCTCTTCGCGGATGCGGACGTCCCACGCGTCAACAGCCTTCGTCCTCCCGCTCGTCCCATTGCCGAGTTCCCTTCTGGTGCGGATATTCCGCTGTTCCCTGACGCTTTAACCGAGCCCCTCGACGGACAAGCGAACTCTCAGAGCTTGCCAAAGCCCAAAACTCCCACCCTGCAGGAATCTTCCAAGCTCGAACTCATTCGCTACGTTTCCGGCGAGTTCGCCAAGGCCACCAAGTCCCTCCCTGCGGGGAAAGAGGGCTTGATTGTCTACGTCGGAAAGCCGGTGAACGGTGAGTTGCTGGAACGCGCATTGGCCACCCATGGCGCGGCTGTCAACAATGGCGACAAGGTCCAGATCACCAAGCTGGATTTTCGCGACCACCAGATCATCGTAGACCTGAACGGCGGTGGACGCGGTAAGAAGCGTTTGCGCGACCGTTTTCATATTGAGATGGGCGGCATCCCGACTGTCCAATCGACGACCGAGCAGCAGCAGACCGGCCCTCCGGGTTTGCAGCCCGGTGCGGGCAGTACAATCTATCTCGATTTCAGCAAGCCCGTTCCGGATCTCAGCCCCAAGGAACTCAAGCAGCTTCTTTCACCCTTCCTCGATTTCTCCCGGGAACGATCTGCATCTGTTCAATGGGCAGATTCCCTGCCTCCAGAGATGAAAAAGGCCATCGCGGAACGCCGGCCTGTCGTCGGCATGGACCGCGAAGAGGTGGTGGCCGCAATCGGTAAGCCCGATCACAAAGTTCGCGAGCGCGACCCCGAAGGTAACGACATTGAGGACTGGATCTATGGCCAGCCGCCTTCGAAAACAGTCTTCGTCCGGTTCAGCGGCGACCGCGTAACCAAAGTCAAGCAATACCCAGAGTAGGTCGTCCTGCCGGCTCTACACTGGCAAGGCTTACATAAGTACTGGAATCCCCTTCTTCGCGCTTCGCGTTGACTTTTCTCCGCGCAGCCCATAGCATTTTGTGTTCTGCATCGCGGCTGTTTCTCACTAGGGAGCCCGCCGCTGTTCCAAACATTCCAACGGAGGAAGTAATGCCCATCAAGGTCGGCATCAACGGCTTCGGCCGCATCGGACGGAACATCATGCGCACCGCGCTCGACGACAAGGACATCCAGTTCGTCGCCGTCAACGACATCACCGACTCCAAGACCCTCGCGCATTTGCTCAAGTACGATTCCATTCTCGGCAATCTCCCTCACAACGTCACGCACACCGAGGACTCCATCTCCGTCGAGGGCAAGGCTTTCAAGGTTTTTAAGATAAAAGATCCTTTGGAAATCGATTGGACCGGCATCGGTGCGGACATCGTCGTCGAATCCACCGGGCTCTTCACGAAGGGTGTTGACGCAAAGAAGCACCTCCGCGGTTCGGTGAAGAAAGTGATCATCTCCGCTCCTGCGGACGGTCCCGACGCTACGTTGGTCCTCGGCGTGAACGAAAAGACCTACGATCCCGCGAAGCATAACGTGGTTTCCAACGCTTCGTGCACCACGAATTGCCTGGCTCCCGTCGCCAAAGTCTTGCAAGACACTTTCGGCATTCATAGCGGCACCATGACCACCATCCACTCCTATACGAACGATCAAAAACTTCTTGATTTACCTCACAAGGATCTCCGCCGCGCGCGCGCCGCAGCGATCAACATGATTCCCAGCTCTACGGGCGCGGCGAAAGCGCTCCATCTCGTCATCCCCGAATTGAAGGGTAAACTCGATGGCTACGCCATGCGCGTGCCCACGCCCAATGTTAGCGTCGTCGATGTCACCGTTTTTGTGGACAAACCCGCAAGCGTCCAGTCCGTCAACGCGGCTCTCAAAGCCGCAGCTCTCGGCCCAATGAAGGGCATTCTTGGCTATACGGAAGAAGAGCTTGTCTCTTCCGATTTCAAGGGAAACCCGAACTCATCCATCGTCGATTCTGGGTACACAAAGGTCGTCGGCGATCGCTGCGTTAAAGTTCTGGCTTGGTATGATAACGAATGGGGCTATTCCTGCCGCTGCCGTGATCTCATCAGGTTCATGGCGGCAAAGTTTTAGCGCAAGCGTGTGTAGGCTAAAGGGGCGGAGTTTGCTTCCCGCGAATCTTCTCGAGAGGCTCCGCCCATCCGTCTCAAGAATCAAAAACAACGAGTCACAAATCCATGAATAAGCTCACCATCAATGATCTAGTTCTTAGCGGTAAGCGCGTTTTTATCCGCGTGGACTTCAACGTGCCCCTCAAGGACGGCGTCATCACCGACGACACGCGCATTCGCGAAACACTCCCCACATTGCGCGTCGCCATCCAAAAAGGCGCACGCCTTATTCTCGCTTCCCATCTCGGACGCCCCAAGGGAGGTCCCGACTCCAAGCTTTCTCTGTTCCCCGTCGTCAAAAAGCTCGAAGAGCTCCTGGGTCAACACGTTCGCTTTGCCTCCGATTGCGTCGGTCCGGTCCCTCAGTCAAAAAGCAAAACTCTTGCTGACGGAGACATCCTTCTTCTTGAAAACGTACGCTTCCATCCAGAAGAAGAGAAGAACGACGAAGCTTTCTCGAAGGAGCTCGCCTCCCTTTGCGATGGGGTCTTCATCTGTGACGCCTTCGGCTCTGCGCACCGCGCTCACGCTTCGGTTGTCGGCATCACGCGCTTCGTCAACCAGTCCGCCGCTGGGCTGCTCATGGAAAAAGAGCTTACCTATCTGGGCAAAGCGCTCACTAATCCCACACGTCCTTTCGTAGCGATTCTTGGCGGAGCAAAAGTCAGCGACAAAATCGAAGTCGTCGAGAACCTGATGAAAATTGCCGATACCATGCTCATCGGCGGGGGCATGGCTTACACATTTTTCAAGGCGCAGGGTTTGCCCATCGGAAAATCGCTCGTCGAAGAAGACAAACTTGATCTTGCACGCAAAATTCTAGCGGATGCCAAGCAGAATAATTTCAAGCTGCTGCTCCCTGTGGACCACATCGTCGCCCCCGAATTCAAAGCCACAGCGCCGCCGACCATCGTTGACGTCTCCTCCACTCCCGCGGACCAGATGGGCCTGGACATTGGGCCAAGAACCATCGTTGCTTTCTCCGCGGAAATCGCCAAATCCAAGACCATCGTTTGGAACGGCCCCATGGGCGTCTTCGAGATGCCTGCTTTTGCCAATGGCACGCTCGAAATCGCCAAGGCCCTTGCCGTCGCAACCAGCGTTGGTGCAACTTCCATCGTGGGAGGGGGCGACTCCGTCGCCGCCGTTCACCAGGCCGGTATCGCTTCGAGAATCTCTCACATCTCGACGGGAGGCGGCGCTTCCCTTGAGTTTCTCGCCGGGGCCAAACTCCCCGGCGTCGAAGCCTTAACCGATAAGCCCTCGGAGGAGATGGCCATTGCCGACGGCCCCGCACGGCGCAGGCGAGTCATCGTCGGCAATTGGAAAATGTTCAAGACGCAAACGGAATCAGAGGTATTTTTTTCCGCCTTCTCGCTGCTCGTTGCCGGCATCAGTCAGTGCGACATCGTCATCGCCCCGCCTTTTACGGCCATCCATTCAGCCGCCGAAGCCGCGTGTGACTCGCAGATTGCCATCGCCGCACAGGACGTCTTTTGGGAAAAAGAAGGCGCTTTCACCGGCGAAATCTCGGCGCAAATGCTGGTCGAAGCTGGTTGTCGCTACGTCATTATCGGCCACTCCGAGAGGCGTCAATTTTTCGGCGAGACCGACGCGACCGTTGCCAAAAAAACCAGGGCCGCCCTTGCCGCAGGCCTCACGCCAATCGTTTGCATCGGCGAGATGCTCTCCCATCGCGAGGCAGGGACCACCGAGCATGTTTGCAGGACCCAGTTTCTGAACGGCCCGGGTTCGTTGACCCCCGATGAATTCTCCCGTATTCTGATAGCGTACGAGCCAGTGTGGGCCATCGGTACCGGCAAAACGGCCACTCCGGAAATTGCCGCCGAGGTTCATCGACTCATCCGCAAATGTGCTGCGGAAAAGTTTTCAGCTGACCACGCCTCCGCTTTACGGATTCTCTATGGCGGAAGCGTCAAGCCTGACAATATTCAGGGATTGATGGCGCAGGAAGAGTTGGACGGCGCGCTAGTGGGCGGGGCGAGCCTCGACGCGAAATCATTTGCGAGTATCGTAAGCGACTGTGCAGGGAGATAGACATGCCAGGTTGGATGAAGTGGACCATTGCTCTTCTGATCGGTTTTGCGATCATCGTTGTGGGTTTCCGTTGGTTTGGCTGGCTGCTCACCTCCTTTTTCGTAATGAATTGCCTCGTCCTGATGATTGTTGTGCTTCTTCAGAGCGGCAAAGCCGCTGATCTCGCCGGTGCTTTTGGCGGCGCGGGCAGCCAGACCGCTTTCGGACCGCGTGGGGCTGCGACAATTCTCTCTCAGGCCACCACCTGGTGCGCTGTGATGTTCATGGTTTGCGCCTTTGCCATGGTGCTCCGGACGGATAAAGCTGTCGAGCAAGGTGGCGGCTCGGTGTTGCAGCAAATTTCCAAGCCCGCGCCTGCGAAGGCACCCGCGACAACTCCTGTTGCGCCTACTCCGGCTCCTCAGACTCCAGCGCCGCAGACCAATCCACCCGGTTCAAGCACTGCCCCCGCGTCTTCGCAGCCGCCCGCCGGTAAGGCTCCGGGGGCCTCGCAGCCCACTCCAACCCAGCCAAAGAAGCCGTAGAACTGCTCATCGGCATTTGACGGCGTAATGGCAGGAGATTGGATACTCCCACGGCTTAGTCCACGCCCTTCTAAAGCGTCTGACTTTTGTACGGCAATTTCGGTCCTCCCCGCTGAGGCATCTGGCTTGCGGGGTTTGCGCCTCGCAGCTAGAATGAGGTTCTCACCTCTGTGCGGTCGTGGCGGAACTGGCAGACGCACCAGCTTGAGGGGCTGGCGGTAGCAATACCGTGGTGGTTCGAATCCACTCGACCGCACCAATCTTCTTACCCACGGCAAACCTCACTTGGCAATTGGCGAGCAGACCGGCCCGGTAGTCATCGGTTGTGGGGTGGCGAAGAATCGACGTTGAAAGTAGAAGGCCACATTGACCAGCGCAATCATCACTGGCACTTCGACCAACGGTCCGATGACGGCCGCGAATGCGGCTCCGGAATTGATCCCAAATACGGAGATGGCCACCGCAATCGCCAGTTCAAAATTGTTGGAGGCGGCGGTAAATGCTAGCGTTGTTGTTTTGGAGTAGTCTGCGCCGAGTTTTTTGCCCATGTAAAAGGACACCAAAAACATCAGCCCGAAGTAAATCAATAGCGGTATAGCGATGCGCACCACGTCCAAAGGCAGCCGGACAATGTATCCGCCTTTGAGCGAGAACATCACCACAATCGTGAACAGCAAGGCAATCAGTGTCAGCGGGCTTACGCGCGGAACAAACTTTTGGTTGTACCAATCGCACCCTTTCGCACGAACCAACACCGTGCGAGTCACAAATCCGGCGAGAAACGGGATGCCCAGATAGATAAAAACGCTCTTTGCAATCTCCGCGATTGACACATGCACCACGGCACTCCGCAGGCCGAGCTTGGCGGGCAGGACAGTAATGAATAGCCAAGCGTAGAGGGAGTAGAAGAAGACCTGAAAAAGAGAATTGAAAGCCACGAGGCCCGCCGCATATTCCGTATCGCCATGCGCCAGTTCATTCCATACGATGACCATGGCGATGCAGCGTGCCAGGCCGATCATGATGAGCCCAGCCATGTATTCCGGATATCCACGCAGGAATATGATGGCCAGAAGAAACATCAGTATCGGCCCGACAACCCAGTTCTGCACCAGTGAGAGGCCGAGCACGCGTTTATTGCGGAAGACCTCATGCAGTTGCTCGTACCGCACCTTTGTGAAAGGCGGGTACATAATTACAATCAATCCCACCGCGATGGGAATGGAAGTAGTACCGACGTTGAAGCGATTTAGAAACGGCACGACTCCAGGCACAAGCCATCCCAGCACCACGCCAGCTAGCATCGCCGCGAAGATCCACGCCGTTAGATACCTGTCCAGAAAACTGAGACGGCCAGTTGATTTCATTTGTGCCCCATCATTCTTGCCCGATGCGGTCGATTTCATGCTTGATGGCGAGCGTATCGAGGCTTGAGAGTGGCAGGGAGAGGAATAGATTGATTCTTCTATCGAGAATCAGGAACGCATCGCGGAAGGCCTTGTCGATTTGTTCCGGCGTGCCTTCGACAGAAGCGGGGTCCGGCACTCCCCAGTGTGCCGTCATTGGCTGCCCGGGCCAAATAGGACAGACTTCTTTCGCCGCGTTGTCGCAAACTGTAATGACGAAGTTCATCTTCGGCACGCCGGGCTTAACGAACTCATCCCAGTTCTTGCTGCGCAGAGCGTTCGTAGGCAGGCCCGCCAGCTCAATCTGCTTTAGCGCCTCGGGCCGCACAATTCCCGAGGCGCGGCTTCCTGCACTGTAAGCTGTGAAGTTGGCTCTACCCTTGTGGTTGAGAATTGCCTCGGCCATGATGGATCGGGCCGAATTTCCCGTGCAAAGAAACAGAACGTTGTAGCGCCCTTGCATCGTTTGGCACCTCTAGCCCGGATTTCTCACCAGGATTGTGCAAAGACATCTGATTTGAAGTAGAAAAAGGCCGCTTTCTCAGGCATAACTGCGTTGTCTAGGCGAAGTAAATGCCAAGAGAAGGGCGGCCTTTCTAA
>Ga0247680_1000087_pt1 | contig 44462 bp, 37 predicted proteins | sample CNK21_metaG_FD_182803 | JGI IMG/M metagenome (GOLD analysis project Ga0247680, IMG submission 182803) | Soil microbial communities from Purdue University Martell Research Forest, Indiana, United States - CNK21 | ecosystem: Environmental > Terrestrial > Soil > Temperate forest > Bulk soil...
ATCTCGTTGCCTTTTATGCCAGCCCGACAGGAAAAAAGACGCTCGAGGTGCTTCCCCAACTGATGTCGGAAGGGATGAAAGCCGGTGTCGACACTCTGACCCCGAAGATCCAGGAAATCATCGCTCAAGTCACCGAAGAGCAGGAGCACAGGCGTCCGTGGCGCCGGACGGTGGCGGACATGCGCGCTCTTTCCACCGCCATCGAGGCCTACCAGACCGACCAGACGGACGAGACCTTTCCCGCGGCATCCGACCTTGCAGGCCTGAAGGCGCAGCTCAAGGGAATCACCATGTCGCAGAAGTTCCCCGAGAAGGATATGTGGGGGCACCCGTACGAATACGTCGTATCCCCCGACCGTCATCACTACCGCATCGTCAGCGCCGGCGCCGACGGAATCTTCGAATGGGACAGCCGCAAGCTCGACGTGAAAGAAGGGCAGCCCACCCGCTATCGCGACCGGCTGGAGGACGATCTCATTTTCGAAGACGGAGCCCCCATCCAGCTACCGGTTCAGATGAAGCCGAAGGCGAAGAAGGAGTAACGACGCTGCCGTAACGGAGCGCTGGCGTCTCGCCGGCTGGCCCGGCGGAGCCTGCCCTGAGCGAAGCCGAAGGGTCTCGGCGCCGGTCTGGCGAGTTTCCATAACTTTCCTTGTATCCCTCAGCGGCGAGACGCCGCCGAGCCAGCCGGCGAGACGCCAGCGCTCCCTGGCGAATCCTCAAAACGAATCGAGAATGTGCGCCACATCCTGCGCCGTCGCGTGGACCGTGTCCCGCATCACTTCCAGATCGCTCCCCGCGGAGAGCTTCCACGTTCCCGCCGAACGCCGCGCCTGGGTGAAGCGAATGAGCACCTCGCCGCTGGCGGCGTCGACGATCTCGCCGGAGAGTTTCGACGATGCCGCGCCGGCGCCGAATCCCGCGTACATCCGTCCGGCTCGGGTGCCCGGGTCCATCGCCACCACCGTGCCGCGGATGATCAGCGTTTTCGGTGTTGCCGGCGCCGGGTCGGCCTGCTGGATGGCAACCTTTGCCTTCAGCTCCTTCCGGAACGCTTCGATGAAAGCCTCGTCATAACTGGCCAGGGCAATCTTGAGCGTTCCGTACCACCGCGCGCTCTGATCCGGCAGCGGCGCCTTGCTGGTGTCGAAGTGCTGGATGACGATCCGGTCGTAGTCGGCGATGCGGAAAGTCTTGACGATCTCGATCTCGTCGATGTCCGGCCCCCACGTCTTGTACGTGCCGGGAGCGGTCGGAGCCTTCCCCCCGCTGGCCTGCGCGGTGACGGCGGCAAACACGAGTAGCGAGCAAAGAAGCAGAATATGTCGTTTCATTGAATCCCCCCTGTCTCATTCATTGTTCCTCAGCGCGTCCGTGTCAACCACGCAACCTCGGGCGCAAGGCCTCGTATCCCGTGCGATGCGATCACGCTTCTGGGTGATGCTCGACACAAGTATGCTGATCGCGTTCGTCGCCCTTCAGTCGTGGCGTCTGACGGGTGTGGTCGTGCACGAGTGGCTGTCGGTGGCGCTGATCGCCGGCCTCCTCGCGCATCTCGTCCTGCATTGGTCCTGGGTGGCGACGCGCAGCCGTCGCGTCCTCGCCCCGCGAAGCACACGCACGCGCGTGAACTACGCCATGAATCTCACGCTCTTCATCGCCGCCACCGTGGCCATGGTGTCGGGATTCATGATCTCGAAAGTGGTGCTGCCACTGCATCCGACTCCGGTGAACTACCTGAAGTGGCACCACCTTCACAACATCTCCGCCACGACATCCCTGATCTGCCTCGGCCTGCACCTCGCCCTGAACTGGACCCTGATGGTGACCGCCCTCCGCAACTTCCTCCGCCGCCGCCCCGCCCGAGTATGGTCCCTCCGCCTCAAACCGCTGCTCGCCCCCCTCGCGATCATCACGGTCTCGGTGATCATCCTCAGCGCCGCACTCCTGGCCGTCGAACGCATCATGCCCGCCGGCGACGTAACCATCATCCAACGCGACGGCCGCCGAATCGAGCACGCCCCTCCGCCCCCCGATATCGCGCGCCTTCGTCCCGACGAGGTCCCTCCATCGACGCGCGGTCTTCCCAAGTTCATCCTAATGAGCGCCATGGTGGCCGTATCGGCAGTGGTCGGACGCAAAGTGCTCCGCATGAGGTTGGACTAATGGCAATGGCGGTGCATTGTGGAACGCAAAGACTGGCCTGTGACGCGTGTGAGCAGTCGTAGCGTCTGACCACTCGGTCTTTGTTGGCGACCCAACTTACGAACACGCTAGAATCTTCGCCAGTCCTGGGGGTGAATGACATGACTGATTTGAAGTCGGTGGATGAGCAAGTGAGCGAAGCTGAAGAGGACTTGGTTGACCTCGATGAACGTATCGAGCCGTTTCCCGATGCTCAGCCCGTCGCGTATTTCGGTACTGACTTCGATGTCCATGGATTGGTGCGCCGGCTGAACCAGGCCGACATCGTTATTCCGAACTTCGATCCGGCGGGTGCAACTGACAGCGACCTCGAGGGGTTTCAACGCAGCTTCGTTTGGCGTAAGTATCAGATGGATCGCTTCATCGAGAGCCTGCTGCTTGGTTATCCAGTTCCCGGAATTTTCCTAGTCCAGCAACCCGACAAGAAACTTCTGGTGCTGGATGGGCAGCAACGACTGCGTTCTCTACAGGCCTTCTATGGGACGACTGCGGCACCGGGATTTGCGCTTGATGATGTGGCAGATGCGTACGCCGGCGCTACTTACGACACCCTGAGTGAGGAAGATCGTAGAACTCTGGATAACACATTCATACACGGCACGATCGTCAAATACGACCCGGAGCAAGGTGGGGATGACGCTGTTTATCAGGTGTTTGAGCGTTTGAACACAGGAGGCGCCAACCTTACCCCACACGAAATTCGTGTGGCCCTATACAGTGGAGAATTCGTGCGACTGCTTCGTGACCTAAACGGGGATGTCAATTGGCGAAAGCTCTATGGTCCCCGGTCGAACAGACTGAAGGATCAGGAGCTGATTCTCCGCTTCGCTGCATTCCGATTGAACTCTGAGAACTACAAGCGCCCGCTCAAACGCTTCCTCAACGATTTCGTCGGGGATCACCGGAATGGTGCTGGCATTGATATGAAGGGCCTAACGGAGTCGTTTCAGGATGTATGCAAAGTGATCGCGACACATATTGGGAGACGCGCCTTTAGGGCGACCGGCCAAGTGAATGCCGCCTTGGTAGACGCTGTTATGTTCGGCGTTGCCGAACGGCACGACCAAGGCGTAATTAAGGAACCCGAGAAGCTTGGCGAAGCGTTTGATGCTTTGGTGAAGCAACAGGAGTTTCTGACAGCTATCGGACGAGCTACAGCTGACGAAGATCGTGTCGCCAGGCGCCTCACAATGGCAAAGGACTCGTTCGGCGTCGTTCCATGAAAGCGAAGGCTTATTCGACGTCTGCTCGTACACAGATCGCAAGGCTGCGGCATGACTTGGACGAATTGTTCAAGCGGGCCGAAAAGCTTGACGAAGCGGATGAGTTGACTGGTGATATATACCGTTATATCTGCATCCGAGTGTCAGGATTCCTCGAACAGTCTCTGGCTCATTGCGCGCGCAGCTTGTGCTCTCAGTCGTCTTGGGGGCCAACGCAGCGCTTTGCACTCTCGTGGATGAACAGGACACCAAACCCGCGAGCGGAGGAGATTTTAAAGTTCGTCCAGCGGTTTGACGATGCTTGGGAGGCGGAGCTGAGATTGGTGCTCGACGAAGATGAACACGCGCAGAGTATAAATGCGCTTCTCGGAATTCGCAACGACATCGCTCACGGGAAAAATCAAGGTGTATCTCGAGGGAGGACGCTTGATTACTACGCCATTGCTGACAAGGTTGTCGATTTTCTATTGGAGAAGTTTGAACCGCTAAAGTAATGGGTGACCGGAAACAGCAGGGTTAAACCTTCGTTTTTCGTCTCCTCGCAACTGATTGATAAAACTGCAGCTTGCGGTGCTCACCGGAGTCTGGCGACACCCAATCAGTTATTTGATCGCACGAGGAGAGCGGGCGTCTCTCCAGCGGGTGGTTTCTGAACATGAAGAGGACGAGAACCTCGGAACGTGAGGTCGGCGCCTCAGCGCTTCTGGTCGACAGTCCGGTGTCGATCTCGTCTCCACCGCCGGCCGAGACGCCCATCGGGAGCCGGCGAGACGCCCGCTACCCGAGCGCGAACGGCGGGTGCTGATCAACTAACCGCCGTAATCGATGGTCTCGTCGTCGGTGACGCGATGATTCAAGTAGCGGCGGCCACGCCCTACCACTTCGATACAATCTGCGAACAGGAGTGTCCGATGCCTTCCATGAGAACCCTGCGGTTTCCCTTTTTGCTGTCCCTTCTCCTCGCCCTGCCTCTGGCGGCGCAAGCCCCTAAGTACCTGCTGCCCCCACCCGAGGTCGTGGCGGCGTTTGATGCCGCCCCGTTGCCGGAGGCGTTGCTCAGTCCTTCGAAGAAGGTCATGGCGCTCGCGTATCGGAAGGCGCAGCCGACGATTGCGATGTTGTCGCGGCCGGTGTTGCGGATCGCGGGGGAGAGGGTGAATCCGCGGACGAATGGGCCGCATCGGACGGCGCTCATCTATGCCATCCATCTGCAGAAGGTGGCGGGTGGGGGAGAGACGAAGGTGACCGTTCCGGCGAATGCGAACCTTTCCAATCTGAAGTTCTCGCCGGATGGGGCGAAGCTGGCCTTTCTGAATACGCGCGATGACGGCATCGAGCTGTGGGTGGCCAGCGCGTCGACCGGCGAGGCGAAGAAGGTCAGCGGGACGGCGCGGCTGAATGCGGCGGCGGGCGATCCGTGCGATTGGCTCCGCGACAACAAGACGCTGGTCTGCAAGGTCGTTCCGTTGGGACGCGGTCCGGCACCGGCCGATTCGCACGTGCCGGGCGGCCCGAATGTGCAGGAGAACGAGGGGAAATCCGCGCAGGCGGCAACGTACGAGGACATGATCAAGACCGCGCACGATGAGGATCTGTTCGCGTACTACTTCACCAGCCAGCTCGCGGCGATCGATTCCTCCGCCGGCACCCTCGTCAACATCGGCAAGCCGGCCATCCTCGGCGATGTCTCCCCCTCGCCGAACGATCGCTTTCTCCTGGTGACGAAGATTAAGCGGCCGTTCTCCCATCTCATCCCGATGAATGGGTTTCCGGAAGATGTCGAGGTGTGGGATCGGAAAGGGGCGACGGTGAAGAAGCTCGCCGATCGTCCGAGCCGTGAAGGAGTTCCGATCGCGGGGGTCGAGGCCGGGCCGCGCGGACATCACTGGCGCGAAGATCAGCCGGCCACGGTCATCTGGACGGAGGCGCTCGACGGCGGCGATCCGAAGGCGAAGGTTCCGTTCCGCGACCGGGTGATGACGCTTGCCGCGCCGTTCACCGAGGAGCCGTCGGAGATCGCGAAGACCGAGTGGCGGTTCACCAACCTCTCGTACACCGAGAAAGGCATCGCCCTGCTCACCGAATCCGATCGCGTGTCGCGGAAGACGCGGACCTGGATTCTGGAAACGGCGGCGGCGCCGAAGAAGCTGTGGGACCGCAAGCAGGACGCGGCGTACGACAATCCTGGCACGCCGCTGACGCGCGACAGCGGGTCGCGCGCGTTCGCCGGCTTCGGCGGCCGCGGCTCCTCCAGTCCCATCATCCAGATCGGCGATTCGATCTATCTCACAGGACAGGGAGCGTCGAAGGAAGGCGATCGGCCGTTCCTCGATCGTTTGAACTTGAAGACTCTCGAGAGCGAGCGGCTGTTCCGCAGCGCCTCCGATGTGTACGAGACCGTGGTGGCGTCGCTGAGCGCCGACATGAAGACCATCCTCACGCGTTACGAGACGCCGAAGGATCCGCCGAACTACTTCGTCCGGACGATCGGCGACGATACGCGCCGCGCCGTCACCGCCTTCAACGATCCGCAGCCGCAGCTTCGCGGCGTCGAGCATCAGTACGTCACCTATCAGCGCAAGGACGGCGTCAAGCTGTCTGCCACGCTTTATCTCCCGCCCGGCTACAAGAAAGGGGAACACATCCCGGTGATCATGTGGGCCTATCCGCGCGAGTTCGGCGACGCCGATTCCGCGAGCCAGGTCACCGGTTCACCGAACCGCTTCACAATCGTCAACGGATACTCGCATCTCTTTCTGCTCCTCTCCGGTTACGCCATCTTCGACAATCCCACCATGCCCATCGTCGGACCGGGGGAGACGGCGAACGACCATTACGTCGACCAGCTCGTCGCCAGCGCCGAGGCGGCCATCGATAAGGTGGTGGAGATGGGGGTTGCCGACCGCGATCACATCGGCGTCGGCGGCCACAGCTACGGGGCTTTCATGACCGCCAACCTCTTGGCGCACTCGCGGCTGTTCCGGGCCGGCTTCGCCGAGAGCGGCGCCTACAACCGCACCCTCACGCCGTTCGGCTTCCAGAGCGAGCGGCGGACGTTCTGGGAAGTGCCCGACCTTTACGCGAAGATGTCGCCGTTCTGGTACGCCGACAAGGTGAAGGATCCGATCCTGCTGATGCACGGCGAGGCTGACGACAATTCAGGAACCTTCCCGATCCAGTCGGAGCGTTTCTACATGGCGCTGAAAGGCTACGGAGCGACGGTCCGCTACGTGACGCTGCCGAACGAGGCCCACGGCTACGCCGCGCGCGAGACGCTGCTGGATGTGCTGGCGGAGCGGATCAACTGGTTCGACAAGTACGTGAAGAACGCGCCGGTGCGGGAGGCGGACGCGGGGAGGTAGGGGGAGGTTGCTGGGTTGCTGGGGTTACTGAGTTGCTGGGTTACGAGGTTGCGGGGTCTCGCGGTCTCGCGGTGGGCTGCCAGGTTGGACACTATGCAACCGAGCAACCTTGCAACTCAGCAACCATGCAACCCAGCAATCCAATACCGCGAGACCCCGCAACCGCGAGACCCCGCAACCGCGAGACCCCGCAACCCCGTCACCTCACTCCTTCCCTACCGCCAGATACACCGCGACCGGCGCAAGCGCCAGCCATGCGGCCAGCGCGACGAGCAGCGGGATGCCCCATTGCGCGACGATGGTCTGGGAGAGGTCGGAGGGGGCGAAGGAGAATGCCCGGCTCGTTGCGGTGAGGATCCCGATCGCCACCGCCACGCCCGCGGCGACGGCGATGGCCTGGACGATGGTGATCACGCGCGAGGCGGTGCGGACCGCTTCCTGACGCGAACGGCGCTGCATGCGCCACCAGATCAGGCCGGAGTTCGGGACGCGGGCGGTGCGGAGGGTGGCCTGGTAGTCGTTCGATACCAGCACGGCCACGCGGACGACGTCGCCGCAGATCGTGCAGTCGTTGATATGGGCGCGGCTGGCCTCGTCGCAGCCGTGCGGCCAGCGTCCGGACTGGACCATCGCCAGCGTTTCCTGCTCCAACGGACAGGCGACGCGGCTCATGACGGCCTCCCGAGGAGCGCGGCCAGCTTGCGGCGGGCTCGGAAGAGCAGGATCTTCACGCTGCCGCTCTTGACGCCGACGATCTCCGCGATCTCGGCGTGGGTCGATCCGAGGGCGTAGGCCAGCCAGAGCATCTCGCGCTGGACCGGTTTGAGCTGGGCCATGGCCCGCCAGAGATCGGTGCTCTCCTCGAAGCGCTCGGCGATGCGCGTGTCGATGGCCACGGTCTCCTCATCCGCCTCGTTGACCTCGAGAGGCTCGACGGGATGGCGGGCGTTGCGGCGGTGCGTGTCGCGGGCGATGTTCGTGGCGATGCAGAAGAGCGAGTTGCGGCGGTGCCCTTCGTCGTGATGCGCGGCGCCTGCTTTGTAGAAACGGTAATACGTTTCCTGCAGCAGGTCGTCGGCCAGGTGGCGGTCGCCGGTGACGCGCGCCAGGTAGACCCACACGGCGCGCGAGGTTCGATCGTAAAAGGCCCGGAACGTTTCCTCGTCCATCAGCGCCCCGGCCTCGGCTTTTGACCGGACGCCGGCGACCGCGAGCAGGGCATCGTTCATCACGCCGGTGAAGTCCATTTCTCTAATGATCCCATGTTCCGCGTCTTACTCGGACGCGGAGGTCGATTGTGCAGGCGACGGAGGCGGCTCCCACAGGCCGAGCTTGCGCGACAGGATGTAGGAGACGATCGCCGACAGGACGAAACCGGCGCCGAGCGATACCCCCAGGATGCCCATGGCGAAGAGCGGCTGAGATACGGTCTGCTCGATGCTGCGGCTGACGATTTGAAATCCAAAGCCGGCCGCGGCCAGGACCAATCCCACCTGCACCGACCAGAGGATGCGTCCAACTGGTGCGCTGACGGCGCGCGGTCCGGCGTCGAGGGCAAGCGGCGCCGATTCGAGGAAGCGCTTGCCGGCCGGCGTCTGGATGTAGGCGAGCAGGTCATCATTCGCCGTGAAGCGGTCCATCAGTTTGTTGTGAATGTCGGCCTGCACCTTCGACACGCGGCTCCAGCGCCGGTGATCGATGACGGTGCGCACGAGCCAGATCAGGACGCCCATGGCGATGGCGAAGACGCCGAAGAGTGTCACTCCCTCCATCGTGGTACGCCATACCCGCTCGCTGCCGTTCTCCCGTACGCCGTCTTCGGGAATGGAGATGCCGCTGAGATAGAAGGCAGGGCTGTGCGCGACCTCGGGGTGCTGCGCCAGAAACGACGCCAGCGCCGGATAGTTGGCGAGGTAGCTCTGGTTGGTCATGAGCGAGGGATCGAGCTTGAGCACCCGCCTCACTTCCGAGGGATAGCGCCGAAGAACGGAGTCGAAGGCCTCGCGCGTCTCATGACTGTCGGCATCGGTGACGACGGTGGTGGTGGTCGCCGGCGGGTTGGATGTGGTGGTGGCCGGCGCCTGCGCCGACGCACTCACGGCAATGGCGGCAGCAAAAAGGAAGGCGATCAGTTTTCTGGGCATGCGTTTGTCCTCTGCCGGGGGATACGCAGGGGAGGGGCGGCGGTTAACACTGCGCGACGGCGGTTATCGGTTGTCGGTTGTCGGTTATCGGGGGTCGCGCGGTCTCGGGGTTGCGGGGTCTCGCGGTTGTTTTGCGATTTGGCGCTGGCTTCGACGGAAACACCGCGAGACCCCGCAACCTCGCGACCCCGCAACCCCGACAACCGACAACCGACAACGCGCGAAGCGCCGGCCCACGCAACTGTTACGCTATGCGCTCAATGTCCACCGTCGCACCACCGCCCCCCACCCGTCTCATGGCGCTCGATGTGTTTCGCGGGATCACCATCGCCGGGATGTTGCTGGTCAACAATCCGGGGAGCTGGAACGCGATCTATCCGCCGCTCGAACATGCGCCGTGGAATGGGTGGACGCCGACCGATCTCATCTTCCCCTTCTTCCTCTTCATCGTCGGCGTGACGACGCATCTCTCCCTCAGCAAGCGCGATCCCAATACCGTCACGGGGAAGATCATCCGGCGCGGGCTGCTCATCGTGCTGGCCGGCGTGCTGCTGAACGCGTTTCCTTTCTTCTGGTGGGGGAAGATGGCCGGGATCCCGGATCCGACGTTTCTTCAGCGCGTGCTCTGGCGCGCGCAGCATCTCCGCTTCATGGGGGTGCTGCAGCGGATCGGATTCGCCTACATCGGCGCGGCGCTGCTGACGCTGCGCACCTCCCTCAAACAGCAGATCGCCATCATCGTGGGCATCCTCCTCGGCTACTGGATCGTGATGACGCTCATCCCGGTCCCGGGCACCGGCACGATCGGCTACTTTCTCCTCGATCAGCCGGAGAAGACGCTGGCCGCCTGGAGCGACCGCCTGATCCTCGGCACGAATCACATCTGGGTATCGACGAAGACGTGGGATCCGGAAGGGCCGCTATCGACGCTGCCGGCCATCGCCACGGCCATGCTGGGGGTCATCGCCGGCCGCTGGCTGACGGATAAACAGCGATCGCTGCTCGAACGGATCGCCGGCCTCTTCGGCGCCGGATGTCTGGGGATGGTGGCCGGCGAGCTGTGGAGCTGGGTCTTTCCGATCAACAAGAATCTCTGGACGTCGAGCTACGTCGTCTTCTGCGCCGGCTTCGCCTGCGTGGCCCTGGCCACCTGTCTCTGGATTCTCGACGTGTATCAGGTGAGGGGATGGGCCAGGCCGTTCGTCATCTACGGCGTCAATCCGCTGGTCGCCTTCGTCGGTTCCGGCATCATGGCCCGCTGCATCGACTCGCTCTTCAGGATAACCGTCGGCGGGAAGAGTGTCTCCCTCCATCAGGCCAGCTTCGATCTCTTGTTCAACCCGTACTTCCCTGACAAGTTCGCCTCTTTGCTGTGGGGTCTCGCCTTCGTCGGGCTCTGGCTGGCCATTCTCTGGGTGCTCTACCGCCGTGACATCGTTGTGAAGTTGTAAACGGCGGAAGGCGTCGCCGGTCGAATCAGTTATTCTTCAAGCCTTTGCTTGAGAAACTAATTTTCCATGGAGAAGAGTGAATGCCCAGAGCGATTTTCACAGCCGTGGCCCTTCTGTTCGTGGCCATCGGCGCGGTTGCACAGGAACAAGATCATTCAATGGCGATGACGCCGACCGCGCAGGAAGAGCACCTTGCCCACCTGCGCGAGCTTCTGGCGGAAAGGTCGTCGCACGGACCGGTCATCCCGCAGCCCGATAGCGTTGGCGAGGCCGCAGTCAAGAACTTCACGGTCACCGCCAGGAGCTTCGATTTCTCCGTCTCGCCGTCGCCGTTCTCGGTGAACCAGGGTGACGTCGTCAACCTCACGCTCACGGTGCCGTCGAGCGACCCGTCGTCGTTCGGACACGGAATCCTGATGGAGACCTACGTCGAGAACGGTCTCGACTGTCTGAAAGGGCAGACCAAACAAATGCAGTTCGTCGCGACGACGTCCGGGACGTTTGCCTTCGTGTGCGACATCCCCGACTGCGGAACGGGTCATTCGCTCATGTCCGGAACCTTCACCGTGGTCAAGGTGGCCAATCCTGCTCCCACCGTGAGCAGCATCGCGCCAACCTCCGGCAGCGTGGCCGGCGGAACGGCGGTGACCATCACCGGCACCGGCTTTCTCACGGGGGCCACGGTCAAGTTTGGCGGAACGCCGGCGACGAACGTCTCGGTCGTGAGCGCGACGTCGATCACCGCCACCGCTCCCGCGCATGCGGCGGGGAAGGTCGACGTCGTCGTGACAAACAGCGACAGCCAGTCGGCGACGCTGGCGCAGTCCTTCACGTACGCGCTTCCCGGACCTACGATCAGCGGCATATCGCCGTCGACCGGCCCCACGACCGGCGGAACGGCGGTGACGATCACCGGCACCAACTTCCAGAGCGGCGCCACGGTCACGTTCGGCACACGCCCGGCGACCACGGTCACGGTGGTGAGCGCGACGTCGATCACGGCAGTCACGCCGCTCGGCCCGGCCAGCGAGCAACTGGCGGTGAACGTCGTCGTGACGAACCCCGATGCGACGTCGGGGACGGCGACCAACGCGTTCACCTACACCGTCCCGGCGTTGACGGTGGTCAGCGTGACGCCGAATCTCGCCGTACCCAACGCACCGATCACCATCACCATCTTCGGAGCCGGGTTCACCTCGGCGCTGGCGTCATCCGTGACGGTGGCCGGCGTAGCAGGGACGAACGTGCAGGTCATCGACCCCGTCACGATCCAGGCCACCTTGCCGTCCCACGCTGCCGGCAGAGGCGACGTGGTGGTCACGATCGGCGGCACGAGCGCGACGCTGAGGGATGGATTCTCCTGGCAGAACCCCCCGCCGAAGCGGAGGGCCGTGAAGCATTAGGCCCCGGGAGCGCGGGCGTCTCGCCCGCGCTTTTTCTCAACATGCTGCCCGACGCGCGCGCGGGACGCACGCGGTCCCAGGGGGGTTAATACAACAGATACTTCGCGCGCCGCGCTTCGAAGGCCGCCTCGTCCACGCGCCACATGGTGACGATTTCGGAGAGCGGTTTGTCCGCGCGGATGGCCTCGAGTGTGGCGGGGTCTTTTAATAATGGCGCCACCTTGTCGAGCGCAAACTCGGATGGATACAGCCGGTGCAGCACCAGCGCGATGGCGACGCCGGTCATCACCGGCCGCAGAGCATTGCGGTCGGTGATGATGAGGCGCACGCCGCCGCAGCGTTTTCCGGCGAAGACGCTCGACGACGGTGTGAACTCCGCCGCCTCGAAGCGGATGCCGGGGAGCGACATCGCCGTCAGTTCGCGCGCGAGCGTTGCCCCGTCCGCGTACGGTGCGCCGACGAGCTCGAACGGCGTCTCCGTCTCGCGCCCGACCGATACAGCCGTCTCGATGATGCCGATCCCCGGATAGAGCGTGGCCTCGGTGAGGCTGCGCATGTTCGGTGAGGTGTTGATCCACGGCAGGCCGGCCTGGTCCATCCACAACTCGCGCCGCCAGCGCTGCAACGGGATCACGGTGAGGTCGGCGCCGATGTGCCGTTCGTCGTTGAACATCCGGGCCAGCTCGCCGACGGTCATCCCATGGCGGATCGGCAGCGAGTGCCAGGCGATGAAGCTCTCCTCGCCGTGCAGCAGCGGCCCTTCGACCCGCACGCCGCCGATAGGATCGATGCGGTCGAGGACGATGAACTTGACGTGCGCCGCTGCCGCCGCTTCCATCGCCAGTCCCATCGTTGCGATGTAGGTATAGAAGCGCGCGCCGACGTCCTGAATGTCGAAGACCAGCGCATCGAGTCCGGCCAACTGTTCCGGCTTCGGCTTGCGCGTGTCGGCGTAGAGGCTGTAGACGGGAAGGCCGCTCACGGGATCCGTCGAGTCGCTGACCTTCGCATCGACCGTTCCTCGGATGCCGTGCTCCGGCGAGAAGAGGGCCACGAGCGTGACGCCCGGCGCGCTGCGCAGTGAATCGATGGTCGGGTTCCAATTGCGGTCGATCCCGGTGTGATTCGTGATCAGGCCGACGCGCATCCCGCGCAGCGACGCATACCGCTCCGTCTCGAGATGATCGATGCCGTTGTTCGTATCGGCGCCGCCGTAGGTGACGTGAACCTGTCCGCCGGCCCTTACGGGCAGCGCTCCCGGCGGCGACTCCCTCGGCACGCGCGCGGCCTCGGCGGCGAGTGTGCCGAGGGCCGTCTGGAGGCGAAGGACGTCGCCGGTACCGTTGGGGTGCACGCGGTTCGAGAGGAAAACGAAGAACGTCTTCGAGAAGGGATCGATCCACATCATGCCGCCGGTGAAACCTGTATGACCGAACGACCCGAGCGGAAAGATCTCGCCCCTCGGGCGGCTGAAGGAGGAGTCGAGATCGAACCCTCCCGCCCGCCGCACCGCGACGTTCGGCGGTGAGGTGACCGCCGTCATCCTGTCGACGGTCTCCGTCCTGAGGATCGGCGAGCCGCCGCGCAGAAGCATGCGCGCGTAGAGCGTCAGATCATGGACCGTGGTGAACATTCCCGCGTGTCCCGCCACGCCACCCATTCGCCGCGCGGTGGGATCGTGTACGGTGCCTCGCGGAACATTGACTTCGGTAGGCGCAACGGAGCGCTGGCGTCTCGCCGGCTGGCCCGGCGGCGTCTCGCCGCCGCGCCGAAACCCGGTGTCCCTCATCCCCAGCGGCGCAAAAACCTCACGCTTCGCGAAGACATCGAGATCGACGCCCGACACCCGTCTCACGATCTCGCCGAGCAGCTCGAAATTGATGTCGCTGTACCGGAACGTGTACCCGGGCCTTTGCCTTGGCTCCTCGGCGATAGCCATGCGGATGGCGGTGTCATAGCCGCTCCATGGCGGCGAGAGATCGAGATCGGGCCGCAGCCCCGAGGTGTGGGTGAGGAGATGGCGAATGGTGATCTCGTCGCGCCAGCCGCCGCGAAACTCGGGGATGTAGCGGCTGACCGGGGCATCGAGCTCGATCGTTCCCCGTTCGATCAGCAGCCAGACCGAGGGCGTCGTCGCCACGACCTTCGTGAGCGATGCGGCATCGAAGATCGTATCGACCGTCATCGGCTCGACGGCTGGGACGAGCGCGCGGTTGCCGTAGCTCTTCTCGTAAACCGCGCCTCCGCGCTCGAGATGGAAGACGCCGCCGGGGAGCTTGTGCTCGGCGATGGCCGTCTCGATCGTCCGATCGACTTCACGCAGGCGGCCGGCGTCGAAGACGTCGGAGCGTTGCATCGTGCGGCAACCGAAGAGGAGAACGAGCAACGCGATGCTAAGCCGGCGCATGTTCTTTCTCCGGGATGAGCGCGCCGACCGCAAATGTCGTCAGCGAACCGATGACGGTGTACCACGGCCACGCGATGTTTGTGCCGAAGCGGACCGCGATCACGACGGCCAGACCGGCGCTCATGCCGATGAACGCCGCGCGCGGACCGCCGCGCCTGGCCGTGCCGAGGAGGAACACGCCGAGGATCGGACCATTGATGAAGGAGGCAACCGAGAGCGCCGTATCGACCGCGGAACGCGTCTGCCCCCGCAGCGAAAGCGCCACGCCGATCTGCGCGATGCCCGCGCCGACGGTCAGCAGGCGCGAGACGCGAAGGTAATGCTCATCGCTCCGTCCGCGCACCAATGGTTGATAGAGATCGGAGAGGGCCGTGGCCGCAATCGAATTCACCGACGGCGATGTCGCCGCCGCCAGCACCGCCGCCACGAGCAGTCCGGCAAGTCCGATCGGCATGTGATGAATGATGAAGTCGGGAAACACTTCATCGGGCGAGTGGAACGGCGCGGCCGCGGCCCCCATCGCGTACGTGGCCAGCTTCGATGGCTGGTAAAAGGCGAACAGCAGCACGCCGATGAAGAGGAAGCCGATGAACTGCACCAGGATGACTACACCGGAGACGAGCAGCGCGAGCTGTGCCTTGCGCGCGCTGGTGGTGCACAGATAGCGCTGCACCATGTACTGGTCTGTTCCGTGCGTCGACATGTTGAGAAACGCGCCGCCGATCAGGCCCGCCCAGAAGGCGTACGGCCGCGTCATGTCGAGCGCGAAATCGAACACCCGGAACTTGGAGGCCTCGCGTCCCGCCGCGATCGCCCCGGCCAGCCCGCCGTGAATCGAGCCGATGAGTATGACGCCGGCGGCCACCGCTCCGATGATGTAGACGCCGACGTGCAGGATCTCCGTCCACACCACTGCCTCCATTCCGCCGACCGCCGTGAAGAGGAGCATCACTCCGCCGATGCAGACCACCGAGACCGCCGCTGCCGTGGCCCGATCGGTGTTCGGCAGAAAGGCCTGCCAGACGGACGACATCACCACGGCGGTGAGCAACAGCCGCACGCTGTCCGCCACCGTGCGCATGACGATGAAGAGCGAGGCAGCAAGACTCCGTACCCCGTCGCCGAACCGGCTGCGCAGCAGTTCGTAAATCGTCAGCAGGTTGCGCTGAAAGTACGCCGGAATGAAGAGCACGCAGATGGCGATGCGGCCGATCAGATAGCCGAGTACGAGCTCGAGAAAGGTGAAGTTCCCGCCGCGCGAATAGGCCAGGCCGGGAATGGAGACAAACGTGATCGCCGAGGTCTCCGTCGCCACGATCGACCCGGAGATCGCCCACCACGGCAACTGCCGCCCCGCCAGGAAATAGTGCCGCGTCGTCTTCTGCCGCTTGCGGCACCAGAACCCGATGGCAACGACCGCCGCCAGGTAAGCGATGATGATGACGAGATCGATTGCGGACAAGTTGGGGGCGCATTGTAACGGCAGGAGCGCAAGCGCTAAACGCGCAAGCGTCGGGAGCGCGCAAGCGCCAGGAGCGCTGGCGTCTCGCCGGCCAGTCTGTTGCCGGCGAAGCCGGCTTGAGATCGTAGCCCCCGGTTTCAACCGGGGGTTCTCGGCGATCCCCAAATTGCAAGCCCGCTTTAGCGGGCGACAGATTCCGAGGTAACATTCCGCCGGGACGTCCGCATGGCCCGCGCGCCATGCCTCATAGCTACAGCAACCTCTTGACTCACATCGTCTACTCGACGAAAAACCGACGTCCACTCATCGACGCAGAGCTTGAATTGCGTCTCTTTCCCTACTTCGGAGGGATCGTGCGACAACTCGGCGGAACGCTGTACACGGTGAACGGAGTGGAAGATCACGTTCACCTTCTTGCCCATCTGCCTCCAACAATCGCCGTCGCCGATGCCATCGGAAAGATCAAAGGCAGCTCCACACACTGGATCCACGAATCGTTCCCCGATCGATCCGCGTTCTCCTGGCAGCGTGGATACGGTGCATTCAGCGTCAGCAAGTCACATGTAGCAAGAGTCGTTCGATACATCGAACGGCAGAAGGCACATCACAGGAAGCAATCGTTTCAGGAGGAGTTCGTGGAGCTTCTACGACGACACGGCATTTCGATCGACGAAGAACACCTCTGGACGTGACCTGCCGGCTCTGTCGCCCGCTAAAGCGGGCTTGCAATTTGGGGCCTACTTCGTAGCCCCCGGTTGAAACCGGGGGCTACGATCTTAAGCCGGCTACGCCGGCAAATTTGCTGTATCGCGGCGTCGTAGCGTCCAACTTTTCGGGCCAGCCGGCGAGACGCCAGCGCTCCGGCGCTTCGCGCTTGCGCTGCGCGTTGCGCGCCCGCGCCCTACTCCTTCATCAGCGGCTCCACCTTCCCCGTGATCAACCTGGCCCCTCGTTGGAAGGTCACATAAGCCCAGGCCCATTGCAGGATCACGAGTATGCGGTTGCGGAAACCGATCAGGAAGAAGATGTGCACGCTGAGCCAGGCGGCCCAGGCCAGAAAGCCGCTGAGTTTGATGCGGCCGAAGTCGGCCACGCCGGCGGCGCGGCCGATGGTGGCCAGCGATCCTTTGTCGTGATAGCGGAAGGGGAGGGTGGGCTGGCCGGCAATCAAACGTTCGATGTTTTTCGCGGTGTGCGTCCCTTCCTGGATCGCCGCGGGGGCGACGCCGGGAACGTTCGGTACCGATGCGAGGTCGCCGATGACGAAGACTTCGGGATGGCCGGGAACGCTCAGGTCCGGTTCGACGAGAACCCGCCCGGCGCGGTCGAGTGGCGCGCCGAGGGTGCGCGCCAGCGGCGAGGCCTGGACGCCGGCGGCCCAGAGGACGGTGCGGGTGGGGATGGCCGTTTCGCCGACTCGGACGTCGTGATCGCTGACGTTCGTGACGATGGCGTTCGTCATCACCTCCACGCCGAGGCCGCGCAGTTGCGCCGCCGCTTTTTCCGACAGGGTGGGCGGGTAGGGAGGGAGGACGCGGCTCACTCCTTCGATCAGGATGACGCGCGCGCTGGACGGATTGATGCGCCGGAAGTCGCGGATCATCGTCTGCCGGGCGATCTCCGATAGCGCTCCGGCCAGCTCGACGCCGGTCGGTCCTCCGCCGACGACGACGAAGTTGAGCCAGGCCTGTTGCCGCGCCGAGTCGGTCTCGCGCTCGGCCGCCTCGAAGGCGCGCAGCACGCGGCGGCGGATCTCCAGCGCATCCTCGATCGTCTTCAGGCCGGGCGCGTTCTCCTCCCATTCCGGATGGCCGAAGTACGAATGCGTGGCGCCGGTGGCGATGATGAGGATGTCGTAGGCCAGCTCGCCGTCGGCGAGGCGGACGAGTTTTCGATCGAGATCGATGCCGGTGGCGTCGCCCATGATTACGCTGACGTTTTTCTGTTTCCGCAGCACCGCGCGGATTGGTGCGGCGATGTCGCTCGGGTTGAGCGCCGCGGTGGCCACCTGGTAGAGCAGCGGCTGGAAGAGGTGGTAGTTGCGCCGGTCGACGAGCGTGATGCGGACAGGCGCTTTCGCTAACGCCTTCGCCGCGTACAGGCCGCCGAAGCCGCCGCCGATGATGACGACGCGTTGGGTTTCGCTCATCGCCGCACAAACTCCTCTCCAAACAGCGTAAACCCGCCGATCGTGCCGTCCGGCGAGAGCCGGAACTGCAGCGGCTCATCGATGTCTTCGACGGTGTCGATGGCGCTGAAGCCGTCGTAGTTCTCGTGGACCAGCGGCAGCGTGACCCGTTCCCAGTGCAGGACGAGGGCATCGCCGGCGACGGAGATCGTGGCGTCGCCAAAGCCGGCGTTGTGGAAGGTGCCGGCGTACGCGGCGAGATCGTGCGACGGTTTGGGAGCGGTAGCGCGCTTGGCCACGCGCTCGGCCATCCTGGCTTCAGCCTTTGCTCCCTCGACTTTCTCATTGTCGAGAAGCTCGCCGTTCCAGTCGCGCGCCTGCGCGCCGAGGAATTGATCGATGATCGTGTTTCGCAGCGCGGCCAGCGCCGTTCCTCGGCCGACATTCTCCAGGATGGCGATGCCGAGGTTGCGCTTCGGCAGGAGCGCGACATTCGACCGGAAACCGTTCAGCGCGCCGGCGTGCGCGACCAGCAGCTCGCCGTGATAGTCGGAAGCGTTCCAGCCGAGGGCGTAGGTGAGAAAGTTCGTGTCGGGATAGATCTGGTGCGTGGCCGGACCGATGGGGATGATCGTCTGCGGCGTGTGCGTCTCGTCGAGCGCTTCCTGCGACAGCAGCCGCTTGCCGTCGATGACCCCGCCGGCGAGCTGGAAGCGGAGCCACTGGGCCATGTCGTGCGCGGACGATTTGATCGTGCCGGCGGGAGCGAGGGCGTCGTAGTTGCGCATCGGCTGGATTGCGGAGCGCTGGCTTTCCGAATTCCAGCGATGGCCGGTGGCGTGATCGGATTGCGGCCAGTCGGCGAAGGCGATGCGCGATTCGGTCATTCCCAGTGGTGCGAAGATGCGCGTGCGGATCAGTTGCTCCCACGGCATCTTCGCCGCCGACGCCGCGGCCTCGCCGGCGGTGACGAACATCAGGTTGTTGTACTGGTATCCGGCGCGGATCGGCCGCCAGATTTTCATCATGCCGATGCGGTGGATCAACTCATCGCGGCCGAAGTCGCTGTCGTCCCACAGCTCATCGTGCCGCGCCACGCCGCTACGGTGCGAGGCGATGTCGCGCAGCGTGATGAGCGAGTCGGTGCAGGCGTCGGAGATGTGAAAGCCGGGGAGGTAGTTGCGGACCGGATCGTCCCACGACAGTTTCTTCTCGTCCGCCAGCATGGCCATGACGGTGGCGGTGAATGCCTTCGTCGTCGAGCCGAGCTCGAAAAGGGTGTCGGCGGTGACCGGCTCCGTCTTGCCGGTCTCCTTGATCCCGTAGCTTTTTAGAAAGATCACGCGATCGTTCTGGACGACCACGATGGCCAGCGCCGGCAGGTGCCACGCTTCGATCGTGTCGCGGACGTCTTTGTCGATGACAGCCTCGCTAAGCTGCGCTGAGGCGGCGACGGCTAGGAGCGAAATGCTGATGGCGATGACGAAGCGGCGCATGCGTGGCATTCTATCGGCCATGACGTTTTTATCCGCAGATGACGCAGATCAAACGCAGATAAAACCCTATCTGTGTTTATCTGCGACATCTGCGGATGAATGCCTCTTTTCCAGCCATCCCCGCACGACATAAAACAACGTCCCTGCCGCGATCACGTACAGCCCGCCCACGCGAAGACCCTTCTGTGGCGAGATGACGATGTAGCTCCACAGTCCGAGGGCGATGATCGCAGGCATCGGGTAGAGCCACATGCGGAAGGGACGCGGGCGCTCCGGCTCGCGCGTCCGAAGGATCACCGCGCCGATGATCTGGGCCATGAAGGGGATCACCGCGCGAATGGAGAGAATCGCCTGCAGGACGTTCTTGAGCGATAGCGAACAGAAGGCGGCGGCCACGCATCCGAGGAAGAGGATCGACACATACGGATAGGCCTCGGTGGCGTGCAGTCTGGCGAAGAGGCCGAAGAAGTTGCCGTCGCGCGCGGCGGCATACAGGATGCGCGAGTAGCCGAGCATGAGCGAGAAGATCGAGGCGAAGGCGGTCCAGAGGATGAGGATCGAGATCCATTGCGCCGCGCGCGTGCCGAGGAGCACGGCCAGATAGTCCGCCACGACCGAGGGGGAGATCATGGCCACCTTCATCGGCAGGACCGAGATCAGGCAGGCGTTCATCACCAGGTAGATCGCGCCGATGGCCAGGATGGAGATCACGATCACGCGGGGGATGGTCTTGGTCGGCTCGCGCACTTCGTCGCCGATGTAGCAGATGTTGTAGTAGCCGAGGTAGTCGTAGACCGCGTAGATCAACGCGGCGCCGAGGCCGGCGTAGCCGATGCCGCCGTCGAGCCGCGGCGCGCGCCAGAATTCGAACGCGGCGAGCTTCAGGTGAGGCAGGCCGGCGCCGATGACGATCGCCAGCGTCGCCAGAACGCCGGCCCAGAGCAGGATGGAGAACTTGCCGATCGATTCGATGCGGCGCAGGAGCAGCAGCATCGTCACGATGCAGACCAGCGTGGCAGACAGTCCGATGTGATTGCCCGCGGCGGGGACCACGACCTTCAGATAGCTGGCGAATCCGATGCAGCCCGAGGCCATCGACAGCGGCGCGGAGATGAGGATCTGGAAGAGAAAGAGGAACGAGATGAGCCGGCCGGCTTTCCCGTAGGCATGGCGCAGAAAGACGTACGAGCCGCCCGAGCCGGGGATCTCCGCCGAGAGCTCGGCCGTGACCAGGCCGTCGCTGATGGCCAGAAGTCCGCCGAGAATCCAGGCCAGCATGCCCCGGCCGCCGCCCATGGCCGCCAGAATCAAGGGGATCGTGATGAAGGGCCCGATCCCGACCATGTCGATCATGTTCAGGGCGATGCCGCGCCAGAGGCCGATGTCACGACGCAGCTCAGACACTGCGGGGAGTGTACTTTTCCGGCCCCGCACTTGCACGGGTTGGATTGCAAAGGAAGGATTCGATGCGCACACATCTCCTCGTTGCGTTGGCCGTTGTCCTCTTCGTTCCTGTTCTCGCAGCCCAACAGACGCCTCTGGTCTTCCACTCGGCGCTCACGGGGAACAACGTCGTGGGCGGGGGCGCGTCGGCGAACGGTTTCGCCACGGCCACCCTGACAATCAGCGGCGCTGTGGCGACGCTTGACGTCACTACCCTCGGCCTGACCAACATCACCGGCGTGACCTTGTTCGTAGGGGCTCCCGGCACGAACGGCGCGGCCATCAAGACGTTCAGCGATGTGAACAACGGGTTCGTGAACGGCCACTTCAACGGGACGGCCACGCTCGACCCGGGTGTGATCAATCAGCTCCTGGCCAATCCACAGAACTTCTATCTCGTCATCGATGCATCCGGATTCCCGGCGGGCGCCGTTCGCGGCACGCTCACCGGCGCGAATACGGTCTACCTTGCCGGGAGGATCTCCGGCACGAGCGGGTTGTGCAACGGAGGCAATGGCTCGTCCAGCGGGGCCGGCGCGTTCGTGCTGGCGTTGTCGCCTGACCCCGGCGGTGTGACGTACACGCTTCGCTACGATCTCATCACCAACGGTCTCGGCAACACGCTCGTCGCGCTGGAGATCGGTGACAACCTCGGCGGAAACGGTCCGATCACCGTCGGAACCAATCTGACCGGCACGAACGGCCGCTTCGCCGGTACGACCCAGATCGCCGCGTCCCGCGCGCAGGCGTTGGAATCGCTGCCGGGCGGCGTTCGCGTGATCGCCAGAACTCCCGACTCGGGCGCCGCCTGCGCGGCCGCCGGCGCGCCGCAGCCGGCTCACGAGATCTTCATCCCGGTTGCCGGATCCGTGCACGGTGCCGGCAATACGAATTTCATGACCGATCTGAATCTCTTTAACAACTCGGTTCAGGGTTCGGCCGTCAACGCCGACGTCATGATCCAGTTTTTCCCGGCAGGAGCGGGGAGCGCTGCCGCGCAGTTCGTGGCCTGGGCGACGCTCCTTCCCCGCGGGATGGCTGCCTATCGCGACCTCGGCGCCAGCGCATTTGACGGACAGATCAACGGCATCGGCGCGCTGCGACTGGTCACTGCGAACAATATCTTTGCGAATGCCCGCATCTACAACAACCAGGCTGCGGCCGGCGCGGGGACGTTCGGCCAGCACGCGGCGGGGTTGCCGCGCACCGCGGCACTCACCGATGGAACGCTGGTCGGGCTTTCGAACATCGTCAGTGTGCCGCCGCTCGGTACACCCACGTCTCGTACGAACATCGGTTTCTTCAACCCCAGCGACACCGCGTCGACGGCGGCATTCGAGCTGCTCGACGGCAACGGCACCGTCCTCGGCACGCGCACACTGACGCTGAATCCGTGGCAGCAACTGCAGCTCCCGCTGATCGGCGGGCTGATCACCGGAATCAACGGCGACGTGGTCACGTCGACGCTTCATTTTCTCAGCAGCAATCCGATCTTCGTCTACGCCTCCGTCGTCGATAACGTGAGCGGCGACGGCAGCTACGTCACGCCGGGAATCAGCTCGAGCGGAGGAACGACGGCGAACTGAGCGCGCCAGCGCTTAGCCCGCATTTCTCACACGCTCACTTGAATTGTTCCCTCGAGAGCTTGCCGCTCCCTTCGTCGAGAGCCCTTCTCCCCCCACGGTTTCTTGTGGGGGGAGAAGGTGCCGAAGGCGGATGAGGGGGGCGCTTTACGAGATGCGCGATTTACCGACGCTGGTCCGAGAGCGCTCGAAGGCGCGCGAAAAACGTCCTCGTGAATCGCCCCCTCATCCGCCTTCGGCACCTTCTCCCCCAGCTGAAAAGCGCTGGGGGAGAAGGACTCTCGATTGGAGGTACTGCCGAGAACGAACCGCTCGCACAACTCCACATCGTCCCAAGTTTCTCCACCAAGAGGGTGGGCAATTCCACTCAGAGTGTGAGAAATGCGGGCTGGTGGCACCTTACCTTTTCGGTTTCAGCGTCACCACGCCGACTCTCTCTCCATTCGCGGAGTCGTTGATCAGCGTGGCCAGGCGGCGGGCGCGCGTCTCTTCTTTTTTCGCGCTCGTGACCCAGTAGATGCAGACGCGGCGATAGGACGGCGCCTGGGCGTTGAAGAACTGCCAAGCCTTCCGGTTCGCGCGGAACGTCTTCTCGTCAGACGGATCGAAGGTCCGTACCGCGTTCTCGTAGGAGTAGATGGCCGACTTGTCTTCGCGCCGCTGTTCGAAAGCGCGCAGACCGGCGGGGCGCATCAGGCCGAGTTTGGTCAGCTCCGCCACGCGGGCGATGTTGATCGCGCTCCAGTTGCTGATCTGCTTTCGCGGCGTGAAGCGGATGCTGTAGCTGACGTCGTCGATCCGCCGGCGCACGCCATCGATCCAGCCGAAGCAGAGAGCCTGATCGACCGACTCCGGCCAGGTGATCGACGGCTTGCCCGAACCCCTTTTGTAGAACCCGACCAGAAGCTCCGCCGCCGAGGCATGATTCCTTTCCAGCCACTTGCGAAAGGCGGCGGGCGTCGGGAAGAAGGTCGGCTCCATCGCCGTCGAGGATAGCAAGCGGCAGAAAGTTTTTCGATCAGCCTGTCGATTTCCGGCCTGGCCGTTCGACTATGGAGCAAGGAGAAAGAAACCATGGAATACCTGCTGCTGATTTACGAAGGTGAGAAGCGTTTGGAAGGGCTGAACAAGACGGAGCTCGACAAGGAAATGGGCGAGTACGGCGCGTTCGGCCAGGAGTTCGCGGGGACCATCAAGGGCGGCAACGCCTTGCAGCCGACCAGCACCGCAACCACCGTGCGCGTGCGCGACGGCAAGCGGCTGACGACCGACGGACCGTTCGCCGAGACGAAGGAGCAGCTCGGTGGCTACTACCTCATCGAGGCGCCCGATCTGGACGCGGCCATCGCCGTCGCGGCGAAGATTCCGGCCTCGCGCTACGGCATGATCGAAGTACGGCCCATCATGACGTTCTCGTGACTATGATGTCGGTCTCTTGACAGCGATCGAAGAGATCTTCCGCGCCGAATGGGGACGGCTTCTGGCCGCCCTCATTCACCTCCTCGGCGATTTCGACGTCGCCGAGGAGGCCTTGCAGGAGGCCTTCGCCATCGCCGTGACCGAGTGGTCTGGCCAGCCCCCGCGCAATCCGCGGGCGTGGCTTTACGGTACCGCGCGGCACAAGGCGCTCGATCGTCTCCGGCGGCAGGCGCGTTTCGCGGAGAAACAGGCCGAGCTGGCGGCGCTCACGCCGGAGCCGGTGTCCGATGTTGAGAACGACGAGGAGTCGGGAGTGCCTGACGAGCGGCTTCGGCTGATCTTCACCTGCTGCCATCCGGCCCTCGCCGAAGAGGCGCAGGTGGCGCTCACGCTGCGGACGCTGTGCGGCCTGACCACCGAGGAGATCGCGCGGGCATTTCTTGTACCCGTTGCGACGATGGCGCAGCGGCTGGTGCGCGCTAAGTCGAAGATCCGCGGCGCGGCCATTCCCTATCGCGTGCCGCCGGCCTCGGAGCTTCGCGAGCGGCTCTCCGCGGTCATGGCGGTCGTCTATCTCGTCTTCAACGAAGGCTACGCCGCCGCCAGCGGTACCGCGCTGGTGCGCCACGATCTCTGCGCCGAGGCCATCCGGTTGGCGAGAATGCTGCGGACGCTGATGCCCAATCCCGAGCTCGAGGCGCTTCTGGCGTTGATGCTGCTCCACGACGCGCGCAGAAACGCCCGCGTCGACGACGCCGGCGAGATCGTGCTGCTCGCCGATCAGGATCGTTCGCGATGGGACCGGGAGGAGATCGACGAAGGGCGGTCGATCCTGCAAACGTCGATGCGCCAGTGGCGTCCGGGAACGTACGCGCTGGAGGCCGCGATCGCCGCCATCCATGCGGATGCGCCGTCTGCCGAGGCGACGGACTGGCGGCAGATCGTGGCGATCTACGAACGGTTGTATGCGTTGCATCCCACGCCGGTGGTCGCGCTCAACCAGGCGGTCGCCGTGTCGATGGTGGATGGTCCCGACGCCGCGCTGCCGCTCGTCGATGCGCTTTCGGAACCGCTCGCCGGCTACCACCTCTGGCACGCCACGCGCGCGGATCTCCTTCGCCGCCTCGACCGCTTTGACGAAGCGATCGCAAGCTACCGGCATGCATGCGAGCTGGCTGGGAACGAGGCGGAACGGCGTTTTCTGACGCGGCGGATTATGGGAGTGCAGATAGACAAGATCCTCAGCATCTGCACTCAGGCGTTCGGATATTAAGACGGGTTCTCTCTTTGGATTGTGGTGCGCGCCTTCGCGCGCAGCCGGCCGAGAGCACAATCGCATCGGTTGCGCCGCATCGCATTCGAGCAGCAGAGGCAAGGTCGGCGCCTGACCTGTTTTCGCAGACGGTGTCCAAGACCCTGGACGCGGTGAGCTTTCGCCTCTGGAACCCTTGCGGGCGGCCCGTCCCCCCTGCTGCCGCTCAATACTACAGGAAGGACTCCGTGTGATCGCGGCGGTTTGCGGATCTGGCGGGCAAGTCGCAGTCGCCGACCAGCAGAGGTGACGGGCTGCGGCAGCGGTGTGATCAATCGGCCCATGCGAGAGGCTCTAAGCCACACCCCGGTGGCTCTGAGCCACACCCCGGTGGCTTTAAGCCACACCCCGGTGGCTTTTGAGCCACACCCATGTGTCGCTGGGACACCCCCATGTGTCGCTGGGACACCCCCATGTGTCGCTGGGGCTACCCCATGTGTCCCAGAGACTACCCCATGTGGCTAAAAGCCAATTCCGGCGTGCCCCACTCCGAGCCAGCCAACCGTCCGATAGACGACATCCGGATTCGTCACGGCGGTAAACCATGAAACGGCAACAAGCGCGCAGCCTACCGCGATGAGACCGAGCTGTCCCCGGGGCGAGTAGCGAAACTCGAGTCGCTCAGACATCGGAACATTCTCCCTGGATCCGGCCCTGCTGGCTACGATGTGCGCCGTTCAAACACGAACTGGTCCGCCGCAACCAAGCGATCGAACGCCGCAGCCGACCGGCGAAGGCGAAACTGCATCATCTGCATGGCCACGTACTTCGTGAGCGCACCGAAAACAAAGACGATCACGACAAGGGTTCCTCCTATGAGGTGACGCTTGTCACCGGAGCTCGACAGTAGAGATGCGATGCCGAGACACACGGCACGCGGCAGCACGTCGAGGAAGCCGAAGTTCGGCCGGGCCAGGTACCAGGAGATTGCGGAGAGGACGGACCAGACGATAAGCGCCGGGCGGCCTTGCTGCACCGCAATCCATGCGAACGCGACCGGCGCGAGAAGAATGATGCCGGCGATGCTCGTGACGGCCACGGTTCCGATCCGTCCAAAGACGACGCCCACGGATTGATAGAAGTCCCGGACACCCCAGACCCATTGCCGGTCGGTGGACATATCGACGAATTCTGCGTGGGAAGGCATCCGGAGGTTTGGCGCGCCGTACTCGTCCGAAAAGGCTTTTACCACAGAGACACAGAGGACACAGAGGTAAAGGATGAAGGCGGAAGGATGATCAAACAGTTCATCCCTCATCCTTCAGATTTCATCTTTTTCTCTGTGTCCTCTATGCCTTTGTGGTCAAAGCCTTTCGATCGAACGACCTCACCCGCTCCGCTTCACCACCACGATCGTCGTGTCATCGGCCGGCGCTTCGTCGCCTGCGTGGGCGCGCCAGTCATCGACGATGGCTGTGAGGATCGCCGCGGCCGGGCGGCGGGAGATCTTGCCGAGGAGCTGACGAAGGCGGTCGAAGCCGTAGGGGTGGCCAAGGGTGTCGCCGGCTTCGAACAGGCCGTCGGAGAAGAGGACGACGGTGGTTCCGATCCTCATCGAGAACGGCGTGTCGTCGTAGTGCCGCTCCGGTCCCAGTCCCAGCGGCAGCGAGGGAAGTTCCATCTCGCGCACTTCGCTGCTGTGCGTGATCCAGGGATAGGGATGGCCGGCATTGCTGACCAGCACATCGCCGGTCGCTGGATCGAGGCGCAGCAGCATGAGCGACGTGAATGTGCGCGGAGAGCCGATCATACGCAGCACAAGGTGGAGCCGCTGCAGCACCATCGCCGGCGTTCGCTCCGCCTCCACGAGACTGGCCAGTCCGGCCTTCGTCATCGCCTGCGCGATGGCGCACGAGTATCCGTGGCCCGACACGTCTCCCGCGGCGATCCAGAGCCGCCCCTCGGCATCGCGCACGAAGTCGTACAGATCTCCGCCGGCCTCGGTGGCCAGAATCGATCGGGCCGCGATCTCGTATCCCTCCACCACCGGCATCTCACGCGGCAGGAGACCTAGTTGCATCCGCGCCAGGAGATCCATCTCGTACTTCAGCCGGTTCTCTTCCTCCAGCCGCCGCGCGAAACCGGGGAGGGGAAGCGGACCTTCTTCCGCCTCATCGCTGCGCCGGACGCCGAGGAGCCCAAGCGGGATGGGGGCGACAGCCAGCGTTACGAGCATCAGCGCTGATACCGGCATCCATGAGAAGTGGCGCAGTGAAAAGAGCGCGGCCGGCAGGACGGTGGACATCATCGCCGCGGTCAGGAGGGCTGTCAGACCGAACCTCGCGTATCCGATCACCAGAACAACGGTGAGGAGAAGGCTGGCCGCGAAGGCGATGCCGAAGGACGACAGCGGAATCCGCGTGGCCAGCACCAGCGCGCCGAGGACGGTTGCGCCGCCGCGAATGCGCCGGATCAGCGGGAAGCGCAGCGCCGCGCAGATGATGAGCATGACCAGACCGGTCCGGAACGCTCCGTCGTCGATCGGCGAGGCGGTGATGCCGAAGAGCGGCAGCCGGATGCTCCCCTCGGTCGTCGCCACTCCCGGCACCATCGTCCCGAACGACATCGCCATCAGCCACAGGCCGGCCACGCATGCCCCGATCGACCATCCGGCCAGCAATGCCTTTCCGCCTTTCGGCCCGAGCCGTCCCGCGCGGAGCGTGTCGAGGGAGGTGCGGAAGCCCGGCACCGTCGAGCGAAGCCACGACTCGGCGGACGACCAGAGGATGAACAGGAATACGCCTTTGCCCAGCACTCCGGAGGCCGACTCAATGACATGAATCCAGGTCGTCGAGCTCCATAACGGTCCTGGCAGCGAGAGGGCGATCGAAAAGGCCGCCAGAACCAGGCCTTTCTTCAACTCGATCCGGCGTTGGATCAGCAGGGCGAAGAAAAGGATCACGATACCGATCAGGAACGCGGCGCGAACGGTCACCTCCATCAGCCGCGCTGATAGAAACGATCCGAGCGTCAGGCTCTCCAGCCGGTTACGCCACCAGTTGACCGGACCGACGACCCGCTGGATGATCGGAGCAGCCGGCCCATTGACGGCCGCTCGGATCAGCGACTCCGGTGGCGAGGTTCCCGGCACGCCCGAGAGGCGGATCGCCTGGGCCATCACGTGCAGCTCGATATCCGGTTCCGGCCTGACCGGGGGCAGAAACAGCCCGTCCAGATCGAGGGGCGGCGGGCTGGTGGACGTCACCGGAAGGTGAAACAGATTGTCCGGAAGCCAAACCGCCGCAATGGGGATTCCCCGGAGGGAAAAGATGAGGCGAAGCTGTCCGTCTTCGTTCCAGTTCCGCCATCGGCTCCGCGCGGAGACCTCGACGTACGGGCCGCGTCCCTCCCGCGCTAGCCACTCGGGCGCTCGCGTCCCGAGGATGTCGTACGCCGTCTCCCGCTGTGGGAAGGAGGCATCGTCATAGATGATGCTCTTCGACCGCAACTGCGCGCGGGGAGAGGACTCGATCTGGAGACCGGCAGGACCTGCGATCTCCCGCAGCTTCGCCGCGAAGAAACTGTCCGCGGGAAAGCTCCCGTTCCGCCAATCCGGAAGCCGGAGACAGGCGATGACGACGCCGATGACGAACACGGCCACGCCGATTGCACCGAGAACCAGGAGCGACCGCCGTTCAGGCCCGACCATTCACCTCAGGATATACAGGGAATGGACGGAAATGTTCAAACGATGGCCAGTTGACGCTGGAACGAGCGGCTCACGCGGAGACGCGGAGACGCGGAGGAGACAATGAAGAATGTCTTTCTCCGCGCACTCCGCGCCTCCGCGTGAGTCCTTCAGTCTTTCACCGCCTCCTTCGGCCACCCACCGCCGAGGAACGTCTCGATGGCCGGGAAGACGATTGCCGGCTGCTCGGCATGCGGAAAGTGTCCCGTGTGTGGCAGGCGGAGGATGCGCGCGTTCGGCAGCGCGGTCACCCACTTCGAAACCATCGCCATCGGGATGGAGTCTTCCTCGCCGTGGATGATGAGCACAGGCGCTTTGACGCGGGCCAGCTCGTCGGTCCAGTTCCAATCGCCGAGGGAGCCGAAGGTGGCGGGATTCGTCTTGGTCATCCCGTAGCGGATCGCTTCGGGCGGCGCGGCGCAGAGGTCCGACTTCACTACCGCCACGCTGGTCGACTTCGCCAGGCGCGGCGGCGTCATGATCGACCAGTACTCGCGGCAGGCCGCAGTGACATCCGTCGACGTCTCGAACGCCTTCTGCAACTCGTCCGCGCGTTTGCGTTGCTCGTTCGTCAGGCGTTTCGTGAGCGAGGCGCCGTACTCTTCGAAGAATTTCCCTTTCGCCGGCGGGATCGGGGAGAGGAAGATCATCCTCTCCACATTCTCCGGGTAGCGGATGGCGTAGCGCGCGGCGATGGCGGGGCCGAACGAGTGCGCCAGCAGCGTGACCTTCTTCAGGCCGAGGGAAATGCGGAGCGCTTCGAGATCGGCAACGTGGTGATCGATCGTCAGAAGAGCCGTGTCGGAAGGCAGTGTCGAACGGCCGCCGCCACGCTGGTCGTATTCGATGACGCGGTGATGCAGCCGCAGCGGCGCAAGATCAGCGGCGAGCGAATCGTGATCCATCCCCGGCCCGCCGTGGATCACGATCACCGGCGATCCCTTGCCGCTGTCCGCGTACCAGAGGCGCACGCCGTCGCCGACATCGGCGAAGTGCTGCGCGTTGAGAGAGGTGGCCATCAGCAGAGAAAACCCGATCAGAAGTCGCCGCATTGGGGGAGTATGCGCGAATGAAGATCACGAAAGTAATCTTCCGCAACGTCGCGCAGAGCGCGTAGCCCCTGGGACCGCGGGCGTCACGCCCGCGCTTTGATGCCCGGCATCCTGCTGCTTGCAAGCGCGGTCGAGACGCCCGCGCTCCCAGGGCTTGCCTCCACCCGCCCCATCCCGTTACTCTGCCGTACCCCAACTTCAGCAATCAGGCGAGGAGGCTCCATGAGCGGTAAGTGGACTCGCAGGCGGTTTCTCGAGACGGTCGGGCGCGTTGGCGGCGCGGCGGCGGTCTATGAATCGATGGTGGCACTGGGCATGGTGCGCGTGCCCGATTCGGCGTACGCGGCGCCGCCGCAACTCCCGGAAGGATCGGGCAGCGGCAAGACCATCGTCATCCTCGGCGCCGGCGTGGCCGGTCTCACCGCCGCGTACGAGCTGAAGAAACGCAACCTCGGATTCACCGTCATCATCCTCGAAGCGCAGCACCGCTCCGGCGGCCGCAGCTACACCGTTCGCACAGGCGACAAGATCATCGAGAAACACGGCAACGACCTGTGGGAGCAGACGTGCAGGTTCGACAAGGACCAGTATCTGAACGCCGGACCGGGCCGCATCCCGTATCACCACACCATGGCCCTCGGGTACTGCAAAGAGCTGAAGGTGGCGGTTGAGCCGTATGTCATGTCGTCGCGCGCGAACCTCTATCAGACGCCCGACTCGTTCCACAACAAGGCCGTGCCGAATCGCCGCATCCTCAACGACACGCGCGGTTGGATCTCCGAGCTGTTGACGAAGTCGATCGACAAAGGGTCGCTCGATGACGATCTCTCGCCGGCGCAACGCAAGCAGATGCTCGATCTCCTGAACACGTTCGGGCCGCTCCAGAACAAGAAGTACGTCGGCTCGCAGCGCTCCGGCTACGTCACCGAGCCGGGCGTGACGTCGCCCGGCGACATCGAGCCGCCGATCAAGCTCATCGACCTGCTCGGCTCGGAGTTCTGGCTGGACCGCATGTATCAGCCGGAAGACTACGAATGGCAGCCGACGCTCTTCCAGCCGGTCGGCGGCATGGACAAGCTGGCCCACGGTTTCCTTCCGCACGTCGAGTCGCTGATCCAGTACAAGCGCGAGGTGACCTCGGTGCGCAACATCGAGGGCAACAAGGTGCGCATCCGCCATCGCGCGGCCGGCAGCCCTGGGTCCGCCGAAGAGACGATCGATGCCGACTGGTGCATCAGCACGATCCCGGTGTGGATCCTCGGCAACGACATCGACAACAATTTCTCGCATCCGTTCAGCAATGCTCTGAAAGCGGCCAAGCGCGGCGAGACGTGCAAGGTGGGCTGGCAGGCCGATCGCCGTTTCTGGGAGCTCGACAACCAGATCTACGGCGGCATCTCCTACATCAATCACAACATCACGCAGATGTGGTACCCGTCGAACGGCTATCTGTTCGAAGAGAAAGGGGTTCTGACCGGCGCTTACAACTACACGAGGCGCGCGGAGTTTCTCGGCAGGCAGCATCTCCCCGAGCGCCTGAAGATCGCCGCCGCCGGCGCGCATCGCCTGCATGGCGATGCATTCACAAAAGCGGTCCCGATCGACCTCGGCTTGTCGATCGCCTGGCACCACGTTCCGTACCAGCTCGCCGGCTGGGCGGATTGGGATGGCGTAGCGCCCGTCCATTACGAAACGCTGCTCGAGCCGGACGGACGGGTCATCGTCGCCGGCGATCAGGTGTCCTACCTGCCGGGATGGCAGGAAGGTGCCATGCTCTCCGCCCACCACGTCCTTCGCCAGATCACCCGCGAACGCCGCGTGATGGCGAAGGCGCCGTCCGCGAAGCGCCGCGCGCCGAGCACACGCGCGATGACCGAAGGGTCGGGGAGGACGAGGGAGTAGGGGGGGCGTAATGCCGCGTTAGTGGCCTGCACTCGCAGTCTGCGTGAAAGCTCTTGCCACTCCTTACATCGAGAGCCCTTCTCCCCCGCGGTTTCTTGCGGGGGAGAAGGTGCCGAAGGCGGATGAGGGGGTGATTCACGCGACCGTCATTTGTTCGCGAGAAGGGTTGCAACCATGCATGCGATGCGTTCAATCGATTTCGGACCCGCGTCGGTAGATCGCGCACATCGCGTTAAACGCCCCCCTCATCCGCCTTCGGCACCTTCTCCCCCCGCAAAAAAACCGCGGGGGGAGAAGGACTCTCGATTGGGGGGATTGCCGAGAAGCAAAGGGGAGAAGCCCCCTACTTCGCCGCTTTCTTTCGCGCCCGGATCACGATCGACAATTCATCATTTCGGATGTTGGTGAACCGCAGCCGGATCCGTCCCTCGGTGTCGAGCGAGATGACGGCGGGGGTATTCACCGCGGTCAGCATCCAGCCGGCGGGAAGTGTGACGTAGTTCAGCGGCCGGCCAAGCGTGCGTTTCCAGACCAGCTCACCGCCTTCCATCACATAGCCAATGGGATCGGTGTACGTCTCCTGTACCCGGATGCGTGTCGACCGCCCCTCGGCGATGGGATGATCGAGGTCGCCTTGAACGGCGATGGAGTCGGGCTCGACTTTGTCCGGGTAGTAGCCCAGCGCATTGACCTCCTTGCCGGAGACGTTGTGCGTTACGAGCTCCTTGCCGGTATCGAGATCGATCATCTTCGCGTCGGGCGAAACGACGCTTCCCTTGCGCACGAAGCTGTGGACTGATGCCTGCCCGGCGCGGGTGACGGTGAAGTCGTGGGAGATGCGGAACTGATGCGTGGCCGGATCGAGAAGCCAGTAACTGATCTCGCGATCCTGTTCGGCGCGATGCGGCGATTCCTGCGCGAGGAGAGAAAGAGGGATCAAGGCCAGGAGCAGGACCAGTGCCCGCTTCATGGCAGCCTCCGGGCCACGATCTTCACCGGCAACTGATCGTCGCGGTCGTTGAGGAAGCTGATGCGGATGCGGCCGTCGGCGTCGGTGGAGACGATGGCGGGCGATCCGCATCCGATCAGTTCCCACGATTTCGGCAGAAGGACGACGTTGCGCTTGATGCCGAGGGGACGCTCGAAAACGAGATTGCCGTCTTTCAGGGAGTACGACGGCGCGTCGGTGTAGGTCTTGATGATGCGGATGCGCGTCTGGCCGCCTTTGGGCACTGCTGCGGGAAGGTGGACCCTGATGAATTGCGCGTCGTCGGCGGTCTTGTCGGAAACCAGCCCGCTCGCTTTGGCCTCTTTACCGCTAACGACCTCGAATGGTAGATCCTTGCCGTCCGCGCGCGCGATCACCCGCTCTTTCGTCGCAATCGAGCCGGGACGGATGGGATTGAAGAAGAGCTCCGCTCCTTCGCGGTCCTGCGTGACGTCGTAGGTGATGGCGAATTGATGCGTCTCCGGCGGGAGAAGCTCGTAGAGCGTGAATTCATCGGCGGCAAAGGCGGGGAGGGAGAGCAGAAGAAGGAGGAGTGCGGCTTTCTTCATCCGCCTATGCTCGCATGATTTCCTTTCAGTTGAACCCCACCTCCACGCCCACACCCCTTTCCACCGCCCGCGACAGGGCAACCGAGGCGGCGACGACGTCCTGCAGGGCGGTGCCGGTGGAGTCGAAGATGAAGACCTCGTCGTCATTCCGGCGGCCGGGGACGCGGGCGCAGATCACATCGGCGAGCTCGCCGTGGATGTCGTCGGAGGTAAGGACGCCGGCGGCGAGGGCGTGGTGGAGGTCGCCCATTTTCGCGGCTTGGTCGAGGATGTCAGGGACCACCAGACTCCGCGCCAGGAGCTCCGGTGCGAGCTCGCTCTTTTCAGGATTGTCGGCGCCGACGGCGGCGATGAAGAGGCCGGGGTGGTGGTGGCGGGAGTCGAGAATGGGTGAGCGCGAGGGGGTACAGGTGACGACGATGTCGGATGCGGCGACGGCATCGTCGAGCGAGAGCTTTTGCGCGACGTCGATGCCGAGGCTCCGCTGCATGTCATGCGCGAAACGTTCCGAGATAGCGGCGTCGATATCGAACGCGTAGACGTTCGCGATCGGGCGGACGCGCAGGAGCGCTTCGATGTGAGCCTGACCCTGGATGCCGCAGCCAATGATAGTCATCGTGCGGGCGTCCGCGCGCGCGAGATGTTTCGCGGCGACGGCGCTGGCAGCGGCGGTCCGCAGCGTAGTAATCAAGGTGGAATCGAGGATGCCGAGCGGCGTGCCCCGCTCGATGTTCATCACGATGATCAGCCCCTGGATCGTCGGCAGTCCGTGGCTCCGCGGGTTCCCTGGGAAGTTGGCGTTGATCTTGGCGGCGAAGACGTCGGCGGCCGCCGCTTTGACGTGAAACGTTCCGTTCGGAGCGTGGATGCCGAGGGATTGCGGCGGGGCGATTCGTCCTTCACCGTAATCGCGGAAGACCGTCTCGACGGCGGCGATGCAATCGTCGATGGTGAGGAGCGCGGCGACGTCGGACTGCGTGAGGATGCGGGTCATACTGTGCCTCGACTGCATGCCAAGCGCCGGCACAGACAAGAGTGTCTGTGCCACATTGGTCCTGCCGGTACTGCGGATGCTGCTGGTGAGCGAAGCAAGGCAAATGTGGCACAGACACTCTTGTCTGTACCGGCGCTACTGCGAAGTGGGTTAATCATCACGTCCTGCTGTTCCTCCGAATGCTGCCAGTTCGTGAGGTTTGCACGAACGGCGGCGACTGCGTTGCTGCTCATTTCCGCGTCCGTAGTGTTGGCTTGCGAGGCCCAAGCGGTTCGCGGCCGGAGCGCTGGCGTCTCGCCGGCTGGCTCGGCGGCGTCTCGCCGCTGAGGGTTACAAGCAAATGTTTGGAGTCTTGCCTCGTACGGGGGCGAGACGCCCCCGGGCCAGCCGGCGAGACGCCAGCGCTCCGGCGCGATCTGCTTCCCATCGCCTCGTGCAAATCATCGAAGAGCGGGAGCGCCCGCTCGATCCGTTCCGTGTCGCTCGGAAAACGTCCGATGATTCCTTCGAGCATCGTCCGGACGCCGGCGGTTTCGGGACGGTCGTACTTCGCTTCCTTCAGGTCGAGGTCGTGCACGATCTCGGCGATGGCGCGGACGCCTTTGTCGGGGAGGCCGATGCGGCGCACCAGTGTCTCGAACGTACAGCGGTCTTCCTCGTGCGTGAAATCGCCGCCGACCATGTCGAAGCGGATCTCGCCCTCGCGCTTGGCGGCCTTGGGGTCATCGAAGCGGAAGCGCGCCTTCGGATCGATGAAGCGCCGGATGAACCAGGCCGAGGCCAGACGGTCGATGCGGATGTCGGGACGGGTGACCCAGGTCTTTCCTCGCAGCTCAGGATTCGCCTTCAGCATTTGCGTCTCTTCCTTTTGGTCCTTCTTCATGCGTGCTTCGATCGCGGCCACCGCCTTCTCGGCGGCGGCGCGGCCGGAGGCGTTGAAGAAATCGATGCGCCGGATCTCGTCGAGGCGGCGCGTCAGCCGCGCGTGCGCGGCGGCGAGGTCGGTGAGGGCGCCTGGTTTGATGGCCGCGCGCGCCTCGGCGGCCAGTGCCTCGTAGTCGGCGTTGCGGGTCTGGCGGAACTGGGCGATGGCGGCGTCGGCGGCGACCCCGTCGACGAAATCGCCGTCGAAGAGATGGGCGTCACCGCCGCCGGCAACGATCTCCTGCGCGATCCACTGCAGGTCTTCGAGCGCCTCGGCGCTTTGCGGCAGGAGGTAGACCGCGTTCTTGACCGCCACGGCGCCCGCGGCGGCAAGACGCTGCCGGATCTTGGCGCGGAGGTAGAGAGGACGCGGCGGGATCCGGTGAACGAGGATGAGCCAGCGCGGCATCACCGGATGCTAGCAGTTGCCTTAGCGTATGGCAACTGCTAGATTACGACAACCGTCATGTCACTTCTTCACATGCATCCGATCGAGTGCCGACCGCAGAGCGGTCGCCAGTTTGGCCGCGTCATCGTTGGCCCAGAAGTGCATGAAGAAGAGGCGCGGCGTTTCATCGAGCATGTGGCTGTGAAGGGCGGTCACCCGGATCCCTCCCGCCCGCAGCGCGCGGATGACAGGATTCACCTCGGCGGCGGTCATGACAAAGTCGCCGCTGATCGCCGCGCGCCCGCCGCCGGTCGGCTGGAAGTTGATGGCCGTGGCCGTTCCCATCGACGGCGGCACGTCATCGCCGTGCTCGGTGATCGTCTCCGCGCGGGGGACGCTGAACTGATCGACGCCGCCGTTCGCTTTGCCGGCATAGCCGAGGATGCGGTCGAGGTCCGTGGTGGGGAGGTCAAGCGCGGGAGCCGGCGATGCCGGCGCCGCGGCGGGGCCCATCGGCGTTTTCGTGACGGCGAGAGCAGCGTGAAGCGTGGCCGCGAGCTTCGCCGCCTCTCCGTGGCCGCTGAAGTGGACGTACATCACATGCGGCGTCTCGCCGATCAGGTGGTTGTGCAGCGCGCTCTGCTCGATCCCTCCGCCTTGCAGGATATCGATCACGGGATTGACCTCCGACTCGAGCAGCACGAGATCGCCCATGGCCATGGCATGACCGTTCGATTCCCGGAAGGCGATCCACGACCCCAGGGCCAGCGCAGGCTTGACGGTGACCCCGTCCGCGACGACGGCGAGGTCGCTGCGCGGGAAGCTCACTTTGTAGACGTCACCCGGCTGTACCGAGCCGGAACGTCCAAGCGCCTGCTCGACGTCTTTCCAGTCGCTTCGGTGCGGGACAGGATCAGCGGCAACGAGGAGAATGAGGACGAGTGCGGAGAGCAGCATCGAGATTCTGAACGTCATGGCGATTCTCCTTCGGGCCTCTTCTTACCATTGAGTTGTTAAACGGGCGGAAAACATGAGCTCTCCGACCTTCCTCCAACTCGTCCTCTACTTCCTGCGGCTCGGGGCACTCGGATTCGGCGGCCCTGTGGCTCTTGCAAATGCCATGCGCCGCGATCTGGTCGAGGATCGCGGATGGCTGACCGGCGAGGAGTATGAGAACGGATTGGCGCTGGCGGCGGCGTGTCCCGGTCCGCTCGCCTATCAGCTTGGCATCTATTGCGGCTACATCCGTTACGGGATCGGCGGCGGACTGGCGGTGGCGGTCGCCTTCGGGCTGCCGCCGTTCGTGATCGTGACGTTCGCGGCGTACCTCTACGTTCGCTTCGCCGGCGACTGGCACGTGCGGGCGCTCTTCTACGGGATCGCTCCCGCGGTCGTTGCCTTGATCGTCAAGGCCTGCTGGAACCTCGGCAAGCGAACGTTGCGCGCGGACCGCCTGGCCTGGTTATTCGCCGTCATCGCCTGCGCGGTCACGGTCATCGTTCAGAGGGAGCTGGCGCTGATGTTCATCACCGCCGGATTGATTGGCGCGTTCGTTTTCGCCCCCCGAGGAACGCCGATGCCGCGTCCGGCGAACGCATTCATGCTGTTCGTTCCCGGGACCAGCGCCAAGCTCTTTCTCTTTTTCTTTAAGACAGGTCTGCTCGTCTTCGGCAGCGGCCTGGTCATCGTGCCGTTTCTGAAGATGCAGGTGGTCGATCAATATCACTGGCTCGGCAACCGCCAGTTTCTCGACTCCGTCGCCGTCGGCATGATCTCGCCCGGGCCCGTGGTGATCACGGCCACGTTCGTCGGCTATCTGCTCAACGGTTTCTCCGGCGCCGTTGCCGCCACCCTCGGTATCTTCTCCCCGCCCGTGCTCTTCACCGTGATCGCCACGCCGATCCTGCTGCGCTACCACAAGCATCCCCGCCTGGCCGGCTTCATCCGCGGCGTCGGCGTGACGGTGGTGGGGGTCCTGGTGGGGACGTCGTATCTCGTCGGTAAGGAAGCGATCGGCGACTGGCTGACGGCGGCGATCGCGATCATCAGTCTCATCGTGATCTCGATCTGGAAGAAGTTCCCCGAACCAGCGGTGATCGGGGCGGCGGGGGTGGTGGGGTTGGTGGCGTATCAAGTGATGCGTTGACGCACCAGCGACGAGCGCTGCTGCCTCGTTAACCTCAGCGGCGAGACCCTTCGGCTTCGCTCAGGGCAGGCTCTGCTGGGCCAGCCGGCGAGACGCAAGCGCTCCGGTCGCGCAACCGCGCGTCCATCTCGCCGCCCCTACGACACAATTCGCTGCATTCCTTCGCCTTTCGCAGGCGGCTGCGGCAGACTACGGCCATGACTCCTCGGGGAGTGGCCTGGCGATTTGCCATCCTGTTCTGGACCGTGTTCGGTGTGCTCACCGGATTTCAGGTATGGATCAGCATGATCACGCATGGCCACTCGGTGCCGCGGCTGATCTTCTATTACGTCGTCGTCTGGGAGGCCTGGGTCGGGGCCACCGCAGTCATCGTCTGGCTTCTGCGCCGTTTTCCGGTCATTCCGGCGCGGCGCTTTCCCATCCTCGTTCACTTCCTGGCGGCCTGCGTAATCGCCGTCGTTCACAGCTTCTATTGGGTCGGGTTGATGATCCTCATCAAACCCTACGACCGGATGACGGCCGAGCTTTCTCAACTCAACATCAGCGAGATCCTTTTCTACCGGCTTCCCGAGGAGTGGCTGCTCTACTGCCTCGTTCTGGGGGGAGCGATCGCCTTTGAGTTTTATGAGCGCTACCGCGAGCGTGCTCTCCAGGCGTCGCAGCTCGAAACGTCGCTCGCCGAGGCCAGGCTGCATGCGCTGGAACTGCAGATCCAGCCGCACTTTCTCTTCAACACCCTGAACGCCATCAGCGGCCTGGTGCGGAACAAACGCAACGACGAGGCGGTGACGATGATGGCCGGCCTCAGCGAGTTGTTGCGCTACACGCTCGACCATGCCGGCCATCAGCACGTGACGTTGGATGAAGAGCTGAGCGTTCTGCGCCGCTATCTCGAGATCCAGCGCGCGCGTTTCCCCGACCGGATGTCGTTCACGATCGAAGCGACCGCCGAGGCCGGGAGGGGATCGGTGCCGGCGCTGCTGCTGCAGCCGCTGGCGGAGAACGCCGTCCGGCACGGCATCGCCCTCAGTGCGTCGCCGGGAGTGGTGAACGTGCGCGCCTTCCGCAACAACGGCCAGCTCAGGATCGAAGTGTTCAACAGCGGCGCGCTCGGAGTCCGCTCGGATAGCGGGATCGGACTGCGCAACACCACCGATCGCCTGCGCCACCTCTACGGCGAGGAGGGGCGATTCGATCTCGCCGGGACCCCCGGCGGAGTAACTGCCAGCGTAACCATTCCGTGGAGCGAGGCGTCGTGACGGACCCTCTCCGCGTTCTCATCGTCGACGACGAGCCGCTGGCGCGCGACTCCATCCGTGCCCTGCTCGCCGATGACGCCGAGGTGAAGGTGGTGGGGGAGGGGACCGGCAGCGATGCGGCGGCGCTCATCGCCCGGGCGCGGCCGGACATCATGTTCCTCGACATCCAGATGCCCGAGGTCGATGGCTTCGGGGTGCTCGACCGTGTTGGGGCAGACACCGTGCCGGTGGTCATCTTTGTCACCGCCTACGACCAGTACGCCGTGCGCGCCTTCGAAGTGCACGCGCTCGACTACCTCCTCAAACCGTTCGACGACAAACGGTTCGCCGGCGCGCTGGCGCGTGCGAAGGAACGGGTCGGCGCCCGGCGCCGCGGCGAGGTCGACAACCGTATCGCCGAGTTGCTCAAGGACCGCGACCTCTCCCGCACCCGGTTCCTGATCCCCGTGCGCGAGAAGACCATCGTCGTCGAGGCCGCGCAGATCGACTGGATCGAGGCATCGGACTACTACGTCACCCTGCACGCCGGCGCCGCCGCGCACCTGCTCCGCCAGACGATGGACGAGATCGAAAAGCAGCTCGACCGCCGCCAGTTCTTCCGCGTGCACCGCTCGGCAATCGTGAATGTCGACCGCGTGCGCGAGATCCATCCGCTCTTCCGCGGAGACTGCGCGCTGGTTTTGGCGGACGGGCGGCGGATCAAGTTGAGCCGGAGCAGGCGGAAGGAGTTCGAAGCGCTGTTTCGGTGAAGGCGCTGCAGCTCCTGACGCGCGGCTGCGCCGCTGGGCACAGACAAGAGTGTCTGTGCCACATTGGTCCCCGGCCTTTCGCGGCAATCACGGGTGGCACCAGATAGGAGTGTGGGTACTACCTCGTCAGCGTCGTCTTCTTGGCGTCGTGGTCTGTGCTACAGGCAGTAGACGAACAAATAGCAGGACAAATGTGGCACAGACACTCTTGTCTGTGCCGGTCTACCGGTTGTAGCCCATTGCATCCCTCGGTAATCACCGAGGGATGCTTCTTCGATGGAAAGCCCACTCGCCCTCCGAGGCTTCTACCGTCGAAACCTGCCTCACTTCGTCACGTCCTTGAGGCCGATCTTTGTGACCTTCGATACACGCGATCACAGGGTCCTTCCTCCATGCGCCCGAAACATTGCATTGCGCCATGCACTACACGATCACGGACGGAAGATCTTCATGGATGTCGCCGTCATCATGCCTGATCACGTCCATCTGATCTTTACGCTGCTGCAAGGGGAAGACGAGCTTCCTTGCTCATTGGCCGAGGTGATGAAAGGAATCAAAGGGGTGTCTTCGCGGCGGATCAATCAATTGCTTGGACGCCGAGGCCTGCTGTGGCAGGACGAGTCCTTCGATCACGTGGTCAGGGATAGTGAGAGATCGCTGGCGAAGTTCGAGTACGTGTGCAACAACCCGGTTCGGGCAGGCCTGGTCAGTTGTGCTGATGAGTATCCCTGGCTTTGGAGGTCATGGGTTGAAGGAAGACGTGATGCTGACATGCAGTGAGGTGAAGCCGGCACAGACAAGAGTGTCTGTGCCACATTCTGTCTGGCAAGAACTCCGCACTCCTGCCAATACCGCAGGGCACAGACAAGAGTGTCTGTGCCACATTCTGTCTGGCAAGACTCCGCACTCCTGCCAATACCGAGGGCAAATGTGGCACAGACACTCTTGTCTGTGCCTGGCGGCGGAGCCGCGCATTCGCGGCGATCAGCAGACGCTTCACGTTCGCGTCTCCTTCAGCCGCTTCGGCGCTACCAGTTGCCAGGCCATCTGGATGATGTCGGACGCTTCCTGCCTCGACGCGGTAGACAGGCGCATGAGCACGGCCGGGTAGCCGAGGTAGTGGTCGGTGATGTAGAAGATGTCCGGTTTGGTCTGCATCAGCAGGTCGCGCTCGTCGAATCCGACGCGGAAAACGACTGATTGGCCGTCCTCTTTCAGGCGGGCCAGGAACTTTCCCTTCACCCGGAGCGCGGCGGTGCCGTACGACGTCCCCTCTTCGACGCCGGGAAGCTTCAGCGCCAGCTCGCGGATGACGTCGAAGGTGACCTTGGTTGCCATCGATGAATACTAACGCGGAGAGGTCGCGCGGTCTCGCGGTTGCGGGGTCTCGCGGCGTTGAGTCGCTTTGCCAGGCCCGAGACCGCGAGACCCCACCACCCCCTTCCGCGATATATTTCGAGAAATCCAAAACCACCGGGTAGGGAAACTGGTGCCGGGAGTCTCTCCTAGGTGGGCGATCCTCAAACGAGTCAATTTTGCACGGACCCGCGTCGGGCTCGAGAGGGAGAGATGAATGATTCCGAGGAAGTATCTGGAGAAGCTGCGTCAGGAGATGGCCGGGAGGGTGCTCGAGGCGGGAGACCCGGGGTATGACCAATCGCTGGTCATCGACAACGGCCGCATCGATCTGCGGCCGGGCGTGGTGGCCATGTGCGTCAACCCGCGGGACGTTGCCACCGCCTACAAGTTCGCCATCGAGCACGAGATGCCGTTCACGGTGCGGGGCGGCGGGCACAGCGCCGCCGGTTACTGTCTCAACCAGGGCGGAATGGTCATCGACCTCACCAGCATGACCGCCAGGCGTCTCGACCTCGATCGGCAGGTGGTCTGGTGCGAGACCGGCAACCGCTGGCGCGACCTCTACCTCTTCCTGCAGGCCACGAACACCGGCCTGATTCCGATCGGCGGCGGATGTCCGACCGTCGGCATCCCCGGCTTCATGCTCGGCGGAGGTATCAGCTTCGTCTCCCGTTCGTACGGGCTCAGCGTCGACAACCTACTCTCCATCGACCTCGTCACGCCGGACGGCAAGCTGCGGACGATCTCCGCGGAGTCGAAGTCGAACGAGGATAAAGACCTCTGGTGGGCCTGCCGCGGCGGTGGCGGCGGCAACTTCGGGATCGCCGTCGCCTTCGAGCTGCGCGTTCATCAGCCCAATACGCCGACCATGCTCTGCGGCCAGATCCGCTATCCGATCGAGTACGCGCAGGAGGTCCTCGGCTTCTACAACGAGTGGATCGAGAAGGCTCCCGACTCGCTGGCCGTCTACGGCTACATGGGCAAGGTGGCGCTGCCCGCCCATCCCGACACCCTCGTCAACACCGTCGGCCTCACCCCGATCTTCAACGGCAACAGCCGCGAGGGGATGGACCTCATCGCCCCGATCCTCAAGTTCCCGAACATCTTCATCAACCTCTATGACATGACCCTGCCGGACTTCGAGATCTTCAACGGTCTGCTGACGGTGGTGGCCGGCAACAGCGCCTACATCCGCTCCGGCTTCATGGCCCCGAAGTCGTTCACCCCGTCGTGCATCGACGTGCTGACGTCGTCAATGACCACCGCCCCCTCGTCGAGCAGCCTGCTGGTCTGGACGCACATGGGCGGCAAGGTCACCGAGGTCTCGAAGACCGACACCGCCTTCTGGCATCGCGACGCCCGCTTCCTGTGGGAAGTGAAAGCGATCTGGCCGCACGCCAATCCCGACCAGAGCGTGGAGAACGTCAACTGGGGCTACCGGCTCGGCGAAGGGATGGTGCCGCACTCCATCGGCGCGTACTGCAACTACATCGACCCCTTGCTGCACGACTGGCCGAGCGAGTTCTACGGCGACAACTACGCCGAGCTTTGCCGCATCAAAGAGTCGGTCGATCCCGACCACCACTTCCGCTTCCAGCAGGCTATCGGTTCCCCATTCAACCCGGACGGCGCCTATCCGCCAAACCAGGCGCCGCTCTATCGCACGTTCCTCGTTTGAGATTTGAGAAGGAGGGGATATGAAGAGACTCGCAACGATCACACTGCTCGTGCTTGCCGTCGCGTGTACGAAAACGGAGACGGATTCCTCGAGCACGATTTCCATCGGCGACACGACGTCAACGACGTCGACGACCGCAACGACCACGGCCACCACGACGTCGACCGCCCCGCCGCCCCCCGCCATCGTCCTGAGCGCCAACATTCCGGGCGATGTGCAGGAGGGATCCATCCCCCCGGGCTCGGACAGAAACCAGAAGTTTGCGATCGCCCAGGGCGACTTCGACATCTACTCATGGAACACCTTCATCGCTCTCAACTGGCCTCCCGGGCCGGATGGCAAGGGCGATCCGAAGAAGACCATCGGCCAGAACGGCGACAACGACACGGTCTGGGAGCACTATCGCGACGTCGCCGACGTCTTCCTTCCCGGCGGTGCCGTGCCGACGTGGAACGGTCCCGAGCCGAACGTGCCGCCGGAGTGCAAGGCCGACTACACGCCGGGCGAGCGCATCATCACCCAGGTCGGCAAGACGCCCAACGTGCTGACGGTTTCGGAGTTCAGCCAGCCGTTCAACACCGGTCCGCTCATCGATCAGAACGGCGTCTATACCCGCTACGAGATCCTGGTGAACAAGCCGATGTTCGACTACATCCTTTCGAACACGCTCTACTCGAAGGCGGGGCAGAAGGTGTTCAGCGGCGCGGTGAAGTTCCCGTGCGGCGTCCTGGGCGGCGCCGAGGGAGCCATCATGGTGAAGTCATCGTGGATGGTCATCGACCCGTCGGAGAAATCCCGCTTCCACACCGCCAATGTGCTGGTCTACACGCCGGCATCGACGAACCCGAAGTACCCGGCGTCATGCAGCAAGAAGATGGTCGGCCTGGTCGGACTCCACGTTGGCCACAAGACCAACCTCGCCCCGCAGTGGCTCTGGTCGACCTTCGAGCATGTCGACAACGTCCCCACCGAGGAAGAGGTCGCGTCCGGAAAACTCAAGACGAAGTACAACTACTACAACCCGAAATGCACCAGTACCGACTGCCCGCCGAACAAGGTGCCGCCGCGGCCGTGGAATCCGACGCAGGTGGCCGCTTTCCATAGCCAGATCGTACGGATGAACATGTTCAAGGGGGGGAGCGAGTTCGCCTTCACCAGCGCGGCGAAACACAACGCTGAGGCGCTCAAGCTGCTCGTGGGAGTCAACGCCAATTCGGTCTGGAAGAACTATGAGTTGGTCAGCACCATGTGGCCGACCAGTCCCGGCAACGGCCTTTGCACGGCGGACCCGCAATTTCCCCTCGGCGAGCCGGCTCCGAGCTACCTGGCCAACACCACACTCGAGACCTACATCCAGGGTCCGCCGCTGGCGCCCAACGTCTCGTCGAACTGTATCGAGTGCCACAACAACGCCACGATGACCACGCCGGTGCACTCCGACTTCACCTACGTCCTGCAACGGGCGAAATAGAGAAAGGTAGACGACTATGACCACCACCCCATCCACCGGCGGTCCTTCTGATTCCGTCCTGCAGGACTTCGCCGATATGTCCGCGGCATTGGCCGGATTTCAATCGAGCTTCCTCCGGCCTTTTCTCGATCCCACCAACCTCTCCGAGGTCTTCTACAACTTTGCCGTGGCCCAGGTCGGGCAGACGGCGATGGACGATCTTCTCAATGCCTTCCGCGCCATTCAGAAGGAACCGGCCCAGAAGATCGCCGACACCC
>Ga0247680_1000089_pt1 | contig 44079 bp, 38 predicted proteins | sample CNK21_metaG_FD_182803 | JGI IMG/M metagenome (GOLD analysis project Ga0247680, IMG submission 182803) | Soil microbial communities from Purdue University Martell Research Forest, Indiana, United States - CNK21 | ecosystem: Environmental > Terrestrial > Soil > Temperate forest > Bulk soil...
ATGACGCCGCGCGCGCTCTCTTCCGCGTCGCCATGCGCCACGACGTCGGAGCTTTCATTCTTGAAATCGCCCGCTCCGAGATCGGCTACACGGAACAGCGGCCCGGCGAGTACGCCGCCTGCGTGCTGGCTGCCGCCCTTCGGGAGGGCTTCGAGGGGCCGGTCTTCATCCAGGGCGATCACTTCCAGGCCAGCGCCAGGAAATGGGCAACCGAGGACGGGCGCGCCGCGGAGATGAAAGCGCTGGAGTCGCTCATCGACGAAGCACTGGCCGCCGAGTTCTACAACATCGACATCGACACCTCGACGCTCGTGAACCTCGACTTCCCGACGCGCGATGAACAGCAGCGCGCAAATTACGAAGGGACGGCGCACCTGACGAAGTACATCCGCGAGCGGGAGCCGGCAGGGCTTACCGTCTCCGTCGGCGGCGAGATCGGCGAAGTAGGCAAATACAACACGCACCCCGAGGAGGTCCGCGCCTATGCCGATGGCTTGGGACGCCTCCTCGGCGGCATCACCGGCATCAGCAAGATCTCCGTGCAGACGGGTACCTCACACGGCGGCGTCCCCCTCGCCGACGGCACGATCGCCCAGGCGAAGATCGATTTCGAAGTTCTCCGCCAGACCACGCACATCTGCCGCGAAGAGTACGGCATGGCCGGCGCCGTCCAGCACGGCGCCTCGACGCTGCCGGAGTCGGTCTTCAACAAGTTCCCCGAGGCCGAGGCGGTAGAGATCCACCTCGCCACCGGCTTCCAGAACATGATCCTCGACGCCCCAACTCTCCCCCAGGACATCAAAGACGGCATCCGCGACTTCTGCTTCGAGAACTGCCTCGACGAGCGCAAGCCCGGCCAGACCGACGAACAATTCGTCTACACCACCCGCAAGAAGGCCCTCGGACCGTTCAAGCAAAGAATGTGGGAGATGGACGATGCCCACAAAGGCCCGATCATCGACGAACTGGAGGCGAAGTTCGAGTTTCTGATGGAGAAGTTGGGTGTGTTCGGGACGAAGGAGATCGTGGCTCGCTACATCCGTCCGACCTCGTCCGAGTTGCCAGCGTACGCAGCAGCGTCAGCGGAGCTGACAGCGGCGGCGGTGGTGGATCCGAACGAGGGGGAGTAGGTGGCGGATATTCAATTAGGCGTTGAGTTCAATGCTAAATTTCTTCAATACTGCTTTCGGCGGCATCGGCGATGCAGGTTGCTCCTCGCGAGAGGATCCGCCGCCGTATCGTGTTCTTCCTGCTGGTCCTGTTTGCCACGGTTGCGCTTCGGGGCGGTCAAGGTAAAGACGTCGCGTTGACGGCTTAGCCCCATCGCGTCGCTCCTTGTCGTTGCGATGCGTTTCTATTTCGCACCTCCCGAAAAGAAAACGCCAAACGGCGGTATTTGAGTTGGCTAGGTAGAACCCGCGACCTCCGGCGTGACAGGCCGGGGTCTAACCGACTGAACTACAACGGGCGGCTACGAGGACCAATAAGCCCTCTCCGCGGCCTCAGCGACGATCTGGTCGGCGACTGAGCCTCACGATGACGAGATGTTGCCTGCAGGAGCTCAACGACGCTGTCGCGGCTGACCGAGCGGATGGCGAACGTGTGACGGCTATAGCGATGAAAGCCCCGCCCGAACGGGCGGGGCTTCGTTGAATCGCTGAGGAAACTACGCCTTCTTGCCCGTGTCGGGACGCACACCGTCCTTCTTCGCGGCAGCAGCGGCGACCAGGCCGGGCACTCCTTCCCGGTGCGCGCCGAAGCATCCCTTCAATCCGCCCGCGGTGGTGTAGCCCAGGCTTCCTGCCATCCAGCTTCCAGCCACGTTCGCCGCATAAACCAGCTTGGCGGCGTTGTCGAAGTCCCACGTGGCGAGACCTTCGACCTGGAACCACCTGCCCTTGCTCCCCAGGGAGTTCGTCCACGTGCCGTCTCCGTTGAAGGTCTGATCGAAGGTACCGGCGATGCTGCCATCGCATCCGAAATCCGTCGTGATCTGCCACTTGCCAACGATGTTTGCCATGGGGATTTCCTTTCTGTTGAGGAGTCCGCAACTCCTTGTCAGTGAAGCCCGTATTGGGACGCAGTTCTTGTCAGGCTACTTCCAACGAATTACGACTGTGAGAATGAATTAAAAGATAATTCCTAGAATTCATTCTGTCAAGACTTCCCAAAAACGCGCGATGGTGCCCGCGCCGTGCGCGTCACCAGCACCGGCGGCTGGCTCAACCTCGACACGCACGAGTGGATGACCCGCCGGACGCAGGTGACAGGGAAGTCCAAAGGAAAAGTTACGTTCGACACCACTTGGCGTGTAGCCGAGTTCCACGACGGACCGGTGTTACATAAAATATTGCAAGCGCGCCATTTCGCAGCTCACCAGAACTCGCCTGGATAGTCTCGGCGAATTGTCCCGAGTCTGTAAGGCACACTGAGCCTGAAACTTGCGTAAGAATGACTCCCTCGGCCGACGGGCGACGTGTGACCGCAGTGGCTCTGGCGCTCGGGGAGCGGATGACGCGCGAGGAGTTGGTGGCGGTGGCGATGCAGTAGTGGGAGCAGTCCGTCATCGAAGATGCGCTCGGAAAGGATGCGGCGGCGGTGCTGCCGGAGGCGATCCGACTGGTGGAGCTGTGAGCGCGAGTCCCGCGGTATCAGCGGGGACGTGCTGCGGGCTCTGGCACGGCGGGAAGGGACGTCGGTCGATGCTGTGTTGACTCGGGAGCTCTAGGATGTGTCTTCGGCATGGCGAGGAGCTGGCGGGAGTGCTTGGACTGTCGATGGCGATGCAAGTGGCCGGCGATCTCGTGACGGGGTGGGCGTTCCGGGCGTGCGTAAGGGTCGAATCGGGGGTCAGATAGATCCATGGATCTACTCTTGAGGCTCTTTCTGCTTTCGAATAGATCCATGGATCTACTGAAAAGGCTCTGAGCCTCTTCCGGTAGGCTCACAGCCTCTTGGGGGTCGGAAAAAGCCTCATGGGGTAGGCTTAAAGCCTCATGGGGGTCTGCAAAACCCTCTTCGGGCAGGCTCGGAGCGCACCCTGAGAGGCTTTCAGCCATGCCGGTGAGTCTTTATCGGTCGGTCGCTGGTAAACGACGCGGCCCGGGTACGCTTGGTCCATGCGAGCAGCGGTCGGACTGGAGAGTCCGACCTACGTCGTTACTTTCCTAGCGGTTACCAATACCCGGCGACGCCGAGGATCCTCGCGCGCCGTTCGAGCTTCTGATCGAAGGTGGCGATGGCGTCGTATCGGTTCGTCGTCGCGACGGCAGCGATCGACGCATCCGCCAAGCTTGGGAGGGGATTCGGCCACAGCTCGAAGATGCGGTGCCACGGGCAATCGTCGATGACGTGCACGCCGGGGAAGGATACGAGGTCCCGGATCATCGACGCGAGGCGGTCGCCGGTGACGTTGTACAGGCTCTGCAGTACATACGTCACTTCGAAGACGACGAACTGGGGCAGCATGACGACGAGCTCACCGTCTTCCGCTTCCTGCAGGAGCGCGGCGGCTACTTCGCGTTGCCTCTCGTGACGTGCGGTCAGCAACGAAACGAATACGTTTGCATCGACGATGACGCTCCGCACGTCAGATACGTCCTCTGCGCTTGCGTGCTTCGGCGACCGCCTGCACGGGATCGTCCGGGCCGCCCTTAACGGATCCGACCCATCGCCAGAATGCCGGGCGTTCTGTCGTCACGGCGACGCGCCCGCCGTTGACTTCCCACGTGATCTTGCCGCCGGGGCCGACGTCGAGGGCGTCGCAGACTTCCTTCGGAACCGTCGTTTGTCTCTTGCTAGTGATGGTGGAGCGAGTCATCGTCATATCTCCTTACAGATCCTACCACATGTAAGGAGCTTTGGCACGCGCGATATTCCACTGCTTCGTCAGGAGCTTCGTGCCCCAAAGTGAGTAGTAAAATAGTGAACGCCCTATAACGAATTGACTTGGGTCCAAACATTGAATTGAACGTCGAACGTACAACCGATTCCCTCCTTCATCTCGCCCACTATCGCGACATTGCTGCCGAGGTTGCCGAACGCCTGAGTGCGGCTGATGTCGACGTTCTCGTTGCTTCGGCGGGCGTGGCCAACGCCATTGCCGCCGAACTGCTGCGGCGAAAACCCACCGGCGTAGCCGGATTGCGCCTCGAAACCATCGAGACCTTCGCCCGCCGCATCGTCAACGCCGCGGGAGAGTATCCGCGCGTGGCCGGGGATGAAGAACGCCGGCTGGCGATGCGCGTCGCCGTGCGGAGCATCGACGATCCGATGATGGAGAGCCGCGGGATCGCGGGGATGATCGATCGGTCGTGGCGCGATGTGCGCGATGGAGGGTGGACCCTGGCGGAGCTCGAGTTGCGGGCGGGTAAGGCGCGTTTGCGCAACAGCGCGCGGACGAAACTCGTCATCCGCGCGTGGCGCGAGTACGAGCGGCTGATCGCACAGCTCGAGGCCATCGATCCTGCCGACCTGTTGCGCCGCGCTGCCGCAATCATCGAAAGCGGCCGCGTAACGATCGCGCCGCAGATCGTGGCCGGCTTCTACGACATGACCGGCGCCCAGCGCCGCGTCATCGAAGCGCTGCGCGCGGCCGGCAAGCTCGAAGCCGTCTACATCCCCGCAGCCGAGGGGGATGCCTACCGTTTCGCCGAGCCATTCATCAGCAACTTCGGCACCCCGCAACCGCGAGACCACGAGACCGCGCAACCGCGTTGGGACGTCGCTCAATACGACACTCGCACCATCGAGCTTCGCGAAACTTGCCGCGAGGTGGCCGCGTTGCTGCGATCGGGAACCGAGGCGCGCGAGATCGGCATCGTGGCCCGCACGCTCGAGCCGTACGACATCGCTCTTCTCAACCGCTTCGCCGCAGCGGAAGGCTTCGCCCTATCGAACGGCGAGGAGACCTCGCTCGCCGCGCACCGCCTTGGGCGCGCCATGGCCACGCTCCTTCGTCTGCGCGAGAACGGCTTCCCGCGCGGCGAGGTCATCGAACTGGTGCGGGACGGGTTCATGCCCAAGCGCGCCGTCGACATCGACGGCATCGATCAGGCTGTGCGGCGCGCGGGGATCGCCGGCGGCACGAGCGACGAATTGAAGGGGCTGGCGCGCAACGCCGCCATCGAGGCGTACGTCGCGGTTCTCGCCGAAATCGAATCGCTCGCACCCGAGGCGACGCTCAGCGCAACCGAAGCGGCCGAGCTCATGACCGGCGCCCTGGCGCGATTCCGGATCGAAACGGAGCTCGATCTCGCCGCGGCAGAGACCATCGACAGAATCGCGGCGACATTCCAGCGAACAGGCAAGTGGAACGTTCGCTTCGATGCCGCCGTCATCATCGACGCACTCCAGAACGAAACGCTCCGGCAACCGACAACCGACAACCGACAACCCCAGGTCTTCTGCTCCGACGTCATGCGCTTCCGCGGCCGCTCCTTCGCGCATCTCTTCGCCATCCGCATGCAGGACGATCTCTTTCCCCAGCGGCGCCTCGACGATCCTCTTCTTCCCGATCACGATCGCCGCACGCTCGGCGTACGCGAGATCGGGGATGGGCGCGATGAGGAACGGATGCTGTTTCAGCTACTTCTCGACGGCGCGGAGACGATTCATTTCTCGTTCTCGGGTGGGGATGGGTTTGGGAAAACGTTGCGGCCGTCGCCGTTGCTGAAGAACTTTGTGATTGCGCGGCAGCCGGAGCGGAAGACGGAGTTTCTCAAGAACTTTGGAGCTGCGTTCACGCGGCGGCGAGACGCCGCCGGGCCAGCCGGCGAGACGCAAGCGCTCCGGTTGAGACAGTTGCAGCTCATCGCGAAGTCCGGCACCCAATCCGTCTTCGACGGCTACCTCTTCGCCGAGCAGGGCGACGAAACGATCCGCGCGAAGCTCGCCGCCGCGTTGACGAGTGTCTCGCCAACCCAGCTCGAAGATTTCGGCGAGTGTCCGCAGAAGTTTCTCTACAAGCACGTCCTCGGCGTTCGCGACATCAACGACCCCGAGCACGAGCTGCAGCTCAACGCACGCGACAAGGGGAAGCTCGATCACGGCATCCTGGAGCGCCTCTACCGCGAGCTGGACGACGACGATTTCGACCGCGCCGCCGCCGCGCTGCCGCAGCTCGACACCGCAATCGGCCGGCGGATCGACGATCTCGTCGACGAAGCCTTCGCCGCCATCGCCCGCGACATCCCGCCGTTCAACCTCACCATGCGCGAGATCGAGCGCGCCGCCACCAAGCGCATCCTTCGCGAGTTCGTCGCGCACGATCTCGCCGACCTCGAAGCCACCGGATTCCGCCCGAAGCACTTCGAGTACCGCTTCGGGAAGACACGCCATGCGATCGAGTCCGATCACCCGGAACCGTTTGTGATCACGATCGGGGGTCGGAGCAACGTCGTATCCATCTCCGACCCCCGACCTCCGACCCCCGCCTCCCTCGATCTCCGCGTCGACGGCACCATCGACCGCATCGATGCCCGCCCGGACGGCTACCGCATCATCGATTACAAAGGGGGCAAGGCCACGCGGCACAAGGACCTCGGCGGGAAGATCGATCGCGGCGTCCGCCTGCAGCTCGCTCTCTACGCCTTGGCGGTATCGCAGTTCTTCGGCGCCGACGCGTCATCCGTCAGCGGCGCGATCAAGCCGCTCGTCACCAGCGAGACGAACGCCCGAAAATTCGCCTTCGCGCTGGCGGAAAAGGAATCGGCGCTCCGCGAGACTCTCGATCTTTTCGTCACCTCGATCCTCAATGGCATCTTCCCCGCCTTTCCGGCGGATGATGACGCCGACTTCAACGCCTGCAAGTACTGTCCGGTGAATCACTCCTGCCGCACGCGCCACGACTTCGCCGAGAAGTACCTCGTCACACGCCACGGCGAGCCGCGCACGCTCCTCGGCGGAGGCTCGGATTGAGCGCAATCGCCGTTCAGTCAGCGTTCGCGTTCGACAAGCCGCGGCGCCGCAATGTCGTCATCGAGGCCGGCGCCGGCACGGGAAAGACGACGGCGATCGTGGCGGAGGTGCTGAAGCTGCTGCTCGGCGACGAGACGCTTTCCCCCGAGCGCATCGTCCTGGTCACATTCACCGAGAAGGCGGCCGGCGAGATCGCTGACCGCATTCACCAGGCACTCACCGAGCTCGCCCTTCGCTTCGATGCCGGTGACGAGGTCAATTGGCCAATCGACTCGGCGACGCCGCTCTTCGAGGTGCCACCGGGCAGGCGCGACGACTACCGGCGCGCCTGTATCGCGCAACTCGGGCGTATCGAGTCGCTCCGGTCGCAGACGATTCATTCGTTCTGCCAGAGCCTCCTGCGTCAGTTCCCGATCGAGGCCGGACTCGACCCGCAATTCACCATCATCGAAGGCTTCGAGCGCTCGCTGCTGTACGGCGAGTTGTACGACGCCTGGGTCGACGACGAGACTCGCCTCCACCCCACCGCCGAGGCGCGGAGGGATTGGGAAGTGCTGCTCGAACATGTCGGCTACCTTTTCCTGGTCCGCAACATCATCCTGCCGCTCATCGACCGGCGCGATCTTTTTCTCGACGATACCTGCGACCTCGGCGCGCTCGATCTGGTCGAGCACGAGTTGCTCATCGCCATCGAGCGTCTGCGTGTCTGCGATGCCGATTCGGTCGCCGGCATCTGCGACTACCTGCGCGCCAATCCGTCGCCGCGCCGAGGAAGCGACATCGAGACGTGGCTGGAGTATCTGAAGCCGATCGCGAACGTGATCCGCACCAGCGACCTGCCGAAAGGGAGAAAAGCCGAGTTCAACGAGGCCGTGCGCGTCCTGCGTGCGGATAAGGACAAGGGCAACTCCGTCTACGACCGCCTCTCCTCCCACCGCGCCGCCGTGTCGTTGCTATCGATGATGCGCCGCTTCCTTACGTTTCTCGACGAAGAGAAGCGCAAGCGCGGCGTGGTCGACTTCGACGATCTCCTGCTGCGAACGCTGGCCGTGCTCGATGATGAGACCGTCATCGAGCGCGTGCGCGGCCAGTTCGATTTCATCTTCGTCGACGAGTTCCAGGATACCGACCGCGTGCAGGCACGGATCATCGACCGTCTGGCGCGCGACCGGAGCGGCGCGCTCGTCGACGGACGGACGATCGTCGTCGGCGATCCGAAGCAGTCGATCTACGGCTTCCGCCGCGCCGACCCCGAGACGTACGACGCCTTCACGCGCGAGCTGATCGCGGCAGGGGCCGAGCATCGCAAGCTCCTCGACCAGTTTCGCAGCCATCCCTCGCTTCTCGACGCCGTCAACGCCATCTTCACGGAGCTCTTCGCCGATGCCGCGCGCGATCCGAATGTATTCCGCCCGGAGTATCACCGGCTGCGGGCAGCCAGGACGGACTCGCCCGCTGCCGATGCGACCATCACCGTCATCGATGCTCCCTTCGGCGCGCGTGACGACCGGTTCACGGCCGAGGCCGAATCGATCGCGGCGTGGATCGCGGCCCGCGGCGGCGACCTGCGGCGGTACGCGCTCCTTTTCCGAAGAACGACGAAGCTCGACGACTACCTCGACGTCTTCGAACGGCGCGGCATCCCGTACGTCCTCCCGCCGACGCGTCTCTTTCTCGATCGTCCGGCACCGGTCGACCTGCTGGCCGTACTGCGCGCCATTGCCTTCGCCTTCGACCGCGGCGCCGAGGTCTCCGCCGCGCGAACACCCTATTTCGCCCTGACCGACGCGGAGATCGTCCGCGGGGATGAGACGTACACCCGGTATCTCCAGGTTCTCGGCTCCCTCCGTGCCGCCGCACAACACCTCACCGTCGCGCAGCTCATCGACCTCGTCATCCGTACGTGCGGCATCGAGGCGGTCTACGCCGCGGCGGCCGACGGAATGCGGTCGATGCGGCATCTCGAACATGTCCGGGCCATCGCATTTGCGTACGACCAGCGCATCGGCGGGTCGGTGCGGCAATTCGTCGATGAGATCTCGCGCCGCCGCGGCGATCCGGACGAGATGGAGCCGTCGCTGATCGACGAGGCCGGCGACGCCATCCGCATCCTCACGGTTCATGCCGCCAAGGGGCTGGAGTTCGACACGGTCATCCTCCCCGACCTCGAGTTCCCGCTAAAGTCTGCCGAGGTGTTCCTTGTCGACGAGCCCCGCAGCCTGGTATTGCGCGGCCAGGTCGAAACGCTTTCCGCGCACTACGGGCGCGCCGGCGACGTTGCGCTGAAAGAGATCGGCAGCAGGCGTGAGGAGGCGGAGACACGGCGACTCTTCTACGTCGCCGTCACGCGCGCGAAAGCCGAGGTCGTGTTCGTGACGAGCGCAAAACCGCGAAAGGAAGGGTTCGCGCGCTATGTGGAGCAGATCTTCGACCTTCCCAACGCGCCGTGGCCGCTCGATCACGGACGTGTGATCAAGACGATGACGATCGGCGGCGATACCGTTCCGATCGCGTTCGAGCGTTTGCCCACCGAGGGCACCGGAACGCGTACGCGGCGGAGGCTGGCGGATGCCGTGCTCGAAGCGGAGCTGGCGGCATCGCCGATCGTTGCACCGTCATTGCCGGCGCCGGCCCCACTCCCGGAAACGCTCCTTCGCGGTGATGTGCTCATCCGCCGCGCCTCCTCGCAGAAACGGGGAGCCGGAATTCTTCTGCACCGCATCCTGGAGCTCTGGGACGGCAGCTCCCCCATCGAGCCACTGCTCGCCTCCATCGCCATCGAGCAGGGAGCCGACGCCGCCACGACCGCGCTCGTCCGCAAGCGCCTGGCTACCGTCAGCAAGTCGAAGACGTTCCTCCGCATTGCCAGCGCCGAAACGCTCGGCCGCGAGTTTCCTCTCTTGACACCCGCCGGCGAGCGCCGCATCGACCGTTTCCTGCGCGAGAACGGGACCGATCTCATCGTCGATTACAAGAGCGGACGACCGACGGAGAGACGGGTGACGCTGGACCGCGAACAGGTTGCGCAGTACTGCCAGGCCATGAGCGCGATCACCGGCAAGCCGTGCAGAGGGCTGCTCTGGTACATCGATGTGGATGTAGATGAAGCGATCGAAGTACCGCAACGGTCTTCACTGTCATCCTGAGCCGCCGGAGCTGCGTAATCGCGAAGCGATTGCGCAGCGTAGGACGGTCGAAGGATGACAGTGGGGACGACGTGGATAGCACAGACACTCTTGTCTATGCCGGTGCTCGCCGCAACTTACAATCCCCCCCATGCCGTTGTACAAAGTCGCGCTCCTCTCCTTTGTCGCCCTGGCCACGATGGTGAACCCGCTGGCGGTCGCGCCGTCGTTCATCGCCTTGACCGACGGCGCCTCGCGAAAGACCCGAGCGAGCGTTGCGTTCGTCGCCGGCATCTCCTGCATCGCCGTCCTCACCGTCTTTTTTCTGGCGGGGAACTATGTCTTCAAATTCTTCGGCATCACCGTGCCGGCGTTTCAGATCATGGGGGGCGTCCTCTTTCTGACGAATGCGCTGCGCAGCCTGATCTCCGATGACCGGCGCGGCTTCAATGCCGGCGGCGAGAAACGGATCGAGGACAGCGACGTGGAGAAGGCCGATATGGATCCGTCGTCGATCGCCATCGTTCCGATCGCCGTACCGATGCTCTCCGGTCCGGGCGCGATCACGTCGGTGATGGTGCTGGTGAACCTCTATCCGGAAATCGAACAGCGCCTGGCCGTCATCGTGGCCATCGTTGCCGTCGGCGCCATCTCCTGGCTGGTGCTGCTATCCGCCGTGCCGCTCTCGCGCATCATCGGCGACCGCGGCCGAGCCGTCTTCACGAAGATCATGTCGCTGCTCCTCGGCGCGATCGGTATCCAGTTCATCATCAACGGACTCAAGCCGGTAGTGATCGAGATGTTGAAGGCAGTGAGGTAGTGGATTCGTCAGAGGAATACAATCGCCAGCATGACCAGGAAACGCATCCTCTTCCTTTGCACGGGCAACGCCGCGCGGAGCCAGATGGCCGAGGGGTTGATGAGGGCGTTTCATGGAGACCAGGTCGACGTCGTATCCGCCGGCTCGAGGCCGGCGGGATGGGTTCATCCGCTGGCGATCGGAGCGCTCGCGGAGATCGGCATCGACATCAGCGACGCGCAATCGAAAGGGGCCGAGCAGTTCCTCGATCAACGATTCGACGTCGTCGTCACCGTCTGCGACTCCGCGGCGCAAGACTGTCCCCTCTGGCCCGGCGCGGTGCGGATCGAGCACTGGCCGATCGAGGATCCGACCTTTGGCGATGAAAATGGAGCGGCACGATTTGCGGCTACCCGCGACGATCTTCGGAGACGGATCGATGATCTGATGGAAACACTGAATGTTGAATGTTGAATGTTCAATGTTGAATGTTCAGTGGGCTTCGCGGCTCCGCGCGCAAACTTCATTCAACATTCAACATTCAACACTGAACATTCAACATTGCCTTTAAGGCGACAACCTCTCCACCACCCAATCCTTCACATCGTTCCGCAGCCGGTACCAGAACCGGTCGTGCAACCGGTCGGCGCGTCCCTGCCAGAACTCGAAGAGCAGCGGGATGACTCGGTAGCCGCCCCAATGCGGCGGCCGCGGGATGGGGACATCGCGATACGTCGTCGACAACTCCTCGAAGCGGCCATCGAGCGCACCGCGTCCCGCCAGGACACGGCTCTGTTCCGAGGCCCAGGCGCCGAGCTGGCTGCCGCGGGGACGGGTGGCGAAGTACTCGTCCGACTCCTCCTCCGTCGTCCGCACCACCGCCCCCTCGATCCGTACCTGCCGTTCCTGTGATTGCCACCAGAACACCAGCGCCGCGCGGGGATTGTCATGGAGCTGCTTGGCCTTGCGGCTGCAGTAGTTCGTGTAGAAGGCGAAGCCGCGATGATCGAACGCCTTTAGGAGGCAGACCCGCGCCGAGACTTCGCCATCGAGTCCTGACGTGGCTACCGTCATCGCCTCGGGCATGACGATGCCGGCGGCGTTCGCGGCGTCGAACCATCGTCCGAACTGCACGAAAGGATCGGGGTCGAGATCGGTCTCCAATAACGGCGTCACTGAGTGCTCCTCCGCGGAAGATATCGCACGCTCATGCCGGCGGGTACCACTGATACAGAAAAAAATAGACGATCACGCCGGTCACGGAGACATACATCCAGAGCGGAAACGTCCATCGGGCGATGCGCCGGTGCTGCGGCACGCGCATCTTCAGGCCGTTGCGCACCGAGAGGATGGCCATCGGAACGATGGTGATCGCCAGGATCGTATGCGAGATGAGAATCGAAAAGTAGAGCGGCCGCACCCATCCGGTGGCGGTGAAATGCGTGACCACGCCATGCCGCAGGATGTGGTTGAGAACGTAGCAGGCCAGGAACACAAGCGACGTCACGCATGCCGCCAGCATGAACCGCTTGTGCCACTGGATCTTCCGTCGCCGGATCAGGATGTAGGCGATGAGGAGCAGCACACCGCTGGTGCCGTTGAGGGTGGCGTTGATCGCGGGGAGGATGGTTTGCATCGGCGCCGGACTGTAGCATGCGGTCTCGCGGTCTCGCGGTTGCGCGGTCTCGCGGTGGTGTAGCCAGCAAACCGCACCCCGAGACCGCGTAACCGCGCGACTCCGCAACTTCGATCATCAGTCCTCGCGCAGCAGCGCGTTGATCACTCCCGCCACATGCGCGACCGCATCATCGTTCGTCGCCGCGTAGTAGTCGCGGATGACCCCCTTCTTGTCGGCCACCGCAAACTTCACGCTGTGCAGCACCGACTCATTCGCCGAGTCGGTGGCATCGCCGGCGGCGAGCTTGAAACCGTTGATCGACAGGTCGACGATGGTCTTGCGCTCGCCGGTGAGGAACATCCAGCGCGGATCGTTGCGGGCATAGACGGCGTAGTCGTGGAGAACCTTCGGCGTGTCGCGGATCGGATCGACGCTGATGGAGACGAAACGCACCGGAGCGTCTTTCGGGATCTTCTTAGTCAGCTTCTGCATCGTCGCCGTCATCATCGGACAGGTGCCGGAGCAATGCGTGAAGATGAAGTCGTAGACCACCACCTGCCCTTTCATCTCGCTCATCCTCACCGGTTTGCCGGCCTCGCTGACGAGCTGGGCCTCGGGGATGGGAAAGAGTTTCGGCAGATCGGATTCGTGGTGGCAGGCAAGAGTAAGGAGGAACGCGGGGAGGAGTAGGCGCCTGGACATCGGCGCGAAGCGTAGCACGTGATATGAGTGCACCGGCATGGCCTCCGGGTTGGAACAAAAGACCGTCGTCATCACCGGCGCGTCGAGCGGCATCGGCCGGGCAGCGGCGTTGGTATTCGCCCGCCGCGGCGCGAATCTGGTGCTGGCCGCGCGGCGGCAGGAGCTGCTCGACGAGGTAGCCGGCGCCTGCCGTGCGCTCGGCGCCGATTGCCGGACCGTCGTCACCGACGTCACCCTTCGCTCCGACTGCCAGCACCTCATCGACGTCGCCGGCCAAGTCGACGTCCTCGTCAACAACGCCGGCTTCGCCATCTTCGATCCATTCGAATCGGCCAAGCCCGACGACCTCGAGGCGATGATGCAGACGAACTACTTCGGTGCGGTCTGGTGCGCGCAGGCGGTGTTGCCGCAGATGCTGGCCAGAGGGAGCGGAACGATCGTCAACGTCGCCTCCATCGCCGGGATCATGGGATACGCGCGGATGGGCGGTTATTGTGCAACGAAGTTCGCCATGATCGGCTTTTCCGAAACGCTGCGCGACGAGGTCCTCGGGCGCGGCGTGCGCGTGGCCATGGTCTGCCCCGGCACCGTCGAAACGCAGTTCTTCGTGAAGGCCGAGCGCGGCAAGATGCCGGGCGCATCACGCCTGATCCTGGCCATCAAGCCGGAGCACGTGGCCCGGGCCATCGTCCGGGCCGCCCAGGACGGGAAGTACCGGCGCATCCTGCCGGTTGGAGCGGCCCTGTTCATGAGACTCAAAGAAGCCTTCCCGCGGCTCGCCCACGTGCTGATGCGGCGCGTCTCGTCGGTGCTGGAGAAACATTGATGAAGCGCAAGGCTCCGGTGACGATGGCGCTGCTGGTGATCATCGCCATCGTCTTTGCCTACGAGGTGCTGACGAAGGCGTACACCAGCGACGAAACGATGGTGGCGATGGGAGCGATCGTGCCGGGCCTCGTGCAGCGCGGCGAGTTGTGGCGCCTCATTGCCTCGATGTTCCTTCACGGCGGCTGGCTGCACTGGCTGGCGAACTCCTGGGCCCTCTACCAGCTCGGCACGCTGTACGAAGTTCTCTTCGGCTCGAAGCGCTTCGCCCTGATCTACTTCTCGACCGGCATCATCGCCGGCCTGGCCAGCTCGATGTACAACCACGGGCCCGCCGTCGGCGCCAGCGGCGCCATCTTCGGGATCCTGGGCGCCTTCATCTTCTCCATCCGGCGCTCGCCGGTCTATCGTCATCAGCCGTGGACGCGCGGCCTCATCGGCCAGCTCGTCTTCTGGATCGTCGTCAACATCGCCATCGGCTACTCGCTGCCGTTCATCGACAACGTGGCGCACATGGGCGGCCTGATCTCGGGCCTGCTCATGGGATTGATCCCGCACCGCGTTCCGCCGCCTCCGCCAAGAGACAGCGTGATCGATGTAGGGACGTTCGACCAGCCGGCGCAGTAGGTACGAGGTCTCGCGGTCTCGGGGTTGCGCGGTCTCGCGGTGGTTGGGCAATCGGGCAGCGTCCTTGCGTCCAACCACCGCGAGACCGCGCAACAATCGAGACCCCGAGATCGTAACCCGCATTTCTCACACGCTGAGTGAAATTGCCGCCACCCTGTTGGTGGCGAACTTGCGACGATGTGGAGTTGTGTGAGCGGTTCGTTCTCGGAAGTACCTCCAATCGAGAGTCCTTCTCCCCCAGCGCTTTTCAGCTGGGGGAGAAGGTGGCGAAGCCGGATGAGGGGGCCTTTCACGAGTACGTCATTCGCGCGCCTTCGAGCGCTCTCGGACCAGCATCGGTAAATCGCGCATTTCCCGTAAACGCCCCCCTCATCCGCCTTCGGCACCTTCTCCCCCCACAAGAAACCGTGGGGGGAGAAGAGCTCTCGACGAAGGGAGTGGCAAGCTCTCGAGGAACAATTCAAGTGAGCGTGTGAGAAATGCAGGGTAACCGCCCTCAACTCCGCCGCAGAATCAGCCTCAAATCCTGCCCGCCGAAGACCCGTTCGTTCAAGGCGTCGACCAGCCCCCGCATCTCTTCGCTCGTGGCCACGAACCGATTCGCTTCCGGGAAGGGATGAATGGGGCGAATGTCGCCGACCGCGAACCCATTCTCCCGCCCAAGCAGAACCAGTGCGGCGGGATGACGTGGCGCGAGGTGTGTCGGGTCGCGCCAGAACTCCGAGGCGCTGACGGCCAGCGATTCGGCGTTCGGCGTTTCGATGATCAGCAGCCCGCCAGGACGCAATACCCGCGCACCCTCGGCGAAAAGCGCAAAAAGCGCATCGACCGGGAGATGCTCGACGACGTGCATCGCCACGACCGTGCCAACCGATGCATCGGCGATACCCGCGAAACACCCCGGCACGCCGGCCACCGAAGCGTCGATGCCGCGCGCAACGAGATCGGCGACCGAGCGCTCGTTCGTGTCGAAGCCGCGCGCCGCGATGCCGGCATCGCGGCAGGCCAGCAGAAACTCGCCGCGGCCACAGCCGACGTCGATGACCGGCTGCTGTTCGCGGGCCATAGCGACGTAGTCCGCTGCGTCCACGGAACCACGCAGCCCGTCCTCCAGCCGGCGGTAGAGAACGTCGCTGAGCAAGGCAGATGAGGCCACGATCGGATTGGTCACATCCCTTACCCGGACCGAGACGGTTTCGATCTTCTGATCGAGCGCCGCGATCAGCGAGTCGTTGCGCTTCGCCGCGATCGGGATCAGCTCGTGAATCTTCTTCAGCTCCGCGGCCAGCGACTCGTCGGCGGCGCGGACATCGCGCTGCACGTTCTCGATGTCACCCTTCAATTCGAGGCGCCCGTGGGCGATGTCGTCGCGCAGGCCGGTGAGGAGATCGAGCAGCACTACGTTGAAATTGCGCTGCCGCTCCTCCTCCGCCTCCACCGACCGGTTGACGAGACGGCGAAAAAAACGGAAGAGAAAATCGAGGCGCGACGGCCGCGGCCGAAACCGGCGATCGTTGAGCCAGACATCGCGCCACCCATCGGCACCCGACGGCGGAGCATCGACGAAACGGTCGTCGCTCATGGGTGCGGAGGATACAGCAGCAATGCGTTTGCCCAGAGAGAACAAGAGCTTGCGCTTCCCGATATCGAGAGTCCTTCTCCCCCAGCGCTTTTCAGCTGGGGGAGAAGGTGCCGAAGGCGGATGAGGGGGCGGTACTTGCCATGCCCCCTCGCCTGCATCCAGGTTTATTTGCGGCTACACCTCGCTGTGCGGCCTTGAGATTACCTACGCTTCCACTTCGGCGGCCGGAGCGGCCGGAGCCGCCGCGGCCTTCGGAGCCGGCGCCTCTTCGATGATCGATTCCTTCCCCTCGGGGATGACTTCGACCTGAATGTGGGCGGCCACTTCGCGGTGCAGGCGCACTTCGACGTCGTGCGTGCCGACGCTCTTGATCGGATGCGCCAGCTCGATGCGGCGCTTGTCGACCTCGATGCCCTTGGCCGTCAACGCATCGGCGATGTCGTTGGTGGTTACCGAGCCGAAGAGGTTGCCGTGATCGCCGACGCGCTTGTGGATGACGATCTTCATCCCCTTCACGCTGTCGGCTGCTTTCTGCGCCGCGGCTTTTTCCTGGTCGCCGAGCGCGGCCCACTTCTTGCGCTCCTGCTCGATCGACTTGAGGTTACCGGGCGTTGCTTCGCGCGCCAACTGCTTGGGCAGAAGGAAATTGCGCGCGTAGCCATCCTTGACCGTCACGACGTCGCCGCGGCTGCCAAGGCCGCGGATTTCGTCAATGAGAATGACTTTCATCAGAGTGATCCTTTCGATTGAAATGTCGGAAATCGAAAAACGAGTCGAATAGCCCCACGATGGATAGCGGCAGAATCGAGATTCCGGTCAGCGTCAGCACGCCGAGAATCGTCCACACGAACAGCGATCCCATCACGCCCGCTCCCGTCGCCGCGACGAACGATCGAACGATCGCCAGCCCCTGCAGGAAGTAGAGAAATGCGACCACGGTGAGAACGTTCGCGCCGATCTGCCGCGCCATCCCGCTGGCCAGCGGCGTAAGACCGCCGATGACGAACACGAAGAGCAGCCATTCGGGGAGCGAGAGAAAACGAAAACGATAGGGAGTGGGCTCCGCGGTACGCCGCAGGGCCACGTCGCGCCAGGCCCGGAGCCGTCCGAGCATGACCAGGCTGAAGACAAAAAAGATCGTGATGTAGATCAGCAGAATGCCCGGCAGGCAGTAGGAGGCGAGCTCCATCCACGTTCGGACAAAACTGACGGCATCGGGAGGAAGTCCAGCCTTCTGATAGTTGGCCACGACCTTCGTAGCCGTGTCGTGCAGGTCCGCGATTTGCGTCGCGTACGGGGAAAATCCGGCCGCCGTCCGCATGGCCAGTTCCGTGGCCACCAGGCCGGCGATGCTGAACACCAGCGCGACGAGCAGCACCCGGCCGAACTTCTCGCCGCGCTCCACCATCGGCAGGACGGCCAGAGCGGGCACGCCGATGGCCAGAGAAAATCCGAGCAGCGAGGCGAAGGTCGACAACCTCTCGGCCGGCGTCACGCCGGCCGCGGACGGGTAAAGCAGCAGCGCCACCACAACCGCCGAGAGCACGAGCAGCAGCCAGGCCGCGCGCCGTCCGTTGCGGAGCCCGCAATGGAGCAGCGACGCCGGAAGGAAGACCACCAGCGGTGGAACGAACATCAGCGCGGTGACGATCGTGTAGCCGGCCATGCTGCGGACCCGCTTTCCGAACGACCGCGCCGGTATCGTAGCCGGCTGGTCATGCTGCAGAGACGTCTCGGTCATTTATGTGTTGGTATCAGTCGGTCGCGAACGGAAGCATGGCCGCGATGCGGGCGCGCTTGATCGCGTTCTGGAGCTTGCGCTGATGCAGCGCGCACGTTCCGGAGATACGGCGCGGAAGGATCTTCCCCCGCTCCGGGATGAACTGCTGCAGCGTCTTGATGTCTTTGTAGTCGATGTACTCGAGCTTCTCGACGCAGAACTTGCAGACGCGCTTGCGGCGAAAGAAGAACTTCTTCTTGCCGCCCTGCGCTCCGCCGGGTCCGCCGGAGCCGCCGCGGCCACCGGAATCGCGGCCACCGCCGCCACCACCAGGTCGTCTCATTTCAGTTGCCATGTTGGTCTCCTCTCCTTATTCAGCCGGCGCCGCTTCGTCGGGCGCGGGCGCTTCCATGGCCTCGGCGGGAGCCGCGGCCGAAGGGCTGGCCGCGAACGACGGGGCCGGCCGGAGGCGTTCCTTTTTCGGATTGCGCTTGGCCAGCTTCTCGGCGCGCTTGTGGTCGAGATCCGTGCGCACGATCATGTGCCGCAGGATCCGGTCCGAGTTTTTCATCCGGCGGTCGAGCTCACTGAGCCCGGCCTCGGTCTCGAACACGAGGAGCTGGTAGTTGCCTTCGTTGAACTTCTGGATGGGATATGCGAGACGGCGCCGCCCCCACGCTTCTTCATGCGTGAGCTTCGCGCCTGTCCCCTCGGCGATACGCTTGAACTCTGTCGTCAGCGTCGTCGCCTCTTCCTCCGGTACTTGCGGAGAAAGGATGAACAGGACTTCATAAGTCCTCATAAATCCTCCTTCTGGCCTAGCGGAGCCTCGCCTTCTGCGATGGCTCAAGGAGCTGCCCAGATTGTCAAAAGAATGTCCGGCCGCGGATGGACCGGGCCGGCAAGGATACGCAAAGGGGTGGGTGGGAGCAATTATTTCAGCCGCCAACGGAGCGCGTTGGCGTCCCGCGGGCTGGCCGGGCGGCCGTCTCGGCTCCCGATCGGCGGCGCGACGAGCTCGTAGCCGCTGGGAACAAGCGATTTTGGGGGATTTTTACGAATAAACTCTGGAAATTACTTCAGCCTCGGCTATCTATTCCATCAAACCGCCTGAAAAGGGAGAGACGTCATGAAACGCGCATGCATCGCACTGCTCTTGCTCACGGTCGCTTGCACGAAACTTCCCGTGCCTCAGAACGTCCCCTTCACCTTCGCCGATCAGGGATGGACGGCCGCCGAACGCCAGCAGTTCTATCACGAGTCCCAGGGGACGCGGCTGCTGCCCTACAAATGGTTCCTGGCACTCGAGCAGCCCGACAGCAGCCAACTGTTACGCGACCCTGAGTACATGGCGCGATTCCGCTTCCTCCCCGATGCGAACCCGCAGTGGAATCCCGATCTACTCCCTGTCGGCTTCACGAAAACGAAAGATCTTTCCGGCAACGAATGGGTAGGCCTCACCTGCGCCGGCTGTCACACCGCGCAGATCAACTACCACGGCCAGGGATACCGCATCGACGGCGGTCCGGGCCTGCAGCACGTCAACCGATTCGCACAGTACATGGGGCTATCCCTCGGCGCCACGCTGCTCGATCTTTCGAAATTCGACCGCTTCGCCAAGCGGGTGCTCGGCGCAAACGACAATCTTGAAACCAGTCTCCAGCTCCGCGACGCCGTGACCAAATTCGCGAACTCGATGATCGCCACGGCGATGACCGCCCAACGCCTGCGGCTCTTCCCGGTCGCGGACGGTTACGGGCGTCTCGATGCCCTCGGCGGCGGGAGCAATCTCATCCTGCCGCAGCTCGCCCCCGGCGACGTCAACTACGCCCCCGCGGACGGCAACGTCAGCTATCCACATCTCTGGATCGCTCCGCGGTACGACTGGGTGGAGTGGAACCGCTCGATTGCCCAGCCGATGACGCGCAACATGGCCGAGGCTCTCGGCGTCAACGCCGACCTTGTTCTGCAACCCGTCGGCGTTCTTCCGCAGTTCAGCTCATCGGTGAGCGTCAACTCCCTTTTTTGGATCGAGCAGCAGATCGAGAAACTGCAGCCACCGAAATGGCCTGAGTCGCTCTTTGGTCCGATTGACCGGGCCCTGGCGGAGCGCGGCCGGCTGATCTACGAAGCGAAATGCGCGAGCTGCCACGCCATGACCGAGATGGTGGAGGAGAACGGTCACAAGTTCATCAAGACCCGGCTCTACTCGTTCGACGAGATAGGCACCGATCCAATCGACGCTAAGAACTTCAACGAGCGCCGTGTCAATGCCTCCTTGCTTGGCTGGGGAACGAATGTACCGGCGCACGAGATCGTAAACAGGCTCTCCACCAGCGTCATTACGCTGCAGTACAACCAGATGAACAAGACTCCCGAGGAGCGGCTGCGTATGGACGGTTATCGCGCCAGCCGCCTCGAGGCGCCGCTCGGCTATGGCACACGGCGGCTCGACGGCGCCTGGGCAACCGCGCCCTATCTGCACAACGGCTCCGTCCCGAACCTGTACGAGCTGCTCCTCCCGGCGGCGAAGCGTTCGAAGACGTTTTATACCGCCAACCGCGACTTCGATCCGAAGCACCTCGGCTACCAGTCGCACCGGATGGCCGGCGCCACAAAGTTCGACACCTCGCTGCGAGGCAACAGCAACAGCGGTCACGAGTTCAGCAACACCAGCGGCCCCGGCGTCCTCGGCCCCGAGTTGTCCGAAGCCGAACGCTGGGCAATCATCGAGTACATGAAGACGAAGTAACGCGTTCGTTCTCGGCAGTACCTCCAATCGAGAGTCCTTCTCCCCCAGCGGTTTCTTGCTGGGGGAGAAGGTGCCGAAGGCGGATGAGGGGGCGCTTCACGAGTACGTCATTCGCGCACCTTCGAGCGCTCTCGGACCAGCGTCGGTAAATCGCCCATATCTCGTAAAGCGCCCCCCTCATCCGGCTTCGCCACCTTCTCCCCCCGCAAGAAACCGCGGGGGGAGAAGGGCTCTCGACAAAGGGAGTGGCAATGCCCTCGAGGGAACAAATTCAAGTGAGCGTGTGAGAAATGCAGGTTAACCGAAGGTTAACCGAGGTTAACCGCGGCAACGGGACGCACGCGGGGCCAGTCGGCGAGACGCCAGCGCTCCTCCCTCACTTCAAATACTGCGCAAACCAGTTCACATACTGCCGTTCGATCTCCGTTCCGTGGATCGGGTCCTCGGGGGAGTGGCCGCTGACGGGGAAGGCGATGAACTTGACCGGCACTCCGTTGTCCTTCAGCGCGTAGTACATCTGGTATGACTGCGTGATCGGCACGCGGACGTCGCCGGTGTCGCTCATGATCAGGGTCGGCGTCCGGATCTTCGACGCGTAGGTGATCGGCGACTGTTCGACGTACTTCTTCATATTGTCGCCGACGAACGGCGAGCCCCACGTCAGGCGGCGCCCGAGGCTGCTGTCGGAGAGGGCGTACTCGTCGAGGAGATTGTTCACCGCGGCGCCGGAGACGGCGGCCTTGAAGATCGGGTAGTGGCCGATCATCCACGACGTCATGTAGCCGCCGTACGACCAGCCGCCGACGGCGATGCGGTTCTCGTCGATGAAGCCGCGCTTCTTCAGAACCTCCACGCCGGCGATGACGTCGCGGCCGGGACCGGCGCCGGCGTCGTCGCGGATGGCGCGGGTGTACGTGTTGCCGAGGTTGTCGCTGCCGCGGTAGTTGGGCTGGAAGACCACCCACCCCTTCGCCGCCAGCGACTGCGGAATCGTGGCGAATGACACGGTGGAGGCCGAGCGCGGACCGCCGTGGATGTAGAGCACAAGCGGGTACTTCTTCGCCGCGTCGAAGTCGGGCGGATACGTAACAACGCCGTCTTCATCGAAGCCCTCGAACTTCCAGGTCACCGGCTCCGTGCGGCCGAGCTGCATCGAGGCTACCACGGCATCGTTGAGGTGCGTGAGCTGCCGCGGCGCGGCATCGAGCGACGCCATGACGTAGAGCTCGCGAGGATGCGACGGCGTCGATCCGGTAAAAGCGATCGTTCCGTTCTTCGCCACCGAGACGTCGATCCAGTAGCTGAAGTACGGCTCGACCTCGCCGAGGTTGATGCGCCGGGCAGGACCGTCGAGAGGCTGCAGCCAGAAGGCGGTCGACGTCGCATCGTGGCCGCCGGTGATGAAGGCCTTGCCGTCAGGCAGCCAGACCGTGCGATAGACATTGCGGTCGAGACCCTTGGTGACTTCGAAGCCCATGCCGCCGCCGGCCGGAGCCAGCCAGATGGAGTTCTCGCTCCCCGGCTCGCTGCCGCGGGCGTGCCAGTAGGCGATGTGCGTGCCGTCCGGCGTAAAGACCGGCTGCGTCTCGTCGAGATCGCGCGTGGTCAGGCGCTGCACACTCCCCGAGGCGACATCGACGAGAGCGATGCGATTGCTGTTCGGCGTACCGCCGTGCGGCGTGTCGCGCCGCGTGATGGCGATGGTCTTTCCGTCCGGCGACCACGCCAACGGCGACGGCGCCGGACCGGGAGGATGGGCCACCGGCAGGCTCCACGAGCCGCTGGTCAGACGGCGCGCTTTGTCGCCCCCTGACGACGCGGAGACGAGCCAGATGTGCGACGGCGTGGGAGCGGTGGTGTTGAGATAGTCGTCGTCGCCGATCTCGAAGGAACGATTCCCCTTCTCCTCGTTCGGCACCGGATCGTCCGAGGTAACGAACGCGAGTTGGGCGCCGTCCGGACTCCACGCGTATTGCTGCACCCCGCGCGCGGCATCGGTGATCCGCCGTGCTTCGCCTCCACGCGCCGGCAGGATCCAGATCTGCCGCTTCGCGTCGCGCTCACTCGAGGCGTTGGCCAGGAAGGCCAGTTGCGAACCGTCGGGCGACCAGCGCGGCGCGGCCACTCCTCGCCTGTCATAGCTGAGCTGGCGCTGCTCGCCGGTGGCCACGTCGATCATGAAGAGATCGCCGTCGTAACGGTTCTCCTTCACGTTCGCTCTCGTGACGACGACGGCGATCGATTTGCCGTCCGGCGAGATCTGCGGGTCGTTGAGATTGGCGATGCGGAGCCGGTCGGACGGCTGCCAGCGCTGGGCCTGCGCGATCGCGGCGATGAACAACAACGCGACGAAGATTCGTTTCATGGCGGGGATGGTACAACGGGGTTGCTGGGTTGCTTGGTTCCTGGGTTGCTGGGTTGCGCGGTCTCGCGGTTACGGGGTCTCGCGGTGTTTTCTCGATCGCAACCCACCGCGAGACCGCGAAACCCCGAGACCGCGCAACCCAGCAACCCAGCAACTCAGCAACCAATCAGCTACCCTCTGCAAACCAGGAGGCCCCCATGCAACCAGTCATCGTCCGTTCCGGCAAGTCGCTGCGCAACGACATCGAAGCAGGTCCGCATCACATGATCGCCGATGAACCTGCAAGCGCGGGAGGCACCGAGGCGGGGCCGACGCCGTACGACTTCCTCGCCGCGGCCCTAGGCACCTGCACCTCGATGACGCTGCGTGTCGTGGCCACGAAGGAGAGCATCCCGCTCGAAGGGGTCGAGATCACCGTCGAGAACGACCGGATGCACGCCAAAGACTGCGCGGACTGCCTCACCGCGTCCGGCTACATCCATCGCTTCACGGTCGCAATCAAGCTCATCGGGGCCTTGACGCCCGCGCAGAGAGAACGAATGCTCGAGGTGGCCAGGCGCTGCCCCGTTCACAAAACGCTCACCTCGGAGATCCGTATCGATGAGCGCCTCGTCGAGTGAATGGCACACTTCTTCTAACAGAAGAGGCAGATCGGGTGATTGACATGGCACAAAGTCAGGAAGAGCAACTCCAGAGGGTACTGGTCGCCGACGACGACCAGTCCATCCGGCAGCTGGTCTCGACGATCGTGAAGCGCGAGCGCCTCGCCGTCGATGTCGCCGCCGATGGCCTGGAAGCGATCGAGTACCTCAAGAAGCATCAGTACGCCGTCATCCTCCTCGATCTGATGATGCCGCGAATGGATGGGTTCGGCGTCATCGAGTGGATGAAGCACAACCCGCCGCTGATCAAGCCGATCACCGTCGTCATCACCGCCTACGCCGATCAACGGTTCAAGGAAGTCGACGCCGAGCTCGTCTCCGGCGTCCTGCACAAGCCCTTCGAAGTGGCCGAGCTCGGCAGCCTCGTCCGCGCCTGCGTGGTCGGATTCAACGACGAGCTGCGGCATCAGCTCTTCGTCTCGAAGGACCGGGCCATTCGAACGTTCGTTCGCGGAGAGGATTCGTAGGACAAGGTTGCACGGTCTCGCTTCGAAATCCGAACGTTTTCTTCGAAATCGGCATCTTTTGTCCGGAATCCTGATCTTTTGTCCGGAATCCTGATCTTTTGTCCGGAATCCTGATCTTTCGTTCGAAATCCTGATCTTTCGTTCGAAATCCTGATCTTTCGTTCGAAATCGGCATCTTTTGTTCGAAATCCTGATCTTTCGTGCGAAATCTGCATCTTTTGTTCGAAATCCGAATCTTTTGCTCGAAATCCGAATCTTTTGCTCGAAATAGGAATCCTTTGGCATAAAAAAGTAGATGACGATTTCAGAATCGGTTCCAAAACCGGTGAATTGCTTCTCGACTCTCCGAGACCGCGCAACCGCTCTACGCGCCCCAGTTCTCCATCCAGTACTGCAAAATAACCAACGCCCACAGCGGCTTGGCGTTGTTCGCTTGGCCGCTTCGATGCGCCGAAAGCAGCGCGCCGACGTGGCGTTCGTCGAGCAGTCCCTGCGCCTGCAGCCGCTCCGGCGCGAGGAGACGATCGACTTCGGCGCGCAGTCCTTCGTTGATCCAACTGGCGATGGGGACGCTCAGTCCGCGCTTGCGGCGATAGATCACGCTCTTCGGCAGCCAGCGTTCCGACGCTTTCTTCAGGACCCACTTCGTCTCGAAACGGTGCAGGCGCAGGCCGGGAGGGAGCGACAGCGCGAAACGGGTCACATCGCGGTCGAGGAACGGCGCGCGGGCTTCGACCGACGACAGCATCGTGGCCCGGTCGACTTTCACCAGCAGGTTGTCGCGGAGATAGCTTCGGTAATCGAGCAGCATGGCCCCGGTCAGCGGATCGCCGTTCGAGGCGACGGGCAGATCCGGCATGTCGTTTCCGAGCTTGTAGACGGCCGGCGACAGCCCCGTCCCGAACCACGCCAGATGCCGCTCGATCCACGGCTTCTCGGCGTCGGAGACGAATCGTTTCAGCAGAAACTCGAGCGTCACCTTCTTCGTCGATGACGGAACGCGCTGCACGGCCCGCCGCAGGGACGCGCGCACGAACGACGGCAATGCGTCGTACATCGGCGCGACCTTGTGGCCGATATAGGTCGGATAGCCGCCGAACAATTCGTCCGCCCCTTCGCCGCTGAGGATGACTTTGACATGCTGCCGCGCCGCCCGCGCCAGGAGAAAGGTCGGCAGGATGGCCGGATCGGCCAGCGGTTCGGCCACCCCTCGCACGACGCACTGCAGCGCCTCCAGCAAGGTCTCGGCATCCGTCCGCACCGGCACATACCGCGTCCTGATCCGTTTCGCCAGCTCCTCGGCGACGGGACTCTCGTCGTACGACTGTTCCGCGAATGCGGCGGAGTAGGTGTGAACCTTGTCGACGCCGATGAACTTCGCCGCCAGTGTGGCAAGGATAGACGAATCGAGTCCGCCGCTGGTGAAGACGCCGACCGGCACGTCGGCCATGACCTGCTTCTCGACCGCCCTCTCGACGAGGCGTTGCGTTTCGGCGACGGCATCCGCCGCGTTGACGCGCTCGATGCGGAAAGAGCCGGCATCCCAGTAGCGAACGGTCTCCTCGGAGCCATTGCGGAACCGGATGAACGTTCCCGCCTCGACGCGGCGGACGTCACGGAACGGCGTGCGCGGCTCGGGGATGTACCCGAGGCGAAGGTACTCTCCGATGGCGATCGGATCGAGCTCGCGGCTGATGTCGGGATGCCGCAGAAGGCATTGCAGCTCCGAGGCGAAGATCACCTCGCCTCGAGGCTTCGCGTAGAACAAAGGCTTCTCGCCGGCCCGGTCGCGGGCCAGGATCAGTTGCTGCGTCCTCGCATCCCAGATGGCCAGGCCGAACATCCCATCGAGCTCCGGGATGGCGGCCACGCCGCGCTCGAGATACAACGGCAGGATCGTTTCCACGTCCGACTTCGAGCGATACGGATAGTCCGGATAGCGGGCCCGGATCTCCGCGGCGTTGTAGATCTCGCCGTTGCACTCCAGCCACACCTCCGATCCCGGCGCCGCGAACGGCTGGTCGGCGCGCTCATGAAGATCGATGATCCGCAGCCGCTCGGTCCCGATCACCGCCTGCGGACGCGTGAATTCCGCGTGCCCGTCCGGCCCCCGATGCCGCAACGCCTCGCCCATGAATCCGAGGACCTCGGGATACCGCAGCGCCGCCCCCTCCGCGACCATTCCATAGATGCCACACATCGAGGCGACTATAACCCGCGTCGGAGCGCCGGCGCCTCGCCCGGTCGGAGCGCTGGCGTCTCGCCCGGTCGGAGCGCTGGCGTCTCGCCCGGTCGGAGCGCTGGCGTCTCGCCGGCTGGCTCGGGGGCGTCTCGCCCCCGATCTGGCAAGACCCCATACATTTGCGTGAACGTCCTCAGCGGCGAGACGCCGCAGAGCCAGCCGGCGAGACGCCAGCGCTCCGGGCTGCACTTCTCCTTACACCACCCCGCGGTAGAGATAGGCAATACCAAACGTCAACGGCCGAACGTCGATCGACGTGAACCGCGCCGCTCCCCGCATCATGGCCACGAACTCCTCGCCGCACGGAAACCGTGCTGCCGATGATTCGAGGTATTCGTACGCGTCGCGCTCTCCGGTCACGGCGCCGCCGAGGCGCGGGAGGAAATGGCGGCGGTAGGAATCGTAGAGAGCGGAGGCGAGGCCGTTCGACGGCTGGCCGAACTCCAGCACGATCACCCGTCCACCCGGGCGGACCACGCGCGCCAACTCGGCGATCGCCTTCATCGGATCGCCGACGTTGCGGATGCCGAATGAGATGCTGGCGATGTCGAAGGCAGCGTCGTCGAACGGCAAGGCGGTCACGTCGGCGACCTCGAAGGTGATCGCGCGCGACTTCTTCCGCGCCAGCGCGATCATCTCCGGCGTGAAATCGGTCCCAACGACACACCCACTGCCGACGGCCTTCTTGAACGCGATCGCCAGATCGCCCGTACCGGTGGCACAGTCGAGAACCGCATCGCCATCCTTCGCCCCCGACCATCGCACCGCCCTGCGCCGCCAGAGGTGATGCACGCCGGCGGACATGACCGTATTCGCGCGGTCGTACCGTCCGGCGATGGAGCCGAACATGGATTGAATGCGGGTGGGGTCGGGGCCTGTGTAGGGGGTTACTGGGTTGCTCGGTTGCTCGGTTGCTGGGTCGGGTTGCGCGGTCTCGCGGTCTCGCGGTCTCGCGGTCTCGGAACGGTTCACGCCCGGCATCCTAGCAATTCCTCTCAGCAACACAGCAACCAAGCAACGAAGCAACCCCGAGACCCCGCAACCGCGAGACCGCGAGACCCCGATACAATCCCCCACATGTCCCACGACTTCGCCTTCATCCAGACCGCGCCGGGGCGGGTCTTCGTCGGATGGGGGCCGTTCGAGCAGCTACCGTTCCGGCGGCCGGAGCGGCCGGCGTTCTTCATCGCCGATTTTTTTCTCGATGATCCCCATCCGTGGCGGCATCCGGCGGCGTGGGAGGAGATGACGTTCGACGAGCTGGCCGCGCGCTTCGACGATTGCGGCGCGCCGCGCGTGGCGTGGGACGCTCCGTCGCTCCCTGACTTCACGGCGCTCTTCGATTCCGCGCACGCGGCCATGGTCCGCGGCGAGTTTCAGAAGATCGTTCCGGTGATCTTCGAATCGGGGCGCTTCGTGGAGCGCGGCGACTGGTGGCGCTGGTTCTTCACGCGACTGAGCCTGTTGCCGCCCGGCATGCGCGCCTACGGCTATTCGTACCAGAACCACGGGATGATCGGCGCAACCCCCGAGCTGCTGTTCGAAGCGTACGCGCGCGGCTACCGGACCATGGCGCTAGCGGGAACGCGCCCTGTCGCCCGTGCCGAAGAGCTGGCGCGCGATCCGAAAGAGCTCCGCGAGCATCGCTTCGTCGTCGACGACATCGTGCGGCGTCTGGCACCGTTCGGGAACATCGAGATCGGTCCGCTGGGGACGCTGCGCCTGCCCAAGATCGCGCACCTCATCACGCCGGTTTTCTTCAGCGAGAGCGGCGGCTCGGAGCGGATGTCGTTCTCCGAAATGGTGCGCCGCCTCCACCCCACCGCCGCCCTCGGCGTCTCCCCGCGCAGCGAGGCCGGCGAGCGCTGGCTGCGCGAGGCCGACCGCGGCGTGAAGCGGCGGACGTTCGGCGCGCCGTTCGGACTGGAGCGCGAAGACCGCTCCGCGCTGGCCCTGGTGGCCATCCGCAATCTCGAGTGGAGCGGCGAGCGCGTGCGCGTCGGTTCCGGCGCCGGGATGCTGATGGAGAGCCGCGTGGAACGCGAATTCGAAGAGCTGCGCGAGAAACGCGAGCAGGTGAAGGCGCTCTTCGGCGTGACCGCGCACGTCGAAGCATTCGCATGACCAACATCGCCGAAGCGCAGCGCGTCATCGAGCAGGCCTGGGCCCTCGGCGCCGCCGACTTCTGCGTCTGCGCCGGCTCGCGCAACGCCCCGCTGCTGGCCGTTCTCGGGGCGTCAAACTTGAGAATCTACTCCTTCGTCGACGAGCGCTCCGCCGCCTTCTTCGCCCTAGGCCGCGCCAAGCGGACCGGCCGCCCCGTCGCCGTCGTCACCACCTCCGGCACCGCCGTCGCCGAGCTCCTCCCCGCCGCCGTCGAAGCGCACTACTCCGGGACGAAGCTGATCCTCATCACCGCCGACCGCCCGGCCCGGTACCGCGGCACCGGCGCTCCCCAGGCGATCGAGCAGGAAGAGATCTTCGGCGTGTACGCGGGAGGCTCGGTACTTCATATCAATATTGAGTTTGATGAGCCGCTGCTGGACGAGGTTGCGGGGTCTCGCGGTTTCGAGGTCTCGCGGCAGGAGACCGACGACGCGGCCAATCGTGCTGACACCGCGAGACCCCGCAACCGCGAGACCTCGCAACCCATCGCCGAGGTTTCGGAGTCTCGCGGTTTCGCGGTCGCGCGGCAGGTGACCGACAACGCGGCCAATCGTGCTGACACCGCGAGACCCCGCAACCGCGAGACCTCGCAACCGCGTACTCAGCAACCGCTCCTCTTCACGCGCCCACTCGTGATCCTCGGCGGCCTGGCACCCACCCACCGCGACCGCGTCCGCGCGTTCGCGCTGGCGCTGAACGCGCCGGTGTACGCCGAACCGCTCTCCGGGTTGCGCGAAGATCCGGCGCTCGCGCATCTCCTCATCACGGCGGGAGAGCGGATGATCGGACGGGGCAATTTCGATGGCGTGATCCGCATCGGCAACGTGCCGTCGCTGCGCTTCTGGCGCGATCTCGACGAGTCGCGCCGCGATCTGCCGCTGGTCAGTTTCAGCGATCTGCCGTTCACCGGCTGCAGCCGCGGCGAGGTCCATCCGATCGAAACGCTGCCGGTCGATGTAACGCCGCGCGAGCGGGATGAGCGTTTCTTCTCTGACGACCGTTCACGGGCCGCATCCATCGCTGCAATCCTCGATGACGAGCCTCAATCCGAATTGGCGATGGTCCGCTCGCTGTCGCGCACGATTCCCGCCAACGCCCGCGTCTACCTCGGCAACTCGCTTCCGATCCGCGAATGGGATCTCGCCGCCGTACGCGAGCCGCGCGGCGTCACCATCGAAGCGAATCGCGGCGCGAACGGCATCGACGGACAGCTCTCGACATTCCTCGGCCAGTGCGATCCGTCGCGCCCCAACATCTGCGTCGTCGGCGATCTCACCGCGATCTACGACAGCAACGCCCCCTGGATCGTCCCGCAGCTCGATGCCGGGATCGACTGGCGCATCGTCATCATCAACAACGGCGGCGGACGGATCTTCAGCCGCGTCCCCTCCCTCCGCAAACTCGATCCCGCCATGCGCGAACGGATGATCGAGAACAGTCACGCGCTACGCTTCGATCACTGGGCGGCCATGTGGAGCATCGAAGACCGCGTCACGGAGCTTCGCCCCGACGCCGACTCCACCCGCCGCTCCTGGGAACGCTACGACGCCCTATGGTGATCACCTGCCTCCACGGCTTCCTCGGCAACCCCCACGACTGGGACTTCCTCCGCGAGGCCGGCCTCGCCATCGAAACCCCTCCCCTCGACGCCATCCCCCCACAAGGCGACACCCTCCTCGGCTACTCCCTCGGCGGCCGCCTGGCATTGCATGCGTTGCTGGCCGGTGCGCAGTACAAGCGCGCCATCTTCGTCTCAACAGGACTCGGCATCGAAGGCGAAGAGGCACGCGCCGCGCGTCGCGCCGCGGATGAGGCATGGGCACGGCGATTCGAGACGGAGGATTTCGATTCGGTAATGGCCGCATGGAACGCGCAGCCGGTGCTTGCCGGGCCCGCGCTTACTCGCACACGCGATGATTACGACCCGCGGGCGTTGCGCGAATGGTCGTCAGGTGCTCTGCCGCCAGTTGCTTCGCGCCTTCATGAGCTGACGATTCCGACGCTGTGGATCGCCGGCGCGCTGGATGTGAAATATGTCGCCGAGGCGAAGCGGGCCGTTTCGCTGGCGCCGAACGCGGACCTCGCGATCATCGAGGACGCGGGCCATCGCATTCCCTGGCAGAAGCCGCGCGAATTCATGGAAAGGCTTCAACCACAGAGGCACTGAGAACACAGAGTTTTTTTCTCTGTGTCTCTGTGTCTCAGTGGTTGTTTTTTCGTTCACCACCCCAGCACATACCCGAACATCAACGGCGCCACGATCGACGCATCCGATTCGATCACGTGGCTCGGCGTGTCGACGCCCAGCTTCCCCCATGTGATCTTCTCGTTCGGAACCGCACCGGAGTACGAACCGAAGCTCGTGGTCGAATCGCTGATCTGGCAGAAGTAGCCCCAGAGAGGGACGTTGGTCCGCTGCAGGTCCTGGTGCAGCATCGGGACGACGCAGATGGGGAAGTCGCCGGCGATGCCGCCGCCGATCTGGAAGAAGCCGATGGTGCCGTTCTGCGACGTCTTCGTGTAGTAGTCGGCCAGCTCGATCATGTATTCGATGCCGGTGCGGACGGTGTGCACATTCTTCACATCGCCGGAGATACAGTGGCCGGAGTACATATTGCCGAGAGTCGAGTCCTCCCAGCCGGGGACGAACATCGGGAGATTCTTCTCAGCCGCGGCGATCATCCACGAATTCTTCGGGTCGATCTGGTAGAACTCGGCGATCGAGCCGTCGCGAAGGATCTCGTACATGAACTCGTGCGGAAAGAGGCGGCGCCCTTCCTTGTCCTTCGCCACCCAGTGACGCAGCACCGCCGATTCGATGCGGCGCATGGCCTCCCCCTCGGGGATGCAGGTGTCCGTCACGCGGTTCATGTGCCGGTCCAGCAGCGCCTTCTCGTCCTGCGCGGAGAGGTAGCGATAGCCCGGAACACGCTCGTAGTGATCGTGCGCCACGAGGTTGAAGATGTCCTCCTCGAGATTGGCGCCGGTGCAACAGATGGCGTGGACCTTCTCCTGCCGGATCATTTCGGCGAGCGAGATCCCCAACTCCGCGGTCGACATCGCGCCGGCCATCGTGACCAGCATCTTGTTCCCCCCCTCGAGGTGCTTGATGTAGTCGTCCGCCGCCGCGCGCAACGCCGCCGCGTTGAAGTGACGATAGTGATGCTGAATGAAATCTCTGATCGGACTAGGCATGCCCGATGATACTGCGCGGCTGGCGCGCTTTGCGCGCCGGCCGCGCGTTGTCTGCGGCTTCGCCGCGTTGTCGGTTGTCTGCGCCGCGGGCGCGTGGACATGGAGTCACATTCCACGCGAGGTGTTGCCGCGTTCCGCGTTTGCCGATGGCCAGTTGTCGGCTGGTCGTCACGAACTCGCGCCGCCTGATCCTTTTGACCACGCGCCCGCGGCGCAGACAACCGACAACGCGGCGAAGCCGCAGACAACGCGCGCAGCGCAGTACTATTCGCCCATGAAACGAGCCCTTCCCCTGCTGTTCCTGGTCTGCGCCACCCTCTTTGCGGATGATGCGAAGCTGACGAAATCGATCGAGACCGACATCCGCACCTTGGCCGCGCCGAACATGGAAGGCCGCGGCCTCGGCACGAAGGGCATCGGCCTGGCGGCGAATTACATCGAGGGGCGGCTGCGCGCGCTCGGGCTGCAACCGGCGTTTGGGAAGTCGTATCGACAGCCGTTTCCCGTCAAGATGGGCGTCTCGCTCGGCAGCGGAAACAAGCTGGAGGGAGTGGCGGACGGCGACTGGACGCCGCTCGGTTTCTCCAGCGCCGGCGCGTTCTCCGGACCGCTGGCCTTCGCCGGCTACGGTATCGACGCCACGCCGATCGGATATAACGACTTCGACGGCATCGACGTGAAGGGAAAAGTGGTGCTGATGCTGCGGTACGAACCGCAGGAGAAGGACGACAACTCGAAGTTCGACGGGCGCAAGCCCAGCCGCTGGTCGGCCATGCGCTACAAGGTCCTCAAGGCTCGCGAGCGCGGCGCGGTGGCGGTGATCTTCACCACCGGGCCCATTCAGGACGAAGGGAAGGACAAGGTTCCGCCGCTCGTCAATGATGGTCCGGAGAGTCCGGCCGGCATTCCGGTCATCCAGGTGAAGACGTCCGTGGCACAGCGCTGGCTGAAGGACGCCGGCATCGATCTGGCCCAGTTTCAGAAGGATGTGGATGCCGATCTCAAGCCGCGCTCCCGCGTGCTGGCGGCGAACGTCAGCGGCGTGGCCGATGTGAAGCCGCAGTTCGATAACGGCGAGAACATCGCCGCCATCCTCCCGGGCCGCGGCTCGCTGGCGAACGAGGTCATCGTCCTCGGCGCCCACTACGATCACCTCGGCTACGGCGGCGAGGGATCGATGAAGCCGAACGTGCACGCCATCCACCCGGGCGCGGACGACAATGCCTCCGGCGACGCCGGGGTGATGAACGCCGCCGAGCTGCTGCGCGATTCGCTGACGGATCTCCCCGACCGCCGCACGATCCTCTTCGCGCTCTTCTCGGGCGAGGAGCGCGGCCTGGCCGGATCCGGCTATTTCGTCGCCCACTCGCCGGTGCCGGTCGCCAGCATCAAGGCCATGGTGAACCTCGACATGGTCGGCGCCTTGCGCGAGGACAAGATCACCGCCTTCGGTACCGACTCGGCCGCGCAGTGGAAGGCGCTCGTCGATACGGCCGGCGCCGGCTCCAACCTCAAGATCACCGAGACCGGCGACGGCTACGGGCCGTCCGATCAGACCAGTTTCTACGCGGCGAAGGTGCCGGTGCTGCACTTCTTCACCGGCGCACACGAGCGTTACCACACGCCGGAGGACGTCGCCGATCCGATCAACTTCGCCGGCGAAGCACGCATCGTCAGGCTGATCGCGAACGTGATGACGCCGCTGGCGCGTGGCGCTGTGACCCCGATCTACGCGCGGGCGACGAGCGCGCCGGCGATGGAAGGCGATTCGCGCGGCTACGGTGCATACCTCGGCTCGGTCCCTGACTATTCGGCGATGGATGCCACCACCGGCGGCGTTCTCCTGTCCGATGTCCGCCCCGGCTCACCGGCCGACAAGGCTGGTATCCGCGGCAAGGACCGGATCGTCTCGATCGGAGGCACGCGCATCGAGAACCTCTACGACATGTCCTATGCGCTGCAGGATCACAAGCCCGGCGACACGGTCGACATCATCGTCGTCCGCGGCGGCGAACGGTTGACGCTGCGCGCCACGCTCACCACGCGCGGCGGCGGTGGAGCGCCTCCGCCTGCGAAGACGTCGACCTTCACCATCAACGCCGGCAAACCGTTCGAGAAGACGTACGACGGCGAGAAGCACCTGAAAGACATTCGCCAGCTCACCTTCGGCGGTGAGAACGCCGAGGCCTACTTCTCTCCTGACGGGACGAAGATCATCTACCAGGCCACGCTGCCCGGCGCCGGATGCGATCAGGAGTACACGATGGACCTGGCCACCGGCGAGACCAGGCTCGTTTCGAGCGGCAAGGGGCGGACGACCTGCGGCTACTACCGCTATCCGCAGGGCGACCGCATCGTCTATGCGACCACCGAGGGGGGCAGCGCCGCTTGCCCGCCGAAGCCCGATATGTCGAAGGGATACGTCTGGCCGGTCTACTCGTCGTTCGACATCGTCGAGGCCAACGTCGACGGCTCGAACGCCAGGAAAATCACCACGGCTTCCGGCTACGACGCGGAGATGACCTGGTGTCACAAGGGCGGGAAGATGATCTTCACCTCGACGCGTGACGGCGATCTCGAGCTCTACGAGATGGACGAGGCCAGCGGGAAGGTCAAGCGCCTGACCAACGCCCCAGGCTACGACGGCGGCGCCTTCTATAACGGCGACTGCACCGAGATCGTCTGGCGCGCCAACCATCCTGTCGGTCCGGCGCTCGACGAGTATCGCGGGCTGCTGGCGAGAGAGCTCGTCAAGCCGCTGCTCATGGAGCTGTTCCTGATGAACGCCGACGGCACGAACCAGCGCCAGATCACCCACAACGGCGCCGCCAACTTCTGTCCCTACTTCATGAACGACGGGAAGCGGATCATCTTTGCCTCGAACGTCAACGCCAAGGGCTTCGACTTCGATCTCTGGACGATTCAGAAGGACGGCCAGGGCCTGGAGCGCATCACCACCGCTCCCGGCTTCGACGGCTTCTGCGTCTTCAGCCCCGACGGCCAATACCTGATCTGGGCCTCCGGCCGCGCCAAACCGGACAGCTACGAGATGAACCTGTTCATCGCCAAGTGGGTGGAGTGAGGGCGGCGAAGCCGCGTTGGGGGTTGAGGGTTGGTTATCGGTTATCGGTTATCGGTTGCTACGGGAGTAGACGGACAAACAGCATGGACCAATGTGGAACAGACACTCTTGGCTGTGCTTATGCCGGCGAAAGCCGGCTTGAGATCGGCCCCAAATTGCAAGCCGCTTTTGTCCGCATCTCACGCGCTGAGTGGGATTGCCGGCACCCTTTTGGTGGCGAAACTTGCGACGATGTGGAGTTGTGCGGGCGGTTCGTTCTCGGCAATACCTCCATCGAGAGTCCTTCTCCCCCAGCGCTTTTCAGCTGGGGGAGAAGGTGCCGAAGGCGGATGAGGGGGCGTTTCACGCGGACGTCATTCGCGCACCTTCGAGCGCTCTCGGACCAGCGTCGGTAAATCGCACATACGTCGTAAGCGCCCCCTCATCCGGCTTCGCCACCTTCTCCCCCCGCAAGAAACCGCGGGGGGAGAAGGACTCTCGATGGAGGGAGCTGCAAGGCTTTCGAGGGAGCAATTCAAGCGAGCGGTGAGAAATGCGTTAACGTTAGCGGGTGACAGAAAGGCGCTCATCGATGGCATCTCCTGTCGCCCCGCTGAAGCGGGCTCGGAAAATTGATGACCCGCGTCCCCCCGGCTGAAGCCGGGGGCTACGTTCTTACGCCGGCTTCGCCGACGAGTACACCCCGCATCAACCGAGAACCGACAACGCGCGAAGCCCTACTTTTTCGTCACCGTGATCGTCGTCGTCGAGCTGGTCCGGGCTCCGTTGTCATCGAGCCCTTCCACGCGGACGTCGCCGTAGACGGAGCTGAAGAGATGGTCGTCGGTGACGTCCTTGCGTGGGTTGAAGTGGTAGTGAAGCTCGCCCTTGGCCGCGATGGAGGTGGCGAAGCCGAGGGACTGGATCTTGGCCGCGTCGTAGGACTCGGTCGCCACAGGGATGCCGCCGCCGGCGTAAACGCTCGCCGTCACCCTGTCGATCGTGACCGGATGGCCGCCGGTCTCCTTGACCACCACATCGAACGGGAAGTCGTACGCGGTTCCGCCGGCGCTGGTGGCCACGACCGGATTCGGCGTGACCGTGAGTTTGATCGCGCCGTGGCCGGGCGTCGACGTGCTCTTGTTCGTCCCCGGCCGTTGCGAGGCGCAGGCGAGCGGAAGACAGACGAGCGCGATGAGGGCGAGTCGTTTCATGAGTGACTCCTGTTACTACATGTTGCCCATGAGCGTGGTCACGCCGCAGGCGATGCGAGGACCGGCGTTGCCGGCAGGCTGCGAGGTCAGATCGTCCGGATTGCCGTGCAGGACGATGGCGTGTCCAACGACGGCATTCGTGCCGGTATTGATCGTGATCGAGTGCGTCGTGAAGCGGAAGTGAACCTCGCCCTTGTCGTCCGCGGTGACATTGCCGAAGTCACCGGCGTGATGGGAGACCGCGTCCGGCGCGCCGTGAACCATGCCGGTAGGATTGAAGTGGCCGCCGGCATTTGCCGCGTTGTTGCCGCAGTCGCCCTTCTCGTGAACGTGGAAACCGTGGACGCCGGGAGGAACGCCGGTCAGATCGGCCACGACTTCGACGCCGTCATCGCCGGCATTCTGGAAATGAACGACACCTTTCGCGGTCGAGCCGCTGGTCGGGTCGAGCGTGGCCATCGCCATCGGTCCTTTGCTGTGGGCACATGCGGCGAAAACGAGTGCGAACGGGATTACCAGAAGTCTCTTCATACTGCCTCCCTATTGCAAAATCCGGGCGATTCTACGACGGACCGGTCACTGCGACCATGCCGCGATCTTTTTCCCTAGCGATCCGAGCCATCCTTTGGCCACGTCCTGGTAGTACGCCGAAGCCGCTTTCTGCAGGGCGTCGGCCAGCGAAGGATAGGGTGAGATGAGCTGCGCGAGCTGGGCCACCGTGACCTTTTTCTGCCTGGCCAGGACCAGCGTTTCGATTAGGGTGGAGGCGTTGGCGCAGAGCGCGTGCGCGCCGAGGATGCGGCCCCGCTTGTCGCAGACGAGCTTCACGAATCCCCCGGTCGTTCGATCGACCACGGCCCGGTCGACCTCCGCCATCTCCACGCTGTACGTGCGGACGCTCTCCGCCCCATGTGCCGCAATCGCTTCCGCTTCCGTCATCCCGATGTGCCCGACCTCGGGGTCGGTATAGAGCCCCCACGGAACGTTGTCATAACGCACCGGCGAGCGCCCGGGGAAGAGCATGTTGCGCACGAGCTTCACCGCCTCGTACGCGGCCACGTGCGTGAATTGCATCCCGCCGTGAACGTCGCCGCAGGCCCAGATGCGCGGCACGGAAGTCTGCAGGTATTTGTCGACGGTGACGAAGCCGTGGTTCGTCTTCACCCCCGCCGCTTCGAGTCCGAGGTTTTCCGTGTTGGCGCGGCGGCCGCTGGCGACGAAGATCTCGTCGACGCGCAATTCCATCGTTTCGCCGATCTTGTTCTCGATGCGGACGACTTTCTTGCCGCTGTCAGCGCGCACCGACTTCGCCGCCCAGCCGCTGCGGATCACAATGCCCTCCTCGGCCAGGATCTTCCGAATGCGGGCGATGACGTCGGCGTCCTCTTTGTTGACGATCTCGTCGAGCATTTCCACGACGACGACCTCGGAGCCGAAACGCCGGAAAAGCTGCGCGAACTCGATGCCGATGTAGCCGCCGCCGAGGATCAAAAGCGAGCCGGGAAAGGAATCCTGATTCAGGAACGATACGTGGTCGAGGAATCCGTTCTCCGCGAGACCGTCGACCGGCGGGACAGCGGTCCGAGTGCCTGTGGCGATGACGATGTCCTTCGCGGACAGTCGCCGGCCCTCGACGTCGACCTCGCTGCGCGACACCAGCGTGGCCTTGCCGAAGATCACCTCGATGCTGAGGGCACGGAACTTCTCCGGATCATCGTGATGCTCGATGGCATGGCGCTGCGCGCGCATCGAGTCCATCACCGACTTCGGCGTCACGCGCGCCGTCATCGGCTCCAGGCCGTAGGCATCGGCATGCTGCATCTGGTGGACGAGACGCGCCGTCGCCACCAGCGCCTTGGTCGGCACGCAGCCGGTCCAGAGGCAGTCCCCGCCCAGCTTCTCCCGCTCGATAAGCGCAACCTTGCGCCCGAGGCGCGCGCAGCCGGAAGCGGTAACCAGCCCGGCCGTCCCCCCGCCGATGACGACCACGTCGAAGGATTCAGGCATGTGCGGATCTTAGCGGACCACAGACAAGAGTGCCTGTGCCAACACCCGGCCTACCTGTCATCCTGAGGCGGCGGCAGCCCCGGAGGGGCAGAGCGCGCCGAAGGACCCCCAGCCTGAAACCCGGACAGGGCGGTGGAATGTCGACGATTCCGCCGCCCATCCGGGATACAACTTGGGGGTCCTTCGACCGTCCTCCGCCACTCCGCGCTTCGCGCTACAGGCTCCGGCGGCTCAGGATGACAGTGGGGGGTCCTCACCTTGAATACGCGTCGATGATCCTCTCGATCGCCTTCCGGCACACCCTGCAGAACCCCACCTCATCCCGCGTGAACATGATGCAATCGAGCTCCGGCCGGTAGAGGCCGCGCGGCTCATAGGCCGCCCCTTCGAACGCCCCCACCTTGCCGGCGAACTTCTGGCCGCCGAGGAATTGCGTCTCCCAGGCGCGCTCGTCGGTGAAGAGCTTGTCCATCTCCGACTCCGGCGCGTTCGTGGCGCGAAGGCGGGCCCGCTCCTTCTGAATGGCCAGGCTGTGCTTCTCGAATGCTTCCTTATCCCAAGGCGTCGGCAACGGCGTCGACGACTCCACCAGATCGTGCCACTTCACCTTCGCCGGATCGTGCAGCGCCGTCACATTCGGCTCCCAAGGCTCCGGATGCTCGCTGCTGCCGCTCGTCGTGTACGACACCGGCGACGTGTAGTACTCGTCCGCCAGCGCGGCGAAATGGTGTCCGAACTCGTGGACGAACACGTACTCCGCGAAGGCGCTGTCGACACATGCCGTTGCCTGGTCGTTGAAGATCCCCCCGCCGCCGTACTGCTTCTCGTTGACCAGGATCTCGATGAAGTCGTACGGAGCGGACGACGCCACATCGCGCATGCGGTGATCGTCCAGCGTCAGCACGTAACGCTCGGAATCGAAGATGTTGTACTGCACGCCGGTCATGGAGCGGCGGTTGTCGTTCGTGCGCGGCCGGTGCACCCCGCTGGCCGGCTCGGCCAGATCGAGCGCGCGGACGTTGAAGTCCTTCCGCCGGCTCTTGAACGGCTCGGTATTGAACAGCTTGCCGACCATCCGCGCCACATCTTTATGAAACTTCGGCAGCTCGCCCTCGGTGTACCCCTCGCCGATGACCAGGATGTCCACCTTCTCCGACGGCGGCCCGTTCTCGATCACGTTCCAGACATGCCCGGCCGGCTTGCGCTCGGAGGGATTGACGAAGCGCGACGACGGATCGATCAGCGTCGACCAGAGCTGTTGGAAGGCGCCGCTCGCGTCGCGCTTCTTGATGACCAGCTGCACCGGATGCTTCGGCCAGGGAAACCGCACCGACTCCGCGAACGTCCCCGCGCGCTGGCTGGCCTCGTCCGTCGTCTGCCATTCGCCGAAAACCGAGGCGAAGCCGCGCGAGTAAATGGCCTGGTTCGTATCGCGGTCGATGACCTCGAAGTAGTAATTGCCGAGGTTGAGCGTGTCGATCAGGCGCGTACGGCTGCCCGGCCAGGGGCCGTCGGAGACGACCGAATCGAGCGCGATGATCTCCTCGCCATGGTTCCCGGTATGGAAGTAGTTCACCCGCATGGTCCGGTCGAGAAACATCTCGTCGAACGAAGAGGCGAAGGCGGAGGTGGCCAGCAGCAACAACGCGGTGACGAAAACGAGCTTGCGCATCATGCGATTGTAGACTGCGGTGGTGCGCGCCCACCCCACAGCGTTTGTTCTCCTCATCCTCGCCGTGTCCGCAACCGCCCAGGTCCAGGAACAGATCACCGTCGAGCGCATCCTCGTCGACACCCGCGTCACGGACGACCGCGGCAATCCCATCACCGGCCTCAAGGCGTCCGACTTCCGCGTCCGCGTCGACGGGAAGCCGGCTGGCGTCGAGTCGGCCGAATGGATCCCCGAAACCGCCGCGGCCCGCGAGCTGGCCAGCATCGACGCCGCCATCGACCATGCAGGGGCCGACGTCAACACGTCGCTCGATCAGCCCGCCCCTCACGGGCGGCTCCTCATCTTCTTCTACCAGACCGATTTCGCGCGCAACAGCTCGCGCATCGCCGGGCAGATGCAGCAGGTCGTCAGCGCGGACGACTGGCTGGACTGGCTCGACCCCGAGGACCGCGTGGCGGTCTTCTCCTTCGACTCGCATCTCAAATTCCGGCTCGACTTCACCAACAACAAAGACCACATCAAAGACGCCATGGAGCAGGCCATGCTCACTGACGAACCGCCGCCTCCGCGGATCGTGCCGATGCCGGCGCTGGCCAAGCGGCTCGACCGCGAGGAGATGCGCAAGGCCGCCTCGCCGGAAGCGGCGTTGATCATCGTCGCCAACGCCCTCCGCCCGATCCCCGGTCCGAAGTCGATCATCCTTTTCGGCTGGGGCCTCGGCACGCTGACTCCGAGCGGCGTGATGATGGACCGGAAGTACGTCCCCGCGCGGCAGGCGCTCGAGTCGGCGCGCGCCAGCGTCTTCTCCATCGATTTCACGCAGGCCGACTACCACTCACTCCAGGCCGGCCTCGGGCAAGTCGCCGGCGACACCGGCGGCTTCTACGCCAAGACGTTTCACTTCCCGAAGATCGCCGTCGACCGCCTGCAGAAAACGCTGGCCGGCCACTACGAGCTCGAAGTGCGCAAGCCCGACACGAAAGTGCGCGGCATACACACGATCGAAGTCGAGGTTCCGTCGCAGCGCCGCGCCTCGGTCCTGGCGCGCAGCACCTACATCGACCGCGACTGACTCGGGCTCACCATTTGCACTCCTTTCTGTGCACATCGAAAGGAGATTCTGCGAATGGCAGCAAAGTACGGGAAGAAGGCAGGCGAGAAGGTCGAGAAAGCGATGCACGAGCGGAAGCACGGCACGCTCAAGAGCGGCTCCTCGGGGAAGAAAGTGAAGAGCCGCAAACAAGCCATCGCCATCGGCCTCTCCGAGGCACGGCGAGAAGGCGGCAAAGTGCCGTCGAAGAAGAGCTCGAAGAAGTCGACGAAGAAATCATCGAAGAAGAAGTAGCGCCGTGGCTTCTTTCCGCAGATGACGCAGATGGACGCAGATAAAACCGTCTTCATCTGCGTTTCATCTGCGTCATCTGCGGATAAGCCTTTTCATCAACCGGCCGGCCACGCCATCGCTTCGGCGAACCCCGGCAGCGCCGCCGACAGCTCTTCGATGTTCGCGCTGGCGATGCCGTCCAGCTCCCGCTCGAGAACACCGCTGACGGTGGTCTCCTGCTGGTCTGCCCGATAGTGCAGCATGTCGATGTGATGCCGCGGCAGCCGGACGCGCAGCTCCGCGCTCCGGATCGCCTGCGGCAGGATGCCGTCCGCATCGTCCCCGAGCGCCTCTTCGATGACGTGCATCGGCCAGATCTCCAGCGCCTTGGCCATCATCTCGGAACGCGGAAACCACTTCCCGAGCGGCGTCGTCCACAGCTCGACGTCACCATTCTCGATAGCCTCAGACATCTGCCGCCGCGTCCACCCGAGGAGCCCCTCCGCCTGCATAATGCTGACATGCGGCCGTGGCTGTAGGAAGATGTGACGGATGCGGGAGATGACGGTGGGTTCGAGCATGGTTGGGTGCCTCGCTGACTTGTACGATACTATAAGTTCGTCGCCACGTAAAAGCAAGGGAAAAGTTAGCCCATGACGCGTGTGCGCCAGCCGGAGGGCGAAGTATTCGGCCGTCGCCTGCGCGAGTTGCGCGAGAAGTACGGCGTCACCCAACACGACCTCGCTGTCGCCTCAGGACTGACGGAGGCTTACATCAGCAACATGGAGAACGGATTCGCGGTGCCGAGCCTCACAACGGTCCTGCGCATCGCTGTCGCTCTCGATTGCAAGGTAACGGCGCTGGTGTCCGTCTTCGACAAAACCGACCTGCCGTCGATCCTTCCAAAGTGAGTTGCCCCGGAACAGCTGGCGGCCCCTCACCGGACTTAGTTTCGCTGATGCGAATAATCCGCAGCTCGTGCCAGAAGACGCAGACACTTCGTTCTTGCCCCCGGCGGTCTTGACATGCCCCCGAGGATCCGTCGGCGTCAACAAAAACCGTCAAAACTCGACCGAATCGACCGAAGATGTTTCCATTCCGAGAAGGTATTGGACCGTTTCGATACATCGTGTAGAGTCGCGATTCGATCGAGGAGAATCAGAAGCCTGGAACCTACTCGTCTGCTCTGGGAAGGCCCTGGCGCTGCACATCCTGTTGACCACCTCTGGCGCACCTTCCGCTACGCAGCGGAGGAAGCAGGCCGGCGAGCTGAAGTTAGCCGGTCGAATCGGTTTCCTTTCGGACTCAACTCGTGTCTAAGCGTTCGGAGTGATAGAATGACGTCTCTTCTGCCATGCCGTCCGCTGCTGTGCGTTCGAAAACACGGTCAGTGCGCATTCCGAAATGGCTTCGCGCGCCCAAGTGGCTCCGCGAAGCTTTTGCGGACGCGCCGGACATACTTCAGCACACCGTTGGGCTCACGCTCGCGGTCGTGTCGTTATGGCTCATCCATGTCGTTTATGCAGAACTGCCCGGAAACGGACAATCAAAATTCTTTAGCGTCATTCCAGTTCAGTGGGCGTTTGATGCCGCGGAACTTGCAGTTCTCGGAACCTTTGTCGTTAAAGTTGTGAGGCGAATGTGGAAGTCGTAAGGCGCATGGTATTCGAGTACCTCGGCTACATGCGTATTGCAATTGTTGCGCTGCTTGCCGCTGCTTTAGTCTTAGCTCTAACCGATCTGACGGTGTTCACCCGCGGTTACGTCACCGCGAAACTCGCTGCGAGTATCACATCTGCATTCCTCGGTATCGCAATTTATTTCTATCGCACAACAAATCATACCAACGCAAAGTCCGCGACGCATTTCATTGGTGGGTTGCGACCAATCGCAATTGCAAGCGCTGCAGGCGCAACGTTTTCCTTGCTTACAATTCTCGCAACCACGAAGATTGAAATCAATCAAACGCATGAGCTTATGCGCATTCTCGCCAACCCAAGTCCGGCACCTCCGTATGCAGCAACGGTCCCGCCGTCAACAATAAGCGGTCGATCCGAGAGACCACCGGCAATTTTCGACCCTGACGCGAGCCATAGTCAGCAGTCGGCCCGCCCGCCAACTAGTTCCTCACCACAGCAGCAGTCCGCTTCGTCGGAGCTAACCTACTATATTCAAGTTAGGAATTGCGTTCGCGTCAATAATGACGTGACATGCTGGGTTTCAATTATAACCAGCGGCGAATTCCTTGTGAGTGCGGTGGCGTTAGCGGGAGATCAGTATTATTCCCCAACACGTTTTAGTGGCGGCGAACCAACAGAACTATTCGGCGTGCGTCATCTAAGAGCTACCGCACTTCAGTTCACGGTTGATGTCCCACAAAGGGTTTCGGTCACATTCCATGACGTACCCTCGACCATCTTACGCTTCGACTATTTCTGGATCGTGTTGGCAACCGCTCGCCAACAACATTGGGTGGTTTTTAGCAACGTACGTGTCGCAGCCTAACTCTTCGCAGCAGCCGACCGCGTGCCATTTGGCTTGGGGCTGAATCCTGGCTGAAGCCCTACGGAACCTCCAAGTATCCGTACGGAGTACGGGGGGTGAGTCCGTGGGGTCAAGCCTTCGTTCTTTGGCGATCCGCAACCGATTGACAACACAGCTACTTGCGATGGCACGCTCGAACGACCACGGCGATCCGTCAGTTATTGTCATCCGCGATGAGGCTCGCGCGAGCGGCACATTCTGCGTCACAAACCGAATTCGCACGACGGTCGACGGAGGCATTTCATAAGGTCAAATCTACTTGGGGTAGATAGGGGAACCGAACGTCTTCATCGCAGCGAAGAGACCTCCCCACGCGACGCATGCAGTCTGCACCGCTGACAGAACACCGTCGGTGGCGATCGTCAGTGAGCAGCGGCGGTCAAGGGCCGCGGAAAAGTACCCGAGGTCAGCCGATCTTCAGGATGTAGAGCCATCGGGACGCTGATTCTGTCGTCTTGGGGGTCGCTCGTCACGAACAGCCAGGAAGTGCAG